>Ga0180431_10000845_pt1 | contig 43533 bp, 40 predicted proteins | sample SS_ome_11_FD_132459 | JGI IMG/M metagenome (GOLD analysis project Ga0180431, IMG submission 132459) | Hypersaline lake sediment archaeal communities from the Salton Sea, California, USA - SS_1_MS_1 metaG | ecosystem: Environmental > Aquatic > Non-marine Saline and Alkaline > Hypersaline >... | reverse complement strand
CATAGCGTAGGGATTCACAGGATCGACGGCATCCTGCTCTTTAATGGCGTCTGCAGCGGGCGATACCACGCCATAGACATCCGAAGAGCTCACGAAAAGCGTCCGGGCAAAGGGGGCTTTCAGGCGCAAAGCCTCGAAAAGATTGAAGGTTCCCGTCAGGTTTGTCTCCAGCGTCTCCTTCCGTTTCTCCCAGGAGTGCTTCACGTTGGATACGGCCGCCAGGTGGAATACCCAATCAGGTTGAATTTCGGCCACCAGCGTCGAGAGGTCTTCATGCTTCCGGATATCCAGAAAACAGACATTGTCCGCATCGCAGACTCCCCAGTTCTCCGGTGTTTCGGGATAAGAGGTCCCGAACACTTCGGCATTCATGGAAGACAGCTCGCGGACGAGGTGGGTTCCCACAAAACCCGTGATGCCGGTGATGAATATGATCATGAACTCTTTCGATCCCGGTAATAGGTATGGTAGAAGTTCTTGAACTCCTCGCTTCTCTCTTTGATCTTAATCCACCATTCGCTGTTCTGTTGATACCAGCGCACCGTTTGTTCCAGGCCTCCGGCAAAGTCTCTTTCCGGTTTCCAGCCCAAGTTGCGGATTTTCTGGCAGTCGAGAGCATACCGCAGGTCATGTCCCGGACGGTCGGAGACCAATCGGATCAAGCTTTTTGATTTTCCCAACAAGGCCACGATACGTTCGGCCACTTCGATGTTGGGAATTTCTTCGTTGGCTCCGATGTTATACACCTCGCCGGGGGTGCCCCTGTGGATAATGAGGTCGATGGCCCGGCAGTTGTCCGCGACATGCAGCCAATCCCGGACATTCAAGCCCTTGCCGTAGAGGGGAAGGGTTTTGTCCTCGAGCGCGTTGGAAGTGAAAAGAGGAATAAATTTCTCCGGATACTGATAGGGACCGTAATTGTTGCTCGGCCTGACAATGATGATCGGCAGTCCGTAAGTCACCCGGTAGGCATGGGCCAGGCGGTCTGCACCGGCTTTGCTCGCCGCATAGGGAGAGGAGGGATTGAGGGGATCGCTCTCTTTGAAAAACCCTGTTGTCCTGCTTCCGTACACCTCATCCGTGGACACATGGATAAAAAAGTCCATTTCCGCATGGCGGCAGGCTTCAAAAAGGACAAAACTTCCGAAGAAATCCGTCATCACGAACGCACCGGCGTCCATGATGGACCGGTCGACATGGGTCTCTGCCGCGAGATGAACCACGCCGTCTACCCGGCCGATAATTTTGCGGACGAGGTTTTTATCGCAAATATCCCCTTGGACAAACTCGTAGCGCGCATCAGTTTCGACGGCACGCAAGTTGTCCAGATTGCCGGCATAGGTGAGCTTGTCCAGGTTGACGACCCGGCAATCGGGATATCTTCCCAGGACATAGTGAATGAAATTACTTCCGATGAAACCCGCACCGCCGGTCACGAGGATAGTTTTGCCCCGCAATGTGCGCGCCTCAGCCATCCTTCCTCTTCCAATCATAGGGAATGTCATTCTGGTGGGGATCGAGCCTGTGCTCATCCGGCTGGTCATAATCATAAGGTTCTGTGGGGATGTTCACCACAATCGCCTCGTCCTCGCTCACACACATCCATCCGTGGAACACGCCAGCCGGAATTTGAACGAGAAGAGGATTGTGGATTCCCAGATAGAATTCGTTCAGCTCCCTGTGGGTCGGAGAATCTTCCCTGGAATCATAAAGAGCCAGCCTGATCATGCCCTGAAGGCAAACCACGTTGTCGGTTTGCTTCTTATGCAGATGCCAGGCCTTGACCACACCCGGATAGGTCGTTGTCATATAGACCTGACCGAATTGCACAAAGAGGGAGTCGTCGCTCCGAAGAATCTCCATCAGCCTTCCCCTCTCATCGGGGATGACTCTGAGCTGCTTGGTCTTGAGTCCATCGATCATGATGACTTCTCCCTCCGGCATTTCGCCCGACCCTCCGGGGGACGAGGCTTACGCCTTTATATTATTCCGATCTCACTTTTGTCGCCAACCATAAACCTGAAAACTGAGGGTTTGGTGGGGCACTTGTAGATCTTGGTTTCCCGTCCGATCAAGCTTTCATCGATCCGGCTGCCCACGTCACGGATCTCGCTTCCCTCGAGAATGATGCTGTGTTCGACTTCTGTGCGCACGATCCGGCAGTCACTCTGGATGGAAGTAAAGGGCCCTATGTAGGAATCCGTAATCTCTGTCCTGGCGCCAATGACGGCAGGGCCGCGGATTCGACTGTCTTTAATGATGACACCCTTTTCAATAACTACCTCTCCGTTTATCCTTGATTTATTATCCAGATCTCCCTCATTCCTTCCAGAAATCGATTCCAGAATCAGCCTGTTGGCATCGAGAATGTCCTCGATCTTACCGGTATCCTTCCACCAACCAGTGACTCTGTGAGGATGCACAGTGTAGCCGTGCTCAATCAAGTACTGGATGGCATCCGTTATTTCCAGTTCATTCCGCTTCGAAGGCCTTATGGCATTGACGGCCTCGAAGATGTGGGAGTCGAACATATAGACACCAACCAGGGCCAGATTGCTTGCCGGGTTTTTCGGCTTTTCCTTAAGCCGGACAACCTTGCCGTCTTCGAGTTCGGCTACGCCGAACATCTGAGGATTTGAGACTTCAGTCAGGAGGATGAGCGAGTTGGGCTTCTCTTGAACGAATTCCTCGACCAGGGATTTGATGCCTGTTTTGAGGATATTGTCTCCCAGGTACATGACAAAAGGCTCTGTCTTCAGGAATTCTTCCGAGATCTTCACGGCATGCGCAAGGCCCAGGGGGGCCTCCTGTTCGATGAAGGACACTTTGACTCCCCATCGCGATCCATCTCCCACAGCCGCCTGAATTTCGTCTTTGGTATCGCCGACAATGATCCCGATATCCTTTATTCCAGCCCTAACCAATGCCTCGATACCGTAAAAAAGTACCGGCTTGTTGGCCACGGGAACAAGCTGCTTGGCTTGGGTGAAGGTCAGGGGCCGAAGCCTTGTTCCTTTCCCCCCACTCAATATCAACCCTTTCATGACGACTCCTTGACCGCTCTAAAAACCCGTCCCGCCGAGAAAATCGTTCGTGTTCCCCACGTTGCCCAATCCGAATGAAAAACTGAATTGGGCCTCGGGCTTTTCGCGAAAATAGAATATCCTAACATCTGCCTTGAAATCAAGGCACTGGTAGTGGTAGACGAGGGATACGGCTGTGTATTGAAACTCTCTTTCCTTGATGTTGTAGTCAATGGTGGCTAGGACATCGAGGTTAATCTTGGGAATCTTGGCCCCCGCATAAAAACTGGCTTGATGCCGTTGTCCATAAGTGTTGTCAAAATAGGGGTTGAGGCTCTTGTACCAGCTCACTCTGAGGAATAGGTCGTCTGCCGGTCTTCCCAGGTTAACCCCCAGTCTGAGCCGTGTAAAGGTCCAGTGGTAGGGATTGAGGCCCATGGAAAAATCCAAGCTGTACTGGGTCGCGGGATAATACCGCACATAGGCATCGATATCCGAAAACTCGGGGATTTCGCCGTTCACCTCAAAGTTTTGCAAGGGGCTGTTCTCCGGCTCAAAGTAATACACCTGGCTCACTCCCAGGGTAAATATTTCCCTTGGCATATCGTTTTGTTTGATGATGAGGCGGTTTGTCAGGCCGTAGCGAACAAAATGATCCCGGACGAAAAACCGGCTGGAGGTGATCACCCGATCGGATTGTTCGACAGGGCTCTGGTAGCGGTAGGTGAAGGAGGGTTCGATGACATGCTTGAGCTTGGGTTCGTTGTCCTTATCAAAGGTGATTTTGTAAAAAACAGGACCGAGAAAATCGATATTGAAGGTGAAGCTCTTTCTCAGCAGGGGCTCGCTCACTATATCCTTGGTGTTTGGAGCGTAGCTCTGGAAATCATAGGCAAGATCAGAAGACAGGGATGAGGTGATGGACATCCACGGGATAGAGGAAAAAGGCAGACTCAGGACGGGTCGGAAGGAAAGGCTCTGTGAGTTGCGTTGTGTCCCCTCTTCGTAATTCTCGCGATAATTGGTTCCCTGCCGGCTGGCATGAGCCCAGCCGTATTCCCAGGCGCTGAAGTTGGAGGAGAAGGAGAAGTACAGCGGTGTGAACAGTTTGATCTGGGAAGAGCTGAAACCAATCTCTGGGAGGTTGTGGCGGATGATGGCGTTGTCCCGCTCAGTGTAGTGCGTTTCAAACCGGGACATCCGCATGTTCAGGTTGAAATACGACCAGGACCTTGACAGATAGACTTGCGAGCGGCGGTTCGAGACAACCGCTCGGCGAAAATTATTGTCAAACTCTCTCAGGAATTCATAGGAGCTTTGGTAGTCCACATCGGCCACAAGCCTGAAGTCGTAGGGGAGAAGCTGGTTGTGATTGAAGCGGATGAGGTAGGCATTTTCCGGAAGTTCGAGCTGAGGGTTGTCCTTGAACTGGAAGTAGTAGAGATTGACGGCACCCCCGGTTCCGCCGGAAAAGAGATATCGGTACTCCAAACCCCCGCCGAGGCCTCGTGTTCCATAGTAATCCACATGAAAGGACGCGTCCATATTCCTCCGCATATCCCAGTAGAAGGTTTCGGAAAAATGAAAGCCCTTCTGCCCGTTATAACCCAAGTTGGGCGTCAGAAACCCCGTTGACTTCTCCCGATTGAGGGGATACCGCCAGTAGGGGAAGTAAAAGACAGGGACATTCTTGATACGGACGACGGAATTCCACATCTCCAGGTAATCATCTTTTTTCAAATTGGCTCTGGAGGCAGAAAACTGCCATCTCGGTGTGGGTTGGGTGCAGGTGGTAAACTTGGCCTTTTCCAAACTGTAAAGCACGTCGCTCTTTTTTTCTACAGACTTTGCCTCGTAAAACACGTTGGGCTGCTGCAAGCCGTGGGCATTCTGGAAAATCCCCAGTTTGGTCTCGAGGTTGAACTGGATGTGATCGACGCTGATCACCTCATCGGCCGATTGAATCACGACATTGCCTTCGGCAACCACATCCTTGGTTTCCGTATCCACTTCGATACGGTCTGCGAAGAGTTTGAGCTCTTTATAGTGGACTTCGACATTTCCTCTGGCAATAAGCCGGTTTTCAAACCTCTCTTTGTAATGGGCAATGACCTTGACTTCGCCAATGACAAGCTCCTGTTGGCCGAGGGCGAAGCTCGACAGAAAAAAAAACAACACGAGGCACGCAACGATCGCACGTCTAATCATCATTAAAAAAAACTGTAACACATCCCTTCCCTGATAATCAATACACACTACCCAGAGGCCTCTCGATCATGACTTCTTTAGACTTAGTCGATTGGAAAACCATTCCATGGAGCCCCTACCCATAAAGCAAGGGTGTTTAGCTGAATGGAAGACCTTGACAGCTTGGCGATTTGCGATGATAATTTCTCAGAAGAAGAACACATATGCCGAGAAAGGGGTTTTTTAACATCGACGCCAGGAAAGTGGCTGAGTTGAGCTCACTGGGTCTGGTTCTTCCCTCCTCCATCGCCATCGGTCTTTTCATGGGCTATTTTCTGGATAAACTCTTTGGAACGCATCCCTGGTTGTTGATCATTCTTTTGCTCTTCGGCGTGGTTTCCGGGTTCTACAGCCTTCTACGGGGCTTGAACAAATATCTTGATAAAAACAAAGACATCTGATATCTTTGCCAATCTCGTCATCCCGTGAGAACAAGGAAAAAAGCAAAAACAGCAGGGGCGGACACGAGGAAAAAAGGAGCAAACCCGTGGGTCAGCAGCTAGGCAACGAAGAACAGAAAATCTTGAAGAGGATCCCTTTGGAGATTGGCCTGCTGTCTCTGCTTGTCGCCCTTTTCAGCCTGTTTGTCTATGACTGGACCATCGGGATCTTGATCTTTGCGGGGGGAATCCTGGCTGCCATCAATTTCATCTGGCTGAAACAGGCTCTCACACGCTACCTCACCTCCGGCAAAAAGAAAGCGCTGAGATCCGCATTCATTGTCTACGCCCTCCGGCTTCTATTGATTCTTGCCATCTTTTTTATTATAATTCTCTTCTTTTCAACAAAAGTCATTGCGTTTGCCGTGGGTTTTTCCACGCTCATTCTCGTATTTCTGGTAGAAGCAATTATTGGACTCTCCAAACTGAAAACATGGAACAATTAGAGCACAGTTACTTCATCGTCGATGCATTCAACAGAATCTTCGGCAAACCTCTAGCTGTGCTTCTCGGATTGTTGGGTATCAACGTTGAACACCCGGAAACCTTAGTGCCCGATTATATCGTCATGAGTTTGATCATAGCTCTCTTCCTGATTCTCTTTTTCGGCATTTCCGCTCGTAAATTGTCTTTCGTCCCCTCCAAGCGTCAGAGTATTCTCGAATTGATCATTCAGGCATTTGAAGGATTGCTCGGCGACACGATCGGCGAACAAGGAAAGAGATATCTCCCAATGATCGCAACGGTCGGGCTCTTCATCCTCTGTGCCAACCTCATAGGTCTGATTCCCGGGTTCATGTCCCCAACCAGTAAACTCAACGTGACTGCCGGTTGCGCTCTCGCCGTGTTCGTTTACTACCACATGCAGGGCATTAAGGCTCAAGGGTTGTTCAAGTATCTCAAACACTTTATGGGCCCTGTCCCCCTTCTGGCCCCCCTCATGATCCCGATCGAAGTCATAAGCCATTTCTCGCGGCCCGTATCTTTATCCATCCGCCTCTTCGGTAATATCTTCGCCGAGGAAGTCCTTATTGTCATCATGGCATCTATCATACCCTTCTTCCTCCCCCTGCCTTTTATGGCCATCGCTATCTTTACGGCTGTCATCCAGTCTTTTGTCTTCGTCCTGCTGGCCTGCATCTACATAGCAGGAGCTGTGACTCACGAGGAGGAACACTAAATTTTCAAGGAGAATAACGATGAAAACAAAATTTAAAGCTCTGGGTCTCATGTTTTTCTTTTTGATTCTGTTGAGCACCCCACTCCTAGCCCAAGAGGCTGAATTGACTGAAGAAAAAGCGGAACTCTACAAGTGGTCGATCATCGTCGGAGGCGCGATCATCACCCTGGCCGCAGCGGCAGGCGCCTTCTGTCAGGCCAAAGCTATCAGCGCAGGCTGTGAAGGAATTTCCAGAAATCCAGGAGGCGCGCCCACCATCCGTTTTATCCTCATATTCGGACTCGTTCTTATCGAAACCCTGGTCATATATGCCCTTCTTATCACAATCATGATCATCATGGTCCAATGGGGCAAATATCTCTGAGGCACAGGACCACCGGCCAAGAGAGTTGACGAACAATCCTGTCTTTGCAACGGTTCGGAAAACCTTCCAGAGGTTTGCCAAAGACAGGTGCCCAAACTTGGCCATCACCATTTCCTATTTCATCGTCCTCTGCACCATCCCGCTCGTGGCTTTGTTCACCTTTGTCTCGACTCGAGTGCTCGGCAACGCGGAAATCGCGGTCAGAAGCCTCAACATCTTCTCCGATGAATTTTTCGCCAAGTACGATCCTGCCTTTTTTGAGCGGATTCAATATCTCTCCAAGGATATCTCCAATCTGGGATGGTTTGGCCTACTCGGTTCCTTCATCGCAGGGAGTTTTCTGTTCTCGAACCTGATCTATTCCATCAACCTGATATTCAAGGCCGACCAGCAGAAATCATTCTTCTACAAGCGACTCATGGAATACCTCATCATGTTTGTCGTCGGGATTATCATGCTGATTTCACTGTCCATAACAGCCGTTTGGACCGCCATCACCAGAATCATCCAGGAAAGTCCTGTTGTGGCTAACAACATCAATCCGGATACGGTCTCTCTCGTCAACAATTTCTTTTTGCAGTACCTGATTCCCTTCACGCTGAGCTTTCTCGTCTTTTTCTCTCTGTACAAATTCATCCCCGAAGTGAAGGTCTACACGAAATCAGCGGCTGTCGCGGCCCTAATCGGAGCTTTCCTCTGGGAAGCTTTCAAGAGGGTTTTTGCATTCTATGTCGCCCATTTCTCGGCCATAGGCATTGTCCTCTCGCGGCTTTTGGCCGGGACGTTCACCTCCATCATTTTTTTTCTACTGTGGGTATCGCTCTCGCTGATGATTCTCCTTTGGGGCGCGGAACTGGCCGCTGTCTTGAATGAGCGGATCCATGAAAAGCATGCCTGAAAACAAGGACCGGACGACCACAGTGGCCGAACTGGCCGCCAGACTGAACTGCGATTTTGAAGGCATGGGGTCGACCGTACTCAGCGGGGTCTCCAGCCTGGAAGAAGCGGGGAGCGGGGATCTTGTCTTTATGGCCAAGGATAAATTCCGGAACCTCCTGGAGACAACCAGGGCTGCGGCTGTCATCCTGCCACCAGGGGAATCCTTCAACAGAATTCCCGTCATACGCTCGGAGAAACCCTATGCGACGTTTGTCCGGGCTTTTGACGTCTTCTACAGCGCATTCCGCCCCGAGCCCGGAATTCATCCCCAAGCCGTTGTGTCACCTTCGGCCAGAATCGGTAAAGATGTTGCGATCGGAGCCCTGTCTTTCGTCGATGATGACGTGGCCATAGGTGACGGTTCGGTTCTCTTCCCTCTGGTCACGATCTACCCAGGGGTGACCGTGGGAAAAAACTGTGTTATTCACTCCCGAGTCACGCTCAGAGAGGACGTCGAGTTAGGCGATCGAGTGATTCTTCACGCGGGTGTGGTTGTCGGTTCGGATGGATTCGGATACCTCCAGACTGAGGATGGCACCCATATCAAAATCCCCCAGATTGGAGGCGTGAAGATTGAAGACGATGTGGAGATAGGCGCCAACTCGACTGTCGACAGAGCCACGCTGGGCCAGACGGTCATCAAAAAAGGAACAAAGATCGATAACCTGGTCATGGTTGCCCACAATGTCGAGGTTGGCCCGCACAGCATCCTGGCTGCTCAGACCGGCATTGCCGGGAGCACCAAGATCGGCAAACACCTCCTCGCAGGAGGACAGGTGGGAATTCCGGATCATATCACCGTCGGGGATAACGTTATCATGGCCGCCAAAACTGGGGTGACCAAGGACGTTCCTTCGGGTTCGTTTATTTCGGGATCGCCACATCTGGAAGTAAAAACCTGGCGCAAAGCCTGGGCCTCCATCCCTCAGCTCTATGAGCTCATTCGCGAGATGCGCAAACTGAAGAAGCGCATCGAAGAACTGGAAAACAAACATGGGGGTCAGACTTGAATATGTTGAAATGATTTCGCGAATCAAGACATCAGTCCCTTTTTGCAAGAGGTATTGCTTTGTAAATCAGAGGGATAGCTGTCTAAAAAAATGTTTCTCTTTTGTCAGTAAAAAAATCTCAACAAATTCAAGTCTGACCCCAACACATTTTTAAACCACACCCAAGACCCACTGATTCACTCGCAAGCTCCTCTCCTTTGAGGGGGACACCCCCCTATCAAAATCTAACCCCGGAAAGGTTTAACTGAGGCCTTGGAGGTACTCGTCAATAGCGATCGCTGCGGCCACCCCCGTTCCCACAGAAGTAGCTACCTGTTGCGGGCAGGCATCGGTGACGTCCCCGGCCGCATAAATTCCCGGCTGGGAGGTGGTCATCTTCTTGCCCACTTTGATTTCGCCCCATTCATTCAGCTCGACAAGGTTCCTGACAATCTCGGAATTCGGGACTGTCCCTATGGACACAAAAAGGCCATCGCATGGGAGTTCCGAAACGTTCCCGGTCTTCACATTTTTGATCCTGAGCCTCTCCAGGACATTTTGTCCCACAACTTCTTCAATCACCGTGTCCCAGAGCACGTCAATCTTTTCGTGCTCTACAGTACGGTCCTGAAGGATCTTTTCAGCGCGGAATTGGTCGCGGCGGTGAATCACCTTAACTTTGCTGGCAAATTTGGTCAGAAGCAAAGCCTCTGTCAGCGCCCAGTTCCCGCCGCCCACGACGGCAACGACTTTGTCTTTAAAAAAGAAGGCATCACACGTGGCGCAATAGGAGACGCCCTTCCCCGTATACCTTCCCTCCCCCTTTACGCCGAGTTTGCGGAAGTAGGCACCGGTGGCGATGAGAACTGTTTTTGTCAGGTATTTGTTTTCTCTTCCGGATATGGACCAAAGGCCTTTTTCGGACTGAATGCCCTTGACCTCATCCACCTCAATTTTCGCTCCGAATCTCTCAGCCTGTTTCCGGAAATTATCAGTCAACGTGAACGGCTCAATGCCTTCCGGAAAACCAGGGTAGTTCTCGATAAAATCCGTCATGAGGATTTGACCTCCGGGTGCAGCCCGTTCCAGAATGAGCGTATCGAGCAGAGCACGGCCCGTATAAATAGCCGCCGACAGGCCAGCTGGACCGGCGCCGAGTATGATGACATCGTATGTGTGACTCATAGATGTTTCACAAGCATATCAACAATCTTGTCCTGGGGAAGCGCCCCCACAATTGTCTCCACAACATCTCCGCCCTTAAACAAAAGCAGAGCAGGGATGCTCATGATCCCGTATTTGGCCGGCGTGGACACGTTTTCATCCACATTCATCTTGGCCACTCTCAGCTTCTCCTTGTAGTTCTCTGCCATGTATTCGACTGTTGGAGCCACCATGTGGCAGGGCCCGCACCAAACAGCCCAAAAATCGACGAGAACGGGAAGTTCAGATTTGAGTACTTCCTCCTCAAAATTTCCATCTGTAACACTGGCGATTTTTTCGGACAAGTTATCCTCCTCTCACAGTAATCAGAGAACTTTGATAGATTTCGCAGAAGTTATGATAGTTGTGCCTTCAAAAAATGTCAATCACGCCCGTCGCAAGGCTTTTCCAGAAGGTCAGACCTGGGAGGACACATCACACCAACGGTAGCCGCGCTTGAGAGTTTTTCCACTCATCAAAGCCTGCCCTCATAAGTAGCTACGTTGTGATTTTAGCCCAGCCGAGCTTCTCCTTGAGGAGGTCGAAATAGTTCCTCTTGGGCGAGGAAATCAGCTTCAGGACGAGCTCTGACCGTGACACAGTCACCACGTCATCCTTTTCCAGAAGGCCGCCCCGCTGACCATCGCAAGTGAGATTGACCTCTTCGCCCCCCGTGCCGAGCTTGACGTTGACCACTGACTTCGCCGATATCACCATGGGCCGGAAAGTGAGCGTGTGGGGACAGATGGGAACGAGGATGATGGCTGGAATGTTGGGCTGAATGATCGGCCCCCCTGCGGCCAGAGAATAGGCCGTTGATCCTGTTGGCGTAGAGATGATCAGTCCATCGGCTTTGGCCGTGGCAATCTCTTTGCCATCGATCCAGATCTCGCACTGAATCATTCTGGCCAGAGCCCCCTTGTTGATGACGACATCATTCAGACAGTAATACGCCATGTCTTTGGTCTTCGCTTCGAGCATCTGCCTGGAATTCACGATCTTCCGATTTCCCTCCAAGAAAGCCTCGATGGTCAGGAACATCTCATCAACGGGAACTTCTGTGAGAAATCCCAGGCTCCCGAGGTTCACACCGAGCACGGGCACTTTTTCTTGGGCGGCCAGATGAGCCACACTCAGAAGCGTTCCATCGCCGCCCAAAACGAGGACCATATCGGCGCTCTTCGGAACCTGTTCTCTGGGAACTCCGTCCCTGATCTGCAGCTTGAGCGCCGCAACATCCTCCAGGATACAATCTATGCCCTTCTTTGCGAAAAAAGCGGTCAAATCCCCCAAGATCTGCACAATATTCGGGGCATGGGGCTTGATGACAAAACCGACGCGCTCAATCTTATTCATCCCAGACAGCCTCCTTTATCAAATTCACCGCATGAACAGGTTCTGATAAACCACTTCCCAAGGACCAGCGGACAAAAAATTCTTGATTTCCCTTTCGGCCCAAAACAGACGCCTTCACCACACCCAAAAATGAAAAAGACAATGCCTGGGCTTCCCTGACAATCCTCTCCAGGACCTCCTCATGCTGTGCAGAATCCCTGACTATTCCCTTTTTTCCGACCTTGCCCTTGCCCACCTCAAATTGGGGTTTGATCAGGGCAAGCAGGGTGCCGCTTCCGATGACCGCTTTCAATGCAGGCAGGACCTTGAGTACAGAAATAAAAGAAAGGTCCAGCACAACCACATCCAGCGCATCCTGAAAGTCCTCTCTTTCCAGATAGCGGGCATTTTTTTCAACAAGAACGACTCGTGGATCGTTCCGGAGGTGGACGTCAATTTGCCTCGTATCGACATCGACGGCATAGACTTTTTTCGCCCCTTCTTTCAGGAGGCAGTCGGTGAATCCTCCCGTCGAAACACCCAGGTCTGCAGCAATCCGCCCGTCCACAGAAATCCCAAAGGCATCCAGGGCCCCTTTGAGCTTCAAGCCTCCCCTGCTCACATAGGGAGCTCTATCCTTCAGAGTCAACTTGCAGGTTCCGGAAACCATCTGGCCTGCCTTCGCGATACGCGTATTTCCAGAATAGACCAATCCGGCCATGATGAGCGCCCGGGCCTTATGCCGGCTCTCCACAAGCCCCTGACTGACAACAAGAACATCGGCTCTTTGTTTTTCGGTCATCGATATTCTGCTGCTCCCAATAGCACAGCCTATACTCCGGAAAAATTTCTCACCTGGAAAAACAACACACCCGGGCCGTGCATCCGTGCCCTGCGGTTATCGAGCCTGAGAGTCCAGCGATTCATAAAACTCCCGAATCTGCTGGACAAGCCCGTCCGTATCAAGCCTATACATTTCCTTGATCTGTTCGACCTTGCCCACCGGAAGGATCTCCAGAGGGAGAGCGATGTTCTTGACACGGATATCAAACTGTTCTTTAATATCCAATAACTCACGCACAGAACTCCCGAATCCGCCAGCTGCGACACCCTCTTCGACGGTGATGATTGCCTGACCTGATTGGGCATAGCGTAATATCAGATCCTCATCCAGCGGTTTGGCAAACCGAGCATTGACCACAGCCAGATCTATCCCTGATTCCTGAAGCTTTGCGGCCGCTTCCAAGGCCGGATAGACCATGCTCCCAAAAGCGAGAAGCAGGTCTTTACCCTCTTTCAAGGTTTCGGCTTTACCTAAAGGAATTTCCTGCAGGGTGTCATCAAGGGGAACTCCCAGCACACTTCCTTTGGGAAACCGGACAGAAGCCGGATGAGGAAAAGAGAGGGCAGACTTCAGCATGTGCCTCAACTCGTTTTCATCCTTGGGTGCCATGACGATCATGTTGGGCATGTGGCGCAGATAGACGATATCGTTGATGCCCTGATGTGTGGGGCCGTCGTCGGGCACTATGCCCGAACGGTCCAGCCCGAAAACGATGGGGATGTCCATCAAAGAGACATCATGGTAAAGCTGATCATACGCTCGCTGGAGAAAGGTGGAGTAGATTGCCACAACAGGCTTGAATCCTTTGAGGGCAAGCCCGCTGGCGAAATTGACAGCATGCTGTTCGGCAATGCCCACGTCGAAGAACCGATCTGGAAAGCGCTGGGCAAACTCGTGCAATCCCGTCCCGTCAGGCATGGCAGCCGTGATGGCCACCACCTTGTCATCCTCTTCAGCCAGTTCTGTAATTGTCTGGCCAAAGACAGATGAGAACGTCATCTTTTTTCCCCGGCTCAGCGACTCCCCGGTTTTGACGTCAAAAGGGGAGGCACTGTGGTAACGCGTGGCATTCTTTTCAGCGGGCGCAAAGCCTTTTCCTTTCTTTGTCACACACAGAATCAGGACGGGCCCATCATAGTCCCTGGCGTTCTCGAACACCTCGATCAAGGATCGGAGGCTGTGGCCTTGGACGGGACCGATGTAACGAATTCCCAGTTCTTCGAAAACCAATCCAGGAAAAAAGCTCTTTTTGATAACCTCCTCGATTGCCCGGCCGGCCTTGATCATGGGCCATCCAACGGCAGGGATGGCCTTCAATATTGTCTTGGCATGATCCTTTATTCTCAGATAATGCTGGCCTGAGACGAGGTATGTCAGATATTTGGACATGGCTCCCACATTGTGGGAGATGGACATTTCATTATAGTTGAGAACGATGATCAGCTTTTCTCGAAGATGACCTATCTGGTTCAGGGCTTCCCAGGCCACGCCTCCCGTTAAACTGCCATCGCCCACAACAGCCACAACCTGGTGGTCCTCTTTCATTTTATTCCTGGCCACCGCCATGCCCAAAGCTGCTGAGAGAGCGGTGGACGCATGGCCTGTGTTATAGCAGTCGTAATCGCTTTCTTCTCTACAGGGAAACCCGCAAATGCCATTCAACTGGCGAAGTTTGGAAAAATCATCCCTTCTCCCTGTCAAAATCTTATGGGCATAACACTGATGACCGACATCCCAGAGAATCTTGTCCGATAAGGCATCGAACACGTAGTGAAGAGCGATGGTCATCTCGACAACTCCCAGATTTGGCGAAAGGTGGCCGCCTGTTCGAGAGACAGTTTGGATGATCTCGGCCCGGATTTCTTTGGCAAGCTGGGCGAGCTCTTTCATGGAAAAGCTCTTCAGGTCTTTTGGATTGTGGATTCGCTCGAGTAACAGGCTCATTTTCCCGAATTTCCCAGGTTAGAACGGGAGATCCTGATTCCCGCCGGAATCGGGATCTTCGTCCCCTTCAGATGACTCTGCCTCCTCTTCAGGGAGAGCGAAGGGCTCCCCCTGGATTTCTCCCTTCTCATCCTTGAGCAGGACCTCAATCTTCTTTTCGGCTTTATCCAGCTCACCTCTCAAAAAGCGCGCCAGCTTGACTCCCTTTTCAAACAGGCTCAAAGATTCATTCAAAGAAAGCCCTCCCTTTTCCATTTTATCAACAATTTGCTCTAAGTCGGCCAATGCCTTTTCAAAACTTTTCTCAGTCATGTCATCCACCTCACTTGCGATTTGTCTTTTCGGGATCGACAAACCGTGATTCGATGGGTTTCTCCTTGTCAACACCCTGCACAAGACAACTGAACTCTCCCCTGGAAAATGTCACACATATCTCCTGGTTGTCCTCCACATCATCGATGGTGCGCACCAGAACCTGACCGCCATTCTTCCAACAAAGGGTATACCCTTTTTGAAGGACATTCAAGGGACTTAAGCTGTCCAGCTCAACAGAGAGCCTCTCCCAGAGAGCTTTCCAAACCTGGATCATGCCCCTGGTCAGGCTGGCTGTTTTCTCTTCCAGCAATACGGCCCTGGATCGGCTTTCCCCGAGTCTGTGCCGCAGGTTCTTTATGGCATCCACAGACAGCGCCTCCAGTTCATCCACCCTTTGGGCCAGGCCGAACAACTGCAGCTTGAAATTCTGAAAAACCCGGTGATGAACCAAATCCAAAACTCGGTTTTTTTGCTCTTGGAGATGATAGCTCAGGTGATGACGTATCCTATCCTCGAAATTCGAAATCCATTCCTGGAATGATTGCTCTTTTTCTATAACCATCTCGGCTGCCACTGACGGTGTCGAGGCGCGGTAATCCGCAACAAAATCGGATATGGTGAAGTCGATCTCATGGCCGACAGCGGAAATAACGGGAATTGGACACCGAAAAATGGCACGGGCCACACGCTCCTCATTGAAAGCCCAGAGATCTTCCATCGACCCTCCACCCCGGCCGACAATGATGACATCGATCCCAGGGTAGTGGCTCAAATAATCAATTCCCTCTTCAATCTCAGCCGCCGCTCCTTCTCCCTGGACCTTGGCAGGGTAGATCACAACGTGCAACTTGGCAAACCTCCTCTCAAGAGTACGGATGATATCGACGATCGCTGCTCCCCTGGGAGATGTGACCACCCCCACCTTTTTGGGGAGAAGGGGGAGCCTTTTCTTGATTCGGGGATCAAAAAGCCCCTCCTTGTTGAGCCGTTCTTTGAGTTGTTCGAATGCCAGTTGAAGGGCACCCTTTCCTTTGGGCTCGATGACATCGACAATAATCTGGTATTCCCCCCGGGCTTCATAAACACTGATCCGCCCTTTGCACACAACCAAAAGACCATTTTCCATCTCAAAGGGAATTCTCTGGACTGATGAGCGCCAGATAACGGCCGAGAGCTGGCTTTTCTCATCCTTCAGTTTCATGTAAACATGCCCCGAATGAGCCCGTCTGAAATCGGAGATTTCTCCTTCGATCCAGACAAGAGCAAAGTTGGATTCGAGTTCGGTCTTTATGAGCTGTGTTATTTCAGAAACTGTGTAGACTCTATCAGGCTTCATCGCCTTCCTCGCCGGCACTGCCCTCATGGATAAGCAATTCCCTGTAAATATTCAGAGCCTTTCCTGATGACGACTCGATGTCTATAAATACAGACGAACAAACCGCCCCGTCTTTTCCAGGTTCAAAACGCTGTGGCCTGGACGTGAGAAATCGGTCCACCGCCTGGTCGCGTCTGATGCCGATAACCGAATTATAACCGCCCACCATGCCAACATCGGTGATGTAAGCCGTCCTCTGAGGCAGAAGCCTCTCGTCTGCGGTGGGAATATGGGTGTGTGTCCCGATGACCGCAGAGACCCGCCCGTCCAAATACCATCCCAAGGCCTGTTTTTCGGACGTGGCTTCGGCGTGGAAATCGACAATAATCACGGGAGTCTTTTCTCGCAGAGGCTCGATCTCTTTGTCCGCAATCCGGAAGGGGCAATCAATCGGCTCCATGAACACTCTGCCCTGAAGATTCAGAATACCGATCCTGTGCTTGCCCTTGTTCAATATAAATGCACCCCTGCCAGGATTGACAGGAGGATAGTTGGCCGGTCTCAACAATCGGGGCTCGGATTCGAGCAAGGCAAGGGCCTCTTTTTTATCCCATATGTGATTTCCCGAAGTCAGCACATCAGCGTAGTTCAGGAGCTCTTGACAGATTTTTTCAGTAATACCGACTCCTCCGGCCGCATTTTCCGCGTTGGCGATGACGATGTTTGGGCTATATTTTCGTTTGAGTGCGGGCAGGTGCCGCGCGAGAGCCCTGCGCCCAGGGCGTCCGATTATATCGCCAATAAACAATACGCCTGTACTATCGGGCATACTCCACAGCTCTCATCTCACGGATTACGGTCACCTTTATCTGCCCCGGATAGTCGAGCTCTTCCTTGATTTTCTGGGCAATATCCTTGGCAGCCAGGGATGCCCGGTCGTCGGTGATTTTCTGTGCTTCGACAATGATCCGGATCTCCCGACCTGCCTGCAGGGCAAAAGCTTTGGCCACTCCTTCGTAAGAATTGGCTATCTCTTCCAGCTTTTCCAATCGTTTGATGTATGTCTCCAACAGCTCCCTGCGGGCACCAGGTCTGGCTGCAGAAAGAGTATCGGCAGCCTGCACCAATACGGCTTCGACGGACGGAAAATCCACATCACGATGATGAGAGGCGATAGCCTGAATCACAGCTTCTTTTTCCCCGTACTTTTTCGTTAATTCCACGCTCAACTCGGTGTGGGTGCCTTCGACCTCCCGATCCACGGCTTTTCCGACATCATGCAAGAGACCGGCCCTCATAGACACATTGGTATCCGCGCCGAGTTCTTTGGCCATCAGGGCAGCAAGTGTCGCCACTTCCTTTGAATGCTGAAGGACATTCTGACCGTAGCTCGTCCGGTACTTCAGCTTTCCCATGAGTTTAATAAGTTCAGGATGCATGTTCTGAATCCTGAGTTCGAGAATTACTGATTCGCCTTCTTCCTTCAACTTCTCCTCGAGCTCTTCCTTGACGTTGTCCACAACTTCCTCGATACGGGCCGGATGGATGCGACCGTCGACCACCAGCTTTTCGATAGCCAGGCGTGCCATTTCACGCCGGATAGGATCAAAACTCGAAAGAATAACCGCCTCAGGCGTATCATCGACGATGATGTCCACACCTGTGGCCAGCTCGAGCGCCCGGATATTCCGTCCCTCCCTCCCTATAATTCGCCCCTTCATGTCGTCAGAGGGAAGGTCCACAACCGATACTGTAGTCTCCACCACATGCTCGGCGGCCGACCTCTGTATTGCCTGACTGATGATGTCACGGGCCATTCTTTGACTCTTCTCCTTGGTCTCTTCCTCAATACGCCGCAAGATTTGCACAGCCTCCAGCTTTGCCTCATCCTCAACCTTGCGCTGTATCTCTCTCTTGGCTTCCTCCTGGCTCATTGCGGCGACACGCTCCAGTTCCGCAAGAGCCTTCTTGCCCATTTCTTCATACTCCCTCATCTTGTTTCCGATCTCTCTCTCGCGTGAGTAGAGCTGTTGTTCTTTTTGAGAAAAATCCCTTTCCTTCTTTTCCAGGGATTGGAATTTCCTCTCCAGATTTTCCTCTTTCTTGACAAGTCTCCTCTCCATGTCGTTCAGCTTGCGCCTTCGGTCTCGAGTTTGACGCTCAAAATCAGTTTTAAGGTTGAGATACTTCTCCTTTGCCTCGAGCTTTGACTCTCGTTTAACTTTTTCCGCATCCTCTTCGGCTCGTTCAACAATCTCTTTCGCTTGCTGTTGTGCACTCAAAACAGACCGAACTCCGGCCGTTTTCTTGACTATGAGAAAAATGACGACACAAGACAAAACAAAGACGAGGGCTAGTAATATTATAGAGCTCAAATTCACTTTGACCACCTCCTTATCAGGGGCCAAAGGAGATGAAAGGGCGGAGGGTTAAAACATCACTCTAGCAGGGGTATTAAAAGGAACTCTATGACTGAGCTCCAGACCATGCCTTCAACTGTCGTTATCTCGATTGTTTCCATCAGCGGCGCTGTCCACCGGGGACAATTCCCGTTGTTTCTCTATATATTGTCTTCGATCTTTTCAATTTCTCGTGAATCCCTCTTCAGGAATCCCTCCAAACCCTCTATTTCATCCTCCATGTGCCCAATAACTTCATTTAGCTGATCCATTTTCTTCTGGCAGAGAAAAAATTCATCTGCGATGTTCAATGCAGCCAGAACCGCCACCTTTAGCGTATCCACTGATCTGGATTTGACGGCGACTTCGCGCATCTTCTGATCAACATATGAAGTCAAATGGCTGATGTATTTTTCGTCTTCTTCTCCTTTGACTTTTATCCTGTATTTCTGTTTATAGATTTCGATTTCAATAATTTTGTCGATCATAGTCCAAGCTGATCAATTTGATTTATCAAAGATTCGATCTTTTCCTTAATAACCTCCCTTTCATTCTCGTACTTTTTTATGGTCTCGCTCAATTGTTCAGCCTTCTTCTCTTTCTCAATGAGCCCTTTCTTCTCGGTTTTCAATTCTTTCAGCTGTTCTTTCAGCCGCTCGTTTTCGTTCACGGTTTTGTTGAGAAAATCCACAACTTGGGAAACCTTCCCCTCAAGAATTTTAATTCTTTCCAGTTCACTTGTCAATTTACCCTCCTTCCCTCAGTTGAAAATTGAACTCGCTGCTCAACGCTTTGATTATCTTCTCCTGATAGCTTTCAACCTCTTCCGCAAGCAGAGTTCTCTGAGGGTGGCGAAAACAGAAGCGAAAAGACAGGCTCACTTTTCCCCGGCCCACAGACGATCCTGAAAAACGGTCATAGAGCTCGTAGTTTTCCAAATAAGGGACAGACAGATCGTCCAGCGTCCTCTTGATCTCCTGGTAGTTCACACCATGATTGCCAATGAAAGAGATGTCACGGGTAATGCTCGGGTATTTGATGACCGGGGAATACTGGAAGGGCTGGGGTTGTCTTTGCAAAAGGAAGTGAAGATCCAACTCTGCAGCCCAAACCGCTGTTTTCTGTGAAAAAGCCTCGAGGATCTCCCTTCGTACTCTCCCCATCCTCCCGATTTTTTCACCTTTGACAAGTATGGACAGAGCACTCTTTGTCTCGTATTGAGGAAAATCCTCGCCCTGAAAGGTCACAGGTACAAAACGCAGGTAATCCAAAAGGGCTTCACAGACGCCCTTGAGATGAAAAAAATTTGTCGGTCTTCGCCTCAGGTGCCAGTGGTCCTTGCCGAGCGAACCCGTAGCGGCCAGAGCTAGGGTCAGCTGTTCTTTACTGGCTAAATTATCCAGTAAATACACATTTCCTATTTCAAAAACATGGATTCCGTCAATGCCACGGTTCGTGTTCCATTCGATGTTCTCGAGTAAACCGCCCAGCATGGACGTCCTCAGGTGTGAGGCCTTAGTTGAGATGGGATTTCTGATCTCCACTGCCTGCAGGCCTGATTGGAACAGTGTCTCTTTCTCAGGATTGGAAAAGCTGAAATTCACAACTTCATCAAAGCCATAGAACAAGAGCATCTGCCGCAATTTCTTAATCTGTTTTTTCTTCGGGTCCGGGGGGGGCTCGTACTCGAAGAGAGGCGGAATCTGTGAGGGGATATTGTCATAACCGAAAAACCTGGCAATTTCCTCGATAAGATCCGCTTCTCTCTCGATATCAACTCTGAAAAAGGGAACTCTCACTTGCCAGACATTCTCCGGCTGGGGCTCCACCTGGAACTGCAGCTTGGTCAGAATCTGGGGGACAAATTCGGCGGAGACACTAACACCCAGAAAACGGGACAGCCGCTTATGACGAAGAACCACCGTCTTGCTTTTTCTGGGTTTGGGATACACATCAACAATCCCTTTGGCCGCTTTCCCACCGTACTGAGTCAACAAAGAAGCCACCATTACGGCTGCTTTGGGTGGAATCGCAATATCTGCTCCCCTCTCGAAACGATAGGAGGCGTCTGTCTGGATTGCCGTTGTCTTGCCCGTTTTCCGTATCGAAACGGGATCAAAGTAGGCACTCTCGATAAGGATATCCCGCGTCTTATCCGTCACTGCCGTATTTTCCCCCCCGATAACGCCGGCAAGGGCGACAGGGTTTTTTTCATCGGCGATAACAAGCATTTCAGGCGAAAGGTTGACATCTTCCCCTTCGAGAGACCGAAATGCTTCTCCTTTAACGGCCTTTCTAACAATAATTTTCCGGCCCGCCAGCTTGCTGAGATCAAAGGCATGGGTGGGTTGGGATGTGGCAAACAAAATATAATTGGATGCATCGACCACGTTGTTGATCGGCGTCAAGCCCATAGCTTGGAGGCGTTTCTGCATCCAATCGGGAGAAGGGCCGATTTTGATGCCTTTGACAACAAGACCGCAGTAGCGGGGACAGAGCTCCTCGTCATAAATCTCGATATTGATATTTTCCGAGGAAGTCTCCCCCAGCTCTATCAAAGGCCAGTCCTGCTCCTTGAGGGGCACATTCAACGCGGCGGCCAATTCTCTGGCAACGCCCATGTGACCCAGAGTGTCGGGACGATTGGCGTATGTCTCGATCTCCAGAAGGAGATCTCCCTCCTCTTCCTCCCAGGCATCAACCATCAGCCCGATATTGTTGAGAGTCTGGATGAGCTGAGATGAAGACTGGTCCACATCGATGAAGTCCTTGAGCCAATTTAAGCTTATTCTCATTTTTTCAAAAATTGTCGAATAAATCTAAGATCATTCTCATAAAATGATCTCAAGTCCGGAATTTGATAGGCATGCATGGCCAACCGTTCTATTCCCATCCCCCAAGCAAAACCAGAGTATTTCTCCGGGTCTATGTTGACATTCTTCAGCACCTGAGGATCAACCATACCTGCCCCTGAAAGCTCGATCCAACCTGTGCCGCCACAGGTTCGGCATTCTCCTGTTCCGCCATCACAGGCCGGGCACCCGATGTCCACTTCCGCCGAGGGCTCTGTGAAAGGAAAGAAACTGGGACGAAACCGGACCTTTGTCTTTTCATGAAAGAGGGTCTTCAAGAAGTACTCCATGGTTCCCTTCAGGTGAGCAAAGGTAATGCCTTCATCCACGACAAGTCCTTCGACCTGGTAAAACATCGGCAGATGGGTGGGATCCGGTGTTTCTTTGCGGTAGACTTTTCCCGGTGTGATGATACGGATGGGAGGTTTCCTCCTCTCCATCACCCGTATCTGAACCGGAGAGGTATGCGTTCTCAAAAGCAGGTCATCCGTGATGTACAGCGTATCCCAATCATCTCGGGCCGGATGATGAGGGGGGAAATTCAAGGCCTCGAAGTTGTAGTAATCCGTTTCGATCTCGGGGCCGTCCTCCACGGAGAATCCCATCCTCTGGAAGATGTCTTCAATCTCTTCCTGTATGATAACCAGGGGATTGGGCGAACCGATATAGCGGGGCTCACCGGGGAGTGTCAGATCAACATCATCCGCTGCTTGCGGGCCAGCCTTCAGTTTTTCTTGGCACTCCTTGATTTTGGCCTGAACATAGTTTTTCAAATCGTTTATCATTTTGCCGGCGGTAGGCTTGTCCTCCGGCTTCACGGACTTCAGGGATTCAAAGAGACCGGGAATGTGGCCTCGACTTCGACTCAGATACAGGTTCCGCACCTCCTGGAGGGCTTTCACATCCTGAACTCCCTCCAGGGCTTCATCAAAGGTCTTCTTGTGCTTGTGTACCGTCTCTTTGAGATTGTTCATACCAGTCCAATTCCTTCTATGCGGCTGCCTCTTTGACTTTCTCCGCGATGCGGCCAAAGGTCTGGGGAGAATTTACGGCCAAATCAGCCAGAATTTTTCTGTCGAGTTCAATATTCAGGGTTTTCAATCCATGGATAAAACGGCTGTAAGAGAGCCCGTTAATCTCAGCGGCGGCCTTGATGCGGATTATCCAGAGTCTTCGGAAGTCTCTCTTGCGGGTTCTTCTGTCCCTGTAAGAGTACTGAAGAGCTCGTTCTACCGCCTCTTTGGCTGTACGGTAATTGCGGCTCCTCGCGCCCCAATACCCTTTGGCTTGCCCGAGAATCTTCGACCGTCGTTGTCTTTTCCTCTTTCCTCTTCTTACTCTAGGCATTTTCGTTCTCCTTCTGTAAAAGCCTCTATCAAATGTTCAGACCAAATGAAATCCAGGAGGCCGCTCCAACCGGCTTGGAAGGCTATCGTTCAAAACTCATAAGGAAGCATATCTTTGATCCGACTCCGGTCGGATTGGCTGATAAGATCCGTCTTTCTGAGATTCCTTTTCCTCTTTGCTGACTTCTTGGTCAAAATATGGCTTTTATAGGCTTTATTATGAACGATTTTTTTCTTTCCCGTTACCTTAAACCTCTTTTGAGCTCCTTTGTGTGTCTTTAGTTTTGGCATCTTTCTCTCCTGACTTGGTGGGGCTCACTAAAGCGGAAACCGCCCAGGGCTGCGTACGGATATTTCCGTCCCGGAATCCTAAATCCTCGACATCGGCAAAAACCCTATCTAAAATGCCATGCGCCAATTCTGGTTTTGCCTTTTCACGCCCACGGAGCATAACGGTGATTTTGACTTTGTTTCCGTCCTTGAGAAACCGCTGCACGTGCCGTATCTTAAAGTTATAATCGTGGATACTTATCTTTGGCCTGAATTTGATTTCCTTCACCTGAACTTGCTTTTGGTGCTTTTTCGCTTCTTGAGCCTTTTTATGTAATTCATAAAGAAATTTTCCGTAATCCATTATCCGGCAGACTGGAGGGTTGGCTTGAGGGGCGACTTCAACAAGATCCAAGCCCGCCTCCGCAGCCATGGCTAGAGCCTCTTCTGTGGGCCGGACCCCAACCTGTTTTTTTTCCTCGTCGATGAGTCTGACTTCTCTTGCTCTTATCATTTCATTGATCCGATGCGGTTTTTCCTTTCTTCTCCCCGGATAAAAAGTACGCCTTCTAATGACTAGCCTCCTTAAAGATCAATTTGCATTGATTTATTGTTAATCAATTCCCTGATTTTTGCAAGAAATACATCAACATCCATTTGCCCTCTATCCCCCGCAGTGTGGACTCTAACCGAAACATTTTTCTGCTCCATTTCTTTGTCTCCAACAATGAGGATGAGCGGAACTTTATGGATTTCGGCATCCCTGATCTTGTAGCCCATTTTCTCTCTTCGATCATCAACTTTGACTCTGATTCGTGCCTCCCTGAGTCTCTGTTTCAATGCCTCTGCATAGGCATTATGCCTGTCGGCAATGGGGATGACGACCATCTGAACAGCTGCCAGCCATAGGGGAAAATTTCCTTTGTAATGCTCGATCAAAATGCCAAAAAACCTCTCCAAGGATCCGAGAAGAGCTCTGTGGATCATGAACGGCCGGTGATCCTTGCCGTCTTCGCCAATGTAGTGGATGTCAAACCTCTCGGGCAAATTGAAGTCCAGCTGCACTGTCGTGAGCTGCCAGGTTCTTCGCAAAGCATCTCTGAATTTTATATCGATTTTCGGTCCGTAAAAAACACCCTCACCCTCGTCTATTTTATAGGCTAAACGCTCATCTTTCAAAGCTTTCTCTAGAGCCATAGTCGCCTTGGACCAGTCAGCCAAGACCCCGCAATACTTTTCCGGGCAGGTGGAGAGAAAGACCTCATAGTCCACAAATCCAAAGGCGGCAAAAAGTTTCAACGACAGCCGGATCGTCCTCTTGATCTCTTCGGCCAGCTGGTCCTCCCGACAAAAGATGTGCGCATCATCTTGAGTGAACCCCCTTACACGGAGGAGTCCGTGGAGCACTCCACTCCGTTCATACCGGTAGACGGTCCCGAGCTCAGCCCACCGCAAGGGAAGATCACGGTAGCTTCTCTGGCGTGATTTGTAAACCATGATGTGAAAGGGGCAATTCATCGGCTTGAGCTGATACTCTATGCCCTCTCTCTCAAAAGCCGGATAGAGCGCATCGTAGTATTCGGTGTGGCCACTCGTCCGCCAGACATCCAGTTTGGCCACATGCGGGGAGTAGATCAACTCATAATCGGCTTTGATGTGCTCCTCCCGCCAGAAATCTTCAATCTCATTCCGGATAGCCGCACCCTTGGGGTGCCAAAGAATCAGTCCTCCACCGAGCTGCTCGTTGAAACTGAAAAGATCAAGCTCCGGTCCCAACCTTCGATGGTCATACTGCTTGGCTTCTTTCAGCATGGTCAGAAAATCAGTCATCTCCTCTTCGGTAAAAAAAGCAGCGCCATAAATCCTTTGGAGCTGCTGGCCTTTTTCATCTCCCCGCCAGTAGGCCCCGGAAACGGAAAGAAGTTTGAAATATCGGATGTATCCAGTCGAAGGCACATGAGGACCGAGACAAAAATCGAGGAAATCACCCTGGCCGTAGGCGCTGACTCTGTCATCCCCTTTATCCTGGATAAGTTCCACCTTCAGATCCTGTCCCATTTCTTTAAACGTCTTTAGTGCTTCATCCTTACTGAAGATCTTCCTTTCTATGGGAACATCTTCCCGGGAGAGCTCTTGCATTCGTGCCTCTATCCTGCCTAAATCCGCTTCTGTAAAGGGCTCATCCCTGAGAAAATCATAGTAAAATCCGTTCTCCACGGCCGGCCCGATGCCGGTTTTTGTGCCGGGAAAAAGATCGCAAACGGCATGGGCCATAAGATGGGCGGCACTGTGCCGCAAGACATCGAGAGCTTCGTCTTTGTCTCCATAGATGGGCTGAACTTCCATATCTGTATCCACGCGGTGTCTGAGATCCACCAGCTGCCCGTTAATCTTGGCACAGATGGGAGATTTGTCCGGATTCCGGGATAAGAAAAATTCGGATAGAGTTGTCCCCTTTTCGACACTGAAAGTAGACTTATCGACCGTGATTTTAACTAAATCATCCATTGTTGTTTTGTTATGTATTCAAAGGGGTTGGTAAAGACTTGACTCTTTAGCGCGTCCTCAAGAATACAGCATTTAGTAAAATTGGTAGGCGCGGAGGGGATCGAACCCTCGACTTCTTCCGCGTCAAGGAAGCACTCTTCCACTGAGCTACGCGCCTACACTCTGTTCAAGCTTATATATAGTAATGATTTAGTCCTCGAGTGTCAATACGCTAACGCTAGATTCTTGAATGACTTGAAGAGCCTTTTCCCCGGCTGGAAAGATTCGCCGAAGGGCCATCAGAATAATGAGCAACTGAAGAACAACGGACAGAGAAAATTCCCGAAGACAAGTCTCTATCTCCCTTGTGCTGCGAGCAGAGGATTCCTCACCAAACACATGGTCAGCCTCAGAGAGCCGGATTCGTTGATGACGCGCGCGGGTTCGCCCCTAACGTGTTCCATCTCCCTGGATCCTCACTGGGATGAAGAAGACTTGGGCTTGCGTTTGAGCCAACCCTCCCGGGAGGCCCCTTTTTTGGGGAAGGAGGATTTCTTTTTTCGTTCATTTCGCCAGGCGGGTTTCTGACGCCGGTTGATTCTTCTCGCCAAGGATCTCTCCTCCTTGGTTGCAGTCCTGCAAGTCTTAAAAGGGAAGCTTCAGAGATATATTAAAGAAAGATGATCTCTGCCTCGAGTGTCTTGAGTTCCAGAAAAGCGATAGAACTCTTTCCTGTCAGCCAGCCGCCTGTTTCGCCTGGATTTATGAGAAGCGAATCCCTTACTTTTCGAATTTCCGGCTTATGCGTGTGACCGTAGATGATGATGTCATATTTTCCAGAGCGAACATACTTCATGTTGGCAAAATGGGTGTGAGTGAGGAGGAATCTCCGTCCTCGATATTGGAACGAGAAAGGCTCCTTTCTAATCTCGCCAAAGGTCTCCAATACCTTTTCCAGCCCTGTCTTCTCACCGTCACAGTTGCCAAAAACAGCTTTAACTGGACATCCAAGAAAGCTCAGTTCTTTGGCGGCAAAGGGGGCGACAAAATCTCCGGCATGCACGACCAGCTGACAGTTCCTATCCGTGAAATGGGCCACAGCTCTTTGGATCGCATCCAGATTGTCGTGCGAATCGGACATTATTCCGACCAAACTCTTGTGCTCCTCTTTTTTTAGCTCCGTTCATTCTAGCGGACCTCTATTTGTTTGTCTATCCCCACAACTCCTTTGGATCAAAGCCACGCGTTGCGAGAGAACTCTAAAACCCGGGGCTTTCATTCTCCCTGTGTGCGGCGCAGGCGAGGGTACGTATCTCCAAATCCATGAGGGAAGGCTTTGCGAGGGATCAGATTGGTGCGGCCCGAAAACGCGCCAATGTTCCCCAACAAGGAAAATTGGCTCGGTTTCAGGGACAGTGCGAAGTCGAGTCCTTGTCTGGGTGAGGAGCAGAAGATTGCCCGTGCAAAAGCGAATCAGTTTCTGTTTGAGGTGCATAGGAGGTGTGCCATTGCATAAAAACAGGTGCTGTATTATACTAACTTTTTTTTATTTCCGCTCGATGTTCGTGCACTCTGACAAAAGGATTTTGAGGATTTTTAATGAAGCGAAAAATTGCCGTCATTGCCTTCGGGGGAAATGCCATACTTCCCAAGGATCAAAGAGGACTGCAGGCCGAGCAAATGACGAATGCCAAAAAGGCTGCCGCACTCATGATCCATGTCGTGAAAAAAGGGTACGACCTCATCATCGTCCACGGGAACGGCCCCCAAGTCGGCAACCTTCTCATCCAGATGGAAGAGTCCATCACCAAAATTCCCCCTTTTTCTCTGGAAGTCTGTGATGCCATGACGGAAGGGAGCATGGGATTCATGCTCGAAAAGGCCATCATCAATGAACTTCGAAAGAATTCCATCGATAAGGAAGTGGCTACACTCATAACTCAGGTTATTGTCGACAAGAAGGACCCCGCCTTCACAAATCCGACAAAACCCATCGGTCCCTTCTATTCCAAATACAGGGCTCAAATGCTCGTCAGGGAAAAAAAATGGGCTATGATAGAGGATGCAGGGAGAGGTTTCCGCAAAGTGGTTCCTTCGCCGAGACCTATCGATGTGGTCCCAAAAAAGATTCTCCATGATTTGGTTCATTCCGGCAATATCGTGATCGCGGCGGGCGGAGGCGGAATCCCTATCATTATCAACGGCAGAGGCCTCTTTCAAGGCGTTGAAGCCGTCATCGACAAGGATTACGCAGCCAGCTTGATTGCCAGAGAAGTCAAGGCTGATCTTTTCATCATCCTGACGAACGTCGAGCGTGTTAGCCTCAATTATGGCACATCAGAGGAGATTCCACTTCAAGCCTTGGATATCGTCGAAGCCCAAAAACACCTGGATGAAGGGCAGTTTCCGCCGGGTTCCATGGGTCCCAAAATCAGAGCCTCTATCGAATACATTCAAAACGGAGGTAAGGAAGTATTGATCACTTCGGCCAATCATCTCAAGGCAGCCTTGATTAATCGGTCAGGAACGAAGATAATATCCACACATAAGGAACAATGATGAGTTTGGATAATTTTGTCTCCATTCACGATCTATCCGTTTATGAGTTCAATCTCATCCTGGATATGGCAGAGGAAATAAAGACAAGACCGGGAAGCTTTCAGAATAAACTCAAGAACAGGGTTCTGGCCATGATTTTCGAAAAACCCTCACTCCGTACGCGCATGACCTTTGAGGTGGGGATGCTCCAACTGGGCGGTGAGGCCGTTTATCTGAGTCCGTCGGATATCCAGATGGGAAAGCGGGAATCAACTCACGACGTGGCCAAAAACCTGGAGCGGTGGGTCGATGGCGTCATGATCAGGACATTCAGTCACGACACGGTCTTAGCCTTTACCAAGGCCAGCAGTATCCCGGTCATCAACGCTTTGACAGACCTTCTCCATCCCTGTCAGGCTATGTCAGACTTTTTGACTCTGAGAGAAAAAAAAGGGGGGCTTTCAGGTCTGAAGTTAGCCTATGTCGGAGACGGAAACAATGTCGCCCACAGCTTGCTTCTGGCCGCGGCTAAAGCCGGCACCGAGATGGCTGTGGCCACTCCGCCCGGTTATGAACCAGAGTCGGATATCCTGAGATTAGCGGATGAGGACGGCAGGGAGACTGGCTTTCGCTGTATCCTGACTGCCGACCCTGTTGAAGCGGTCAAGGAGGCCGATGCTGTTTACACGGACACCTGGACATCCATGGGACAGGAAAAGGACAGACAGGCAAGAATTCACACACTTTTGCCCTACCAAGTCAACGCCCGTCTCATGGCTGAAGCCAAGACCGATGCCGTTTTCCTGCACTGCCTCCCGGCCCATAGAGGAGAGGAGGTCACAGACGACGTTATAGATTCGGTCCAGTCGGTCGTGTACGACCAAGCGGAAAACCGCCTGCATGTTCAGAAAACAATTCTCTCCTTGCTGCTAGGCAACACACGGTAAAAATGGAAAAGGAAAACACAACAACAGAAATCGTTCCCGACGATCTTTCTTTTCTCGAGAAGGAGCTGTCCAAAACGGTCAAACCTCTGACTCTCCAGGAACTCACTCGAAGCGTTGCGTTCAAAAAAAGCGCTCACCATCTCAGCCATGCGGTCAAGAAATACGACCCCAACTGTCAGTATAAAGTTGGTGACCTGGTTTACAAAGAGTACAACGAACCCTTGATCGTGAGCAGCAAAGGGACAGAGCGCTTCCAGGGCTCTGTCGTTCTCAAGGTTATCAAAAAAATTCCATATGACAGCTTCAACTGTGAGATGCTGGAGGTGGACTACGCTGGAGGAGGGACCTTCCGGAAACACATCGATTACATGAAGAAAACCAAGACACAGGTCCTCATACCCAGCAATCTTGAAGGCAAAGCCGAAAAGCCGGAAGTTCTGAATCGCAATGACGATCCCAGGCTGAGCGAACTGCCGATGACAGATAAAGACTTGAAGCACCTGGGAAAAAACCTGAATGCCGCGCTCAATAAATCTGAGGCTTTTTTCTGCTGGAATCAGCTCTGGCAGCTCTCGTCAAAACGGATTTCCGTCGGGGACAAAACCATCAAAGCCATTGAAAAACACTTTAATGACACACAATCGTCTGCCGCTACGACGGATTTAGTCAGCCAGTTTCTCAAAAAAGAACCGTCAGACGAGCTTTTCGACCTCGCCTGTCTGAGTCTGAATTATATTCTGGAAAAAGAACACAAGAAGACCATACTGTTTGTATCTCCAGAGAGCTGGGGCAAGTGGTTTCCCAAAAAGATTTTGGACTCCTTCTTCAAGAATCTTCCGCTGTCAACGCGCCGGGCCAAATTGCCGCCCCTGGAGGAAGAGACAAGCCTCAAACCCACGCCTTCCAAGGGATTCCCGCTCAAAATTTATCTCACTTGGAGAGAGGTGCTCTCGGGCGGAGTCAAGGTTCCAAAATATATAAATAAAGAGCTCACCAAATCAAGAGAATATACGTTTACCGATTCTGATTCAGGCAAGAGCTACACGGTTTACTATTACCCTTCTTCAGGCGTCTTCCTCGGACTCAAGGATTTCTATGAAGAAAACAACACCCCGCAGGGGGCGAGTCTCACTCTTGAGAAAAAGACTGGAACGGATATTTCTTTCTGGTTGAAGAAATCCAAGAAAAAATTGACTCTTCTCAAAGTGTCCTACAACGCCAATGATGATACATTCGAAGCGGGCGAGGAGGAAATGCCCACATACTGCCTTCCCCACAAGATCATTCACCTGGAAAACGAAACTCTGATGAAGCTATTCGCCCTCTATGAGCAAAGAGATAAACGAGATCTGCGCGAACTCTTGATCCTTGTGTTCAAATCCTTCGGACTGGAGGGGGAGGCCTTGTCCCTTCACTCACTGCGTGCCTTTCATCTGATTGATGTCCTCAAATACACCACTCACGAAGACGTGGAAAAGGTCCTGTTGGGCTCACCAGAATTCAGCCAATCGGATAAGAATGCTGGCATTTTCTTCTACTACGAGCCCAGGGAAGAAGAGGGAATCCCTGCCGAAGAGGGATTGGACGTTTCCAAGGAAGAGGTCACACCAGCTGAGATCAAAAAACCTCCCGGGGAAGCGCTGCCCGAGATAGGTACAGTCGGAGAGATCGAAGCCGAAGTGACGCTTCGCACTGTCGAAGAAATCAAAGCTCCCGAAAAGAAAATAGAAAAGCCGAAAAAGAAGCCGCCCCCACCTCCAAAACCAGTTCCTCCTACTCCCAAAGAAGCCGTGGCTGAGGCTCCCAAAGAGCCTCCCGTAAAAGCCAAAAAGGAAAAAGCTCCCAAGAAGAAGCGACCCAAGCTGCCAGTCGAGACAGAGAGAGCACCCCGGAGACGCAAAGGTGAAAAGAAATTCATTGAAGAGCGCATCGAACTGGAAGAATCCGAACTCGAAGCTCTTTTTGCCGTCAAAGAAGACACAAAGGTCAAGCCTGAACTCCCCGCCGAAGAGAAAGCCGAGGCGCCCAAAGAAAAGAAGGAAGAATTTGAGCTGACGTCCACCGAGGAACCCATGTCGGGAATCTTCGCTGATATGCTGAAATCAGCCCTGGAAAAGAAAAAACCTAAAGATAAAAAAGAGCAAAAAGCCAAAAAGAAGAAAAAATAGTCCGGTTTGTCGCTGACGATTTCCTTGCACGTTCATAGATAAGGAGTCAAATTCGGATTTGAAAACCGACACCTCGGCCGATGACAAAAAAATGGATCCCGCCTGCTGACTGGATAAATATATCTACCATAGACGCCCACACGGAAGGGGAACCCCTCCGGATCATCACCAGCGGATTTCCCTCTCTCCCTGGAAAAACCATACTCGAAAAACGTCAACTAATGAAGCAGAAATACGACCATATCCGAAGAGCACTCATCTGGGAACCTAGAGGACATGCGGACATGTACGGATGCCTCCTGACCGATCCCATCTCTCAAGACGGGATAGTTGGCGTTATTTTTTTCCACAACGAAGGTTACAGCACCATGTGCGGGCACGGAATTATCGCGCTCTCGACAGTTCTTGCAGACACAGGTCTTATCCCAGCCACGGGAGCTGTGATAGAACTGAACATAGATACTCCAGCGGGTCGAGTTCTGGCTACTGCCTACAGGAAAGAAGGGAAGACTGTTAAAGTGTCCTTTTTGAACGTTCCCTCATTCGTTTATTTGACGGATCAGGAAGTGGATGTGCCAGGATTGGGGCTTATTTCCTATGACATTGCCTTCGGTGGTGCATTCTATGCCTTCTGTCGGGCTGAAGACCTGGAACTAGGACTGGGCCCTGAGGATAACCGCAAATTGATTGAAGCCGGTCTTCGCATAAAGCATGCCATTGCCGCGACCACAGAAATCCGGCATCCTTTCGAAAAGGAGCTCGGTTTTCTGTACGGAACCATTTTCACGGGGCCAGCACAGAACCCATCTCATCACAGCCGCAACGTGTGTGTTTTCGCCGAGGGGGAAATTGACAGGAGTCCCACAGGAACCGGTGTGAGCGCGCGGGCGGCTCTCCACCATGCCAGGGATGAACTCGAAATTGACCAGCCCTTTGTGGTTGAAAGCATTCTGGGAACATGCTTCACAGGCCGGATTGCGGCCACCACACCATTCGGCCCGTATGACGCTGTCATCCCGGAGATCACCGGCACAGCCCACATCACGGGCCGACACGAGTTTTTAATCGACCCCTCCGACCCCCTGAAATTCGGCTTTTTCCTCCGTTAAAAATCCGACTCGGGCAAGAATTCCTCTCAATGCCCGCTTCGGTAGCCAAAAGGTGACAAAATTTGATGAAAATTAACAATAATTGTCGCCTTCTTGCCTTTGAGGACTATCTGTGATTTTCGTAAATATATTAATATCAACAATTTAAAAATTGGCATGCATTTTGCTTAAAATAACGGTGACGGAAAAAATAAAAAGCCAAGGTTTGAAACGGATGAAAGTAAAGAACATCTTAAAAAGAAACGTCAAGACGCTGGGCATCATTGGAGTCATAGCGTCATGGGTGACCATTGGCTCTGTTTGGTCAGGGTTTGGGACAATAGCTTTTGTGAGCTATTTTGTTGTAGGAGGCCTTTTCGGCCTAGTTTTAATCGCTGAAAGGATCTGACCTATTTGCAGTCCGTTGTTCGGAGTTCGTAGAGATAAACAAGGCAAACACCCCTATTCCTGAATCAAAGCTTTTAATCCCTTCATTCTTCTACGAACTCCGCCCTCCCTCCTCTCACAATATTTCCCGGCCAGGCCCCCTGCGCCGAGTCACGCCCATCTGATCCAGGAGTTCCAGAAGAGGGATGGCATATTTCCGGGACAATCCGGTCATCATCTTAAACTCAGACACAGTCAAGTCCCGCTTTCCCGAATTTTTAAGCTTTTGAATAAGTTCTTCCAGCCAACTGGAATGGACGATGTACCCGTCCTGTCCTTTGACGATTTTCTTTCTCTGGATGAGAAAATCGAGCATCCTGTTGAGATTCTTGGAGGAAAGACGAAATCGTTTTTTCAACTCCTCGAAGGAAACCAAGTGAAGTTCTCCATTGAGTGACATCTGTTCCAGGTTATCCAAGAGTTTCTCTTCCTCCGGCGATAGCTGCACGCGAAAATCGTTGTGGGAAAGGTAATCGCCATGCATTTTTATGCGGCCTATCCTTGAGAGTTGTTTGGCCGCCAAGGATAGTATTCTGGAATGAGTTTTGAATCGTTCCTTGAGACTATGCATATCTATCCCGATCTCTCCGGGATTTTTACTATGGAAATGGGATAAAAACACCAATATCTGATCGCAGAGATAATCAAAGCTGGTCTCAGCAAGAAGATACAGTGGCGAAAAAGAAAGAATTTTCAGCGCTCCCTCTTCCTCGAGCTCACGGCTCAATTTCACCAGAATCTCCCTTGAAAAAGAACAAAAGGAGTTCATGTCCTTCTCTCTCAGGCCGTGTATTCCGGCCTCCTGGGTTTTGACGAGAAGCATGTCCTTGGACGATCCAGAGAGTCGCTCCAGAAGTTTCAGTCTCTTCTTTAATTCACCAGGTTTGGCATTCTTGGTGAGGGGATTGAGAACCCTGCCCTCGACTCCGAATTCAGGGCCCTTCAAACCGCGCAGAGTGAACCTGTCACCCCAGAACAATGGCAGAGACTGGGACAGATGCAAACGAACATACTGACGTGATTCATCCTGATCCTTTGTCCCTTCGTAGAAAAATAGGGTCGCCCTTACTTTTTTGCCCTTCAGATTCAGCATCACCTCAAATGACTCCTCGTCACAGGATGTGGCCGATTCGAGCACAGCTTCAAAAACCAATGAATTCACCGCATACTCCTGACTGCCATACTTACCATTATAAAATCCCCTCTTCTAAAAGCCAACCGGCCTTAAAAACCAGCTGGGGCGACAACATCCCAGAATTTGAGCTTTCTTCATTCAGGAGAGCGCAAGGATCATCCGTCTGAGTATGGGATCTACGGCGGCCAGAAGGACTTTTACCTTCGTGCCCAACCCCAAAACGTAGCCCGTCCTCTTCTCCACATAGGATTTGCTGTCTCTCCGGAAGACAAAATCCCCCCTCAGATCCTCGACGGGAATAAGCCCTTCGACAAAATAATCCTCGAGCTCCACAAACAGGCCTGCCCTGGACATATCGACGACGATACCCTCGAATTCCTCCCCAAGCTTGGTTCTCAGCAGTCGAAAGATCCTCCAGATTAAAAGTTCTCTTTCCGCTTCGTCCGCTTTTTTCTCCTGTTCTGTACAGTGATGGGCAATGGATGACAGCGGTAAATCTTTGGCCTGTTTTCCTTGAAGGCTCATCTTCAATATTCTGTGAACAATGAGGTCGGGATAACGCCGTATGGGGGAGGTGAAATGGGCGTACTCTTTCTTGGCGAGACCATAGTGTCCGTGATTTTCATCAGAATAGACGGCCAATCTGAGACTTTTTAGAATCTGCAGGGAAATGAATTTTTCTTCCGGTCGTCCCTGTGCTTGATTCAGGGCGGACTGCAAATCTTTCGCTCTCAGCCTCTTTGTGACCGGCAGGGAAATGCCAAATGGCGCTAAAATCCCTCTCAACTTTTGGAGATCGGCCGGAACCGGAGGGGGATGAATCCGAAAAATCAGAGATGTATCTCCGGCAATCAGATAGGAGGCAACGGCTTCATTCGCCGCAACCATGAACTCTTCGATGAGCTGGTGCGCTTCGTTCCTCTCTGAAGGAATGACGGAATGGAGCATCTCCCCTTCATAAACCAGTTTGGGTTCGGCGATATCAAAATCCAGGCTTCCGGTGCTCAGCCTCTTCTCCCTCAAGCACTGTGCTAGCTTTCGCATGACCAATATATCAGGAACAAGCTCCCGGTATTTTTTCTTTGCCTTGTCATCACCCTCAAAAATGTCGAAGACAACATCATAAGTCAGGCGCTGTACGGTTTTTATCACACTGGGCTGAAACCGGGTCTGCACAACATTTCCCCCCCGGTCGATCTCAAGCAACACAGAAAGGGTGAGCTTATCTTCTTCGGGCCAAAGGCTGCAGATCCCGTTGGCAAGCCTTTCTGGAAGCATGGGGAGTGTCCGATCAGGGAAATAGACGCTCGTTCCCCTGCGGAAAGCCTCCTGATCGAGGGCAGATCCAGGTTTGACATAGTGAGAGACATCCGCGATGTGAACGCCCAGAAGAAAATTCTTGTTGTTCTGAATCCTGATGCTGACAGCATCGTCGAAATCTTGGGCACTGGGGCCATCGATGGTCACGATGGGCCAATCGCGGAAGTCGGCTCTTCCTTCAATGTCGGTGATTTGCACCTCTCCAGAAATGCGGTCCGTTTCATCAAGGGCCTCTTTGGAAAAATTCGGTGCAAGTTCGAATCTCTCGATGATCACCCGCGTGTCCACTCCCGGATCATCGGGAAGACCGATGATTTTTTTAACTTCCATGGTCTCCCTATCCACCTTGACGATGGCCCCATCCTTCAGGCCTGCCCTCCTTACCGCCTTGAAAGGAGCGGCTTCCAAGGACGGAGAGTCGTAGGGCTGAAAAAAACCCCGTCCCCTCTGTTCCCGGAAGAATCCAATGAGGTCATTCCTCCCTTTGTCCAAAATCCTGATTACCCGGCCCTCATGACGTCTCTGTCCGGGCCGTTCTTTATAAAAAACCTCGACAAGATCCCCCAGAAGGGCCTGTCCGAAGTGGCGAGAGGGGACAAAGATATCCTCCATCAACTCGTCCTCTGGTCTGACAAATCCATACCCCGGATGCACGGCAACCACTCGTCCTCTAACCAAGCTGGCTCTCTGCCGGATGAAGTAGCGGTTGTTTATGCGCAGAGCAGCCCCTCTGTTGACGAGCTCCTGCAGTCTTCTCTCCAAAAGGGATCTCTCTTGGCCTGAAATCTGAAGCTCTTTGGCTACCCTGGAGAGTGTCAATCCCTGCCTGTGCTTCGAGAGCAGAGAAAATATTTGTTTGAGCATGGTCTGCACTAATAGTAAAAGGGTGAGACATAGGGGATTTGATATTTGAATCTGAGTTCTTTGATCAGTCTGATACGGACAAGCCGATCAAATTCTTCCCCCGCTGTGACCCCAAACTCGGATGCGACTGTGTCATTCGCTTGTTGTCTTTCCTCGGGTGTGGCTTTGCTCACGAGATGTCTTTCTATCTCCACATCGGTTCGTTCGAGGCGAGTTTCATCCCATTTGCCCTGGCTCAAATCGGTGCGAAGCTGGGCAAAGAGCCTGGCCATCTCTTCTAAACGATCGGGGGGCTGAGCTAGAAACCGATTGATCTCCGCTAGAATCTTCGTTTTTGTTCTCGACAGTCTATCGTGTGAGGCTCTTTTCTCTTCCCCGACACGTCTATCGTGATGCTGTTTGTGTGATTCCAGGACAAACCGATGGCACTGATCGAGCGAAAAGAATTTTGCCTTTCGTCCCCCTCCCTGTCTTCGGCTCTCCAAGGCCTGTCTCAATCCATCCAGTACAACCCGAAGCGGAATCTCCATTTCTTCCCAATCCGCAATAACACTGAGTTCCTTTGAAGAGAGAAAAAAGGGAGCTCCTCTCTGCTCAAAAAAATACTGGCTGATGGTGCGGTAGTATTCCTCTCTGGATTTGAGACTCCATCCTTTTTGTTTGGCTCTCTTTTTTTGAGTCACGGTGTGGATCTCTATAAAAGCCTGCGAGCTTTGGGAAGTTCACTCTGTATTTTTTTCGTACAGGATTCGTAAGCCGTCCAGAACTAGATAGGGCTCGTAATGAGAGATGACTTCGATTTCACCACCGATGAGAGTGGAATATCCCCCTGTGGCAATCACCGTCACATCGCTACCCAATTCCCGACTCATGCCCTCAACAATATTGGAAACGAGACCTATGTATCCGTAGTAAAGGCCAGAATGCATGCTGCTTATTGTCGTCCGTCCGATGGCCTTTTTGGGTTTGGCGATTTCAACCCTCGGCAGCTTGGCGGTCCTGAGATAAAGCGCTTCAGCGGAAATCTGAATGCCCGGCGCGATGGCCCCTCCCAGGTATTCCCCTTCAGAAGAAATGGCATCAAAGGTGGTGGCCGTTCCAAAATCAACAACAACACACGGACCGCCGTATTTGGCAACAGCCGCCACGGCACCGACCACTCTGTCAGCTCCCACCTCCATCGGGTTTTCGTATAAAATTGGTATTCCTGTTTTGAGTCCGGGGCCAACAACAAGGGCTTTGATCCCAAACAGGCTCTGACTCATCTTCCTAAACACGGGCGTCAACGGAGGCACGACACTGGAAATGATGACTCCTTTCACACCCGAGACATCTATCTTAGAAATGGAAAACAAGTTGAGCAGCAAGATTTTGTACTCATCACACGTCTTTTCTTTATCGGCCCTGACCTGCCAGTGTTTGATCAATGTGTTCGCGTCAAAGGCCCCCACCTCAATGGTTGTGTTGCCGATATCCACTGCCAAGAGCATTAGATTCCTCCCGAATAATCGTTACCAAGGGGCCAATCGAATCCCCGAGCCTCAAGCACTCAAGGGTTCCCGTGGAGTTAGCTATATCTTCCTGTTGGAGTTTTTAAGGTCGGAAAGGATCCTGGCCCGAATTCTTTTTTCCAATTCCCTTTCCACTTCAATAATTTCCCTCCTCACCAGGCCTTTCACTCGAGCATCCATCTCAATTTGAGCCGGAGGGAAAGATGTCTCTTCATAGCTGGGTTCCTCGGGCAAAGTCTGTGGTCCACGCCGTTTTTCAATCAAATCAAAGACCGTTCTCATAAGCTTCGCCGAATCGAAAGGCTCCTGGACCAATTCATCAAAGTCAAGACGCTCGATTCGTTCTTCGTTGAGGATGTCAAAGGCCCCATAGAGCAGGACTAGAGGAATGTGCTTAAATTTTTCCTGGGTTTTGAGGTAATGGCCAATCTCATAGTCCTCTTCCTCATGGAGTGAGAGGCTCAACAAAACGGCATCAGGGCTGATTTGGTTCAGCTCCTGCATGACTTCGATCCCTTCTTTGAAGGGATATATTTCGTATTCCTGCTCGGGAAAAGCCAGACGAATGGCTTTGTGGACCGAAGGGCTTTTATGGGCGACAACCAGCTTGTAAGGCATTCGACACTCGAAAACGAACCGTTCGCACTAGAATCCTTGAGATTATATCTAAAAACACCTATTTAATAAACTATCCAGGTCAGTATTCGATGAAGACCGTTTGTTCGCCCAACAGGTCTTCGATGTTTCGACTGAGTTCTTCTGAAGGAGCAACGCCATCAATATCCACGGATTGAACGATCATGCGGCAGGAATGTGGGGTCTCTAGCTCAAAAAAGACTGGACATTCCCCCTCGTGTTTTTCCAAAATGCTCTTCAGATTCTTGAAGACGGATTCTTCGATACCTGGGAGAAAAATCCTAAGAAACATACGTTTGGCCTGCTTGCGCAGAGCCTCATCAAGGGGCATGATTTGAACAAGATGAATTCTTCGGCTTTCCCCCTCGCCAAGGAATTTCCCCTTCACCCATACCAATAGATCTTCACTGAAGAAATCATAGAACTTCTTGAAGGCATCGGGAAAGACAACCACTTCGATGCGTCCGCTCAGGTCTTCGAGTGTAAACGTGGCCATTCGTTCGTCTTTTTTGGTCTTCAGTGACTTCAACGTGGTGATGATCCCCGCTACGGTCACTTCCGTATTGAAATCTTTCTCATCATCAAACTGGTTGATGGGGCGGGACACCAGCTTGCTGAGGCTTTTTCCATAATGGGCGAGAGGATGTCCCGTGATATAGAAGCCCAAGGCATCCTTTTCATAGGATAGATAGAGCGATTCGTCCCACTCGCGCATATCTTTAATCTCAGGCGGGATAGGGGGAGGTTCGATTTGAGAGGCCCCGAATAAATAGTTTTGTTTCGACGTCCTCATTTTCTGATATTCGTGAGAGTAATCGATCATCTTGTCAATGAGGTGAAAAAGCTGGGATCTTTTCCAGCCAAGTGAATCAAAGGCTCCGGCCTTGATGAGGCTCTCCAGCACCTTTCTGTTGACGAATTTCGACGATTCTCCGCGAAAGAGGTCGAAGGGTGACACAAAAGCGCCATTTTGCTCTCTCACCCGGAGCAAATCCCTGACAGCCCCGCCTCCCACGTTCTTCACCGCGGCCAAACCGAACCGGATCCCCTCTTCCTCCACGACAAAATTAAGATCGCTCTTGTTGATATCTGGAGGAAGGACCTTTATCCCCATCTCCTTGCACTCGTTGATGTATTTGATCACCTGCGGGGTTGCGCCTCTCTCGGCTTCGGACGTCAGGAGGGCCGCCATGAATTCCAGCGGGTAGTGGGATTTGAGATACGCCGTCCGGTAAGCCAGATAGGCATAGGCCGCACTGTGAGATTTGTTGAATCCGTATCCGGCGAAATATTTGATCTGTTCGAAAATCTTGTTGGCCTTGGCATGGCTGATTCCCTGCTCTTTTGCCCCGCGGATAAACCTCTGTTTCTGGGCCTTCATCACAGCCGTCTTTTTCTTACCCATCGCTTTGCGCAAAATATCCGCCTCGGCCATGGAAAACCCGGCTATTTCGGTGGCAATCCGCATGACCTGTTCCTGATAGACAATAAGTCCTTTGGTCTCTTCAAGGATGGGCTCAAGTTCCGGAAATTCATACTTTATGCGCTCGGGGTGGTTTTTGCATTTGATGAACTCGTCCGTCATACCGCTCTGCAACGGACCCGGCCGGTAAAGTGCATTCAACGCAATGAGGTCACGGAATTCCTCCGGTTTGAAATTGCGGAGCAAATCTTTCATGCCCTGGCTTTCGAACTGAAAGACTCCATCCGTGTTTCCAGCCTGAAAAAGATGAAATGTCTTATCATCGTCCAAGGGGATATTGTCCATATCCACCTTTTCACCCGTATCTCTTGCTATGAGATCAACCGTGTCCTGAATGACGGTGAGATTCCGCAATCCCAGCAGGTCCATCTTGAGAAGGCCGATGGTCTCGATATCCTGCATCGGAAACTGGGTGGTGATTTCTCCCTTAACGGATTGATAAAGGGGCATGAATTCAACTAGAGGCAGAGGCGTTATTACGATGCCCGCCGCATGTATGGAGGGATGTCGGACCTGGCCCTCTAGTTTCTTGGCAATCGCCATGAGGTTTGCGATCTTGGGCTTTTGATCTCTCAACTCGCGAAATTGAGGGATATTTTGCAGAGCGCCATCGATCGATGCATCCGGTCCGAAAGGAATCATTTTGGCAATTCGGTCCACTTCCGGGAGGGGCACCTCCAACGCTCTGCCCACATCTCTGACAGCCTGTCGCGCAGCCATGGTCCCAAAAGTTATAATCTGGCACACGCTATCCTGTCCATATTTATGAGTCACATACGAAATGACCTCATCCCTCCGCCGTCCGCAAAAGTCGATGTCGATATCTGGAAGGCTGATCCTCTCCGGATTCAAAAACCTCTCGAACAACAGATCATACTCGAGAGGATCGATATCTGTAATCCCAAGACAGTAAGCCAACAGACTCCCCGCCGCTGAACCGCGCCCGGGCCCTACGGGAATGCGCCTTGATTTGGCTTCCCGGATGAGATCCCAAACGATGAGGAAATACCCTTCAAACCCCATCTCGGAGACGAGCTTTATTTCCTTTTCGAGGCGGGTTTCGTACACTTCACGGCTGGGCAGTTCCTGCCTTTCGATGCGCTTTTGAAGGCGCTGCATCCGGTTTTCAAGCCCTTCTCGGGCAGTTGCGGCAAAATACTCTCCCAAAGTGATCCCTTCTGGAGGGGTGAAATTCGGGAGAAAATAGCCCGAGGACGGGAAGTCAAAGTTGCACTTGGCGGCTATCTTGGTCGTGTTCTGAACCGCTTCTGGAATGTCCTTGAACAAGGCCATCATCTCGTCGCCCGATTTGAAATAAAATTCCTCCGATCCAAAACGGATCCGGTCTGGTTCCGTTACCTTCCTGTTGGTCTGAATACAGAGAAGAACATCATGGCTTTCCGCATCTTCCTTGTTGAGATAATGGATATCATTGGTCGCAACTAGGGGAAGATTCATTTTGCGCGCCAGTCGGATGAGCAAGGGATTCGTTTCCTTTTGAGGCTGGAGACCGTGATCTTGCAATTCGATGTAGAAGTCTCCTTCAGAAAAGCACGAGGCGTAGTCCATAGCGGCCTCTTTTGCTTTGTCCTCCAACCCCAACCTGAGGTTGTAACTGACTTCCCCTTTAAGGCAACCGGAAAGTCCGATCAATCCTTCAGCATGTTCGCGGAGCAGTTTCTTATCGATCCGAGGCCTGTAATAGAAACCCTCCAGATAGGCTTTTGTGATGAGATGGCAGAGGTTCCGATAGCCCTTCTCATCCTTGACGAGCAAAAGGAGATGAAAATGGAGTGGTCCTGATTTATCCGGTTTTTTCTCGAATCGGCTCCGCGGTGAGATGTACACCTCGCACCCGAGTATGGGTTTGACTTTTTTCTCCTTAGCCTGTCTGAAAAAATTCACGGCACCGAATATGTTTCCATGATCGGTGAGAGCCACGGCGGGCATGTTGTGCCGGAAGGCGGCATCGACGAGCCCTTCTGTCTTGAGAGCCCCGTCCAGGATGCTGTATTCCGAGTGTGTGTGGAGATGAATGAATGGTGCTTCCATACCTAATCTCCGTCAGAGCTTAGCCGGATACGACCGGACAAACGGCAGCCTATTCCCATTCGATCGTTCCTGGAGGCTTTGACGTTATATCATAGACAACGCGGTTTATTCCATCGCTTTCATTGACGATTCTGTTGGATATTCGGGACAAGAGTTGAGAATCGGCAGGATACCAATCGGCTGTCATCCCATCTATGCTTTGAACCAAGCGGATGACAGCCACTCTTTGGTAGGTTCGGCGATCTCCCATCACCCCGACCGATCTAACCGGAAGCAAAACAACAAAGGCCTGCCACAGTTTCTTGTACACTCGAGCTCTGCGGATTTCGCTGAGGAGGATATTGTCGGCAGACCGCAGAATATCCAGCCTCTCGCGAGTGACCTCGCCGACAATTCTCACAGCAAGCCCGGGGCCAGGATAAGGATGCTGATGGATAAAACCGGGATCCACGCCTAACTCCACCCCAAGAGCTCTTACTTCATCTTTAAAAAGTTCTCTGAGCGGTTCTATAAGCTTGAAATTTAATCCTTTGGGGAGGCCGCCGACGTTGTGGTGCGATTTTATGCTGGATGAGGGACCTTTGACAGGATTGCTCTCGATCACGTCCGGGTAGATCGTCCCTTGTGCCAAATAATCAACGCGGCCAAGTTTTTTGGCCTCCCTCTCGAAAATTTGGATAAACACCTCACCGATGATCTTTCGTTTACGCTCGGGAGAGATCACTCTTTTCAGTCTTTCCAGGAATGCATCAGAGGCTTCGACACCTATGACGTTCAGGTCGAATTTGTCGTGGAACTTGGTCATCAATTCCCGGTACTGACCCTTCCGAAGGAGCCCGTTGTCCACAAAAATACAGTGCAGGTTATCCTTGATTGCCCGCTGCAGTATTAGAGAAGTGACAAGAGAATCCACTCCTCCGCTGAGCCCACAGATAACTTTTTTAGCTCCCACTTGACGACGAATATCCTTCACTTTCTTTGCGATAAAGGAGCCCATGGTCCAATCTTTTGTCAACCCGGCAATGGAAAACAGAAAGTTGAACAAAACCTTAGGTCCCTGTCTGGTGTGCATCACCTCCGGATGGAACTGAACACCAAACCACTTTTTCTCCCTGTGTTCAATAACGGCATTTTCGCAATTGTCTGTCACTCCGGCAACAACAAAACCCGGAGGGGCTTCGTCCACTGTGTCGCCATGGCTCATCCAGACTTGGCTGTTGTTCCGGATGCTTGTCAAGAGCCCCCCTCTCTTCGTGACTTGCAGCGAAGCAAAACCGTATTCTCTTTTAGCCGAAGGAGAGACCTTCCCCCCCAGGATATGCGCCATGAGTTGCAGGCCGTAACAAATTCCTAGAACAGGGATACCAAGATGAAAGATATCCGGGGAAATGCGGGGTGAGGCTTTCTCATAAACGCTCTGGGGTCCACCGGAAAGGAGGATAGCTCCCGGCTTCTCGGATTTAATTTTGGAAAGAGGAAAATTATAGGGGACAATCTCCGAATAAACCCCCAGCTCCCTGATCTTTCTCGCAATCAGCTGGGTGTATTGAGAACCAAAATCCAGAACCAAAACCTTGTTCATACACAGATTCTATCAGAGGGATTAGCCTATGTAAACGAAAAGCCGACAACTCCATCACTCAATCTGATCCCTCTAAAACTAAGGCCCATCTCAGTATCATCAGGGTTTGGAAATGCATACCCAGATCAGGGAAGCATCTCCAAAACCGTGATTAAAGGCATAGGGAGTGATCAGAATGGTGATTTCTAAAACACGCCCATTTTCCCCGGCGAGGAAAATTGGCTCGGTTTCCGGCGTCGGCTCTCCTTTCCCTTCAGGGAAAGGAACCAT
>Ga0180431_10000844_pt1 | contig 43541 bp, 26 predicted proteins | sample SS_ome_11_FD_132459 | JGI IMG/M metagenome (GOLD analysis project Ga0180431, IMG submission 132459) | Hypersaline lake sediment archaeal communities from the Salton Sea, California, USA - SS_1_MS_1 metaG | ecosystem: Environmental > Aquatic > Non-marine Saline and Alkaline > Hypersaline >... | reverse complement strand
GGGCGTGGATCACGTCCCGGTCGGTGACGGACATGATGGCGAAGTTCTCCGACCCGCAGAGCTCCGCCACGATCCCGCCGGGGTTGTGCCCCAGGCTGACCTCCGCGATGCCCGCCTCGCCGACCTCGCGGTCCGCCTCGAAGAACGACGAGACCTCGCCGCCCACCTCGGGCATCGGCAGGGACAGGTACGTCTCGGCGTCGGCGGCGCTGTTGATGAAGTGTGTCCTGTCCAGCCCCGGCTGGCCGCGCAGGCTGACCAGCCGTGACGCCTCCAGGTCGCCCGCCGGCGCGTGGAGCACGCTGACCTCGCGCTCCCAGTCGTCGGAGTGCGGCTCGCGGCGCGTCTCGACGGGCGGCCTGCCCTGCACCCGCCCGGACCACCAGCCGCGCTTCAGTTCGCTGTGCTCGGCCAGGTAGGCCCGGAGCGGGTCGTACGACGGGTCGTCGGCCGGGTAGCCCGTGCGGCTGTAGACCGCCGGCCGGTCCATCTCCTCGTGGAAGTAGCACCGCCTCAGCCGTTCGCGCCGCGTCACAGGTGCCCCTCTCCGCCCGCGACCTCGGGCTTGTCCAGCAGGCCCTCGGTCCGCTCCTCGACGGGCGCCAGGGCCGGCAGCCCGTTCTCCGGGCGGTCCAGGTAGAAGTAGGCGCAGCTCGACCAGTCGTCCTGGCGCTCGAAGAGCCCCCCGCCCGGCTCGCTGCCGGGCGAGCAGTCCATGACCTCCGGCCCCGCGCCGGCCCGGTAGACGGTGCGCCCCTCGAAGTGCCAGCGCGCCTTGTGCTCGGTGCCCCAGTAGCCCATCTGCTGGATCGTCACGCGGCAGTCCCGCCCGAAGTAAACCGGGTCGGGCACGTGGTGGCGGTAGAAGCAGAACTGCATGTTTCCGTGGTCGGCCACGTGGCAGCCCTGGTAGAGGGTCGCGTAGCGGCCCTGGCCCCAGCCCGTGCCGATGTAGTCCTCCGTGCCCGTGCCGCTCAGTGTGGGCAGGTCAGCGTCGCCGTCCAGGTACACCTTCACCTCGCCCTCGCCCCACCATGAGCGGTAGTAGAGCTCGCGGTCCGCGATCACCCCGACGTTGGAGCCCAGGAACCGTCCCCTGCCCTGGACGCGGGGCAGTATCTCGAAGTCGCGCTGCATGGCGGTCGGGTTCTCGCGGCGCCAGTGGGCGTGGAAGTAGAGCGCGTCATCCGGCAGCGCGTCGCCGAGGGTGTAGTCCACGTCGTAGAAGAACGCCCGCAGGTCCGCGCCGCTCTCGTTCGTGACGACCAACTTCATCCCGGTGCGGAAGGGCATGGGCACGCAGCAGTTGAAGCTGCGCCCCTCGGGGCTGCTGAACAGGGCCGACTCGAAGCGCGCCATGCGCCCCAGGCCGGTGCCGAAGAAGTCGCCCAGCGGCGCGCTCACAGCGGGCGTCTCGGCGCCGTCCCAATAGAAGTCCAGCTTCAGCCCGCGCAGCATACGCGGCGAGCGGTTGCTGATGGTCACCCATATGCGCCGCACGACGCCGCTCGCGCCCTGTGCCTCGGCCAGGACGACCTGCTCGCCGGCGGCCAATGGCAGGCAGGGGCGGCCCTTGCGGCCGGCGTTGGCCTGGGCGGCCTGTCCCTTCTCCCCCTTCGGGTTCTCGGCGCTCGCCCAGCGCGTCTCCACACCCTCCGGCACCACGTACAGCGGATGCGCGTCCATTCCGTCCCTCCTTTTACTTCCTCGCGGTTATGTTCGAGCTGTCTCACCCGCACATCACGTCAGAATACTGCTCATGGGGGCGCCCCGACGCCTCACGGGCTCTCCGGGGCGCCGGAGGGCATCGGCTGGTGCGTGCGCGTCGGGCCGATCAGCCGCATCCGCCCGTCCTCGTCGAAGACGACTCGGTCTATGTTAACGGTACGGTTGCCGGACGGATGCTCTGGGTCGGCGTGGGCGTGATAGACCATGAACACCTCGCGCCCGTCGGGCGAGGTCGTGAAGCTGTTGTGCCCCGGCCCGGAGACGCCCTTCTCGGGGTCCGTGCGGGCCAGAGGGTTGGAGTCGCTCTTCGTCCACGGCCCCAGGGGCGACTCGGCCGTCGCGTAGCCGATGCCGTAACGGGGGCTCGCGTAGTGGGTGGCCGAGTAGGTCATGTAGTAGCGGCCGGCGTGCTTGAGCACGAACGCGCCCTCGTTGCAGCGGACGCGCACGCTCTCGGGGTCTTCCCATTCCTGGTCCGCCTCCGCGCAGAGGACGGGCTCGCCGGCCGGCCCCGAGAGGTCTTCCTTCAGGCGCAGACCGTGTATCTTGCCGTAGATGTAACGTTGCCGCGGCCGCGCAGTTGCGTTCTCGACCACTCCCACCTGGGCGAAGTAGAGATACGGCGTGCCGTCGTCATCGACGAAGACGTGCGCGTCGATGCATGACCAGCCGATGTCGCACCAGGGCCCGTGGAGGTCCCGGAACGGCCCCGCCGGGTCCTCGCTGACGGCCAGGCAGAGCCGGAACCCCTCCTCCTTCTCGCGCTGACAACTGAAGCCCATGTAGAAGAGCCCCCGGTAGCGGAAGACCTCCGGCGCCCAAAATGAGCCGGTCCCCCACGAATCCTCCGCCCGGCGGTAGGCGTAGCCGAGCTCGGTCCAGTGGACCAGGTCCGGCGATCGCCAGCACCTGAACCCGTCCCGCGCCGTCGTCCCGTAAAGGTAGTAAGCGCCCTCGTGCAGCAGCACGAAGGGGTCGCCCATGCGGATCTCGCCGCCGACGGGATTGGTGTAGGTGTCGCCGGCCACGTCCTGCGTCTCGTAAGCCGCGTGCGCGGCGGAGCAAGCCGTGGCGACGATCAGCGCCAGCGGCACGAGGAACTGAAGCATCCCCATCATTCGGTCTCCCTCTTCTGCCTTGATGTCCTGGGCACACGAATTGTTCCCTGGCGTCACGCGCAGGCTACCGGTCCAGCAGGGAGTCGTTCAAAGTGAACTTCTGATTCAGGATTCTGAAAAGCGCCGCGGCCGCACGGAGGTCCTGCTTCCTCTGTTGCCCGCCTCCTTCCTCGGCCGGAGCAGGGATGTTCTCGAGAACGAGGATCGCCGCCTCTTTGGCGACAGGGAACTTGCGGAACTCGTATCCCATCTTGCCGACAGTCTGCTGACACATATTCCGGAGACGTGCTAAAATCGGAGGGTCCATCTTTGCCAACTCTATAGGCCCGGACAGATCTTCGGGCAGTATCGCCCCTTCCCTGAGCGATTCGTGCACCCTACCGTAGTCATTGATGAAGGCTTGGCGATACAGTAGGCTTGGCACAAGGTCCTCAACAATGAACTGGATATCCGGGACCTCCTGGCCGTCGAACGCTTGTCCAGTGACGTACAGGCCCTGACAATCGGCCTCTCTGGCCTTCTTCAATGCATCAAACCCGGCCGGGTCTCTGTCATAGACGGCAACTGCGCGAGCCCCCCGCCTCGTAGCGCGCACGCGAAGGTTGCCAAACTCGTTCTCTCCGGCGCCACCGCAGGGAATGACACTCGTCTTCGTCAGATCAAGGTGGTGGAGCCCTTGCGCCGCGCATGCCTGGCTCGATGCTACCAGGAGCATCTGGTCGGACATTCCCTCCACCAGGACGTTCCTTTCCGCCAGAAACAGGCTGTAGCCCAGCGGGAGTTGAAGAGCGCTCTGGATTGGCTCTTCGTGCAATCGCCGATATGGCTTGTTGTCCACTACAGAGACCGTTCCCTCCTTACCGACAAGACGCACCTGATGGATGCGATTAGGGTCGATCATGAAGGGAGAAGGGGTCGCATAGACGATCTGGCGTTTGCTGGCTGAATGCGCAGCCAAGTCCTGCAGGTACTGGCGCAACATGGCTTGGGCGGCTGGATGCAAGCCAGTCTCAGGTTCGTCCAGCAACAGAACGCTCGGCGGGCCAGAGGACTTGGCCTGTGCCAGGACTTCGAGTTGCACGATCGTAGCCAGGAGAAGCGTCAGGCCGGAGCCGAGTTCGGAAGCCCTGAAATGCTCATGGCGTTCATCGCGGAAGAGTATCTCCAAGCGTCTGTCAGGAGTCGCGTAAGGCTCGACCTCGGGGCAACTGGGGATCAGCGCTCTGAGGAGATCTGTCAGTCGATACCTAGTGCTGAGAAGCATCTCGCGTTGCCGTGTCTCCGGAGCGCGGAGCAGTTGCGCCGCGTGACAACCGCCGGCCTCCAATAGCCTGCGCACGACCACACTATCTTCTGCGTTGAGTTCCTCAAGGTTGTCCAGTGCCGCTGGAATTCGCTCCCTGGCATCCGGGTCGCTGAGATCCAGCAAGTGCACCTGTGGAAAGAACGTGTCGGCTTGTTCCCTCCTGAGCTGTCTATCCGTTGGGGTACCTGGAACGCCGGAGTCCACACGTCCCGCTCCTGGTGTATTCCACAAGGACACACGTTCCGGCGGCTGCGCAGTCCCGGTTAGCTGGCGGGTCTTCTTGCCCCTGCCTGGTCCCCCAGGTATGAACCACGTTGTGGAGACCTCCAGCCCCTCACTGGCTACTGTACCTTTCGTCGTGTCTGCTGCAACATCTAGCCTGCGTGGGTACCTGTAGGCCTCAAGCGCCCGGAGGAGGTTCGACTTGCCTGCATCATTAGGGCCGACGAAAACGGTGACATCGGGTTCGAAATAGATGGGTTGAGGGCTGAACCCTTTGTAGTCCCGCAACTCCATGCGTTCTAGGATCATGTTTCCTTTCCTCCGGTAGCGATAACGGTCCGGTGGTCGAGAGACACGGGATACATGCAACTCTGATGCAAATGGCGCAGGAGACCCAAGCTGGCATACGCCCAGACATCATACCGAAACGGCTGCGTAGCGCAGGACGTCGATCTCGGCGCCGCGCCGCACGGCCTCTTCGGCCAACTCGTGTACCTGCGCGGTTACGTCATCCGACAGATAGTACTCGCCGCAGTTCTCGCACACCTGCGCGGGGACGTCCTTGATGATGACCGTGGTATCGTCACGCTCAAGGGTTACGGTCGCCGTCCCTCCGTGCGTGTTGCCCGTCTTGCAGATCGCGCACTTCATGGTTGTCTCCTGTTTCTGAAATCCTCATCCCAGATCTGGGCATCTGGCTCATAGGCCGTGACGACGATGGCAGTCCGTGTTTCCCTATCCACCGCGAGAACGACGTGGACAGGCCGGGACTCAGCGTAACCCAGGAGCAGTCGGCTCGGGTAAGGAGTGTCGTCGGGATAGTCTGCTATCACCTCGCCGTGGCGGATGACATTCAGCACGTGCTCGCTTGTCAGACCGCGCCGGAACATCCGTCTGACGGCGTGGCCGCTGAACAGGACTCTGTCGAACTGCCGGTTCCGGCTCGCGCCTGAGCTGGGCTCTTGGTCTGTCATACACTGTCCTATGCTTCCCGACACGTGAAGCCGGAGTGCGAGAGTCGATTCAGACTGTGCCGGACAGCACCAGTATAGGCGCGGCGGGCAGGCGGCGCAAGGCGAGCGCGGGAACGACGCAGACGGCGCTGCGCGGGGACGGGCCGATGCTGCTCGAAACCGTTTCTCTTGCGATGCTGCTTCATGTGTGCAAGAATCCCTGTAGCGCGTGCTTGCCGGGCGAGCTGTCCTCCTGTGCGCGCCGTTGCTGTCCTGCTCGGGGCAGGATGGTCCGTGTGGTTTCCTCATGTGGCACGGGGTTGGGAGCGCATGAGCGTGGACTCCCTGACAAGCGGGTCCGGCGCAAGTCCTGGCACGGTGCCGGGTTTGCGGCGCGGGCCCTCGTGGCGTAGCCTCTTGTGGGCGGGCGCGTGCTTTCTGTTCTTCCTGTTGTTCTTCCTGTACGTCTGGCTGCGCGTTGCTCCCGCGGGTCTCTACCATTGCCGATACATGGAGTTTCCTCCCTTCTCGCTGGGGGCGGTGTTCGTCAAGGAGTTCCTGGCGTATGCGGGCGGGCCCATCGAGTACGTGTCGGCGTTTCTGTCGCAGTTGTTCTACCTCTCTTGGGCCGGTGCTCTGATCATCACGGCGGTTGCCGCGCTGCTCTGCGTGGCGGCTTATGCGTCCTTTACGGCCTTTGGCGGCACTCGCCTTCCCGTGCTGTACTTCATTCCGGCCCTGCCGGTGTTGATGCTGTACAGCCGGTACTCGCACGCCATGACGCTCGTCCTGGCGGTGTTGGCGTCGGTGCTGTGCATGGTCCTTTATGCGTCCCTGCCGCTGCGTCGTCCTGTCCTGAGGGCGGGGGCATTCCTGGTGCTCTCGTGCGCCCTCTGGTACGTGGCCAGTGGTGCATACGTGATCTTCGTCGTTCTGTGCGGCGCGCTGGAGCTTCTGACAAGGCGCCGGGTCCTGCTCGGTCTGGCCTGCGTTCTGCTTTCCCTGGTCGCGCCTCCGGTAGCGGGCACATATCTTCTCCCGATCACGATCGAAGATGCTTACGTGGGGGGCATGCGTTCGATGATCGGCCCGCACACCGGGGATCTGGCGGCCCTGATTGCCGTGGTCTGCTTGCTGGCCTTCTTTCCGATAGTTGGCGTCGGAGTTGCGCTTTGGCACCGGCTGGGAAGGAGGGGGGCGGGCGTGGCTGGCAGTGCGGCGTCGACCCCTGAGCGGCCCAGGCAGCCGGGACTCATGCACGTCCTCGTGTCGTCCGCAGTGGTCGCCGCGGGGCTTGTCGTGGTCTATTCCTTTTTTGACAGGGACTTGGGCACGCTCTGTCGAATGGAGTGTCTCTCGCGACGGGGCACGTGGGAGCGGGTCCTGCGTGAGGCGCGCCGTCTTTCCCCCGCGTGTGCCCGCGGCGAGCTGGCGACATGGAATGTCAACTGGGCCCTCTATCACACCGGCCGACTACCGTACGAGATGTTCTCTTACCCGCAACATGCTTACTCGCTCATCGGGACCAGCGAATACTACAGGAGATTCAATTGGCGCGTGCCGACGTACGGCAAGTGCGCCGACGTGTGTTTCGAACTCGGGCTTGTGAACACGTCGGAACAGATGTCCCACGAGGCACTGTGGGTCGCCGGGGACTACGGACCGACGCTCTTGCAGCTTGCCCGGATATACATCCTCAAGGGGCAGCCTGAAGCCTCGCGCATGTTCCTGACGGCGGTGAGCAAGGACCTGGTATACGGATCGGCAGGCAGACGTTACCTGGAGTTGCTCAAGAGCGATCCCGAGCTTTCCACGGACCAGGAGGTGCAACGAGTACGGTCCCTGATGATGCACACGGACCTGCCCCATTCGTCCTTTGAGGGCAGGCTGTTGGAGCTGCTGAGAACGAACAGGCAGAACCGGATGGCTTTCGAGTACCTGATGGCGGTCTACCTGCTGACGGGTCAGATCGAGAAGCTCGCCATGAACATGGAGCGCCTGGACGACTTCGCATACCCCGACGTTCCGCGTCATTACGAGGAAGCGCTCTTGCTGCACACTGCCATGACGGGCAGGGCGGCTGACCTGGGGGCACGGCGCATCAGCCCGCAGACGATGGCGCGATTTCAGCATGTCAATCGCGTGCTTGCCGATTGCAGGGGCAACCGGGCGGCAGCCCTGGGTGTCCTTGCCAGGCAGCACGGTGACACCTACTTCTTCTACTATCTGTTGCACTTCGCGTCCGCGCCTGCCAGGGGGACGAGCGGATGAGCAACCGCGTCAGGACGGTGTTGCTGCTGTGTGCGCTCCTGGCCTTGCTTGCGGGCGGCCTTGTCCTGCACGGGGTTCGACCTGAGGCCCCCGCAGTTGCGCAGTGCGAGCGCACGCGCCGGATGCCCAGGATTCGCCCGGACTATGTCGGGACGGTCATCCCTCCGAACATTGCCCCCCTGAACTTCCTGGTGGAGGAGCCGGGCACGCAGTACTGTGTCAGGATATCCTCCAGGCAGGGCGAGCCGATCGAGATTCTCAGCAAGACGCCTCAGATCGTGATTCCCGAAGGGCCGTGGAAGATACTGCTGGACCTCAATCGTGGCGAGGAACTGCAGTTTGACGTTCTCGCAAAGGGGGCGGACGGGCAGTGGCGTCGCTTCGATGCCATAACAAACACGGTCTCCACCGCCCCCATCGACAGCCACCTGGTCTATCGACTTCTCGGAACGGGCTACATCGACATAGCTGACTTGGGCATCTACCAGCGGGACGTCGAGGGCTATGCAGAGAACCTCATCTTCCACAACAGGTCCATGGGTGGCGGATGCATCAACTGCCACACGTTTCTCAACGGCGGAACGTCCGACATGATACTGCACGTCAGGGGCGACCAGTGCGGATTCGCCATGGTGATGGCCCGCGACGGCGACGTCATCAAGGTCGACACGCGGACCGAGCACAATCCTGCGCCGGCGGCCTACAGTTCCTGGCATCCCAGCGGGCGGGTGGCCGCCTTCTCCGTCAACAAGATAAGGCAGTTCTACCACACGATCGGCCACACCCGAGAGGTCTACGACGCTGACTCCGACGTGTGCCTCTACCTCGTGGACTCGGCGACCGTGACGAGCACGGCAGCGCTCTCGGACCCCGGGCGCCGGGAGAACTGGCCAGCGTGGTCGCCGGACGGGGAGTATCTGTACTTCTCCAGCGCGCCCGATCTGCCGCGCGAGCGTTTCGAGGACATCAAGTACGACCTGATGCGGATCAGCTACGACGTGGAGACCGGCCAGTGGGGCAAACTGGAGACCGTGCTGTCTGCCGGGGAAACGGGACTCAGCATGAACCAGCCAAAAGTCTCTCCGGACGGCCGGTTCCTGCTGTTCTGCATGTCCGACTACAGCAGCTTCCCCCTTGACCGGGCAAACAGCGATCTGTACATGATGGCGCTGGGAACGCGCAGGTACTGGCGCCTGGAAATCAACAGCGACAGTAGCGAGGCATGGCATTGCTGGTCGAGTAACGGACGTTGGATCGTCTTCAGCAGCAGGAGGCTTGACGGCGTCTTCACGAGGCCGTTCTTCAGCTATATTGATGAGGACGGGAACGCCCACAAGCCGCTGCTGCTTCCCCAGAGGGACCCGGCGTTCTATGACACCTTCCTCCAGATGTATAACGTCCCGGAACTCGTCAAGGAGCCTGTCCGGGTGAGTGCGCGAGAACTCGGCCGAGCCATAAGCGGGCCTGCGGTGTCGGTCTCTCCTGCGGCGGTTACCGGCGCCACCCCCCGCGCCAAGGCAAAGGCGAGTCCTGCAACGGCGTCGTCTCCGGACGCCGGTGAGCCTCCGATCCCACGGCAATAGTGGGCCGGTGACGGGGGCCCCCGCGCGTGCCGGTTATGCCGTGAGACGGCCCGCCAGGATCACGCTGCCTGCTCCGTCCGGTACTTGTTCCCGCCGCCGGCATTTTCGGGCTTGACAGGGTGGCTATGGACGGGTATAGTAGCTATACGGATGATAAGTATCCGCCGTTTCGGGGAGCCTGGGGGGGGACAGATGAGGGCGCCGGTGATCGTTCACGTGGATATCGACGCGTTCTTCGCCTCGGTCGAGCGGGTCATTCGGCCCGAGTTGCGGGGCAGGCCGGTGATCGTCGGCGGCGGGACCGAGGGCAGGGGCGTGGTCGCCTCGGCCTCCTACGAGGCCAGGCCCCGCGGCGTGAGGGCCGGGATGCCCATCTACCAGGCGCGCGAGCTCTGCCCGGACGGCGTCTTCCTGCCGCCGCGCCACGGGGAGTACAACCGGTTCTCCGAGCGGGTCTTCGACGTGCTCTCGGAGGTCAGCCCGTCGGTGGAGCAGGCGTCCATGGACGAGGGGTACGCGTCGCTGCGGGGCTGCGAGAGGATGTACGGGGCGTGGTCGGCGCGGCCGGCGGCCAGGCTGCCGTTCGTGCGGGAGGCGGACGGCATCTACCGGCGCCGGGAGGGGCGAGCGGTGCCGCCGGGGGAGCGGGCAATGCTGCCGGAGGGCTGCCGCTGGCCGGCGGCGGTGGCGCTCTGGATCAAGCGGGCCGTGCGGGCGCGCACGGGCCTGACCGTGACGGCCGGGCTGGGCGCGAACAAGCTGGTGGCGAAGGCGGCGTCCGGTTTCGGCAAGCCGGACGGGCTGGTCGTGGTGGAGCCGGGCCGGGAGGCGGACTTCCTGGCCATGCTGGGCCTGGGCGACCTGCCGGGCATCGGGCGCGCCACGCTGGAGAAGTTCCACAAGTGGAACGTGCGCACCGTGGAGCAGGCGCGTCGGCTGCCGGTCGAGCTGCTCGGGGACGCCTTCGGCGAGGAGAACGGGCGGGCGATATACCGCCTGCTGCGCGGCCAGGGCTCGGCCGAGCCGCAGGAGCGCGGGCGCCCGAAGAGCATCAGCCGCGAGACGACCTTCTGGACGGCGTCCAACGACTACGGGTTCGTCGAGTCCATGCTGTTCTACCTGACGGAGCGGCTGGGGCGGGCGCTGCGCCGGGAGAGGCTGGAGGGGCGGACGGTGGGGGTGAAGCTGCGCTACCAGGACTTCCACACGGTACAGCGGTCACGCTCGGTGGGGGGGCACACGGACCGGGACGACCGGATATTCGAGGCGGCGCGGCGCCTGCTGCGGGCGCAGTGGCGCCGGAGCCGGCGGGTGCGGCTGGTGGGCGTGGGGCTGACGGACCTGCGCCCGGCGCGCGCGTTCCAGTACACGCTCTTCGACGATGGGGCGGAGCGCAGCCGGCGGCTGGACCGCTGCCTGGACGGCCTGCGGGAGCGGTTCGGGTTCGGCGCGGTGCGGCGCGGGCTCTCGATCGACCTGGCCGAGGTCGAGGAGCGGGCGGAGCCCGTCTCGCCGGCGCACGCGCATTCGTGACTCAAGTGGCTCAGGTGCCCCCGCCTGAGAGGGCCCGCGGCCGCTTTGACCTTCCTTGACGCGCCGGATAGAATCGGGCCGGTGCTATCGTCCGGTTCCATTCCCGGGGAGTGTTCGTCGAATGCCGCCGCATCCTGAAGCAGACGAACGCGCGCCTGGAACGCTGGCGACGCCGAGGAGCGTGCTGCTGGGCTGCGTCCTGTGTGGCCTGATCGGCCTGGCCGGGCCGTACTGGTGCTTCTACCTGATGTCCTCGACGATGTTCGCCGACTACCACACGGCGGGGGCGACGTTCTCTCTGCTCCTGCTGATCGTGGTGTTCAACCTGGGTCTGGCGCGCGCCTGGCCCCGGTCGGGCCTGCGGGGAGGGGAACTCCGGCTCATCACGGCGATGACGCTGACGAGCGGGTCCATAGCCACCTCGGGCCTGATAGCGTATCTGGTGCCCGGGATGACGGCGCCGTATTACCACGCCAACGAGACGAACCTGATGCACACGCGGCTCTGGCCGCACCTGCCGAAGTGGCTGTTCGCGCTGGATCCGGACGGGGGGACGGTGGCGATACGAAAGTTCTGGCTCGGGCTGCCTGCGGGCGAGCCGATCCCGTGGGGTCCGTGGATACGGCCGCTGACGTGCTGGGGGATATTCGTCCTGGCCATGTTCGCGTGCATGCTCGCCGTGATGACGATCATGCGCAAGCAGTGGATGGATCACGAGCACCTGAGCTACCCCATAGCGCAGGTGCCGGCCGAGCTGTGCCGGGTCGCCGAGCGTGGGGGAGCGAGCGGCTCGATCCTGCGCAGCCGGGCCTTTTGGATCGGGGGCGGGATAGCGTTCCTGCTGGCCAGTTCCGCGGGGCTGCGGCATTACTTCGGTTTCTTCCCGGCGTTCAACGTCAGCCACAGGGTGACCGGCCTCGGGCCGATGGACCTGCCGGTCAACCTGCGGCCCGTGGTGCTGGGACTGGTGTTCCTCATCCCGAACCGTGTGGCGTTCAGTGTCTGGTTCCTGGCGCTGGTCTCCTGGGTGCTGCGCTCGTTCCTGCGGGCCTACAACCTGGGGCTCAACGAGTGGATGCTCTACGGCGTGGTGGGGCACCCGGAGCTTCAGCACATGGCGATGGGGTCGATGATTGCGTTCACGGCGGGCAGCCTTTGGGTGGCGCGGCGTCACCTGCGACGTGTGGTTCTCTGCGCGCTGGGCCGGCAGGAGGGCTATGACGCCGGCGAGCCGGCCTCTTACCGCAGCTCGCTGCTCGTGCTCGCCGCCGGTGGTGTCGTGGCGCTGGTGTGGTTTCGTCTTGTGGGATTCCAGTTTTTCTTCGGTGCGATACTGCTGTTGCTGACGTTCGTCGTCTATTACGCCATGGCGCGGGTGATCGCGCAGTGCGGGCTTCCGGCGATCAACTCGCCCGTCGTGCCGAGCCCGTACATGGCGAGCGCGTTCGGCACGAGCCTGCTGGGGCGGGAGCAGGTCATCGGGCTGGGGACGCACCTGAGCTGGCACGCGGACCTGCGCAACTCCCCGCTGTCCGGCGCCGGCCATGGGATGTACCTGACGGGGCGGCGTTCCGGCGGACTGCTGTGGCTGCTGTTGGTCGGGCTGGTCATCACGTACGTGGCGGGGACGCTTTTCACCGTTCGCCTGGGCTATCGGCAGGGCGCAAGCGGCATGCACCCCTGGTATGTCAACAACTCGTCCAACCTGACCTGGTACTGGACCTCCGCCATGTCGCAGGCCGATCGCGATCCCAGCTGCGCGGGTATGGCGTGGATGGGCAGCGGGGCGGTCGTCATGGCGGCCCTGATGGTGGCGCAGAGGCTGCTCTTCTGGTGGCCGATCCACCCGGTGGGTTTCCTCACCAGCGGGGCATACCTGGTGACGGCGTTCTGGTTCTCGATCTTTCTTGCGTGGTTCATCAAGGTGCTGGTGACCTACTTCGGGGGCGGGAGCGCCTACAGGGCGGGGCGACGTTTCTTCATCGGGCTGGTGCTGGGCTACTTCGTCGCCGGCGGCATCTGGGCGATTATCGACACCTGCGCCCGTTCAGTCGGCAACGCCGTCTTCGTGCTCTGACGGACCTGCCCGCCCGGCGTGGCGCTCGTCCCCTTCCCGGGCCCGTCCGGGGTATCATTTGTCGTCTTCGGCGCAGTCCGGTATAAACGCCCGGCGTCGTGTGAGTACCGAACGGCTGGTGGGAGGAGAGCGTGGGCGACGGCATGGCTGAAAGCACCTGGGGGCCTCGGCGCTGGGTCAGCCTTCGCAGCGTCGTGCTGGGCGCCGTCATGAGCGTGGTGGTCGGGCTGCAGGGGCCTTACTGGACCATCTACCTGCAGACCTCCCGTATGTACGCCGACTACCACACGGGCGGCGCGGCGTTCTGGTTGTTCATGCTCATACCGTTTTTCCTGCTGTTCAATCTGGCCGTCGGGCGTGGCAGCCGGCTGGCGTGGCGGGCCGAGGAACTCACGGTCGTGACGGCCATGATGTTCATCAGCGGGTCCATAGTCAGCTCCGGGCTGATCGGCCACTGGCTGCCGAGCATCAGCGCCGCCTGCTACCACGCCACCAGCGGCAACCAATGGCGTGAGCTCGTGTGGGACAACTTGAGGCCGTGGATGCGCCCGATCGATCCAGACGGGGGGAACGTCGCCGTCACGCAGTTCTGGGAAGGGCTGCCGCCGGGTGAGCCTATTCCCTGGGGGCCGTGGGTGCGGCCGCTGGTCGCCTGGGGCGTTCTGTTGCTGGGGCTCTTCGCGTGCATGACGGCGATCATGGCCATCATGCGCAAGCAGTGGGTGGATCACGAGCACCTGAGCTTCCCGATCGCGCAGGTGCCGGCCGAGCTGTGCGCGGGAGCGGTCAATCCTCTGCGCGAGTCCTCGATCTTCCGCAGCAAGGCGTTCTGGGTCGGCCTGGGGATGGCGTTCCTGGTGGCCAGCATGGGCGGGGTGAGCTTCTACGCCTTCGGCAAGCCGTTCTACTTCCGCATCCGCCAGACGGTCACTGGACTGGGCCCTCTTGGGTTGCGGGTCAACACCAGCTTAGTGGTCATCGGCCTGGCGTTCCTGATACCGAACCGCATCGCCTTCAGCGTGGTGGCGCTGTCGCTCATGTCATGGGGCACCAAGTCCTTTATGCGCGCGTATAACCTTGGCATGCGGGGCGGCGACGGCTCCGTGGAGCTGGGATTCCTCACGATGGGGGCGATGGTGATGTTCGTGCTGGCCAGCGTCTGGCTGGGGCGGCGGCACCTGCGCCGCGTGCTGCGCTGCGGCCTGGGAACGGGCGATCGAGACTACGACGCCGAGGAGCCGTGCAGCTACCGGTCGGCGCTGCTGACGATGCTGGCCGGGATGGCGGTCTTCGTGGGCTGGCTGGTGGCGGCCGGGCTGGGGCTGGGGTACGCGCTCTGTGTGTTGGCGGCGTTCCTGGTGATCTACTATGGCATGGCGCGGGTGATCGCGCAGTGCGGCCTGCCGTCGGCGACGCCGCCGGTGATCCCGGCCAGGTTCGTGGGCGACCTGTTCGGGGTCGAGAACCTGGGCACGCGGCAGGTGGCCCTGCTGGGCTCCCAGGTCTGGCACGCGGACATGCGAAACGGTGCCATGTCCGGCGCGGCCCACAGCATGTACCTGGTGCAGAGGCGCCGGTCGGGACTGTTCTGGGCGCTGTTGCTCGCGCTGGTCGTCACTTACGTTACGGCCTGCTACTGCACGGTTTGGATCAGCTACCGGCACGGGGCACTGAACATGGACCCCTGGTTCTTCATGACTTCCTCGCGCATTCCCTGGTGGTGGGTTTCGGGGACCCTGGGGCGGCAGGAGGGCTTCAGCCTGCTCGGCCTGTCGTGGACCGTGTTCGGCGGGCTCATCATGGGCGCACTGATCCTGGCTCAGCGATCTTTCTTCTGGTGGCCGATCCACCCGGTGGCGTTCCTGATCTGCAACAGCCACATGGTGTACAACCTCTGGTTCTCGGTGTTTCTGGCGTGGCTGGCGAAGGTGCTGGTGGTCAACTTCGGCGGCCACAGGGCTTACCGCAGCGGGCGCCGGTTCTGCATCGGCATGGTGATGGGCTACTTCCTGGGGGGCGGCCTCTGGGGCATCGTGGACACGGTGACCGGCAAGGTCGGCAACGCGGTGTTCTACCTCTGACGGGAGAGACCCGCCCGCACTGGCGCACTCGCCTTCCACGTTGTAGCCTATTGGCCCGACTGGTCACGGTGCACAAGGAGTTGACCGAGATTGGCAGAGGGACAGGACAGCCTCAGGGCTGCTGAAGCAAGGGGCTTCATGAGCGCCCGCGCACTGGCGCTGGGGTGCGTGATGTGCCTCGTCACGGGCGTGGCGGGGCCCTATTGGACCATCTACCTTCAGTCCTCCCGCATGTACGCCGACTACCACACGGGGGGCGCGTCGTTCTTCCTGCTGGGCCTGCTGGTGATCTTCAACTTTGGTCTGGGCCGCCTCTGGAAGTCCGCCGCCCTCCGCGCGGAGGAGTTGATGGTCGTCGGCGCCATGATGCTGGTCGGCGGCTCCATTGTCTCTTCCGGCCTGATCGCCTATTTCATCCCGACCATCACGGCGCCGTATTACTTCGCCAATCCGTCCAACCAGTGGAACGTGGTCCTGTGGGAGCACCTTCCCAGATGGCTGTCTCCGCTGGACCCGGACGGCGGAACGTTCGCGATCCACAAGTTCTGGGTCGGCCTGCCTTCGGGCGAGCCCATTCCCTGGGGGCCCTGGGTGAAGCCCCTTGCCCTTTGGGGCGTGTTCCTGATGGCCTTCTTCGCCTGCATGATGGCCTTGATGACGCTGATGCGCAAGCAGTGGGTGGACCACGAGCACCTGAGCTTCCCGATCGCACAGGTGCCCGCCGAGCTGTGCGCAGCGGCCGACCCCGGGGGCGAGACCGTGCTGCGTCGGAAGGCATTCTGGATAGGCATGGGCCTCACGTTCCTGGTCGCCAGCCTGAGTGCCGTGAGCCATTACGTGGCTGACGAGCCCATCTTCCTGCGCGTGCGGCAGTGGGTCGGGACGGAGCCGTGGCGCCTGCCCATCTACCTCGACCTCGTGGTCGTGGGGCTGGTCTTCCTGATCCCGAACCGCGTCGCGTTCACCGTCTGGTTCGTGGCCCTGGCCTCGTGGGTGGTGCGCTCGTTCCTGGAGGCTTACAACCTGACCCTTACGCAGGGAGCGATATACGGCGGCGAGATGAACCATGTGGCAGGCGGGGCGACTTTCGTGTTTGTTGTCAGCAGCCTCTGGCTCTCGCGGGACCACCTGAAGAGGGCCTGGCGCTGCGCCCTGGGCACGGGTGAGGAGGGCTACGACGCCGGTGAGCCGTCGTCCTACCGGCTGGCGTTCTTCGTGATCGTGCTGGGCCTGGTTGTGGCGGTGGGCTGGCTTCGGATTGTCGGGCTGCACCTGACGTACGGCGTCATCCTGATCCTGGTGACACTGGCCGTTTACTATGCCATGGCGCGCGTGGTGGCGCAGTGCGGCCTGCCGGCCATCAGCCCGCCCATGTACCCGAACATGTTCGTCGCCAGCATCTTCGGCAGCGAGAACCTGGGGGCCAATCAGGTAACCGTCATGGGCATGCACTACGGGTGGCATTTCGACATGCGCAACTCGCCCATGTCAGGCGCAGCGCACGGGATGTACCTGACGCGCCGGCGCCGCAACGGCCTGTTCTGGGCGATGCTGCTCGGGCTGATCATTGCCTACGTGGCGGCGGCCGCCACTACGGTGCGGGTCTGCTACCGCCACGGCGGCCTGAACATGGACCCGTGGTTCTTCAGCACCTTCCCCCAGTACACGGCCTGGCGGTGGGCGCAGTACACCATAACCCAGCATCAGGGGCCCAGCTTCGTTCGGATGCTCTGGGCGGGCGGCGGAGCCGGCCTGATGACGCTGCTTGTCTGGGCGCAACGCTCCTTCTTCTGGTGGCCGCTGCACCCGGTGGGGCTGCTCATCTGCTCCAGCCACATGGTGTACTTCTTCTGGGCCTCCGTCTTCACGGCGTGGCTCGTCAAGTTCTTCGCAGTGAAGATCGGCGGCTACGGGGCGTACCGGGTGGGCAGGCGCTTCTGCATCGGCATGGTGCTGGGCTACTTCGTCGCAGGTGGGCTCTGGGCGATCGTGGACACGGTCATCACGTTGTTCACGACGACTACGATCCAGGGCAACGCGGTTTTCTACATATGAGCCTCCCCGTTTTGCTCGACCCGCGGCGCCGGGCCTGATATCATGGGGCGCGGTCAGCTTTGTCCCTAAGAGTACATGCCATGAAACCGTGGTCCACATTGGCGCTGGTTCTGGGGCTGACGGGGGCATCCCTGGCGGCCGGCGCCGTCCGGGAAGAGGCCCTCGTTCGGGTCAACGACCACGTTGTCACCCGGGCAGAACTGGAGCAGCACATCCGCATGGCCCAGCCCGAGGTGCCGAAGCACTCCTTGGAAGCTCCGCCACTGGGCTACGAACGGCTGGAGACGGAGATGAAGAAACGCGCCCTTCGCGCGTTGGTCCGCAGGCGCGTGCTGCTCGACGCAGCCCGGGAACAATACGTCATGGACGAGCAGTACGAGGTGGTTCTGGACGCCTTCGCGGAGGAGCAACTCCGCAAGTTCGAGGCCCGAATCGGCTCCAGACTCAAGGCGCGCGTGAAGTTGTCCGAGATGGGCCTGACCGCCGCGCAGTACAGGAAGCTGCAGGTGGACAACGCACTCGTCTCGCAGCTGCTGTGGGAGAAGGTTTACTCCGACATCAGCATTGCCCCCGCTGAGGTGCGGCAATACTATGTGGCACACCGGGACGAGTTCCAGGTCCCCGCGGTTCTGGCATATCGCCAGATACTGTTCGCCGTCGTGGAACCGGCGGATGTGCCGCAGATGCAGACCAGGGCGGCGGCGGTACTGAGAGAAATCGAGGGCGGTGCGGGCTTTGCCCTGATGGCCGACCGCTACTCGGCCGACCGCGACGCTTACCCCGGCGGCCTCCACGAGGTCAAGCTGCCGGAGGACAACCTGGACTGGCGCCCCCAGGCCGTGGAGGGACTTGAGGTCGGCCAGATCTCCGCCGTGAGACAGGTGACGGGCGGGTACGCCATCGTCAAGTTCGAGCGCCTGACGTCCGGCCGCGTCCTTACCTTCACGGAGGCCCAGGCGCGGATAGAGCAGGACTTGCTCGCCCGCAGGCGGATGGACGCTGAGGAGGCATACGCCGAGCGGCTGGAAGGCAAGGCCCTGGTCGATTACTATCCCGCCGCGAAGGACCTCGGGCTTTGACCCGCCACCCCGGGCCTCCCGGGCGCGTTCGGCACCAAAACCGTCTGGATGACTCCCCGCGCTATCCGGTCGTCCCCCTGATGCGCCGGCCTATCCGGGCGCTGATAGTCCCCAAGGCCAGCAGCACCGCCGCGCCCGCCACTGTCAGGAGCCCGGCCAGGAGGAACGGCGCGTAGTTGTCCTCGGCGACTATCTTCAGTCCCGCCACCCCCAGCACGACCGCCAGCAGCACCACGAAGCTGGCGACGGGCGACAGGCCGCTCTTGTGCCAGATGAGCGCGCAGAGCCCGAAGACGACGAGCACTATCAAGCCCATCAGCAGTTGGGCCGCCGAACCTGCCGCGCACCTTGCGTTGACGTGGGCCGGGACGTCGGGGTTCAGGATCAGCCCCTGGAAGTAGAACTGCTCCGGCAGGTGCGGCTTGGTCCCGGCGAACACAGGCGCCTCCCGGACGCCCTTCCCGCTGACGCGGCCGGTGAGGACCTCCGCGTTGGACATCCACTGTGGGTTCCTGGCCGCCTGGCCGCCAGCGACCTGGGTTTCCCATTGTTGCTCGCCCGGCGTGGCAGTGGGCTGAAGGTCGCGGATGGACGACTCAAAGTAGCGCTCGTTGCGCAGTCGTTCCAGCGTGCCCGATGAACTGATGACCCGGTATCCGCGCGGCAGTTGCAGCACCCAGCCGAGCCGCAGCACGCGCACGCCGCGGAACGAGGGCATGGTCAGGCCGACCGAGGTCAGCTTGCCCAGTTCCTCGACGCCCAGTTCCTCCCACTGGACTTCGACCTTAACGGGGCCCTGGACGCCTTGCACCTGGGCGATGGGTATCTTGGTCACTTCGCCGTCGGACGTTTCCTCGACCAGCGGCCGCACGCGCCGCCCGTTGACCAGGGCGTGCCAGAGCTTGGCGTTCTCCGGAAGCCGGACCTCCAGGAACGGCTGGTAGCGGCTGCGAATGCTGGCGATCAGGCTCGTGATGCGGTTGCCCTCCCGCGTCAGCGTCGTGTCCAGCTTGCACGTCTCGATGACGGCCGTCACGACGTCCGCCTCGTCGTGACGCACCGAGCTGAGCGCGAGCAGGTAGGGATGGGCCATGTAGCGGAACGCGAACAGGATGGGCACGGTCTCCCGGCCGATCTGCGCTGCGACCGACGGCGGGAGCTGCCGGAACTGCACGGGGATCTCCTCCTCGTCTATCGGCGTCAGGTGCTTCAGCTCGTCGGGCAGCGGCGCCAGCTCGAGCGACGGGTCTCCCGTGACGGCCACGTAGCCGATCTCGCGCTCCACCTCGTCCATCACCCCGATGACCACGGGGCCCTCGAACTGCCTCTGCTGCTCCTCCGGCGTAAGGTCCATGCTGTACTCGAAGATGAGTTGATACTGCCCCTTCACCTCGCTCTGGAGCTCGACGCGCCACAGCTCTCCGGCTTCCTCGTCCGCGTCGGGCTCCTCGACCTTCTCCTGGATCTTGATGTTCTCGCCGCGGATGTTGGGCTTGGTGACCCCAGCCGGCAGCCGGACCAGGAACTCCTTGACGCCGGCGTACTGCACGGTGAACTCGACCGTGGACGCGCCCATCAGGTAGTCCTCGCCCAGCCGCACGTAGTTGAAGGTCCGCACGAGCACCTTCGGCGAGATGCTGGTCACCTCGACGTCGAGCTGCCAGGGGGACTCGATGACGCGGAAGGCGAGCTTTGCATTCCGCGCCCGCTGGAGCAGGGCGGGGGCTATCTCCTGCACGTCCACGTCGTGCAGCCCGGCGCCCTCCCCGGCGCGTTTGAGGCGGATGCTCTCGTCCGTGCCGACGGCGACGTAGCCGCGCTCCTGCTCGCAGTCCAGCGTGTACAGGGCGGGAATGACGAGCGTGCCAGACTCCCCGGCCTTCGGCAGCTCTTCGCCCAGAAGGGCCTCGGTCTCCACCTCGAGCTGCACCTGGTCGGTCGTCTTTTCGGTCAGTTGGACGGTCAGCACCGACGTGTCGGCGTCGTAGGAGTAGTCCTCGACCTTATCGCCGCGCACGACCAGGCTGCCCCGAAGCTCGGCCGGCAGGTGGAGCCGGAGTTGGAAGACCCCCGCCTTCTTGATGCGGTAGTCGAAAAGGGAGTGATAGCGCAGGTTCTTGCGCGTTATCTGGACGTAATGGTGCGGCTCGACCTTCAGTTCTGGCAGGATGCGGCTCACCGCCAGCTCCAGCGCGTAGGGGTAGGTCAGGTAGCGGAAGGCCAGGATCGGCGCCGGCGTTTCCTGCGTCCGGACCATCTCCTGCACCGGTGCCATGCCCGCCAGTTCAGCCACGTCGATCTGGCTTATGCCGCTCAGCTCGCCCGTCTCGACGGCCACGCCCGCATCCACGGCCATAGCCATCGTGCCCCACTGCCTCTCCGCGCCCACAAGCTCGATGGCCGGCACGACGGCCCTCTGCGGGTCGGCTATCTCGCTGTAGGTCTGCAGGCTCAGGGCGTACTTCCCTTCGGCCTTGGAGCGCAGGTCCACGGTCAGCACGTTGGTTGCCGGGTCCAGGCTCTGGTTGTTGATGTCCTCGCCGCGCAGGCTGGTCAGCTTCATTTCGGGATCCAGCCGCAGCCTGAGTTGGAAGAGCCCCGCGTTGCGGATCTCATACTGCACGTGCCAGTACTGGCGGAACCGCTGCAACGACGCCACGGTCAGGCACGAGACCTCGCCGTGGACCTTCGGCTCGATGGTCGAGATCCGGAGCGCGACGCGGAACGGCTGCGCCAGGTAGCGCAGGCACAGGCTTATGCGGTCCTTCTGCGCGCCGAAGGCATCGGGCATCTCGGACAGGTTCACCTGCCCGACGTTCTCCCGCTCCAGTATCTCGGCCTGGAGGCCCTTCTCGACGGCCACCGCGATGACGCCCTTCTGGCGCATGACGCCGAGGGCGGTGATCTGGGGCGCCTCGATCTCGACCGGCACCGGGCCGAGTGTCTTCTCCAGAGTCAGCCGTAATTCGAATCCGCTCACTTCCGGGTCGAGCAGGCTGACCGAGAGCGTGCGCGGGCCCGGGTCCTCGCCCGCGATGTCCCAGGTGCGCAGGTTCTTCCCCTCGACCTTCAGCAGCGAGTAGCCGGCGGGCAGCTCCACCCCCGCTTCCGGCATCTTCCCCTGGAGCACGCTGTACTGGATGGTCGTCTCGACGCGCATCAGGCCCGGCGAGACCGCCAACAGCATGTTCTGCTCGGCGAAGGCGATCAGGTCGACCTCCCGCAGTTCCGGGCCGGGCTTCCAGTTCACGCGCAGGCTCTCCTGCACGGCCGCATAGATGGTGACAACGGTCCTGCCGGCTGCGCTGGTGACCTGGTGGGGCACGTCGGGCTCGAGCCAGACCTCCAGGTTCCCGCCCTCCAGCGTGACCTCGTAGCTGCCCGTCAGGGCGGGGACCATCGGCAGCATGGCCGAGCTGGTCTGCTGCTCGCGCGCGATGGGCGTGGCGAACGTGATCGTGGCGGCGAAGTCGCCCTTGCCCGGCAGCAGCAGGCCGACCGTGCCGTCGCGCCGCATCAGCATGGGCTTGCCCTTGAACAGGCCGCCCCCCGTGACCTGCGCCGAGATGACGCCCACGTTGCCGCTGAGGATCGGGACCCACGTATCGTCGCCCCCGATCTGGCGCACCTGGAGGACCATCTGGCCCTCGAGCGCCCCGGCGCGGGGCGCCGCCTGGACGGAGACCTGCTCGATGACGTACTTCGGCGTTTCCGAAGCCGGCGGCGCGGGGGAGAGCGCCGGCGCCTCTTCCGACGCCCCCACAGCCGCCACCGCCAGCAGCAACAGGGCACAGCACATGACGCTCAGTCGGCTCACTCGTTTCATGCTCGGCTCTCCCTTGTCCTGGTTCTCCGGATGCGAGAAACGGACGTTTCTATAGCTTCCCATGCCAGGCAGGCGCCCGTGACGAGCGCCGCGCCGGCGAAAACGCCTGCAACTGTCGGCGGGGCGGCCAGCAGCGCGGCGAGCGCGACCAGCAGCCCCGCTCCCGCGAAACTCACCGCCCGGCGCTGCGAGGCCCGACGGATCAGGATGAAGGCCGCCAGCGCGACGGCCGCGAGCGCCAGTTCGGTCGCCAGCCCGGCGCCGCGCCTCACCGCCAGGAAGGACACGGCGGCCGAAGCGCGCCCCACGAACGGCTTGACGAACTCGTACGAAACCGTCTTCGGCGTCGGGAAGTCTATCTGCATGGGCAGGGCGCCGAGGCTCCGGCCGCCGCTGACCTTCTGCACCAGCGAGGCCCGCCCGAAGCGCCTGGTCACCTCCGGGATGATCTCGGGCGCGGGCGGTACCGCCAGCCCGTTTACGACCGCGCCCGCCACCAGCTGTGGCGCTGCAGCCGGACGGTCCTCCTGTGGCACCAGCGCCCCCGTGTCCGTGACGGCCACTCCCCCGACGCCGGCCTGACGTTCTCCTGGGCCGGGGCGGGCGTCGAAGGCTGCTTCGGCGAGCTCCGCTTCCTCCTTGCTCAGGGACTGCTCAAGCTCGGCGAGCTTGTCGGCCTCCGCCGCCGGGGCCTGGAGCGCATACGTGGAAGAGGGTGCCGCCTTCTTGGCAATCTCGCCGAGGGCCTCCGTGCGGTCGAGCTGCTGGCGCGCGTCCTCGTAGTCGGCGTCCAGGTCCAGGGCCCGCTCGAACTGGTCCTTCGCCTTGGAGTAATCGCCCTTCTGCGCGTAGGCCAGGCCGAGGTTGTATCGCGACTGGGCGAGTTGGGACTCGTCCTGTTCGGCTCTCCGTCTGAGTTCCCTCTGTTCTTCGCCCTCCGGTGCGGCCTGGGGCTGCTGGGTTGCGCTGCCGCGCATGAGCTCGTCCTGCGAGAGGCCTCGGACGGCGTCCCTGAGGCGTTTCTCATCCAGATAGCCCGCTACGTCGTCACCCGAGGTGGGCATTCGCCCCTCGTTGTCCGCCATATAGTGGCGAACGGCGCTCTGGACGCCCTCGATGTTCGCCTCGACGAGGGCCTCGTCCACGCGCCGGGCCCTCTCGCGCAGGCCCCCGACGGGTTCCCCGGCGGCCAACTGGTCGGTCAATTCGAGGGCCTGCGCCAGCTCCTCCGTCTTCATCTCCCGCCCGCCGAACCCCTTTCTCTGGCTCAGCGCCAGGGCGCTCCCGGCCCTTGGCAGGTTCTGCGCAACGAACTCCCCCGTGTGTATGTCAGCCAAATCGCCCTTCGCGCTGGGCTCGACAGCTCTGACGCTGCCATCGGCGAGCAGCGTCACCGCCAGATCCCCGTGCCAATGGTACACCACGACCGTGTCTCCTGGCGCGTCCGGGGCGGGTTGCGTGTACGAGAGCAGCTGGCCGTCGCGACAGGACACGAACTCTGCCTCAGTCTCCGCGTACTCGGGATAGAGGGCCTGGAGGCTGGGCGGGAACGCCCCGTTGTGGTCGTTCCGATACAGGGCGATGTCCAGGCCGAGAACGCGCAGATTGGCCGTGTCGCTGGCGCGCTGCGAGGCGTATCGGGCACCTGCAATGTTGGGTCGCACCCTTGTTGCAGCGATCACGATCAGGATGACGACGGCCACGAGCGCGCCCGATGACGCCACCACCCAGCGGAGCCGCTTCGAGCGACCGTCGCCGGCCTCAAAGACCCAACGGACGGTCCAGCGGATAAGGACGAACAGGCCCGTGCAGATGCAGGCCAGTGCAAGCACGCCGAAGATCTTCCCCTGGTTGGCCTCGACGAGACGGGCCACTTCTTCGAGCAGCCGCCCGGCCAGGCTCGGGACGGCCGGCGGCGCCGAGACGGGCCTGTCCATGTTTCCCCCCACCGCCGCCAGGCGGTAGTCCTCCGGCACGCGGACCGTCCATTCGAGCTGGCCCACGTTGAGCCCGAGGTCGGGCGCGGCGCAGGAGCCCTTCCCCACGGCCCCAAGCCCCGCCGCAGGCACCCGGTAGATGATGTCCACCAGCGCCACGCCTACTCTGGCGGCCTTCTCGTTCTCCAGCAGCGGCAGGCGCAGCAGCGCCTGCCCGTCGCGGAACGGCTTGACCGGCTCGCCGTAAACGTACGCGCCGATGAGCCTCGCGCCCGGGCCGAGCCGCTCGGTGTCGATGGTCAGGAACTGCCGGTTCGTGTTGGTCACGTAGAGGCGCAGGTGGTTGATGGACTCGGCCTCGCGCTGCACGAGCGTGTCGAGCTTCGCCAGGGGGATGTTGGCCCGGAGCATCTGCTCGCTGAGGGGTTGGGGCTTGACCGTCAGGGGCAGGCGCCAGCCCGTCTCGCGGTAGGCGAAGGCGCCGAGCGCGGGATCCTCGCGCCGGTAGCCCCATTCGGGGTAGTCCCCGGCCGCCTCCGCCGGCTGGAGCGACCGGGGCGCCGCGCCGACCTGCACCTCGACGTCCGGCCGGAGCTGCGTCAGCAGCAGGACGCCGCTCTGCTCCGCCGCGCCGTCGACGGTCACCGGCTCGACCTCGACGGCGGCCCCCCCCATGCCCGTGACGATGTTGTAGTCCACGCGGAAGCTGAGGGTCCCCGTGCGCCGCCCGCGGAGGCGGACGTGCCCCGTCCCGTCCTCCCACTCGACGGAGACGGCCTCTGGCGCGTCCACCTGCGGCGCGGCCGCGCTGTCGGGCAGGCGGACGTCCAGCGCCGCCAGGCCGCCCTGGCGAACCTGCACCGTGACAAACGCGGACGCGCTGACCTGCGCGGCCCGGAAGGCCAGCACGTTCAGCACGCGTGCCGAGTACGCGGGCGCGACCGTCTCCGTGAGCAGCTCCAGGTCCCACTGGCCCTCGTAGAACTCGTAGAGGTAGCGCAGGTCGAACGCCTTCAGGTAGGCGGGGGCGCTGTCCGTGCGCACGGAGGCGATGTTGGTGCGGCCGTCCTCCAGCGGGCGGACGGCCACCGAGACCTCCGGGCTGATGCCGAGCCACCCTTTCAGGTTGGGCGCGTCGGTCAGGTAGATGCCGCGCAGGACCAGCTGGCCCGGAGGGGCCGGGCGGGTGGAGATGACGCGGAAGTGCGTGCCGCCCTCCAGGCGCCCGCGGAAGCGCACGGTGAGCAGCTCGCCGCCCCGGTTCACGTCCCAGTCCTCGATGGTTGGCCCGTCCACCCTCTCCACGGTGAGGCCGGGCGGCACCGTCAGCGAGAGCTGCTCGACCGGCCGGTCCGCTATCTCCAGCAGAAACAGGGTCTCCCTTTGTATGCGGTCCTCGGCGACGGTCACGTGGTCCTGGACGTCGCCGCGGATAGCGGGCAGGACGGGGATGATTCCGAGCTCCATGGCCGGCGCGGCATCGCGGGTCCGATAGGCCACGGCCGGCTGCACGGCGGCGAGCTCGGCGGGCAACTGCTCCGGCCGCACGCGCCAGGACTGCTCCTCGCCGACGGTCTTGAGCTGGATGTCCGGCGTCACGGTCACGGCGGCGACGTACTGGGCGGCGGTCACGTCGAGCACGGCCGGCGGGGCGAGGCTGAGGCGGAGCCGGCCGCCCAGAAGCTCCTCCGTGAGCACCTGCACCTCGGTCGCCTGCGGTTGGGCCGCGACCTCGACGTGCAGATTCCGGCCTTCCTGGACCCAATCGCGCAGGCCGGGAGCCGTCACGCGGCGCACGACGTGGCCCTCCGGCACCACTACGTCGAGCGACGTGACCGCCCGTGCGGGGTCGCTCACCGATACGGCGTGGGTGCCCTCGACCTTGAACGCGGAGACGTGGAACAGGCTGACGACCCGGGCGCTGCGCTGCGGCACCATGGGCACGACGCGCACGACGACCTCCGGGGCGGGGCCGCTGAAGTTGCAGGCGAGCTTCCAGCCCTCCGCCGCCGACTGGATGGCGTCCGTCAGCACGTCGAAGCTCAGCTCGTGGAGCGTGCCGGCGACCAGCACGCGGCCGCGGCTCCTCTGGGCGTCGGGGCAGCGCAGCAGCGGCGCGCGCATCAGGTGGGCGTCCGGGCCCTCCGCGGCGGCCGTGCCCTCGATGCGGCACCTGACGGTCAGCCTATCCGCGCCCAGCCCTTCCGGGACCGTCACGAGGAGCCGGCCTTCGCTTATGCGCCACCGCGCGTCCCCGGCAAGGACCCGGCAGACCGTCACGCCGGGGGGCAGTTCGGCGGCGACGTCCAGCGGGGGCGATTCGCCGAAGATGAACTCGAGCGTCGCGTCGTCCACGAACTCCGGCGCGCGCTCGGTTATCTCGTGGACCTGCTCGAAGGTGTAGGAGGTCGGCCGGGGCGGCGCGTGCCGCCATCGCAAGGCCAGCACGTCGCCCCCCAGGGGCACGATGCGGAAGGCGCTCCGCCCGCGCGCGCCGGGTGCGTCCCGGACGACCGCCGCCGGCGCTACCTCGAGATCGATGTCCGTCCCGGCGAGGTCCAGGTGAACCGCCCGACTGACCGCCAGCGGCAGGCTGAGCTCCGCCGTCCGGTCGGGCGTCCCGGGCCGCTCGGCGATGCTCTGCTTCGCTTCAAGGGTCACTTGCCCCCGCCAGCGGGACGGCACGGTCGCCCAGAGCTCCTTTCCCTTGCGGTGGAGGAGGAGTCCGCGCACGGCGCCGCCGGTTTCCCGCAGCACGTCCACTGCGCGCAGCAGGCGGAACTCGACCGACCGGTCGGCGGGGTTATGGAGGTCCATCCGATAGCTGAGGTGCAGCAGGCCGTCGGCCTCGGTGCACGTCGCAGTGACGCCCTGGCAGGGGTTTACGCCTTCGTCGGCCGCGAGGGCCGGCAGGATCATCAAGTGCATGAGCGCGGCGAGAGCGAACGCCCTTACTGGTGGCATTCCGGCCTCCCTGGTGGGACAGGTTCCGACTAATAGGTCGGTTATGGCGCCGAAAAGTTCGGGCCTTTTTTCGCAACTCCCGCACGCCCGCCCCGTGCCCGTGCGTCTCAGCCGCCGGCGGGGACCTCCTGCTCGACCAGGAGGCGGTCGAGTTTCTCAGCGTCGGCGAATAGCTGCACGAACCCGCAGCGCGGGCAGACGCACGCCTCCAGCTTCACCATGCCCTGCAGGAACGTGAAGAACCGCGTCCTGGCCGGCTTGAAATAGACGTTGCCCGTGGACTGGACCTTGCCCTTTATCAGCAGCGAGTGGCCGCACGCGACGCAGCGCGAGCCGTAGTACTCCGCCTCGTGCGTGCCGGTGTGCTTCTCGAAGACCATGTCCAGGTTTTCTCTCTTGAAGCGCGTCGAGTCGCCGACCTTGTAGAAGGACAGCTTGCCCTCCCGCATCCAGCGATAGACGGTGGGTTCGCTGACGCCGAGGTATTCGGCGGCCTGGGGGATCGTGAACCAGTCGTCGGGCTCGGCTTGTTTTGCATCGTTTGCCATGTTTGCTTCTCCTCCGCTTGCCGTGGCTATCACGTCCTATCACGCGCTATTATACGTCCGGCGCGGAGCCTGTCAAGAGGGAAATCCAGCGCATGGAGGAGAATTCTCAGCACGGGGACACGGAGCCCTTCGACTTGCCTCAGGACCATGAGCCTGTCGAATGGCTTGTCGAACGGGACACAGAGAACGGCAAAGCAACTCTCAGCACTACGACACCCTGCAGGATCCCGAGGGGCCCTTCGGGGTCCGAGGGGCGACGAGCACGACGTCAGACGAAGACGCAGGGAAGGCCGCCGTGCTGGCTGGTGCCATCCGCCGGGCGCGCCATCCTCCGGGCAGCGCCCCGGCGGCCGGGCGTGCTGACGAGTGAGGCCGTCCTTCGTGCCCCCGCCATTCGGCGGGTAGACTTCGTGGTTCTGCCGTTGCCGTCCGTTGTGCTCGTCGTGGTGAGGATTCCTTGTCGTTCTCCGCGGTGGGCTAGCGTTCCGGTCAGGGGGGATCGGGGTCGTCCTGCCAGCCTTCCATCAGTTCCACGACGTTGCCCTCGGGGTCGCGCAGGAAGCATATCTTGAGCCCTGGGACCTGGTGGCCGCAGTCTATAACCGGTCCGGTGGGGACGCGGCCGTCCCGCAGCTCGGCGGCCTTTGCCTCGACGTCCGGCACCTCGAGACAGAGGTGCTTGAAGCCGACGGGCTGCTCGCCGCCCCGGGCGTCGCCCGGCGGGTCCGCCGCCGGGAACAGCTCCATCCGCTGGTCGCCGAGCCTGAGCATGACGAACTGGTCGGGCTCGCCCGCCTTGAAGACGCGGGCCCTCCGGAAACCGAAGTGGCGCGCGTAGAAACGCTCCTGCGCGGCGACGTCCCTGCAATTCAGTGCAACGTGCTGCACGGCTGAACTCATCATGGCCTCCTGCTCTGCATCGAGTCGGCGGGCGCCTCTCAGAGTTCCCGCGCCTGGCCGCCGGGCCGGCCGTTGCGTTCCAGCCAGTCCAGCAGGCCCCTCAGGCTGCCGGTTGCGGCGCAGATGCACGTGTCGGCGGCGCCGTAGTAGAGGTGGAGCGTGTCCCCATCGTCGCCGACGGTCAGGCCGCACGCGAAGACTACGTCCGGCACGTCGCCCGTTCTCTCGTAGGCGCGTTCGGGGCCGAAGATCCACTCGTCGCCGCGCAGCAGGACGTTGGCCGGGTCGGACGGGTCGAGCAGGGCGGCGCCGAGCCGGTAGATGGCACCGGCCGCCGTCTCGCGGACGCCGTGGTAGAGGATGAGCCATCCCCTGTCAGTCAGGAGCGGGGGGGTGGCCAGGCCGATCTTGCGCGCGTCCCACCAGGCGCCCTCCCGCGCCTCGATGAGGATATGCGCGTCGCCCCAGTGCCTCAGGTCCGGCGAGCGCGAGAGCCAGACGTGCGCCGGGCGGTGGGGTGCCGCAGGGCGATGGATCATGGCCCAGCGCCCGTCGAAGCGCACCGGGAACAGCGCCGCGTCCTTGTCGTCCGGCGGCAGGATCATGCCGAGGCGGCGGAACGTCTTGAAGTCCTCGGTGAAGGCGACTGCCACGCCCGGCCCACCCCGCGAGTAGCAGGTGTAGGTGATCCCGTACTCGCCGCGCTCGGCCAGCCACGTGACGCGCGGGTCCTCAATGCCCCACACCTCCTCGGGGTGGTTCTGGAGGTCGGGCATGAGGGTCGGTTCCGGGTCGATCCGCCAGTCGGTCAGCCCGTCGGCGGAGCGGCAGGCGCACAGGTGCGACATGCCCCGCATGTCCTCCGCCCTCGCCAGCAGGAGCGTCTCCCCCGACTGGAGGCGGACGGCGCCCGCGTTGAAGACGCTGTTGACCGGGTAGGGCCAGTCGTCGGCGCTGAGGATGGGGTTCCGCTCGATGCGCCGGAACAGGCTCCGGCCGTCCGGTTCTCTCGCTTTCGTCACTTTGGGAGTTCCTGTTGCAGAGGGCCGCGCACGCCTCAGTCCCTGTCCAGCAGAGTCAAGGCCCGCTCGGCGATGCGTTCGGGCGTGAAGCCGAGCGCCTCCAGCACCTGCTCTCCCGGGCCGGAGGCGCCGAAGCGGTCCAGGGCGATCACGTCGCCCTCGCCGCCCACGTACTTGTGCCAGCCCAGGGACGCGCCCGCCTCGACGGCGACCCGCTTGCGCACGTCGGGCGGCAGCACGGACCGGCGGTAGTCTTCCGGTTGCTTCTCGAAAAGCCCCCAGGACGGGAAGCTGACCGTCCGCACGCGCACGCCCTTGCCGCGCAGCAGTTGGGCCGCCTCCAGCATCGGCGCCACCTCGGAGCCGCTGGCCATGAGGATCACCTCCGGCTCGCCGTCGTCGGGATCGGACAGCACGTAGGCCCCCTTGTGGAGCAGGGCGGCCGGGGGGACCTGCCCCCGGTCCAGGACGGGCAGCTTCTGTCGGCTGCAAATGATGGCAGTGGGGCCGTTGGCGTTCAGCATGGCGCTGCACCAGGCCTCGCGCGCCTCGTTGGCGTCGGCCGGACGGATCACGGTCCAGTTCGGGATCGTCCGCAGCGAGGCGATCTGCTCGACCGGCTGATGGGTGGGGCCGTCTTCGCCGACGCCGATGCTGTCGTGGGTGAACTGGTAGATGACGCCCACTTCCATCAGCGCAGCGAGGCGCAGCGACGGCCGGGCGTAGTCGGAGAAAACGCTGAAGGTCGAACCGTATGCTCGGAGGCCACCGTGGCGCACGATACCCGAACACGCGGCGGCCATGGCGTGCTCCCTGACGCCGAAGCGGATGTTCTGCGGCCCGAAACGCTCCCTGTCCATGCTCTCGCCGCTCTTGGGCAATGTCTTTGTGGAAGATCCCAGGCCGGCGCAGCCGCCGATCAGGAACCAGCAGTTGCGGCGCAGGGCTTCCAGCGCATCGCCGGCGGCGTTCCGGGTGGCGACGGCGCCGCCGTCCGGCGTCCAGACGGGCAGGTTGGCGTCCCAGCCGTCGGGCAGTTCCCCGGCCCAGGCTGCGCGCCACTGCGCGGCAGGCTCCGCGTGCTCAACGGCGTAGCGCTCGAAGGCTGCCTCCCACTCCTGCTGCGCCTGCCGGCCCTTCTCGGCCACCTCGGCGAACCTCTCGCGCACGGCGTCGGGGACGAGGAACGCGGCGTCCTCGGGCCAGCCGAGACGGCGCTTCGTTTCCTTCATCTGCTCGGCGTCCAGGGGCGCGCCGTGGGCCTTGTGGGAGTCCTGAACCGGGCTCCCATAGCCGATGTGCGTTCGGCAGATAATGAGCGACGGCCTGTCCTCGACGGCGACGGCCTCTTCAATCGCCGCCGCGAGCGGTTCGGTGTCGTCGCTGACATCGCCGGTTTCGAGCACGTGCCAGCCGTAGGCCCGAAAGCGTGCCGCCGTGTCGTCGGTGAACCACTCCGAGGTTGGCCCTTCCAGCGAGATCCTGTTGTCGTCGTAGAGGACTATCAGCCTGCCCAGTCCCAGGTGGCCCGCCAGCGAGGCGGCTTCGTGGCTTATGCCCTCCATCATGTCGCCGTCGCTGGCGAGGACGTAGGTGCGGTGGTCGACGATCGCGTGGCCGGGGCGGTTGAAGCGCTCTGCCAGGTAGCGCTCCGCCAGCGCCATGCCGACGGCGTTGCCCAGCCCCTGGCCGAGCGGGCCGGTGGTCACCTCGACGCCCGGCGCGCAGTCGGCCTCGGGATGGCCCGGCGTCATGCTGCCGAGCTGGCGGAAGCTCCTGAGCTCCTCCAGCGGCAAGTCGTAGCCGCTCAGGTGCAGGAGGCTGTAGAGCAGGGCCGAAGCATGTCCCGCCGACAGGACGAAGCGGTCTCGGTCGGGCCACTTCGGATCGGCGGGGTTGTGCTTCAGGAACCGCGTCCACAGCGTGTACGCCATGGCCGCACAGCCGAGCGGCGCTCCCGGGTGACCCGAGTTGGCAGCGTGAACCATGTCGATGGACAACGTCCGCAAGGTGTTGATGCACAGCTCGTCGGTGGTCATCTCTTCCAGTGACATGCTTGTCCCTCGCAGTCAGGTGGCGGTCCGAAAGGCGTGCCGCGCCCGCGCAGGGCGCCGCTGTTCGGGTGCTCCGCCGGGCACGCCAGGATATACTAATGGAACGGCGCGGGCCCTTCCAGTTCCCGGCGGACCCGCCGGCCGCGAAAGGGGGCGAGACGATGGCGATTGACCCGGTCTGCGGGATGACGGTCGATCCAGATGGGGCGGCCGGCAGCAGCCTGTACAAAGGCGACATCTATTACTTCTGTAACGTCGGCTGCAAGGAGCGCTTCGACGCCGACCCGGAGGCGTTCCTGTCGGCCGCAGAGGCGGCCGAGGAGGTGGCCGCCCCGGGAACCCACGAGCCGGGCGAGGGCGGCGAGGTCTGCACGCTCTCCGTCACGGACATGCACTGCGAGTCCTGTGCGCGGACGATAGCCCGCGCCCTGCGGCGCCGTGAGGGCGTGCTGGAGGCGGACGTGCATTTCGCCACGGGCCGCGCCGAGGTCCGCTACGCCCCCGGGCGGGTCTCCGAGGAGGAGTTGCTCCAGGCCGTGGCCGACGTCGGCTACACGGCCGTCGTGGGTGAGGTCGAGGCGGACGTGAGCGTGCGGGAGATGCACCGGGCGCGCCGCCGAACGGCCCTGGCCTGGGCCCTGACCGGCCCGATAACGCTCGTGATGATCCCCTTTATGTTGGAGATGGAGGCGGTCAGGCCCTTCCGTCTCCTCTACGAGTGGGTGGTCATGCTGCTGGCGGTGCCCGTGCTGTTCGGGGCCGGCTTCGCCACGTATCGCAGCGCCCTGAAGAGCCTCCGGCACCTGTCGGCGAACATGGACGTGCTGATCATGCTGGGCAGCGGGTCGGCTTTCCTGACGGGGCCGCTCAGCCTTCTCGGCACGGGGATCCACAACTACGCCGGCGTGGGTGCCATGATCATGGCCTTCCACCTTACGGGGCGCTACGTGGAGGCGCGCGCCAGGGGGCGGGCGAGCCGGGCGATCCGCGAACTGCTGGAACTGGGCGCCAGGACTGCCCGCGTGCTCCGGGACGGCGAGGAGGTCGAAGTACCCGTCGAGCGCATCGAGGTGGGCGACGTGATGGTCGTGCGGCCGGGCGAGAAGATCCCCACGGACGGCGTCGTGGTCGGGGGGCGAAGCTCCGTGGACGAGTCCATGGCCACGGGGGAGTCGGTCCCGGTCGTCCGCGAGGAGGGCGACGAGGTCATCGGGGCGACGGTGAACCAGGAGGGGCTGCTCAGGGTCCGGGCGACGCGCGTCGGGCAGGAGACGTTCCTGGCGCAGGTCGTCCGGATGGTGCGAGAGGCGCAGGGCTCCCGCGTGCCGGTCCAGGGCTTCGCCGACCGGGTGACAGCGGTCTTCGTGCCGGCGGTGATCGCGCTCTCGGCCCTCACGCTTGTGGCCTGGCTGGCGTTCGCCGGCCCGCTGGGAGAGTGGGCGGAGCTGGCCGGGGGCGTCCTTCCGTGGGTCAAACCGGGCCTCGGGGCGGTCTCTCTGGCCGCTTTTGCGGCCATTGCGGTGATGGTCATCGCCTGTCCCTGCGCGCTGGGGCTGGCCACCCCGACCGCGCTCATGGTCGGCGTCGGCATGGGCGCCCGCAACGGCATCCTGATCCGGTCAGGCGAGGCCGTCCAGACCATGAAGGACGTGCGAACGATCGTCTTTGACAAGACGGGCACCCTCACCAAGGGCGAACCGGCGGTGACGGACGTTGTCGCACTGGGCGGCGGGCGGGAAGAGGACGTGCTCCGCTGGGCGGCCTGCCTGGAGAGCGGCAGCGAGCACCCGCTGGCGCGCGCCGTCCTGCAACGGGCGGCGGCGGACGGGATCGAAGCCGGCCGGTGCGAGGAGTTCGAGGCCGTGCCCGGCAGGGGCGTGCGGGGGACCACGTCCGGCCGGAGAATCCTGGTGGGCACCGCCGCGTTCATGGCCGAGGAGGGAGTGGACTGCGCCGCGGCCGGGGACGCGCGCTCGCGCCTGGAAGGAGAGGCGAAGACGGCCGTGCTGGTCGCCGTCGATGGCCGGCTCACGGGCGTCATCGCCGTCGCCGACACGCTGAAGGAGGACTCGGCACGCGCCGTCGCCCGGCTCAAGGAGATGGGCTTCGAGGTGGTCATGCTGACGGGCGATAACGAGCGCACGGCCCGCGCCGTCGCCGGGCAGGCGGGCGTGGACCGGGTGGTAGCCGGGGTGCTGCCCGAAAGGAAGGCGGCCGAGATCAGGCGCCTTCGAGGAGAAGCGGGCCCGGTGGCCATGGTGGGGGACGGCATCAACGACGCGCCGGCGCTCGCCGAGGCCGACGTCGGGATCGCCCTGGGCACGGGCACGGACGTCGCCATCGAGAGCGCCGACATCACGCTGGTGCGCGGGGAACTGGGCGCGGTGGTCAGCGCGATCAAGCTCAGCCGAGCCACTTTCCGCAAGATAAAGCAGAATCTGTTCTGGGCTTTCGGCTACAATGTGGTGGCCATTCCCGCGGCGATGCTCGGCCTCCTGCACCCGGCCATCGCCGAGGCTGCCATGGCATTCAGTTCCGTCAGCGTGGTGTCCAACTCCACGCTGCTCCAGCGCGTTGACATTGGTCCTGATTGACGGAGTGCCCGATGGTCATTGACTTCCACACGCACGCGTTTCCCGACGGGCTGGCCCCGAAGGCCATAGAGGTTCTCAACGCCGAGGTCGCGGAGGAGGCACGGGCGGTTCTGGACGGCACGGTGGGGGACCTTCTGCGGTCCATGGACAGGGCGGGCATCGAGCGCAGCGTCATCTGCTCGATAGCGACGGCCCCGAAGCAGGTGGACTCGATCCTGCGCTGGTCGCTGAGCGTTGCCGACGATCGGATCATCCCCTTTGCTTCGGTCCACCCGGAGTGCGCGGATGTGGCGAGCGAGGTGAGGAAGATAGCCGACGCGGGGCTGAAGGGGATCAAGCTGCACCCGCAGTACCAGGCCTTCGCGGTGGACGAGCGGCGTTTGTGGCCGCTGTATGAGGCGGTGGCTGACGCAGGCCTCATCCTGGCCTTTCACGCCGGGCGGGACATCGCCTTCCCGCCGGAGGACGACCGCGCCGCCCCCCGGCGCATACTCAAGGTACACCGCGCCTTCCCCGGGATGCGCATCTTGGCCGCCCACCTGGGAGGCTGGCAGATGTGGGACGAAGTGGCCGTCACCCTTGCCGGCACGGACGTTTACGTGGAGACCTCGTATACCTTCGACATGGGCGCCGAGGAGGACGTGGGCGAGGTGCTGCGGCGCCACTCCGTCGAGCGCATCCTGTTCGGCACGGACAGCCCGTGGCGGGACCAGGGGAAGACGCTCGACCTGGTGCGCCAGGCATTCCCGGACATGGAGGCCCAGCAATCTGTGTTGGGAAGGAACGCCGTGCGTCTGCTCGGCGTCTGAGGCGGTGGAGCGGCGCACGCAACGCCCGGCTTAGGAGGGACACTGTGGTGGTGAAGGGCAAGGTGGCAGCCGCCGTCCAGGTCGACTACGTGGCGTTCAAGGGCAGGGCGGAACGATCGCGCTACATTGTCGATCGCTTCGCGCGCTTCTTGAAGGGCAAGGTGCTGGACGTTGGGTGCGACGAAGCCGTGCTGAGGAGCCTGCTGCCCGACGTCCAGTACACGGGTGTTGACATTGGCGGCGACCCGGACGTCAGGCTGGACCTCGAGGAGATCGCCGCTTTCCCATTCGCAGACGGCCAGTTCGACTGCGTCGTTTGCGCAGACGTGTTGGAACATCTGGACAACCTGCACCACGTGTTCGGGGAGTTGGTGCGGGTTGCCGGCGCGCACGTCCTCCTCTCGCTGCCCAACAACTGGGCCAATGCCAGGAGGCCCGTTGAGAAGGGAAAGGGCCGCATCGGCCACTACGGCCTGCCCGCGCGGCCCCCGCAGGACCGGCATAAGTGGTTCTTCGGGCTCTCCGAGGCCATCGAGTTCGTGAAGGCGCAGCAAGCTCAGCATCCCATCTCGGTTGCCGAACTGCGGGTGACGGAGAAACCGAGACCCTGGGTGGTCAGAATGGCCCGCAGGCTGCGTTACGGCTCACAGGAAAGGTACCTGAACAGGTATGCCCACACTCTGTGGGTCGTTTACGAAAAGCGTCCCGAGGGCTGACGGTCTGCGTGTTCGGCCTCTCCTGGCGCTACCGGCGGGGGAAGGGCCAGAGCGGCCGGATCTTTATCACGCCGCCCGAGTCCTGCGCGATGTACATGAAGCCCTCCGCATCCAGGGTCATCCCCTCCTGGTTGTCGCCCGTCAGCGCGAGCACTTGCAGGCAACGGCCGTCGATGGTCAGTTCCAGCAGGCAGTTGGCCGCGTCGCTGGCGGCCAGGATGTGACCGGTCTCCGCGTCGTGGTGCAGCGCGGAGATGTCTATCACTCCCGGCTCGAACCATCTGAGCAGGCGCACCGGCGCGGTCTGCCCGGCCTCCCGCAGCGGCAGCTCGACCTCCACGATCACCGAGAGCTCCTCGTCCGGTTCGAGCGAGAAGCTCTGGTTTGCGACGAAGAACGTGCCGCCCTCGGGATGGCGCGCGTCGGGCACGAAGCAGATCGCCTCGATACCGTTGCCGCCGGGCCTGAACAGCTCGACGCCCCCGGCCTCCCGCGGAAGGTCGAACCGGCGCAGCAGGGCGAACGTCTCCGGATCGACCTCCAGGATCGCCTCCTCGCCTTCGACAGCCACATAGAGGGTGCCGGTCTCCGGGGCACGGGCCAGCCCCTCAAAGTCGGCGCCCTCGATGAGCGTCGCGTTGCGGAGCATTTCCCCCTCGGTCGTGATCTCGCATATCTGGCCCTCGTCTCCCACGACGAACAGCGTCCCGCGTCCGGGGTCGAACAGGATGCCCGAAGGCTCGTTGAATCCGCCCTTGTCGATGTTGCCGACCCATTCGTACGGCAACACCACGCGGCTCGGGTCCGTCACGGGGCCGCGCGGCGCCGTCGTGCAGGAGCAGCAGGCGAGCCATACCAAGGTGATGCTGAGCACACGGTGGGTGTTCACGGTTCTCCGGCCTTCCTTACGAGAGCAGCGCCAAGAGCAAATGCCCCGATCCGCCCGGCGTGGTGTCCGCACACCCGCGATCACCGAGGCAAAGGCACGTCAAACGTCAAACTCAAGAGTATATAGCAAACGGGCGGTCGGTGGAACAGAAACGGGTGCCTGCGCCTCCGGTGCTCTACGTGCCTTCCCTCGCGATGGCGATCAGTGCCTCCAGCGTGCTTGTCGCCACGCAGATGCAGGTGTCCGCGGCGCCGTAATAGACCTTGACCTCGCCGTCAGGCTCGACGACGGAGGCCGAGGGGAACACTACGTTGTTGATGTCCCCGACGCGTTCATAATCGGCACGGGGGGACAGGACCGGGATAGGGCTGCGTCCGATGACGCGGGTGGGGTCTTCGAGGTCCAGCAGCAGGACGCCCGCCCGGTAGATCGGGCCTCCGGAGGTCATCTTGACGCCGTGGTAGATCTGCAGCCATCCCTGCTCCGTCTCGATGGGCACGGTGGAGCCCCCGAGCCTGTAGGAGTCCCAGTATCCCGGCCGTGGCGAGAGCAACGCCTGCGAGTCGCCCCAGTGCATGAGGTCCTCGGAGAATGACAGCCATATGCGGCCGACGTCGTTGCCGATCGGGCGGTCGAAGCGTGCGTAGCGCCCGTTGATCCTGCGCGGGAAAAGGATGCCGTCCTTGTTACCCGGCTCGGAGATGATGCCCAGGCGCTCGAAGCTCAGGAAGTCCTCAGTGGTGGCCAGGGCCATGACGGGGCCGTGGCCGCTGAAGGCCGTGTAGACGACGTAAACGGTGCCTTCTATGACGGTGACCCTGGGGTCCTCGATGCCCGCGTCCTCGTATTTCTGCATGGGGCCTTCGGTGCAGGGCGCCATGACGGGGAAGCGTTCCATCTCGAAGTCGTACCCGTTGGCACTGCGGCCCAGGGCGAACAGGGAGTAGCCGTGCTGTCCCTCCACGCGCAGCAGCAGGAGATAGGTGTCGTCCAGCTTGACGGCCGAGCCGTTGAACACCGTGTTGCAGGTGAACGGTATGTCTGCGGCCGTGATGAGGGGATTGCCCTCGTAGCGGCGCAGCATCTCCTGTTCAAGCAGACCCGGCATACGTGTCGCTTCTCCTATGCGTCCTCGCCGTGACAGGTCAGTTGAAGGCCCTCGATGGTCACCGTGCCCAGGCAGATGCAACTGTCGGCGGCGCCGTAATAGATGCTGATCTCCTTGCCGTCGTCGGACAGGACGGCGCCGCACGAGAAGACGAGGTTGCCCACGTCGCCGATCCTCTCGTAGCGTTCTCGCGGCGCCAGGACGGGCACGTTTGAGCGCCCGATGACGTTGACGGGGTCCTCGGCGTCCAGGAACGCCGCGCCGAGCCGGAAAAGGGCTCCGCCCGGCGTCTCCTTGACTCCGTAATAGAACAGGAGCCAGCCGCAGGGCGTCTCGATGGGCGGCGTGGCGGCCCCGATGCGATGGTAGTCCCAGTATCCGCCCCTGTGGGTCATGACGCAGTCCCAGCCGCCCCAGTGGATCAGGTTGTCGGAGTAGCTGATCCAGACGTTGCCGCCCTCGCGCGGGCGTTCCAGTCTGGCGAACTTGCCGTGTATCTTCCGCGGGAACAACATGCCGTTCTTCGTGTCGGGTTCGGAGATGATGGCCACCCGCTCCAGCGACATGAAGTCCCGTGTCGTGGCCAGCCCCAGTCGGAAGCCATACTCCGACTGGCACAGATAGACCACGTAGTAGGTATCGTCGAAGGGGGTGATGCGGGCGTCGCGGACCCCGTCGGCCTCGTAGCGGGCGAACGGCCCGTCCTCGGAGGGGCGCAGGATGGGCTCGGCCTCGATCTCGAACCGCCGACCGTCGCCGCTTCGGGCCTTGTAGATGGCGCACCGGCCGTCGAGTTCCTCCACCGTCACGAGCAGGACCCACTCGCCCTCGTGCCTGACGGCGCCGGCGTTGTGCACGTCGCTGGCGGCGAAGGGCAGGTCGTCGATCGACAGGACGGGGTTACCGTCCCAGCGCTGGACGAAGTTCTTTGGGAGTTTGCGGTTCATGGGTCCGAGAGTCCATGATTATCTGTGCCTGAGGCCCCGGAAATCAAGTGCCTGCCTGCCGCGTCGTTGCCCGCGTGCGCCGTTTGCGGTATATAGGGCGGAGTCAATCGTGCTGCGGGGCGAATGCATGGAAGAACTGCTGAAACTGGCCAAGAAGGAGAAACTGGACGAGCTGGAGTCGGCGTGGCTCGAGGCCGTGGCCGGCGAGCAGATCGACCTCGCCGCGATGCTGGCGGTCCCGGAGGTCCTTGTTGAGCGGGGCCACACGGCCACTGCCGAGACGCTCGTCTGGTACCTGGCCAGCACGCTGAAGGAACGCGGCGACGCCGAGGGGGCCCTGAGAGCCGCGCGGCAAGGTGGGATGCTGCTGCCCCGGGGCCAGATGCTGCGCGAGATACTGGCCCACCTCTACGCTGACAAGTGGCACGAGCACCCGAATGCCGAGACCCTGGTCCGCCTCGCGCTGGAGAGCTGTCCCGGGCTTGACGAGGGCATCGTCTGCCTGGAACGACTGTTCCAGTTGGAGCCTGGCTCCTACGTGCTGGACCCCTCGCGCAACGAGGTCGGGCAGGTGGCGGGGTTCGACGAAGAGGGCGGCGGCCTGGCCGTGGAGTTCGCCGAGTCCGCACGGACGTATGCGCCTGCGATGACCGGCCGCCTGGAGCCCCTGTCGGAGGATGACTTCCGTGCTCTCTGCGTCTTCGAGAAGGAGAGGCTCCGGGACCTGGCCAAGCGCGACCCGGAGGAACTGGTCAGCCTGCTGCTGAGTTCAGTGGACCGCCGCATGGAACTCAGGAGGGTGCGGCTCTATCTGGAGCCCGTCCTGGGCTCATGGTCCCGCTGGTGGTCGGGCGCTCGGGACAAGCTGCGGCGCTCGGCCGCTATCGGCATGACGGAGGGGGGGGCGCCTTCGTTGTTCCTGCGCCGCCGGCCGCTTACTCACGAGCAGCGCCTTCTGAAGCGATTCCTGTCGCTGGATGACCCTCTGGTGCGCATGTCCACGGCGCTGCGCATCCTGGAGGAGGTGCGGGGGCGCGTTGAGGGGGCCGAGGAGGTCGTGCACCAGGTGGTCGAAGGGCTTGCCGCAACAGCACACGCGGCGGCGGACGATGGACCCAGCCTGGCCCTTCCGGCGGCGGCCGTGCTCAGCGCGTACCGCGACGAGTTCCCCGATCTGGATGTTCGGGAGGTCCTCCTGCCGGGCAAGGTGCTGCACGCTGCGGTCGAGCCGCTGGTGCGCGCGGACCAGCGTCTGTTGACGTGCGTTATGGGCTTCGTCGGACGGCTGGCGCCCGGGACCCGCACGTCCTTGCTGGTGGCGATGATGCCGCTCCTGCCGCGCGCCGGATGCGAGCGGGCGGCGCGAGTGCTGGCCGAGTCCGGCGAGCGTGAAACGCTGGCGCAGGTGGCGCGGGAGATCCTTACGCAGCCCGACGCGCACCCCGGGGCCGTCGCCTGGCTCTGGCGGGAATGCGCGAGCAAGGCGTCGGAAGCGCTGCCCGCGGACGTAGACCCCGTTTCCGTCCTGTTCAAGCTCCTCTCGACCGGCGCCGCCCTGATGCGCGACTCCCGGCTGGAGCCGCAGGAACTCAAGGCGCGGGTGGCGGAGGTCCGCTCGACCCTCTTCCACCGGGACGGCGAACTGCTGAAGCAGGCGCTGGCCGGTGCGCCGCCGGAGCGGCTCGGCACCGTCAGGCACATGGCGGAACGGAACCCGGTACTCACCAGCGGCATGCAGGTTCGCATCGCCGCGATCCTGAGCCGCCTGGCGCCCTCTTTGTTCGTCAAGGAGCTGCCTCCCTGGAAGCAAGACGTCATCTACACGACCCGGGAGGGGATCGAGAAGAGGAGGGCGGAACTGGAGCGGCTCGTGCACGAGCGGCTGCCGGCGCTGATCCGCGAGATCGGTGAGGCGGCGAGTTTCGGGGACGTCAGCGACAACGCCGAGTACCAGTCCGCCATCCAGGAGCGGTCGCGACTGGCCGACCTGGCCAACCGGATGCAGGAGGAGTTGTCACGGGCGCGCGTCATCACGCCCGAGATCGCGTCCGCGGACCACGTGACGGTGGGCAGCAGAGTGCGTGCGCGGAACCTCGCCACGGGCGAGGAGGAAGCATTCACTTTCCTCGGCCCCTGGGACGCCGACCCGGAGGAACGGATCTACGCCTACAACGCGCCTCTGGGGGCGGCCTTCATGGGCAGGCACGTGGGCGACGAGGTCACCTTCCGACTGGGTCTGGAGGAGCGCAGTTGGGAGGTGCTGGAGGCACGGGCGGGCGTCTGACGTGCCTGTCGGCATAACTTGCGGCCCGCCGAGAGGTCCAGGGGCAGGTCCCTCGGGTGAGAACTGCGCCCTTTCAATGGGGGGGGCGGCAGTGCTATAATTGGGTTGACCGTTGACCCTGTATCCTGGTGGCCCCGGAGACCCATGGCCGAAGACGAAAACCTTGTCGGCGAAAGCCCTCTGCTGGAAGCGGAGAACGGGCTCGAAGGCCAGCAGAAGGAGGAAAAGCTGGGCGAGAGGCTCGTGCGTCAGGGCGTCATCACGCAAGCCCAGCTTGGTGAATCCCTTGGCAAGCAGCGGGAGACGGGCCGATACCTGGGCGAGATACTCATTACCGAGGGCTATGCCACGGTCGAGGAAGTGTACCAGACCCTTTCCGAACAGATAGGGCTGGTCTACGTGGACCTGGCTACTGAGACCGTGGACTTCGGCGCGACCCAGCTCATACCGGAGAAGTTGGCCCGCAGGTTTCACCTGATACCGATCGCGATCGACGGCGACGTGCTGACCGTGGCCGTCGCCGACCACCTGGATGTTGTGGCGCTGGACATCGTTGCGAACAATACGGGATGCCGCGTGCGGCCCGTCTTGAGCAGCAGACAGAGCATCCAGAGCGCCATCGACCAGTTCTACGGCCGAGTGGGCGCCCTGGAGGACGACCTGCAGGCGATCCTGGAGACAGAGGAGCGAGAGAAGGAGGAGGTCGAGCCGTCCGTCGCCCAGTTGGAAGTGGGCGCGCACGACGCCCCGGTCGTGCGGTTTGTGAACCTGCTGATTCGGGAATCGGTGCGCAAGCGCGCCAGCGACCTGCACATCGAACCGCGGCGCGATTCGGTAAGTGTCCGGGCCCGTGTGGATGGAAGGCTGCGCCGGCTGACGGCGCCGACAAAGGCGATGTTCCCGGCAGTTGTCACCCGCATCAAGATCCTGGCGGGCATGGACATCGGGGAAAGGCGCCTGCCTCAGGACGGTCGCTTCAGGGTGGTGGAGGACAAGAACATCGACATCCGCGTCTCAACGCTGCCCACCATTCACGGCGAGAAGGTCGTCTTGCGGTTGCTGGACAAGAGCAAGCTGCTGCTCAAGCTGTCCAGCCTCGGGTTCGAGGAGGAGCAGCGGGACTTGTTCAACTGGGCTCTGACCCGCCCGCAGGGCGTCGTCCTGGTCACCGGGCCGACGGGAAGCGGAAAGACCACCACCCTGTACTCCGGACTCGCGTCGATAAGCCGCGAGGATCAGAACGTGATCACGATTGAGGATCCGGTCGAGTACGAGTTGGAGGGCGTCAACCAGATCCAGGTCAGAGCGGCGATTGGTCTGACATTTGCGCAAGGACTGAGGTCCATTCTGAGACAGGACCCCGACGTGGTGATGGTCGGGGAGATACGGGACCTGGAGACTGCGGAGATAGCCGTCAGGGCAGCCCTGACCGGGCACCTGGTTCTTTCGACCATCCACACGAACAGTGCCGTAGCTACCATCACGCGCCTGGCCGACATGGGAGTGAAGCCGTTCTTGCTGGGCTCGTGTCTAACGTTGATACTGGCGCAACGGCTTGTGCGGCGCATATGTGACTCGTGCAAGAGACCTTACGAACCGCCAAAGGAGATGCTGGAGACTCTGGGCATCCCGGAGACGGCCGAGTGCGTCCACGGCGCCGGATGCGCAAGGTGCGACGGCACGGGGTACTACGGTAGAGTCGGCCTCTATGAGATGCTGCCGATCGACGTGGATTTGTCGAAACTGATCACGCAAGGCGTGTCGGAGGAGCAGCTTGAAGAGGCTGCCAGGCAGGCGGGCCTGATCACGTTGCGGGAGTGCGGCGTGAAGAAGATCTTGACGGGCGTGACCACGCCGGAAGAAGTCATCGCGGAGACAATGGAGTAACAGATGGACGACAGGCTGCTCGGACTCATGTCGGAGATGGTGGAGCGGAACGCTTCCGACCTCCACCTCACGGCGGGCTCGCGGCCGTACTACCGGGTGTTTGGCCAGCTGGAACCCACCGACGTAGAGGTTGAGTCGCCGGCCGACCTGCAGGCATTGATATACTCCATACTGAACGAGGAGCAGCAGAAGCGGCTCGAGCAGGACAAGGAGCTTGACTGCTCGGTGGGCATCGCGGGCGAGGGCCGCTTCCGGGTCAACGTTTTCTACCAGCGCGGCTCGGTGGCGGCTGCCATCAGGAGGCTTCCTTACGACATACCGTCGTTCGAGGAACTCGGCCTGCCCGTGCACATCATGAAGTCTCTTTGCCATAAGCCGCGAGGCATGGTGCTGGTCACCGGGCCCACGGGAAGCGGCAAGTCCACGACTCTGGCCGCCATGATTGACTACATCAACCAGACCTCCGCCAATCGCATCATATGCGTCGAGGACCCGATCGAGTACCTCCACGGGCACAAGGAGAGCCTGGTGAGCCAGCGAGAGCTGGGCCAGGACACGCACTCCTTCGCGGACGCGCTCAGGCACGTGCTGAGGCAGGACCCGGACGTCGTGCAGATCGGAGAGATGCGCGACCTGGAAACCATTCGCTCCATGCTGACGGTGGCCGAGACGGGCCACCTGGCCTTCTCAACCCTGCACACCAGCACGGCGCCTACCACGATAAACCGTATCGTTGACGTTTTCCCCCACGAGCAGCAGGAGCAGGTGCGAGTGCAGCTTTCCTTCGAACTGGAGGCCGTCGTCTCGCAGCAACTGCTTCCCGCGCGAGACGGCAAGGGAGTCGTGCTGGCCTATGAGACGATGATCGTAAACCCCGCCATACGCAACCTGATACGGGAAGGGGAGATCGACCAGATTTACTCGCAAATGCAGATAGGCGGGGGGACGGGCATGGTCACCATGAACGCTTCCCTGGCGGAACTGGTGCTTGCGGGTAGGATCAACGAGGACACCGCCAAGTCCAAGTGCAGCGACGTAAAAGAGCTGACG
>Ga0180431_10000842_pt1 | contig 43613 bp, 38 predicted proteins | sample SS_ome_11_FD_132459 | JGI IMG/M metagenome (GOLD analysis project Ga0180431, IMG submission 132459) | Hypersaline lake sediment archaeal communities from the Salton Sea, California, USA - SS_1_MS_1 metaG | ecosystem: Environmental > Aquatic > Non-marine Saline and Alkaline > Hypersaline >... | reverse complement strand
GAAAAGCGCCGTGCGGGATTCCAAGCTGATAAGCCATTTTCCCATCTTCCCTTCTCGCATACTTGCTGCAGCACTCACGCACCCAAGGCTCTGGTATCAACCATCTCCAGATTCCACCGCAGCACCCCCATGTGATAGCGCTGGTACCACGGGGCCGCGCTGCAGTAGTAGGCGGTGACTATGGCGCCGTCTCCCAGTTGCACACTCGACGGGTAACCGTGATCGCTGTTGGGCATGAAGCCGGCGACGAGCGTGAAGGGCTGCGACCAGGTCTGCCCATGATCGCGGCTGATTCTGCCGACCACGCCGCGACATTCCGGAATCCGGCTGCCGTAGGTCAGCAGGATCGTGCCGTCGGCAAGCTGCAGCAGATGGGCGGGCACTTGTCCCGGCAGGCTCAGGTATTGTTGCGGCTCCCACGTGAGGCCCTGGTCGTCCGAAATGTACAGCACCAGCGGAGCCGACGGCCGCTGGGAACTACGGGCGTTTTCCGGGGCTGTTCCCTGCAGCAAACGCAGACCGGCCAGCAACCTGCCGCTGGCGCTCCTCAGCAGGCTGGTTTCGTCGTGGTTATCGCCGTCAATCAAGCTCGCCTCACCCCACGTGCGGCCACCATCTTTGCTGCGCAGCACCCAGGATTGGTTCCAGGTCCTGTTGTCACCGGCATAGACGCTGCCTAGCAGTTCCTCGCCATTGATGACGATATCGCCGAAGGGGATGGTACACGACCCCTGCTCCGTTGGCGGCTGCACTTCCCCCACAACCTCCCAGGTATTGCCGCTGTCGCCGGATAGGCACACCTGTGGCAGCAGGCATGGGCCGTAGGGCCACTCGGCAGTGCCTTTGGACAGGTCCCAGCCGGAGCATAGCACGAGCAGCTCGCCTGCCTGATTCAGGCCGGCGGCCACGTTCATGCGCACCGTACCGGCCTCGTGCTGAGTAATCTGGCTCCGCATCGCCCAGGTCTCACCGCCGTCGCTGCTGACCCATAGCTCTGCGTCACCCTCGAGCCTGCCGTGACTGGGTTGATTGAAGATGGTCGCCGCGATCTCACCATTAGGCAGCAGCGTCAGGTTCGGCCAGGCACAGTGATCCGGTGCGGTGATGATATGATATGCGCCCACAGGAATGTCCAAGCAATAGGTCACACCAGACTCTCCTTCACCCGGTTCGCCGGACGCCCGCTCATCGCTGCGGCAATCCGGTGTGAATGCGTTCCGAGATTATTGGACAGGAGCGGCTCACAGACCTTCCCGTTCCCGCTCAGATGTTGAGTCACCAAGGCACGGCCCGACTGTCCGCCGGTCGCCGGAAAAATCACCTTGGGGCCTGAGTGTTGCAGGAATCCGCTGCTGCCGGCGGCGAATATGAGCGGGCCGTAGCAACGAAGCTCATTTGGAGGACATCATGATTGACATCCACTGCCATTGCGGGAAGCTGTACTTCGATCCATTCATCGAGCCGGAGCTGGTGCTCTCGTGGATGGACGCCAATGACGTGCGCAAGGCCGCGCTGCACCCCATCGAGAACCCCGAGGAGACGGCCTATTATGTGACCACCTGGTACATACTGGAGGTGGCCGAGCAGTATCCGGACCGCTTCATCCCCTTCATGAACGTGGACCCGCGCCGGCTGCAGTCGGACGCCTCGGTGCCCTTCCATCGCATTATCGAAGAGTACAAGCAGCGCGGCTGCAAGGGCTTCGGTGAGTGCATGTCCGGCCTTTACACCGACGATCCGCGCCTGCAGGCCATCTACGAGGCCTGTGGCAAGCTGGACATTCCCATCATCTTCCATCAGGACTCGTTACGCACCCGCGACGAGGTCGGCCTGCCGCGCTTCGAGAAGATGATCCGCAAGTTCAAGGACACCGTCTTCATCGGCCACGGCCCCGGCTTCTGGGGCAATATCTCCGGTGATTACGATCCCCAGGCCGGCAATAACACCGGGCCGGTAGCTGCCGGCGGCGGCGTCGTTCGCATCTTTGAGCGCTACGAGAATGCCTATGCCGACATCTCCGCCGGCAGCGGCTACAACGCCCTCACACGCGATCCCGAGTTCGGCTACGACTTCATGGAAAGGTTCCAGGACAAGCTCTTCTTCGGCACCGACATCTGCCACACCAGCCAAATCGAGCAGGACAAGATCGAGCACGCCCGCTTCCTGCGAGCTGCCCTGGCTGATGGCAAGATCTCGCAGGAGTGCTTCGACAAGATCGCCGAGGGCAACGCCCTGCGCGTCTTCGACATCGAGTAGCAAGCCTCGAAACCAAGCGCGAAGGCCGATGGCCTCAGGACACTTCGGGAGAGCGACGCGGAGCCGGGAGTCAACTGCCGCCGATGCGGCTTACCCGGAGACCAAGGGGGCTGCATCATGACGTTCGGCGTCGCCAAAGACCTCATCACCCCGGATGTGAAGACCCACATGGGCGGGTACGGCTCGCTCTACGGTCGGTATTTCGTCGGCCTTCATGATGACCTCTACGTCAAGGCGCTAGTCATGGACGATGGCAAGCAGCGGGCGGTGCTGATCTCGTTCGACTTGTTGTTCCATGATCAATCTTGGCGTGGCTCGGGCTTGCAGCCCGACAGCCGTTGCCGTTTTGCTGTTATTCCTCTCCTGGGAGAGGGCTAGGGCCAGGGCACTTTCATCCGGTGGGTCCGGCATCCTGCCGGCTCGGTGCTGGCTTGTCCTCAGTCGTAATGGAGGGGCCGGCTGAGCGCAGCGAAACCGGCCCGTATGCCCTGGGCGACGCGGACCCCTTGCGCCAGATCACGCTGGAAAACTTCGCCCTCACCCGCCCGGCCTAGCTGATCAAAACGCCTCCGCCCAGCCACGGGAGTGCAGAAGGCAGCTACTCCGCTGCCGCAACAAAGGCGCGAAGGCTTCGGCCTCTCGGAAGGAATTGACCATTTCCTGATGAATATGGTATTATAAGAAGCCATAGTAATCCCAAAGGGAAGGAGGCAACGCATGAGGAGCTTATGTCACGGTCCGCCCGTCGCGCCCTGCCGACTCTGAGGTCAGCAACATGACCGACTGCAACGCTTGCTTGCCGCTGCACAATTGGTGGATACAGTTGAGTTTCACTCTGAGGTCAGCAACATGACCGACTGCAACCTATATTTGTACCCCTGTCAGCGAAAAGTGATTGAGGGTTTCACTCTGAGGTCAGCAACATGACCGACTGCAACGGAGGGGCCGGACACACCGGCCAGCATATTGACACAGGTTTCACTCTGAGGTCAGCAACATGACCGACTGCAACGCGTACATCAAACAGCAGAATAAAAACCGTTGAGGGGTTTCACTCTGAGGTCAGCAACATGACCGACTGCAACCTCCTCCGGCAGGAGACGCAGGGCGGCGTTACATACGTTTCACTCTGAGGTCAGCAACATGACCGACTGCAACAGTCGCCAATCCTGAATTGGCATGAACAAATGGCATAGGTTTCACTCTGAGGTCAGCAACATGACCGACTGCAACTGACTACACATCGCGCTGGGCCGGTGCTGTTGTAGCGTTTCACTCTGAGGTCAGCAACATGACCGACTGCAACGGTCGAGCGCAACGCCCGCAGTCAGGCCACCAACGGGTTTCACTCTGAGGTCAGCAACATGACCGACTGCAACCCGGGTAGCAGCATGATACCGCTACCGGCGCATGACGGTTTCACTCTGAGGTCAGCAACATGACCGACTGCAACCGACCATTCTACGGGGTTCTGATGCCCCCCAGGGGCGTTGGCGCAGCAGCGCCCCTCGCAAATTGTGACTCTGCGCCAAACTGCCGCCCATTTGCGAAACAGCGCTTTGCTGTACCTCAGAGTGGAATCAGCCCCAGCGAGCGACTCAATCGAGTCCACGGAGTATCGAACCCAATAGGCATAGACTCCGTCACCAGCTACGTTTGCCGGAATGCTCAAGTAGCACCTGTGGATGTTGCTCCAGTCCGCAGCCCTGCAAGTCTCTGTGGTAGGACAACTCGCCCGGTCGCTGCTCTGTGCGGCGGCAGGGAAGGTAATACCCCACCGCGAGGTACTGAAGTGGGTAACGTCCCAGAGACATGTGCTACCGGCAAACATGGGCGAGGAGCAAACTCACCCGTCTTCGGACGGAGTAGGCGGTCGCCTTCGGGCAGACTGCCGAACCCCCGTAAGGGGGAGGACATATAATGCGCGTCTTCGTGCAAAACGCCGATGCGACTCCGCTGATGCCCTGCCATCCGGCCAGGGCGCGCAAGCTCTTGCGCAAGGACCGCGCGCAGGTCGTCAATATGCACCCATTTGTCATTCGCCTGACTGAGCAAATCCAGGACCCAGGGATGCAGACCGTGGAGCTCGGAGTGGATGACGGAGCTAAGAATGTGGGCCTCGCTGTTGTTCAGCGGCGTAGCAAGCGCCCCGATGTCGTGATCTTTGAGGGCGTAATCGAACTCCGCACAGACATGAAGAAAGGCTTGGACGAGAGACGTGCCATGCGCCGAGGACGCCGCAGCCGTATCCGCCACCGCCAACCGCGCTTTGACAACCGACCGCGTGCCAAATGCAAGGTCTGCGGCCGCAACACCCCTGAGGGTCAGGCCCTGTGCCGCCCCCACGCCGCTGAGGGCCATCACAAGTACGCACACCTCGAGAAGAAGCCGGGATGGATACCTCCCAGCATCAAGGCCCGGAAGGACCAGACCCTCCGCACCGTTCGCCAACTGCTACGCTGGTTGCCCATTTCCACAGCCCATCTGGAGGTTGCCTTCTTTGACACCCAGGCCTTGAGTGAGCCCACCCTCACTGGCGAGCAGTATCAATATGGCCCGAACTTCGGACATCGCAATCGCAAGGCTGCAGTCCTCTTCCTCTACAAGCACACCTGTCAGTATTGTGGCGCAACCGAGGGCCGCATGGAGATAGACCACATAGTTCCACGCGGCGCCGGCGGCACCGACACCATCACCAACTTGACCTGTGCTTGTGTCGAGTGCAATCGCAAGAAGGGGAACCGCACTCCCGAAGCAGCGGGGATGAAGCTGCGCAGATCGCCAAGAGCTATCGCTCTGCGCTTGCGCGATGCGGCCGTTGTTCAGGCGGGGAAAAGCTATCTGGAGTATCACCTCCGCGACATGATTCCGGAGGTGCGGCTGGTGCTGGGCTGGATGACGAACTGGTGGATGAAGAAGATGAATCTGCCCAAGCACGAGAGCGATGGGAAGACGAAGCTGCACTACACGGATGCCGTGGCTATGGTCTTACGCCAACGCCGAGCTACAACAGCCAGAATGTCCGCAGTGGTGTATCGCATCGAGGCCCGCCGCCGCCAGACCCGACAGATGTTTAAGACGGAACCGTATTCGTTCAAGCGTAAGCCCCCAATGGCCGACTGCGTACTGCCGGCTCGCAAGGGAGGTAAGCGCAGGCTGCTCAAGACCACCCCGAATGACCACCTTCTCGCCTGGGTGGACGATGCGGGCAAACGCAACAAGCAGGTAGTACCGAACAGGCGATATCCCGACGCCGACATGCCTGTGCTGCCGGCAATGGCGCAAGCAGTGCTACGGTTCGACAGAAACGATATTGTCCGCGTCAAAGGGCGTCTCGCTCGTGTATCCGCGGTTTTCACCAACGGCTCTCTGAAGGTTCAACCCACCGACGCGAAGCAGCCTCTGTCGGTGTCCCCCTGGACGGCAAGACTTCTCGCCAAGGCGCGGCCCGTCACGTTCCTGCCCTGTCCAGTTCCCCCCGTATCCAGCGCCTGGTAGCCAGCGAGGAGGCCGGACACAATGAAATGCAGCATTGACGGCTGCCCCGGCGAGTACGAGGAACGCAAGATCGTCCACACCGTCCGACATCACGGGCAGGTAGTGGTCATTGATGGCGTGCCGGCAGAGGTCTGTTCGGTGTGCAGTGATGTCCTACTGAGGCCGGAGACGGTCCGGCGCATTGAAGAGTTGCTGCAGAGCAAGACGGCCCCGACGAGCACTGCCCCGCTCTACCAGTACGTATGACCACGGCTTGCATTTGCCGCACCCCGACGCCCCGGCTGCTGCCGCGGCATATTCCATCTCCCGTGATCGGACAGGCGAGACGCCTATCCTACCTTCTTACGTCTTCTCACTATCCTGCTCTATCGTCGCGGCGAGGCGGGGGATCTCGGGGTTGGTGCTGACGCGGCGCGTCTCCAGGGCCACCTCGTCGCCGACTTGCGCCTCCACATCCGTCACGTCCAGGCAGCACTGGTCCATGGATATGCGGCCTATGATGGCGACCGCTTGCCCGTGCAACTGCGCCCAGGGGCCGTGCTGGGTGCTGCCGCGGCGACTGTGCCACCGGTGGATATAGTGGCCGAGGGCGAAGCGGAGGTTGCGGGCCAGCGATACCGGGGCGATACCGAGTCCGTGCGCCAGTCCCACCGGCACCGTCGCGATCCTGGTTTCCCGGCGGGTGACGAACTCGCCGCCGTAGCCGACGGGGCTTGCCGGTGGCAGCGTATGGATCGCCACGATATGGCTGCGCAGTTGGAAGGTTGGCTTCAGGTTCATGGTATCGGCGGCGACTTCGGGTGGCTTCTGGCCGTAGAGCAGCGTGCCGATTCGCACCATGTCCAGATGCACTTCGGGGGCCTGCAAAAACAGGGTACTGGCCGCGCAGTGGCAGGCGATGCGGCCGGCGCCGGCGCCGGCGATGGCTTCTTTGGCAAGCGTGCCGAAGGCTTTCGCGGAGGTCCCGGGGCGCAGTATATCTATCGGTTCGAGCATAGCTCCCGACTGGCCGGGCCCGAAGTGGGTATAGACCCCGGTGACTTTTATCTGTGAGTAGGGCCCAGCGGCGGCCAGCACGTCCGGCAGCGAGTTGTCCGATCCCAGCCGCCCTAGGCCGGTATCAACATAGATATGAATATCGGCGGCGCGGCCCAGCTTCTCGGTGGCCCTGGCATAGGCCAGGACTTCATCACACGCCACCACCGTTCCGGTCAGCCGGTGCTCGACCAGCGCCTCTAGCTCATCGGGCAGCGCCGGCAGAAACACCAGTATCGGCGGCTCCAGGCCGGCCTGGCGGAGCTTGATCCCCTCGGCGACGGTACTCACGCCCAGCCAGTCGGCTCCTGCCTCGGCGAAGGTCCTTGCTGCCAGCTCCAGCCCGTGCCCATAGGCGTTGGCCTTGACCACCGCCATCAGGCGGACTTTCTCAGCCATGCGCGTGCGCACCAGCCGCAGATTGTACGCGAGGGCCTCCGTATCAACCGCTACATAGGTCTGGGGTAACATCGGCTGGCGTCTCCTTGTCGCGGCGACGGTTGCGGTGACAACGGGCCTGAAGCAGGTGACGATTCGCGATGCACGTACATCGGACGGGCGCTGGTGGCTACTGCTCGGCGTTTTCGGGAGGCAGGCCTGCGCGGGCGGAGTTGCGCGCCTCGCCATCGGGGTGATTCTCGGCGATGAACTGCAGCACCCGCGCGTTGTTTTCTCGCTTCAGGTTGGGGATCAGGTTGGTCAGGGCGCTGGCAACGGTTGCGGCCACCGATTCCATGCCGCTGGCCTGACTGATCTGCACCAGTTCGTTGGCCCGGCCCGCCTCCGCAAGCTTGCGCACGGTCGGCTTATGGTTGGCTAGCTTCAGCGCCGCCATCCGCCGCGTCTCCTCCCACATCGCGCAGCAGGCGATCAGGACCAGGGCGTTGACCGCCTCGGCGGAGGTCATCAGCTTCTCGGCCAGCGCCTCGACGATGAAATCGCGCACGCCATCGCTGTCCTGTTCGAGTTCTCGCTGCAGAGCGGTCAGGCGGGTGCGGTCGGAGGCCTCGGCCAGCTCATCGGCCGTCTCCCGGATATGGTCGGGGATTCCCGCCTCATCGTCTATATCAATGGCATCTAGATCGCGGAATACCCCGCGCCGGAAGCTGGCGCTGTCAACGACCTCGGGCCTGCGCACCTGACGCCGGAAGCAGGCGGGCAGCACCAGATGCAGGTACTCCTCGTGCTCCAGCAGCCGCTCGGCCAGGCGACGCGCGGGAATCTCGGCCGCAGTCAGCGCCATCACCGCCATCAGCTCCCAGTCCTGGTTCTCAGTCAGGGCCTCAATCCCGTGGTTCATCTCCCAGTCCAGCGTCCCGTGCATTAGGAACTCGATGCGATTGCTGTAGCGGGCCAGTCTTCGCAGGTCCATGGCTCTCACACCTCTGGTGAAGCGGCCTTATTCCCTCAGACAGCGGCGGGCATACGCTCAAAGGCTTCCTTGAGGCAATCGGCGGTGACTTGCTCAGTAAGCTGACAGACGCTGTCGGTCTGCCCGGATTCAATCAGTTCTCGCGTGCGGTTGCGGCAGTCCTCGGCCCTGGTTCTCCAGCCGGCCTCCATCTGCCGCATCTCCTCGGCGGACATCTGCTCGACTAGCGAGCGCCGGTAGAGCGAGCCGTCCAGCAGGCCCCGGGGCACGGTGTGGGAGGCGATGAAGATGGGCAGGTAGGGCGCTCGTGTCGGCCGGCCCAGCGCCATCCACGCGCAGGTGAGATAGTCCGCATGCTCGGGCCGGCAGTCCACCGAAAGTGAGGAGATCGTCGAGGCCATTGACACCGAGTCGATCCGCGAGGCCGCGGTCAGCGCGTGGGCATCCAGCGCTCCCGCCTGGCGCACTAACTCGTCCTCCAGCCCCTCGCGGTAGCAGTTCATCACCACGCCCTCACGGGAGAGCTGCGGCTCGATGCTGTTGTTGTCCTGGACGACCCGCAGGATGCTGCCCTTGGCGTCGGAGAACATCCAGTTGGTCCTTATATTGCCGCCGGCGTAGTATCTGTTGTCGCTCCACTCCTGCAGCGTCGCCAGCGCCTCCTGGCAGTCCCGGCACGTCTCGGCGATATAGCGCAGCCCGAAGGTATTCATCAGGCCGTCGCCGTAGAAGTCGTCGGCCCGGCCGCCGGTGTCGGCAGAGCCGGCCAGGGCGTGCTCGTTGACGAACATCATCGTGGTCGTGTCGGAGGTGTCGGCGGTTCCGCACCAGGCATAGGGCCTGTGCTCGGCGTCCTGAATCCGGCGCGGGAAGGCGCACTGCAGACGGGTTACATTATCGCGGCTCTTGTGGAAGCTGGTGCCGGCAAACGGCACGTAACTGCCGGTTGCGGCGTAGGATGTACATTCGGGCTGGCCGAAGAAGAGCCCGCGATACTTGCCGATTGAGAACGCCTTATACAGGGCCGGCGAGACTTCGGCAGCCTCGGCGACGACATCCAATTCCGCCTCCCAATACGGTGCCAGCTTGCGGATGATCTGCAGTCCGCTTGCGGACTTATCAATCACCGCCGGCTCTTCCAGGCCCTGGGCGCGGCACGCATCCATGAAATCGCCCAGATGCTCGCGGATGGTCGCCGCGTTGACCTTACCGAAGGCTGTGCCTACCTGCGCCGGGGTGCCGGTGGTCAGGATCGGTTCGAGAATATCAACTGCTGTCACGGTCGTTCTCCTCGCGTTCGAGCGATTGCCTGCTAGGGACTACTCACCTAGTCTTTTTGCTTCCCCCTTTTATGCCAGGGAGGGTAGGGGGTTAGGCTAAGGCTGCGCCCCTACGACGAGCTACCAGGTGAGCGCCCATCGCTGCTCATTCATAGTGCATAACTTCGAGCCAGGCTTCATAGGCCCACTGCTGCTCCAGGTCCGTGATGCCAAGCGCCGCCGGATCGCCGTAGTCCTTGGCAACGAAGCCGCCATTATGGCCGCCGAGCAAGCGCCGCTGTTTGCGGGCCTCGGCTTGTATTATAGCCTTGTCCCGGGTCTGCAGGACAGTCTGGATGTCCACGGGCAGGTGGAAGACGACGCGGCCGCCGAACTCCTCATTGAGGCGCTCGATGCCGCCATACACCGACTGCTGGTCGAACTGGAAGGCCGCGACACCGGCGCCGATCAGCGGGTCCATAATATCATAGACATACCCGCAACTGTGCATCCACACGTCCAGCCCCAGCTCCTGGCAGCGGCCGAAAAGCCGCTCGAAGGTGAACAGGAACAGGTCCTTCCACATCTGCGGGCTGATCATCAACCGGTCTTGGGTACCCCAATCTTCGCAGTAGGTGATGCCGTCCGCGCCGGCCTCAGCGTATAGCTCGGCCATCCGCACCATCAGCTCGTTGATGCGGCGGTTAAGCTCGCGGACATGATCGGGATATAGCGCGCAGTCAGCCAGGAAGTTATCCAGCCGCCGGAGCTTGCGGGTAACATTGAAGGCACAGCCGGGCAGACCGCCGCGGCAGTACATATCAGGATGCTCGGCGAACACCTTGGCGGCGTTCTCATAGCGAGCCGGGTCATCCAGCGGTGGCAGCTCAAAGCTATCCAGTTGCGACCAGTCCTTGAGCGCTCCCTCGACCACCTCGCCGCCATGAGTAGGATTGGCCTTCGACCACAGATTGCCCCAGATATCGTACCAGTACGGCCGGCCGTTGCGTTCGTGCCGCTTCTCGTCGAAGTTAGGGTCCGCCGACGGGCCCGCGCCCACGAAATCGTTCAGCCGCGACTGCCCTTGATATGGCGTCATGCTGAAGCCGATCCGCTCCGGACCGGAGAAATCAACCACCCTCCGGATTGTTTCCTTACTGGTCATGAGCGGCTCCTGTTTGTGCAGGCAATCCCGTGAGTAGGGCGAGTCAGTTGTCCTTTTCGAGGTCGCGGGGATGTACGCCGACAGGGCGGCCCTCGGCAGTGTGCGTCTGCTTGAGGCCGTCATGTTTTTCCGTCACGTACTTCGCGAACCAGTCCTCCATGGCGGTCTTGAGCTCACTGACGGTGGCGGCCATGCCGGGATCGTCAATCCGGTTCTCGCGCTCGTTCGGGTCGTTGACCAGGTCCCACAACTCGTTGGGGCCGTCGGGGTAGCGCTCGACGTACTTATGTTGCTGCGTGCGGATCATGCGCACCGGCCCGTATTCGTCATAGACCACCACAATCTCCGGGCTGTCCTGATCGTTGCCTTCCCAGCTTGGGGCGGAGCTGGTGCCTGGCAGGTTCTGGTCCCACGGGATGTCCTCACCCATGCCCAGGTAGTCCAGCAGAGTGGGCATGAAGTCATAGGCGGACATCATCACCTCGCTGACCTGCCCCTCCGGTACGCGCCCCGGGTGCGAGACCACAAACGGCACCGTGATGGAGTTATCGTACATGTTGCGGGGACAGGTGCCGTTGCCTTTGCCCCAGAAGCCGTGATGGCCGCACGAGAAGCCGTTATCCGAGCAGAATACCATCAGGGTGTCCTCCCGCAGGCCCAGCTCCGCGACGCGGTCCAGGATGCGACCGACGTTGTTGTCCATCGCCGTCACCGCCGCGAAGTACCCCTTCAGCATCTCACGGTTCCCCAGACACATGTCGGTGAGGCTGATAGCGGCGGGATGTCTCTGCTCCTGCGGGCAGGTCTCGAAGGGACAGTCGTCATACGAGTCCACAATATCCTGCGGATGCCCCTCCCACGGGCTGTGCGGGGCCGTATAGTGCACGCTCAGGTAGAAGGGCTGCGCCTCGGCGTGGTGCCGGTTGATAAAGCCCAGCGCCTCATCGGTGATGCGGTCGGTGATATATCCGGGCTCTTCTATGAGTTCACCGTTTCGGACCATCGGCGCGCCGTGGTAGGGCCCGCCGCCAAACTGGTGGGTGTACCAGAAATCGAAGCCGTGCTGGGGATGAAGTGCGTCACCCATGTGCCATTTGCCCGAGATGCCGCACGTATACCCGTGTCGCACCATGACGTCGGTGTAGGCGACTTCGCTCCCGATCCAGTCGCGCGAGTTCTCGTCGCGGGGTATCCAGTCGTGAATGCCGTGTTGGGAGGAGATGCGCCCGGTCAGATAGGTAGCCCGGCTTGGCGAGCAGACCGGGGTGGCGACGAAGAAGTTGCTGAAACGCACCCCGCTTGCGGCCAGCCGGTCAATATTCGGCGTGCGAATCTCGTGGTTGCCGTAGCAGCCGGCCGCCCACGGGCCCTGGTCGTCGGTCAGGATGTATATCACATTAGGCAATCTGGCAACTTCGCTTTGCGGAGCCATGATTGTCTCCCCTTGTGGATGGTGTCGTGATGGATCGCCAGCGGTGTCGCTAGCCGTGATAGAGGGGCCGAATGGGGGACGTTTGGGGCCCCATCCGGCCCAACCGCTGCTATCGCGTAGCTCGGGCTTCCAGCCCGAGTCTGTTGCGACAACGAACAATGGTGATTACCCACACACGAGAATTACGTTGCCGAACGGCGTCGTGTCGCCGGTGCGCACACCGGCTTTGCAGCGGGCGGCCATATGTTTGAAGGCCACATGGCTCTCGCAATCCTTGAGCAGGACGCCCTCATAGGCGGACCGCAACTCCGACACCCGCTCGGGCACGGCCTCATGGGCCTCCGCCGCGATGATGATACGGTCGAAGCTGAAGTCGGTTGAGATGGCCTCCAGCACCTCGGGCACGGTCGGCACACCGGGCATGAGTGCCAGGTCGAGGTTATACTCCAGATCCGGCATCGGGAAGCCCATATCGGAGATCACCATCATGTCGGTATGGCCGAGGTTGCGCACGATGTAGGCCAGCTCCGGGTTGAGCAGCTTGCTACCGCCCTCCGGTTCGCCCATCTCCTGGGCTCCGGCGGCAAAGAAGGCCTCGACTCCGGCCCGCGTCAGTTCGTCACGCAGCGTCGGCCCTGGCCGCTTCATCAGGATGTTGCCGTTGGCCAGGGCGCCGACCGCCTCCCAGCCGTCTGATCCCATCGCGGAAATCTCGTCAAGGCTGCTTGCCTCAGTGTATTCCCATTTATCCATCTGCTCTCACGTCCTCATCATCCACACTAGATTACTGGGAGGCCCGTGCCGAGTGGCATATCAAAGCCCCGCTTCTGCCTCAGTTCCAGGCTTGAGGCAGACCAGACCAGTATTGCTCGCATCTCGGACTTGCGCTGTCTGCTGTACGCCTTTGGTTCCCCTCTCCCACTGGGAGAGGGGCTAGGGGTGAGGGCGGCTTAGTCCCGAACCCACTCCGGCTTGACGAACTGCTGCAGATGCTGCAGGCTGATGACCAATCCCTCGTTTTCGCGCTCGTTCCTATAGACCGGGTCATGGCGGCCCTCGATGTCGAGGTTGCTGCTGTAGCCCACCTCGACCAGCGCCGAGATCACCTCGTGCCACTTCACCACACCCATGCCGGGCGTGCGGTGGCGGACGGCCTCAGGCTCCAGGATGCCATTGCGCCTCACATTCCGCCACACCACCTCCGCGTCCTTGGCGTGCACGTGGTAGATCCGCTCCCCATAGTCGAATATCACCTGCAGGTGATCAATAAGCAGGCAGACCAGGTGGGAGGGGTCATACTCCAAACCCAGAGCGGGGGAGGGTACCGCCTCGAACATCAAGTCCCAGGCCCGCGGGCAATAGGCGATATTGGTCCCGCGGAAGGGGTGGTAATGGAACATCGGGCAGTTCTCGAAGGCGATTTTCAGCCCGCGGTCTTCGGCCTCCTGGGCGGTATCGGTCCAGACCTGCCTAAACAGCGGGATATTGTCGGCGATATCGAGCTCCGGGTTGCGGCCGGCGAAGCTGCCGACGATCCCGACCTCCATCTTCTCAGCGACATCGAAAAGCCTCTTGAAGTACTCGTGATTCTGCCTAGCCGCAGCCTCGTCCGGGTCGAGGTGGTTGGGGTAGTAGCCGATTGCCGAGACCTCGATGCCGGCCTCGGCGTACTGCTCTTTGGCGCGGAGGATTTCGTCATCGCTGGTTACGGTGGGGTCGAGCGGATAGCCGGGCCAGATCAGCAGTTGGATGCTGCCGAAGCCGGCGGCCTTAGCGAACGCGATTTCGGCTTCAGAGTACTGGGTCAGATAGCCAATGCGCATGTGCTTCCTCCGGAGAACTCAGGCTGTCGGCCCGAGCTACGCCATGGTACGAGGCCGTTGCATTGCCTTGTTAGCTGTTCTTGAGGCTATTGCGCTTAACTTGCCAGGCTCACTTTGGCTCCGGTCTCCGCCGCTTCATAGGCCGCCAGGGCCACTTCCACCGCCTTCAGCCCGTCGTAGCCGGTGATCGGCACAGGCCCGCCGGCCTCGATGCAGCGGCAGAAGTCCGCAATCAGCGCATAGTCCATACTCTCCCCGTAGCCGACCCAGGTGTAGCTGGATTTGTCGTTCTGGTACAGGTTCAGCTTCTCCGAGACCAGGTCCACCCAGACGTTGCCGCCGCTGCCGATGATGCACATGGTGGCATCGCCCCAGATCGGGTAGTGCGGCGGGCGCGACCAGGAGCAGTCGAGCGTGGCGATGCAGCCACCGCTGAAGTCCATGGTGATCAGGCCGGCGTCATCGCAGTCGAGCTCGGGGTTGAAGAATCGGTCCATTTCGCAATATACGCTGGCGACCTCGTCGCCGGTCACGTCGCGCATCAGGTCAACGATGTGGACGGTGTGGTCAATCGTGGCCCCACCGCCGGAGAGTTCCGGCTCGACGAACCAGCCCCCGGGATTGCGCCCGCGGTTGGTCCCCTTAATCGCCAGGATCTCGCCCAGTTCGCCCGCCTCTACCATCTGCTTCGCCTCGACATACGCCGGACCATAGCGGCAAGGGAAGGCGGTCATCAGTTGCACACCCGCGCTCTCACAGGCCTCAATCATGGCCTGGGCGTCGGCGACCGAGATGCTTATCGGCTTTTCACACAGCACGTGCTTGCCGGCCTCCGCAGCCAGCAGGGCCTTTTCCCTGTGGGCCACGTTCTCGGTACAGATAATCACCGCTTCAATATCAGCGTCCAGGAGCGCCTCATCGCTTTCGAAATACCTGCTCTCAAACCGCTCGGCCATCTTGCGGCCGCGCTCGGCGTCGGCGTCCGCTATCCCGACCAGATTAGCCTGCGGGTTGGCGTTTACCGAAGTGGCGTAGCTGGCCGCGTGCATGTGCGCAAAGCTGATCATCCCTATATTCACAGACATTTGCCTCGCCTCCGATATGCGACTGTGGGCGCAGTCGCTTACAGGTTGATGACTTTGCCGGTCTCCGCAGATTCGCAGGCCGCAAGGGCTAGCCGCAGCGATTCGCACGCGTCCTCTACGGAGATCGGGGCCTGGCCGCCCTTCGCGACGGCCTCGATGAATAGCTCGTCCTCGATCAGGTATGGCGATTTGGCCGGACTTGACGGCACCTGCACCGCCGCCAGTCCCTGCTCGGCCTGGCGCTGCTGCACCGTCAGAGTGGCATTCTCGGTGCTGTCGTGCTCGATCAGGCCGTTGCTGCCGGCGATCTCGAAACTGGTGCGAAAGCTGCTCAGGTCCGCCCACGAGCCCTCGACATGTGCGATCGCGCCGCTCGCGAACCGGATCGAGGTCAGGCTGTAGTCGAGCGTCGGCATGTGCTGGTACAGACTGCGGGAATAGACCGTTTGCGGCTCGCCGAACGTCCAGAGCAGCCAGTCGAAGTCGTGAATGATCATATCCAGCGTCACCCCGCCGCTTAGCTCGTAGTTCTGGAACCAGCCTGCGGACCCTTGCGGCATGGTGTTCATCCGCGTCGTCCTGATCATCCCCACATCGCCGATGCTGCCTTTCTGCACCAGCTCGGTGGCGGTGGCGTATTCGGGGAAGAACCTTACCACATGCCCCACCATCATGATGACGTCGGCATCGCTGACCGCCTTGACGATCTCTTCGCCTTGCTGCATGGTGCGGGCCAGCGGCTTTTCACAGAAGATGTGCTTGCCGGCACCGGCGGCCCGGCAGCAGTACTCGGCGTGTTGTGGCGTCGGGCAGGTCACGGCCACGATGTCAATGTCCTCGGCGTAGGCTTCGGCGACATCGGATATGGCCTGGGCGCCGAGAGCTGCCGCTGCAGTCTCGGCCGCCTCCGAGACAACGTCATAGACCTTGGCTACCCGGCAACCCTCGATTGCGCTGTAGTTGGCTGCGTGCATTTGGCCCATTGTGCCTGCCCCGACAAGCGCGATATTGAGCATTTGAGCCACCTCCTCAAAGTGCTGATAGTCTCATCAGCAACTGACTATGCATTCTCACCAAGACTTCTCCATTCTCGGGCTTACTTCCTTCTCCGGCACTGACACGCTGCTATGGAAGCTCCGCCTAGCCCACGCCGGCGGCCACCTCGCGCAGAAACTTCACTGCCCCCGCGTAGCCGTCGGAGTGGTTGAACAGGAATGAGCCGGACACCAGCACCTCCGCACCGGCGCTGATTATCTCTGCGGCGGTATCGGCATTGAGCCCGCCGTCGAACTCAATCAGCGTCTCGTACCCACCGGCATCAATCATGCTCCGCAGCTCGGCGATCCGCTCGGTACTTTCCGGAATGAAGCTCTGGCCCGCATAGCCAGGCACCACGCCCATTATCATCACGATATCGCAGTGTTCCAGCAGCGGCTCGATTTGCGCAATCGGCGTAGCCGGGTTGACCGCCAGGTTGGATTTGCAGCCGAGCCGGCGAATCCGCTCAAGCAATCCCGCCGCATCGTCCGTTACCTCGTAATGCACCGAGATAGCGTCAGCGCCGGCCTCGGCGAACAGTTCTAGGTGCTTCTCGGGATTGGTGAACATCAGATGGCAGTCGAAAAAGCACTTGGTTAGGCCGCGCAGCGCCTCGGCGACCATCTGCCCATAGGTCACCTGGTCGGTGAAGTGCCCGTCCATGCAGTCAAAGTGCAGCCACTCACAACCGGCAGCTTCCAACGCGCGCACTTCCTCACCCAGACGGGCAAAATCAGCGCAGAGCAGCGATGGTGCTATGATTATCTCACGCGGCATTTGCATCCCTTCAGTCGTCCGCCGTACCGGAAGCTGCGTTACCGGGGCCGGAGAATCTGGCAATATCGCCGATCCGACACAAGCTCCGGCCGATTGCTTGGGCGATATGCCGCTGCGACGTGTCGCTCAGCGAGACCGCCACAATCCGGTCCTTCCGAACATACACACCCAGCGCAGCCTCTCCCAGTATCAACAGCTCTGACGCCTTGCCGGTGCAGGCCAGCATCAAGCCCGCCCGCTGGCACGCCGCCTGGGGGTCCCTGCGCCAGATGCCGGCACCCCAGGCCTGCGCGCCCTCACATACCGCGACACCGGCCACCTCCGGCCACTCGCAGATGCTATTGAGGAGCTCCTGGAGACTTTCGGCATCACGGATAGGGGATACCCGTGGCAGCCGCTTGCGCCGCACTTCCGCCTCCGCACCGCCCCACCACGCTGCGGCTACCGGAGCCATCAAAAACCCCACCGCCGACTGGAGCAGCAGCCCGGGGAGGTAACCGGCAAGCGCATATACGAAGCCGGCGGCTAGATCCAGACCACCGCCGGACATGGCCGCATACACCTCACCCATCCCCAGCGCCACCAGGGCCTGAGTAGCCAGCATCGCCGGCAAGACAATCAGCGCCCGGGCGATCTCGGCGCCGGTCACCAGCAGCGCGGTAATCAGGTAAGCCGCCGCCAGGCCCACATGAACCGCCGTGGGAACCGGCTGGCGCGCAAGTGTTGCGCCCTGGTTGAGCATAGCCGCCAGCAGGATCACGAATAGGCCGACTAACAGCACGGCAGGGAGAGCGGCTTTGCGACCCGGGTTGTACATCACGCCTCGCCTCGCAGAGCCTCGCCCAGCCGCGCCAAGGCGACGTTGGCGGCACCCATCTTGGCCGTCGCCTCGGCCGCAATCACAAGCAACCTGGCGGCATCGCAGCGCCCTACCACCAGCCCGGCGCCTTCGCCCTCGACCAGCAGCCGCTCAACCGTTCCCAGTCCCATCGCTTCAGCCACCGCCGCGGCCGCCTGATAGACGCACTCAGCCGCCCCGGCTAGCACCGCCGCATCAGCGCCGCTGGCGGTGGTAAGTACGCCGACTGCCTTGCCGGTGAAGGCGGCGACCGGTTGCCCGGCCCGCTCGGAGGCTTGCCGGCTCTGGGCCTCGTCAGCCGGTAGCGCAGTCGGCTCCATTGCCGCCGACCTGCACTCGTTGCCCAAATCGAGGTTGGCCGCCGCCTCCCTGGCGCGACGGGCCAGTAGGCTCAACTGCCCCAGCTTTGCCTCTGCGCCGCCGCGAATCAGGATCTGGCTTGCACCATCGCGCGAAGCGGCGCCCACCAGCGTCCCCTCATCGGTCATCAGCACCAGCGTCCTGAAGCTGCCGGAATGGACTGCCTTGGTCGCCGCCATTAGTGCGCTGGACAGCTCATCCAGCTTAGTGAGAAGCTCCGGGTACGTCGGCAGCGGGGTCGGCCCGACCACAGCGTAGCTGCGACCGCTGGCGGCGACTGCTGTTTCGACGGCTCCGGATCCCATTACGCTTGCTGCCGCCGTCTGCAGCGCCATATCTTGCGCGGAGCTCAGCCCCGCACCCGGAGCAATAGGCGGCTGCCGCTCCACTTCTGCTCTCGGGGACTCTTCCTGCTCATCAGCCGGCACAGCGGGAGTTGGCGGTAAGGAATCGGTTGATTCGCCCGGTTCTTCCTTAGCTTTCTCGGCCGCCTGCGCCTCGGACAGGTCCATGGCCATCTGATCGGGCCGGGCTTGAGCGGGTTCCGGCTGAGTGACCTCAGGTTCGGGACCGAGCGGTATTTCGGACGGCTCCTCGGCCTGGGCTACAGCCTCGGTATCAGCCGCCACGGCCTCGGCCGGGCGGTCGTCGGCTGGCTCATGCTCGCTTGCGGGCGCCTCCTCGGTTGGAGTGGCCGCTTCGACAGCGGGCTCGGACGGTAGCTGTTCGGCGGTTTCATCAGCCTCTTCGACCGGCGCTTCGGGGTTCTCCATCAATGCGCTCAACAGCTCGGCCTGACGCTGCCTGGTGTCCTGATCCGTCGGCGGCACGGGGATGCGGAATTCGCTGGCATAGTCCCGCTCCGCCGGCGGCTGCGGTTGCGGCGCCCGGGCCTCTGGTCGTGACACTTCCAGCCCCGACCGTACCAGCCAAAGATACAGCGCTACCATCAGCATCTGCACCAGCGCCGCCAGCCAGAAGCCGGTGTAGAAGTCCAGCCACAGCTTCTCAAAGCCGGCCTCGGAGCCGGTCAGTATGCCGACTTCGGCCGCACCCATCGCCATCGCGGCGCGTCCGCCCATTGCCAGCAGCACCACCAGCAGCGTGCGCCCCGGCGGCACGATCCCCTCGGCCGGAACCATCAGCACGATGAAGTACAGCAGCACCTCCCCAATCAGCAGCATCCCGGTGAGGCGAGCCGTCGGCTGGGTGTCCACGAGCTGATAGTTATACAGGATTGCACTTGCCGTGATGCCGATGACGGATACGGCGACCAGCCACAGGACCGCCCAGAGGGCCGTCACGCGACTTGAGGGGTTGCCGGCGGTGTCTGCCACTAATCGTCACCTCCGCTGTTATATCGCGCAGCGACTGAAGGTTTCCGCAATCGCCTAGCCATCCAGGGGCAGACTCCCCGTTGCGGGCAGGAGCTGCAGCCGTGCTGACTCGATAGCAGGGGTAGAAGCACGAAAGCCTCCAGCACGAATACCCCTAAGAGCACGGCGAGCAGCCAGGAGAAGCAGCTCAAGATCCGCACTGCCCCGACCACCACAGGAATCAGCCACAAGGGCACGATCACTGGTATATGCTGTCTGAACTTCTGCCCGAAAAGCCGCGTATCGCCTTTAGGGCGCAGCCTCGCCGATGCCCTCCCATACCCGCACGGACATGACCTCTGCCCGTAGCTCCGGCAATATGGGCACAGGAAAACAATGATCCAGAAGGCCCCGGCCACCCCGTACACAACGTAGGCGCCCGCGGCGATCCAGGCTGAGCCGGAGCCTTCTAGCGCCATGCCAACAATGCTCGCGCCCAGTAAGACCATCACGGTATAGGGCAGGTTCGCCAGTACGGTATGGAGATTAGAGTGCTGAGCCGAGGCGCGCTGCCGGTCTCCGCCTTCCTCATCCGCGCCCTCGACTGCTGCGCCGTTCTCTGATTCAGCCATCAGTCTATCCCCATGCTGACTATATCGGCCAGGACTATAAGTCTTGGGGGGCTAATCGCGCGCTTCGCGCCCTAGCTCACTACTACATTTCCCCAATGGCTCGCTCGGTTCCTTCCTATTTGCGGCGATGGCGAGAAACGTGCTAAGATTCCCGTGACCGCTGCACCTCTATTCCGAATAATTCACAAAACGCGTGGCTCGGCCCGAGGTCGTTGCGGGCATCTCGCAGGTGACGCTATGAGCAGGAAGAACAAACTCAACGACCTCACCAACCGCCAATGGCTCCAGGAGACCAAGAGCTTCTGGCATGCCCAGGGCGACGGCGACACGGCCTGGACGCAGCAGCGCCGCCTCGAGCTGTCTCAGTGGGTGCTGGACAGCTATGGGGAACAGCAGGCCGAGGCGATGCTCGCTCAGCTTGCCCCCAGTACGCTCTACAGTATCGCCCCTCCCCGCGAAGAGCTCAAGCTGTTGCATCCCGCGACCTTCTCGGAGCGCGACATCGAGCGCCTCATCCGGCTTTTTACCAAGCAGGGCGAAACCGTGCTCGACCCCTTCGTCGGCAGCGGCTCGACGCTTATCGCCTGTCACAATGCTAAGCGTCGCGGCATCGGCATCGAGCTGGCCGAGCAATGGGTGCAGGTGACCCGCCGCCGGCTGCAGCAGGCCGGAGCCGGACCCCAGCAGCAGGTGCTTGCCGGCGATGCCAGACAGAAGCTGGACGAAATCCCCCCGGCCAGCCTCGACTTCGTGGTGACCAGTCCCCCTTACTGGAGCATCCTGGGCAAGCAGGCCGGCATGAAGGCCCAAGCCGAACGCGTTGACAAAGACCTGCCGACTAAGTACAGCGAGCATGAGGCCGACCTCGGCAATATCCAGGATTACCAGGCCTTCCTCGAGAGCCTTGGCCAGGTATTCGCCAAATGTGTTGCGGCTCTAAAGCCCCGCAAGTACCTGGCCTGCATCGTTTCCGACTTTCGCCACGGCCCCAAGTTCCACATGTACCACGCCGATGTCGCGACCGTAATCGAGGAGCAGGGCCTACCTCTCAAGGGCATTACCATACTGCTGCAGGACAGCAAGAACCTTTATCCCTTCGGCATCCCTTACGGGTTCGTCTCCAACATTCACCACCAGTACATCCTGATTCACCAGAAGCCAAAGGCAACTCAGCCCGAATAAATCACAAAACGCGTAGCTCGGGCATCCTGCCCGAGGTCGTTGCCTGCGAAAGGGAGCTGGCATCATGCTAGACGATAAACAGAGAGCCAAACTGCTCGCCGTAGCCCGGCAGTCAATCAAGGCCGCGGTCGCGGGCGCTGGGCCGCCCCGTACCCGCACCAAGGACCCCGACCTGCTCAGGGCGCAGGGCGCTTTTGTCACCTTGCGGAAGCGCGGCGAGTTGCGCGGCTGCATCGGCCATATCGAGGGCGTGCTGCCGCTGATCGAAACGGTCAAGGAGATGGCCAAGGCGGCTGCCCTGCAGGATTACAGGTTCCCACCGGTCCAGCCCGATGAGATTGACGAGTTGACGATTGAAATATCGGTGATGTCGCCGCTCATGGAGGTCACAGACATTGAGGAAATCCAGGTGGGCCGCGACGGGCTGATCATCAGTAGCGGCATGCAGCGGGGCTTGCTGTTGCCGCAGGTGCCTGGGGAATGGGGCTGGGACCGCGAGGAATTTCTGTGTCACACATGCCTGAAGGCGGGCCTGCCTGAAGACGCCTGGCGCGGCGATGTGCTCATCGAGCGCTTCGAAGCCGAAGTCTTCGGAGAAACAGACGCCGAAGAATAGGGGTCAGGCTAAAGCTATTACAGCCGTGTACATCACCACGGCGATTACCCAGTGCAGCAGCCAGCAGCCCACCCACGATTTCCCCCGGTAGGCCATCAAGCCCAAGGCGATACCGGCGATAATTGCGGCATAGCTCTCCATCTCCGGCTTCCGGAAGTGCATCATCACGAAGGGGACCATCTGGATGAAGATAGCGAGCTGCCCCAGGCTGCGGGCCAGGCCGAACAGCAGAAATCCCCGGAAGAAGAACTCCCAGGCGAAGAAATAGACCAGCCAGCCGGCCGCGAACAACACGAAGGCCCCAAGACTCTGCCCGGCCCACAACTGGCTTGAGTAGTAGTCCTGGAAGCTCGGCCACCGCGAGGAGACTATCACTACCGGCACGACCACTACCAGAAAGCCGAGGAAGTATTTCCCCCAGACTTGACCGGCGCCCCATTGCCAGCCGAACTCCGCCAGCCGCCGCTTGAAGCCCAGCCGGATCACCAGTGCCGGCACGCAAAACAGCAGCAGGAAGTTCACACCGAACCAGTTGAACAGCTTCTGCTGGTGCGTACTGTGCAGTCCCAGCGCCTTGAACAGGCCCCGGTGCCAATGGGTAGGGAGGTAAAAGGTGGTATTTTTCCAGGTGAACAGGTTTACTTCAGCCGGCAGCGTGTTGGGGCGACCGTGGTAGTACACGATCGTCAGCAGCACAATTGCCAGGGCGATAACCACCGGCTCCTGCCAGCTTGGCCGCGGTCGCGCTGCGGTCGGCTCTGTCGGTTTGTCGGTCACTGTGATTCCCACACTCTGAGGCCGGAAAAGTCGAATGAGAAGTCGAGTATGTGACCGCCCATTTCCTCCAGCGCGCGCCGCACCTGTGCCTCCTGGTCGGCAGCCGCCAGGAATAGCAGGCAGCCTCCGCCGCCGGCTCCGCAGACCTTTGCGCCCACCGCCCCGGCACCTAGCGCCTGCTGTTTCATCTCCTGCATCATCTCCGTCACTACCCCCGGCGCCAGCTTTTCACGCGCCTCCCACTCCTCCAACAAAAGCTCCCCAAACCACTCGGTATCTGCGGCCAAAAACGCCCGATAGACCTCCTGAGCCACCCGCTTGACCGTTCTCAGGGCCTCGCAGACCACCGGCTCGCCGGCCTCATAGGCGCTGATCATGCGGTCATTGGTATCACCGGAGAGGCGCGACTGGCCGGTGTAGCACAGAATCAGGTGCTTTTCCAGGTCAAAGCGCAACCGGTCGGGGATCGCTACCGGCTCGATGGCTACCTTGCCCTCTTCATAGAACTCCATGTAGTTGAACCCACCCAGGGCCGCGGCGAACTGGTCCTGCTTGCCGCCGACGATATGCAGCTCCAGCAGCTCCAGCTCACACGCCATGTCGGCGATCTCGAAGCGGCTCAGCTTGGTCCGCTCGTGGCTCTGGCCGAAGGCGCGCAGATAGTCCAGTATCCCCAGCAGCGCCACCCCCACCGAGGCCGAGGAGCCGGTACCCGAGCCCGGCGGCGCGTCACAACGCACCGATATCTGCAAGCCGCCCGCCAGTTGCATCTGCCGCACCGCCGCCTTGAGCAGGTCGAGGTTGCCGTCATATTCCAGGTCTCTGATGTCGGCCGCTTCCACGAACTGGCCCAGGTCCTGCGAGACGATCCGCACGCCCGGCTCAGCGGTCGGCGCCAGCGTGCAGTAGGCATAGCGGTTGATGGCCGCATTAATCACCGCACCGCCTTCTCTTGAGGCGAAGGCGGCCAGGTCCGTGGTCCCGCCGGCGAAATCAATCCGCGTCGGCGTCCGGCTGCGAATTGTCATCTCGGCAACTCCCCTTCGGGGCCGGCATTACCATGCACTGTACTTCAACTCAATTCCCCAAGCCGCCGGGACTATCCTTCCCAGAAGTTGTCCCAAAACCCCGAAAGGGGGACTGTCCCTTTAGGGACTGTCCCCTGGGTACCAAAAGCAGCGTCTTACCAGTTCGCGCGTCCTGAAAAACTGGGTTGTGGACGCGTTTCTAGAGCTTGGACGACAGGCATCCGACTGACCTGAGCTTGCCGAAGGTTGCCTGTCGCGACCTCTGCCAACGGCATGGACAGGCTAGGAAGCCTGTCCTCCAGGGAGGTGATGTGTTGTCGGAGCGCATGGGTACCTGCGCCGTTGCCGTTGTAGGGGCACATGGCATGCGCCCGTGCCGTTAGGGGTTATTGCCTCTCTGTTGGGAGATGCCTAGGGTGAGGGCCGCCGTTGTAGGGGCGCAATTGATTGCGCCCAGTGGGCTGCACCGCCTACAAGCTGTCGCAAAACGCCAAAAAGGGGGACTGTCCCTTTAGGGACTGTCACCCCGGTACAGGAGCAGCCTCCTACCAGCTCACGAGTCCTGGGAAACTAGGTTTTGAGAGCGCCTGCAGTACCGAAACACCGACACCAAGAAGCCAAGCCAAATCAGGAGGTTGGCGCGGCCCGAGGAGAGGTAACGGGGTTGCAGCCTGAAATCCGCAGGCGAGATCTCAACCCAAAAACGTTCGCAGCAGTGTCAATAGGCCTAGGACCAAGCACCCCGCCGCCACGCCGATGGTAAGCTTCGATGTCGGCAAGGCGCGGACCGTGATCGCGGCCAATCCCGCAGCCAACGCCCCGCCGAGTATCATACCTCCGGCCAGCGGCCAATAGATGCCGGTCCCGCCGACCCAGTAGGCTGTCAGACCGCCGGCACAAGTGCAAGCTTCCGACAGCGAGGTAATGGCGATCGCCGAGCGCGTATCAATGCCGCCCACCACCTGGCCCGCAGTTACGATCGGGCCGTAGCCGCCGCCCATGAAGCCCTTGTTCGCAGCAGCGACCAACCCGAGTACCCCGGCCCGCGACCAGGAGAACTTCAGCCGGAACCTCCCGGCTCCGATAACCACCAGGCCCATTGACATGACGATGATGCCGGTCACGACCTTGACCGTACTCTCGGGCAGATTCAACGCGACGGTGGCCGCGATCCCTGCGCCCACCAGACCACAGCCTCCCAGCAGTACTCCCACCCGTAGCGCCGGCTTGCCGGGTCTCAGGTCGGCATTGCCCACGGAGTGGTGCCCGACCGCGGCCAGGACCCCCGAGATCAGCTCCTGCAGAAGCACTGCCGGTACCACCTGAATGGAAGGGAACCCCAGCAACAGTAGCATCGGAGTCAGGCTGGTGCCGTATCCCATCCCCAACGAGCTGTCCACATACTCCGCCATGAAAGACAGCAGGAACCCCGCAACAACAATTCCCCACACACTGCCCTCCGCAAAATGAATGCTCAAGCCGCGGCCGAACAGCGTCACAAACACAGCCGACAGCAACATCAGCGTAGCCATCGCGATCCAGAATACTGGGGCTATACGCTTGGCGCGCTCGCGGACATGCGGCGGGATGCTCTCTATAACACTCATCCATTCTCACCCGGTGATAGCTGTTTGTGCCTGGGGAGAGTGTTATAGCACTCTTATAACACTCTGTCAATAGCCCTCTACCCGCCCGTCTGGAATCGTCCTCAAGACCAACAGCGAGAATGGTATGGGTTCACACACCCGAGGACTGAACGACAACAGAGGCTGCAAGACATGGATCGAGGCAACTCAGGGGGCTTGCATAATCGTGGCTTGTCCCTTGCCGGGCCGACAGCATCCGGTTGGCTAGCGGCTGTCTCAAAACCTCAAATGGGGGACTGTGCCCTGGGTAGCAGAAACAGCGTTTTACCAGCCCGCGAGTCCTGAACAACCAGGTTCCGAAACCGCGTCTAGTGCGTGAATCTAATGAACAGGATATCCCCATCCTGCACGATGTAGTCGGCCCCGTGCAGCGCCCAGTCGCCGTGCTTGCGGCATTCTGCCACCGAGCCGCGTTCGGCCAGCGCGCTGTAGGGAATCACCTCGGCGCGGACGAAGTGCTCGCCCATATCGGTATGGATCTTGCCCGCCGCCTCCTGCGCGTTGGTGCCGGCCCGCGCCGTCCATGCCCGCGCTTCCTTGTCAGCGGCTGTGAAGAAGGTGATCACATCCAGAGTACCATAGGCCGCCTGGATCAGCCGCTCGCGCCCGGCTTCTTGCAGCCCGAAGTCGCTCAGGAATTCCTCCCGCTCATCCGGCGGCAGTTGCGCTATCTCCTCCTCCAGCGCGGCACAGAAAGCCAGATGCGGCAGCCCGAGGCTGTGCGCGTACTCGATTGCCGGGGCAGCCTTCTCGGCGCCGAGATCCTCCTCCCCGACATTGAATACCACCAGCATCGGGCGCATGGTCAGCAGACCGAATCCCCGCAGCAGCTTCTCCGCCTCCGGCTCCAGCCCCAATTGCAGCATCAGACCACTCTGTTCCAGGTGATCATGGCACTTCTGCAGCACATCTATCTCGTACTGGCTGCGGTCGCGCTTGGCGACACTGCCGTCCTGCAGCCGCTCGAGGCGCCCGCCGATTACCTCCAGGTCGGTCAGGCACAACTCCAGCAGCAGGACTTCCAGGTCGTTGTGGGGATCGAGCGGGCCGGCGCTGTGGTTGATGGTGCCGAAGGCCTGAATGATCAGCGCGAAGGCGTCGGCGTCACCGGCTACGGCGCTGAGGTGGGTCTGGCGGCTGGCGACATCTTCCCCCTGCTGCAGAGCGGTCAGGTCAACGATAGTCAGCTCCGGAGGCGTGGCCTTGGCCGAGTCGTAGATCTCGGCGACGGTATCCAGGCGCGGCTCCGGCACCCGCACCACGGCGATGTCATCACCCAGTTGTGCTTCCTGTGATTTGCCGGTCACCGCACGGAAGCAGGTGCTCTTACCGCTCCCCGGCAGCCCCAATAGCCCGATTTTCATCGCAGACCCTCCCTGCTGGAGGTTCCTGGCCGCATCCCCATGCTCCCTCACTCGGAGCAATCGGCGGCCTCATGTCCATTATACGCTGCCTGGACCTCCGTGCGCAAAGTCTCGCCAAGCTCGCCTTCCGTGATCGGGCCGGGGCGCAAGATCGCCGGCGGGCTGACCGTCAAGTCCAGCACCGTTGAGGCCTGCTGCACCGGACACGGGCCGGCGTCCAGGGCCACTGCTACTGCCGCAATCAGCTCCCGGGCCACCTGCTCGATACTGGCTGCGGCGGGCGCGCCTGACACATTGGCGCTGGTAGCCACGATTGGGCTACCGTAGGCCTCCAGCAGCGCCAGCGTCAGGGCCTGGTCCGGCACCCGTACCCCCACGGTTTCACGCCCGGCTGTGACTTCCGGCGGCAGGTCGTCGGCTTTCCGGACCACTACAGTCAGCGGCCCGGGCCAAAACCGCTCGGCCAGCGCTGCCACGGCCGGCGCCACCTCCCGGGCCACCTGCTGCAACTGCTCCAGGCCGCTTACCAGCACCGGCAGGGGCTTGTCGTAGTTGCGGCCCTTCAGCTCGAATATCCGCAGCGAGGTTTCACGTGAAACATTTCCGGCCAGGCCATAGACGGTATCGGTGGGCAGGATGACCAGTTCGCCGCAGCACAGAGCCGCGACCGCCTGCGCGGTAGCCTGGTCGCTGCTGATCTCGTCGAGCCGCAGTATCCTACCCATTGGCTTCCCCAATAACAACGCGCGGCTGCCCCGCGTAGTCCTCATGCACAGTCCACTGCATGTCAGGTCGGGCTTGGCGCAAGATGGCGGCCACCTGTGCCTGGTCGTAGCCGATCTCGAAGCCGGCCAGCCGCAGACCGGCCAGATCCGGCAGCCGGGCAGCGATCTCACGGTACGCCCCGAGCCCGTCGCGGCTGGGACTTACCAGCGCCACGCGCGGCTCGTAGCGCACGATCTCCGGCTGCAGGGCCTCATAATCAGCCGGGCGGACGTACGGCGGGTTACTGAGCAAGTAGCGCACTGCCTGCGCGCCCTCTGCACCCAGCCAGTCAAGATAGCTACCGGCGATTGCATGGGCCCGCTCGGCCAGGCCCAGCAGTCCCGCGTTTTCCGCATAAAGCTGCAGCGCCGCCACCGCTATGTCACTGCCCAGCAGTGTCAGATTCGGGAACTGGTGGATTACGGACAGTCCCAGGACACCGCAGCCGCAGCCCACATCCACCAACAGCCCACTGACCGAGCCGCCTTGGTGCATGCGCTCGATGACGATTTCCGCCAGTAGTTCGGTCTCCGGACGTGGCGACAGCGCCCGTGCCTCGCTGCGGAATCTCAGGCCCATGAACTCGGCGCTGCGCAGCACGTAGTTCAGCGGCATGTGCCGGCTGCGCAGGGCCACCAGATGATTGAGGCTGCGAGCATCAAGGGGTGAAACCTCGTGGTCGGCGGCTGCGAGGCGTCCGGGGCTGGTGTCGAGCACGTGCGCCAGGAGCACCTTTGCTTCGAACTCGCAGGCTGCAATGCCCGCCGCTGCCAGGGCCTCTGCCGTAGCTTTCAGCAGGCTCGTGATCGGTATGGCGGCCTCAGAGCGGAGTGCCTTCATCGCCCTACACTCGCGGCTTATTCACTCACAGTGGCCTGGGCGGCCAGGCGTTCCTGGTAACGGGCCTCGGCCAGCGCCTCTATCAGGTCGTCAATCTCCCCTGAGAGCAGCGCCGGCAGGTTGTGCAGCGTCAGGCCGATGCGATGGTCGGTGAGGCGGTCCTGGGGAAAGTTGTAGGTGCGGATCTTCTCGCTGCGGTCGCCCGACTTGATCTGCGACTTGCGCGACTCGGCGATCTCCTGCTGCTGCTTCCGGAGCTCGGCCTCATACAGCTTGGAGCGCAGAATCTGCAGCGCCTTGTCGCGGTTCTGCCGTTGCGAGCGCTCGTTGGTACAAGCGACCGAGATGCCGGTAGTCTTATGGGTCACGCGCACGGCGGTGTCATTTTTCTGCATGTGCTGCCCGCCCGGGCCGCCGGCGCGGAAGGTATCGAACTCCAGGTCCGAGGCGTCAATCTCCAGGTCTATGTCCTCCGCTTCCGGCAGCACTGCAACCGTGGCCGCCGAAGTGTGGATGCGCCCCTGGGATTCGGTCTCCGGAACGCGCTGAACCCGGTGCACGCCGCTTTCGTGACGCAGCGCCCCGTAAGCGCCCTTGCCCGCCACCGTGAACACGATCTCCTTATAGCCGCCCATATCGGAGGGCGTATCAGCCACCACCGCCGTCGTCCAGCCCTTTAGTTCCGCATAGCGGCTATACATGTCGAACAGATCGCCGGCGAAAAGTCCGGCCTCGTCGCCGCCGGTACCTGCGCGAATCTCCACAACCGCATTCTTGGTATCCGCCGGGTCCTTGGGCACCAGCATCCGGGTCAGCTCTTCCTCCAGCTCGGCCATGCCGGTTGCGGCCGTCTCGCGTTCGGCTTGCAGAAACTCCCGCATCTCCTCGCTGTCGGTTTCCGCCAGCAGCTCATCGGCCTCATGCACTTGGCCTTCGGCCTCCAAGTAGCGGTGATAGGTCTCGATCACCGGCTGCAATTCGGCATGGCGCACCGACAGCTCCCGGAAGCGGTTCTGCTTGCCGAGCACTGCCGGATCGCTGAGGCTTTTTTCTACCTCGCGTAATTCCTCGCGCAACTTGTCCAAGGCGGCTTTGAAGTCCATTGTCGCTCAAACCGTCTCTTCTTCCCCTGCTATCTCTGTCGGATGCGTCTCGTCCGTAATCTTGCCGTCCATGTTGGCATATTTAGGCGCGACGACATCCGCCGGCAGCTCCACCTCCTCGGCCAGAGCAGCCAGTGCGTAGATCGCGGTCTCCAACTGCTGCTGATCGGGCCGGCGGGTAGTCAGTCTCTGCAGCAGCTTACCCGGCGCGGCCAGTAGCTGGCCCAGCCACGAATCGCGCCTGCGACCGCCATAACGCAGAATCTCATACGATATCGCCGCCGCCGGCAACACCATCGCCAGCCGCAACGACAGCCGCAGCCACAGGTCCGGCCAGCCTAGCGGCACATTCAGCAGCAGCTTCACCACTACAAACAGCAGCAGGAAGCTGGTCCCGCAGCGCGGATGTAACGGGCTGAACTTGCTGCAGTTCTGCGCGCGCACCGGCTCGCCCGCCTCCAGGCAGTTGATCGTGGCATGTTCGGCACCGTGGTACTCAAATACCCGTCGCACGTCCGGCATCAACGAGACCGCCGCGATGTAGCCGATGATTGCCAAGATGCGGGCGACTGCCTCGATCAGGTTCTTGCCGACCGGCCCCATCGTTTCGGCGTGCAGCCAGTCCGGCACCCACGCCGGCAGCAGTACGAACAGGCCGATCCCCAGCGCCAACGCCGGAATGATACTCAGCCACACCAGCCAGCCGCTGCTGGCCTGCGTCTTTGGCTCCTGGTCAGTCCCGAGGCTTTCGGCTTCCTCTTCGGCCAGCACGTTGAAGGAGTAAATCAGCGAGCGTATCCCCAGCGAGAGCGCTTCAACCAGCGCAATATTGCCGCGCACCAGGGGCCATTTCGCCCACTTATGCTTCTCGGCGAAGTCACTGACCGGCTGGCGGGTCAGCACCACGGTCCCGTCGCGCCGCCGTACCGCAGCGACCCAGGCGTCCGTCCCCCGCATCATCACACCCTCGATGATCGCCTGCCCGCCGTAGAAGTGGTCGTTATCGCTCATTTGCAGTCCAACTTCAGCAGCTAATTACCCAGGCCAGCGGCGGCCTGGGTTGATATGGAGCCAGGTGCTGTGGTGGCAGCTATTGCGCGTCGGATTTGGAGTCGTCGGTGTAGTCGGCGTAGCGCTCTTGCAGCCCGTAGCGCTTGATGAATCGCTCGACCCGGCCCTCGGTATCCACGATCTTCTGCGTGCCCGTGAAGAACGGGTGGCATTTGCTGCACACATCAACTTTGATCTCCGACTTGGTGGAGCGCGTCTGGAACGTTTCACCGCACGCGCAGGTGACCGTGCACTCCACATACTCCGGATGGATATCGGTCTTCATTGAATACACTCCTGGGTGGGAGCTCGCTGGCGGCCCACTTCTATGGCCGCGATATATCGTGAGCATAACCTGGACTACGGGGCACAGTATAGCACGATTCGGCGTCCTATCGCAAGATACGCCGGTCGTCTGGTACCCGCTACTACGGCACTTGTGGCTTGAAGCTGACGCTCAGCGGTATGGTGAACTCGTCGCCCTCCGCCACGTTATAGACAACGCCCTTGGAGTAATCGTTTCTATCCACGAAGCGCTCCACCAAGGTCTTATCACCCAGCGAAATAACGGTCCCGTTCTCGCGGATATCCTTGATGAGGTAGCACCCACACGAACGCTCGGAGTTCTTCACGATGATGTACTGGCCGATCAAATCGTCGGCGGCCACGCCCTCGGGCAGCACCGAGGGCTCGACCTTGAGCAGATTGTCTTTCCAGTCGGAGACATCGAAGCCGGTGAGCCGGCCTTTCAGTTCGCCCCGGTCCGCCTCCAGCTTGTAATCCCCGTAGGTCAGGCTGGTACCTCGCACCAGCTTGGCCGCCTCGACCTTGCGGTCACGCAGGCGGATGAAGGCCATCTGCCCGTCGAGTTTGAGGCCGGCGGCTTCGACATGACACGGCTCCTCCGCGATGATGACGATGTCAGTGCGGCCGTCTTTGAGATCCACCTGGACGGCAGCGGCGAAGCCTTCGCCATCATAGTTGTGGAGTCTGCGGGGCCGGGCGGAGCGGATAAACGGCCTGGGTTCGTAGGGTTCGAGCACGGTCACGAACTGGCTCTCGAGGTCCTCGCCCAAGCGGCTGCGGATCACCCAGGGCATGTAGTCGTCCCAGTAGCGGTGGTGCGGCGGCTCACCGATGGCGACGGCAATCTCGTCAACGGGGGAGAGGCAGTACATCCGCAGGTGCGGGTCCCGGCCCTCGTCCATCTGGTTGGTCTTATAGACGATGTCCCAGTCTATCCAGCAGCTATCGGCTGTGGCATTACCGCGCTCGACTTCGCGCAGATATGAAAACGCAGCGCAGCCTTCGGGAGCGTTTGGATACTGGTAGTGCGCCTCCGGCTCGTTCAGCTTCGCGGCGAACTCGATGTCCGGCCCGGCGAAGGTCCCGGTGGGCTGCTTCTCCAGCGCCAGATTCTCATACGTAACTCCACGGCTGGCACCATTGTTGACCATCCGGTGATTGCTGCCGCCGCGCACCCAGAATACGTCCACAATGTAGCTATCGTCCTCTGAAACATCAATCAGGCTCAGGGCGCGCCGGTAGGTTGTCACACCCTCGTACAGCGGCGGCGTGCTGCTGTCAACGATGGCGATGCGGGCCAGATCCCCGCCCACGAACAGCTTGGTCTTGCCGCTCCAGTTGCTGCTCTGTCTGCGGTCATTGACCAAGACGGTATTGTGGCTCATCGTGTGATTCGTCCAGGAATGCCGCTTCGGCCAAGCACCGGTGTATTCCGGATAGGCCAGGTCGGGGTTCATCACCACATGCTTGGCGAATATGTGCATATTCAGGCGGTCGGCGTGGGCGTGCCCACCCATGCGACCGTACCACAGACAGGCGCATCGGCCCTGGGTGCTGTCGTTCTCAGCCCCCTCGGAGCTTTGCAGTATCGCCAGACCGTAGCCGGGATGATTGACGCTCTCCAACTCGATGGGCATTTCCGGCTTCAGCGCCATCAGGTCGTCAATCAGTTTCTGCGGCTCCTTGTCGAAGATGTCCACTTGCTCCTGCAGTTTCGCCGGATCGTATCCTGCTGACCGCCACAGCTCGTGGGCGACATCTTCAGTGCCATAGGCGCGAAATCCGCTGATCAGCATTGGAACTGACTGCAGGGCCAGATTCCAGTTCATATACTTGCCCGAATCGCCGATCTTGGGATTGACCTGATCCAGGCAGCGGAAGGCCTTGGTCGCCATAAAGATCTGCTTCATCTTCGGGTAATCGCGGTACAGATCGTGCTTGGTGTAGCCGTCATAGGCCCGCAGCAGATCAGCCACCGGATACAGACTGCGCGGACTCAGCGAATAGCTCGTAGAAGCCTCATAGGAGGGCCCATCCCGGTCAACCAGGTCCACCACGATGGTCGGGATCATCCCGCCGTCAGGCTCAAACAACCAGTCGAGGTACCGCTCGGTCGCCTCCGGCCGGTCCAGGGCGATCGCAGCCATCGCCATGCTTCTCTGGTGCATACCGACATTGCCTTTGATATTCTCGTCAACTACCGCCTCGCAGAAGAGCGTAATCAGATTATCCTCAATGTGACTCGCGATGGCTTTGGTGTCCGGCTTCTCATCCAGGCCCGGGTACTCTTGCCTCATCCGCGCGCAGAACTCCACCAGCTCCTGGTCCTTGAGAAGTTGCTCGTAGATGACATCGTAAGCATAGGAGAGGTGGGCGGCCGTGCTCGTCTCCCAGATTCGGCCCAGGATCATCCCCTTGTGGCTGCCGCCATCGGATATCCCGAAGCCGCTCCTGGCTACGAACGAGTAATCAATATTCGGGTAGATGTCGGCGAAGCGGTCCACCAGAATCGCCGCCTTGTGCGCGTAAAGCGGGTCGCTGGTGAGGGCGTAAGCCCTTGCCAGCTTCTCGGCTGCGCCGCTGACCTCGCACCACAGCCAGTAGGTGTAGTGGGCGATGAATGTCAGCGTGTCCTCGCCGTATTTCAGCCCGAAGCCGTCATCCACCCATTTCATGTGGTCGGGATCATTCGCGTCCGGGTGCTCCGGATTGAAAAGCAGGCTCTTATCGGCCTTTTCCGGGTCGAATTCGCCGCGCTCATCCAGCCCTGACGGGTAATATGCGCCGTAGTCATTAGCGGGGAACCAGGTCTTGCAGTTCTTGCACTGTAGTTTCCAGGGGTGCTCTTGGCTGTTGTAGGCATAGCGGCTATAGCCTACGGCTTTGACCTTGAAAATCTCCTCACCACAGTTGGGGCAGCCTGCGGTCTGGTGGATGCCGCAGTTGCGCGGCACCCACTGGCTCGGCACCATCCGCCATAGCTCTTCATCCGACATTTCCACATATTTCTTGGCCTCATTGATCGCGCGTTGCTGCTGCGCCTTGGCCCACTCATACTGCTCGACATTCCCCAGCGCATTGGCGCGCATCTCGGCGGTCACGATCTGACTGCCGGTCTTCGCCAGCGGCCGCTCCCAGCCGCACGCCACCATCCCTAGCACTAATACTGCGGTCACACAGGCTCTCACTGTCATCGTCATTTCACCATTTTACGAGTCTTGCGGCACTGTACGCGACTACTTCAACATGGCTTTAGGCGCGGCCTCTGCGCGAGCCTAGCTTCTGAAGCATCCTCGCGTGGCTCGGCCTTTCTAGCCCGACAGCCGTTGTCGTTTTGCTGTTGTCCCCTCTCCCCTTGGGAGGGGGCTAGAGTGAGGGCTGCCGTTCCCTGGCGGCGCTCTGCCTACCCACGCGACCCGCCCGCAAACAGCGCGGTAATCACCGTGTGCCAGCCCATCATGCGGATCCCCACTATGATAGCCAGCACTCCAAACAGTTTGCGCAAGGTCTCCGTCGGCAACGAATTCGCCAGCGGCGCCCCCAGCCACACCACCCCCAGGATCGCGGTCAACGACATGATCGCCACCGTGTGCCAGTTGACGTGGCCCAGCAGGTCGGTATAGCCAATTTGATGTGCGAACAGCAGCGGCACGCCCAACACCACCAGCGCTCCCAGCAACGCATAAACCGCTATCGGCACGGCTACCCTCCAGTTAGTGGCATCGGCGCTGAAGTGATAGCTCAAGGTCCCGGCTAGCGCCATCGGCACCATCAGCGCCAGCGCCGTACCTTGCGCGAGCTGTTGCGGCGTGTCATAGATTTTGTCCCAGGCCAGGCTCAGGGCCGGCACCACGATAATCCCGGCCCCGATGCCCAGCAATGACGAAAACACTCCGGCAGCAAGACCTAACAGGCCCACCAGGCCGCTTATCTTCCAAGTCCAATTCAAGGCAATCTACCTCCAGAATACACCTCGAGAGAGCCACACGTAACCGCTATTATAGCACACCACGCAGCGCATCGTGGCCCAGTTCAGCAATCGGTATATTGTCGGCGTTTTCCAGCACCACCCACGGCCTCTCCCCTCCAGGGGGTTTGACTAGTTGCGCGCCAGCGCTCCATTTCTGCGCTCGGCTGGGGATACCTGTTTCTGTACCCGGCTGGGCCTGCAGGTGCTCGGCATCCTGCCGGCGAAACTCCCGTGGGCCGCAAGGGCAATCACTCGGCCCGGAAGGGGAACAGGCAATGGCCTCAGCACTGCATGTTGGCGCCGCAACCAGCAACCTCACTCCCAAGCTGGGCACCCACATGGCCGGCTATTTCAGCGACCGGCTGGCCGATGATGTCCACGATGAGCTCCACTCCAAGGCGATCGTGGTGCAGAATGACGACACCGCCTTAGCCATCGTTGTCTTGGACCTGATCGTGGCGCTGCAGGAGGACCTGGCTGTTGCCAAGCAGCGCGCCTCCGACCTCACCGGCATTCCGGTCGAGAGCATCTTCATCTCATGCACTCACACTCACACCGGCGCGGCTACTACGGGGCTGTTGGGAGCTCCGCGTGACGAGCCGTACATGTCCTGGGCGATGGAGAAGGCTGGTGATGCGGTGAAGCTGGCCTACAACCGCCTCCGGCCTGCGCGCATGGGGCACGCCTCCGGTAGTTGCCCGGAGGAGACCCACAACCGCCGCTGGCACATGCAGGACGGTACGGTGAAGATGAATCCGGGCTATCAGAATCCCGACCTGGTGCGTCCTGCCGGCCCTACCGACCCTGAGGTGGCCGTGGCGGTCTTCATTGACGCCGATTCCAGCCCGATTGCCGCCCTCACCAACTATTCCCTGCACTATGTCGGCGGCGGCAGTGGCACCGCCATCTCCGCCGATTATTTTGCCGCCTTCTCACAGGCCCTGCAGCGCATGGCCGGCAGTGACTTCGTTGCCATTATGGCGAACGGCTGCTGTGGCGACATCAACAACTGCGATTTCGCCAAGCCTGCGCCCGAGCATTCCCATCCATACTATCAGCTCCAGCGCGTGGCTGATGTGGTTGCCTCGCGGGCCTACGGTGCCTGGCAGCAGATCCGCGACTTCCGCTCCGAAGCTATCCTCGGCGCGGCCACTGAAATGATGGACTTCACCCGCCGCCAGTCCACCGCCGAAGAGCTCCAGCAGGCCCGCCGGATTCTCGCCAGCCCTGGCGATCACGAAGTCCGCGAGCAGGTCTATGCCAATGAGCTATTGGAGGTTGACAAGGAGCCGCTGGTGCGGCCGATCCCGATAATGGGCCTGCGCATCGGCGACCTTGGCATTGTCGGGCTGCCCGGCGAGATCTTCGTAGAGTATGGCCTGCAGATCAAGCACCGCTCGCCCTTTGCCCGCACCATGACGGTCGAGTTGGCCAATGATTACATCGGCTACTGCCCGACGGATTTGGCGCTTATCGAGGGCAGCTATGAAACTCGGCTGGCTCGCAGCGCCAAGGCCGCCGCCGGCACCGAGCAGCAGATGCTGGACACCGCCGTAGCTGTGCTCAACCAGTTATCAGGAAGCCACTAGCCCGAGTAGTTCACAATACGCGCAGCTCGGGCTTCCGCTGTACTTATGCAGATGTCTGATGCGTGCTGGGCGCATCTGTGGTGGTAGGCGACGGTGCTGTGACAAGTCTTGGGTCGGATGGTCTGACTTTGCTTCCGCAAAGCTCAGCCCATGCGGCCCCTCCAAACGGCAAGAGAGCTGGCAAGCGTTCAGACGTTGCTTTTCGGAGGGGCCGCATACGAGGCCTGAGCTTGTCGAAGGCCGAGAATCCGGCCCAGCCGTTAGCATAACTACAGTTCCAGCCCGAGACCGTTGTCAAGGAGGCTCCGTCATGGTCGCCGATGTGAAGATCACGGTACTCAAGCGCCTGCTCATCGAGGACGTCTGCCGCGAGTACGGCACCGGGGCCATTGCTGCCTGCGAACGCCTGAGCGAGGGCCAGGAGTTTATCGTGTCCGGCCAGAGCCTCGACATGCCGCAGGGCTTCTGCAGTTGGGCCTGGCACGACATCCACTCCTATCTGGTCACTCTGGCGCGCGGGGGCAACTTCGTCGGCTCCCAGCCCGGCAAGACCGTCGTCGCCTGTGCCGACGGCTACCGGCCGGTCATCTTCGCCCTTGAGCGCATCGAGCCCGAGTAACCTGATAACGTAACTACTCAGCCTGGGGCGTTAGAAAAGCCCATAAACAAGCTGGCAGGTGGAGCCTTGCCCCCAAAACTCTATCCTGGAGGACAGGCATCCCTGCCTGTCCATAACAAGCTGGATGAGACGCGTCCCTGCATGTGCGTTTCCCTTGCAGGCCAACAGGGCGAGTAATCACCTGACAGCAAACACCCAGAGGTGTTACCAGATGCCATCTCAACTCCATGTCGGCGCAGCAACCGCCAATATCACCCCTAAGCTCGGAACTCACATGCAGGGCTATTTCAGCGACCGCCAGGCTGACGAGGTGGCCGATGAACTCTATGCCAAGGCCATAGTGCTGCAGAATGACGAAACCGCGCTGGCGGTGGTCGTCTGCGACATCATCGGCACTTACCAGCACTATCTCGATGCTGCCAAGGCCCGGGCCGCCGAGCTGACCGGCATCCCGCAAGCGAACATCTTCATCTCCTGCACACACACTCATTACGGGCCGAACACGCTTGAGCTTGCCCATCTGCCCCACGAGGCCGAGTACACCGCTTGGGCGATGGACAAGGTCGGTGACGCGGTCAAGCTGGCCTGCAACCGTCTTGAGCCGGCTCGTATGGGGCACGCCTCCGGTAGTTGCCCGGAGGAGACCCACAACCGCCGCTGGCACATGCAGGACGGCACCGTACGCATGAACCCCGGCTACATGAGTCCCGAGAGGGTACGTCCCGCCGGGCCGACCGACCCCGAAGTCGCCATCGCCGTCTTCATCAGCGAGCAGGACCGGCCGCTGGCGGCCCTGTGCAACTACTCGCTGCATTATGTCGGCAGCGCGGCGGCCACGGCGATCTCGGCAAACTACTTCGGCGCCTTCAGCCGGGCCTTACAGCGCATGGCCGGCGGCGATTTCGTCGCGATCATGGCCAATGGCTGCTGCGGCGACATCAACAACGGCGACTGGACGCGTCCGCAGCCGCCGATGCCGCATCCTCATTACCAGGTTGAGCGGGTGGGCAAGGTGGTGGCTGCCCGCGCTTATGGGGCCTGGCAGCAGATTAGGGACTACGATCCGGCTCCGGTCCTTAGGGCCGCCACCGAGATGGTTGATTTCAGGCGGCGCGAGTCCACTCCCGAAGAGTTGGCGGAGGCGAAGCTGAGATACGAAAAGAGGGACGAACTTGAATTAACCGAGTGGGTCTATGCCCTGGAGGCGTTGAAGGTCGCCGAGGAGCCGCTGGTGCGACCTACGCCGGTGATGGCCCTGCGCCTTGGCGATTTGGGCATCGTCGGCGTCCCGGGCGAGATGTTTGTTGATTACGGGCTGCAGATCAAGGCCCGCTCGCCCTTTGCCCGCACCATGAGTATCGAGCTGGCCAATGACTTTGTCGGCTATTGCCCTACTGACATCGCGCTTGAGGAGGGCAGCTACGAGACTCGGCTATGCCGCTGGGGCAAGTGCGCCCCGGGCACGGAGCAGCAGATGGTGGAGGCGGGGGTCGGGTTACTCAGCCGCCTGGCCGCAGATTGAGGGCTGAGCCGCGCCTGCTACGGTCCAGCCATTGCCTCACCGCGTGGCTCGCCCGTCCCGGAAGTGCCGTGGGTCGGGCTTCCCTTTCTTGTCGCGTGGGTCGGGCTTCCAGCCCGACAGCCGTTGCCGTTGTCCCCTCTCCCGTTTCGGGGTATCTGTTTAGCGTATTCAGCCAACTAACCTCCGACGCGTGGCTCGGCCTGAGCTTTGTGGTGTTCCCAGAGCTCAGGTGAGAGCTGAGCATGCCAAGCGTGCTCAGTTCTCAGCTTCCAGCCCGAGTCTGTCTTTGCTTACGGAGGCGCCGAGACTCCGCCCCAGCCGTCACCACGACCCTCGCAGACATTGACACTCTTGGCTGCAGTGTGCTATTGTAGAGGCCCGCTGGCTTCCTGTTTCGATGGGAAGCCGTGTGGTTTCTTATGTATTGACGTGTCACCCGGCATTGGGGCCTTTCCTGCCTTGTCATAGGAGGCAGCCGCCGCTTGCCGGGTCGCCGATGTGATTGATAAATGAGAGGGACAATTGGGTATGAGCTACAGGAGACGAATTCAGGAAGAACGCGATGACATCGAGGAGCGCGTGGTGCGCATTGACCGCACGCGCAAGACCGTCAAAGGCGGCCGCGTGTCCTCGGTGCGTGTCGTTGCTGCGGTCGGTAATGGCAAGGGCAGTGTCGGTCTCGGGGTTGGCAAGGCGCGCGAGATCCCCGAGGCTATCGAGAAGGCGATCAAGCGAGCCCGGGAGCAGATGATCCGCATCCCCATGGACGGCTACACGATCCCGCATCTGGTCAAGGCCAAGGTCGGGGGCGCCGTGATTCTGCTGCGGCCCGCCTCGCGCGGCACCGGTGTCGTCGCCGGCGGCGCGACCCGCCAGATCCTGGAGGTCAGTGGCATCCGCGACATCCTCACCAAATCGCTGGGCAGTGGCAACGTATTCAACCGCGCCCAGGCCTGCTTCAAGGCGCTTCAGATGTTGTACAATCCGGCTCAGATCACTGCCGAGCGCGACATGACCGTCGAGCAGGTTCTGGGGCGCACGGTTGAGGACCCCTACGCCGAGGCTGAGCCGGAGGCCGCCGAGGCAACTGCCGAGAACGCCGCAGCCGAGCCGTCCGCCTCCGCCGAAGAGGCTGAAGCCCCAGGTGCTGAGCCTGCGGAGGGGGCCAAGGCTGAAGAGGCAACCACGGATACGGAACCCGCTGGGGGCACTGCTCTCGAGGACACCACCACCGACAGCCTCACGGACCTCTTTATCGGTGATGATGACGACGACGAGGACTAGCTCCCATCTGTCGCTTACGCAGAATCAAACTGAGCCCTCTTCAGGGCTCAGTTTTTGCTTTGTTCGCAGCCTTGCAGCGCCCACTCTCATGGAACATACCCCTCCGCGACGCCCAAGCGTATGGTCTCGCGCACCGCGATCAGATAGTCGTCCACGATGTCGGCCTCGTCACACCACGGCAGCATGTCCAGATAGCCGCTGCGGCCCTCGTAGGGAAACGCCAGGGTCCCGAAATGCACGTAAAGCATTCGCACATTGCCCATGATCCCGCTTGTCTCGGTGTCGCCGTAAATCTTGTCCGAGTACTGGTGGCCCAGGGCCTTGACACCTGCGGCGGTGGCGGCATTGATTCTGCGCAGCTTCTCGCGATATGGCTCAGAGAAACCGCGGTTCATGCAAAAGAAATTCGAGCCGCAAGCGTGCAGGTCAAGGTAGCATTCCGGCGGCTCGTCTTCCATATAGGCAAGCAACTGCTGAAACTCGACGAACAGGGTGGTGTTGACATCCACGGGCCGGTTGGCGAGGAAGCCGTCATCATTGAAGCGCCCGCCCAGGAAGATGACCTCATCGGGATTGATGCCGTTGGCAACGGCCTCCTCGATGGTGACAACGCTGCGGTCTTTGCGCCATGATTGGGCCAGGCCCGCGAGGCCGCCGGTGGGCCAGCCGACCAAGCTGTCGGGGCAGCGGGCACGGCCATCCGGGTTGAAGACCGGCACCACGGTGATATCCAGCTCCTCGGCCAATGCCGCAATCTCCGGCCATGCCTCGCCTTTGAGGTCCTCGCCGTGGTCGAGGATATGGAGCAGGTTGAGACATGCGGCCACCGTGCCCGGCTCGTGGCCGTGGGTGCCGCCGATGACCCATAGCCGCGGTCGGCCGGGATTGTGGCTCTTGACCAGATAGAGGTCCCGGCCGCCGGCCGAAGTCCCGTACTTCACCAGCCGTTGGGCAGGCACCGCCGCCAGGTGCGCCTGGATGCCCGCCTCGTCGGTCGGCCAGAAGTCGGGGAGCCGCAGCTTGGCGATATATCGGGGGTCCATTTGCACCATTCCTCTCGGCAACACTGGGTGCGAATGAGGTGATTCTTCGCCGCCTCTAATGTTAGTCCTCCTTGTACATTCGGCTGGCCGAGCGGTCCAGAAATGCTTCAGCCGACAGCGCTGAATCGCGGGGGTGCTGATAGGCCTAATTTCGCCGTAGCGGGTTTTGGGGTTGCGGCGGAGGATTTTTTCGCAAATGCTGATAGGTTGAAGAAGGCCGGTGGCAGCGGGCTAGATGCAGATTAACTCTCGTGGTAGGTTAGCCGTTGCCGTTGTCCCCTCTCCCCTTGGGAGAGGGCTAGGGTGAGGGCTGGCCGTTAGCGGGGCCATCCCCAACCTGCCCGTGGGTCGGGCCTCCTGTCCGACTCGATGGAAAAAGGAAGGGACGGGCAAGCTGCCCGTCCCGGTCTGATTCAGCCGCCTAATGACGTGTGCCGCCTAGTCGCCTTCGTCTTCATCTTCCTTCTCTTCGGCTTCAGCGATGAGGCTCTCGGTGGTCAGGATCATTCCGGCGATGGAGCCGGCATTTTCCAGCGCGTAGCGGGTGACCAGCAGCGGGTCAATGATGCCGCTCTTGACCAAGTTCTCGATCTGGCCGGTGCGGGCATTAAAGCCGTGGTCCTTCTTGGAGCTGGCCACGTCGCGGACGATCAGGGAGCCCTCATGGCCGGCGTTGTCGGCGATTTGCCGTAGCGGGGCGCTGAGGGCCCGGCGAACGATTTCGACGCCGATGGCTTCATCGCCCTCGGCCGCGATGGCGTCGAGGCTGGGGATTGCCGCCACCAAAGAGGAGCCGCCACCGGCGATGACGCCTTCCTGGACTGCTGCTCGGGTTGCCGACAGGGCATCCTCAAAGCGGTGCTGCTTCTCCTTGAGCTCGGTCTCGGTGGCCGCGCCGACCTCGATGACCGCCACGCCGCCGGAGAGCTTGGCCAGGCGCTCTTCGAGCTTCTCGCGGTCGTAATTGGAGTCGGTCCGCTCGATCTCGGCGCGGAGCTGGTTGATGCGGGCGCGGATGGCGTCCTGGGAGGCAGCGCCCTCGATGATGGTGGTATCGTCGGCGGTCACGGTGACGCGCTCGGCCTGCCCCAGCATCTCCACCTCGACATTGTCCAGCGTGATGCCCAGCTCTTCGCTGATGAAGGTGCCGTTGGTGACGATGGCGATGTCCTCGAGCGTGGCCTTGCGGCGGTCGCCAAAGCCCGGGGCCTTGACCGCGACGGCCTGCAGAGCGCCACGCAGCTTGTTAACGACCAGCGTGGCGAGAGCCTCGCCCTCAACATCCTCGGCGATGATTAGCAGGGCTCGCCCCGCCTGCACGACCTTCTCCAGCACCGCTACCAGGTCGGCCACCGCACTGATCTTCTTCTCGTAGATGAGAATCAGCGGGTCCTCGAGCACGGCCTCCATCTTCTCGGGATTGGTGACCATGTAGGGCGACAGGTAGCCCTTGTCGAACTGCAGGCCCTCGACGAGCTTGAGGGTGGTGTCGAGGCTTTTGGATTCCTCGACGGTGATAACACCGTCTTTGCCGACTTCCTGCATCGCCTCGGAAACCACGTCACCGATGGCCTCGCTGTTGCCGGCGATGGCGGCGACGTTGCGCATGTCTTCTTCAGTAGAGACTTGGGTGGCCATTTCGCGCAGGGCTTCGACGGCAGCCGCGACGGCCTTGTCAATCCCGCGCTTGACGAACATGGGGTTGGCGCCTGCCGTGACGGCCTTCAGACCTGCCCCGAGCATAGCCTGGGCCAGCACTGTGGCGGTGGTGGTACCGTCGCCGGCGTCGTCATTGGTCTTGGAGGCAACTTCGCGCAGCAGCTGCGCGCCGGTGTTCTCCAGGTGGTCCTCTAGCTCGATCTCCTTAGCCACTGTTACACCGTCTTTGGTGATGGCGGGTGGGCCGAAGGACTTGTCAAGCAGCACGTTGCGTCCGGAAGGCCCGAGGGTGACTTTGACGGCATTGGCGACTTTGTTAGCGCCACGTTCCAGCGCTCTGCGCGCCGCTTCATCGTACAGAATGGTTTTCGCAGCCATGAGCTTTGGGTCTCCTTTTCTAAGAGTACTCGCGTCCTACACGGATGGGGCGTCGGGTTGCCCTGCGAGGTTGCTACCTGCGACTTCACTCCCGCCTCCGCCAAAGCCATGGCGGACACGCAGGGCGGGCAGCACCGTGAGCTTGTCGAACGGTCGAACCGGAGCCCTGAGCCACGCCTGCGGCGGGTGGGCCCGGGCGACAAGCAGGTGGATGCCGCAGGGCCGGCGTCGGCTCAGACGACTTTGGCGTAGATCTGGCTGGTTTCGAGTATCTTGTAGTCTTCGCCCTCGTCGGTGATGTCGGTGCCGCCGTACTTGGCGAAGATGACCACATCCCCCTCCTGCAGGTCGGAGGGGATCAGCTCGCCATCTTCTGTGCGTGTGCCTTCGCCGACTACTACAATGGTGCCGCGCTGAGGTTTCTCCTGCGCAGTTTCAGGCAGCAGAATGCCGCCCTCGGTCTCCGGCGCCTCGTCAACCTTGATCATAACTCTATCGCCCAGAATCCTGAGTGCCACGTATTGCACCTCCTTAGTGAAAGTCAAGCCTCCGCATCGCGGAAGCAAGAGTGGCTGTAAGCAGTCTGTGTCGAGCGGGCCTAATCATAGCGCAAAATGCGTCAAGACGCAAGAGCTAATTAGCACTCTATGATGGGGAGTGCTAAGCGGGGAGGGGCTGTGTCGCCAATTGTGGATAGCGAGCTTACTTGTTCCGCGTATTTGGCAATCACCGTTTGGGGCGTGCCTGGGCTTGCACTGTGCTTAGCCAAAACTCTGGTCTGTGGCCGGTCAATACGGCTACCCCTGCCTGTCCATGCCGTTGCCACAAGCCGCGACAGGCAGGGATGACGCTGCTGCTTTTTGGCGGCTAGTGAAATTAGGGACTCCTCAGATTGGTCAAAATGTGCTAGACTGGAGGCTAGATTGAGCTGATTTAGGAGCGATACGATGGCCAAGCCCAAGTCT
>Ga0180431_10000838_pt1 | contig 43724 bp, 37 predicted proteins | sample SS_ome_11_FD_132459 | JGI IMG/M metagenome (GOLD analysis project Ga0180431, IMG submission 132459) | Hypersaline lake sediment archaeal communities from the Salton Sea, California, USA - SS_1_MS_1 metaG | ecosystem: Environmental > Aquatic > Non-marine Saline and Alkaline > Hypersaline >... | reverse complement strand
TCACCGTATAAAATGAAAGGTAAAACTTTCGATAAGACATTTACATTAGTCTATTGATAGAGCAATCAAGTTCTCTTTAGTATCATTTTGCAATCCACTATTTGGAATGCTGTTGATTAGCCAATATATCCCCCGGGCACTACATGAGATCAAGTTCTGGAAGTCTTCGAGTAAGTCTATCACCTGGTTTAGGTGTGTATATTGGAGTGCCCATTGGACGATACCGAAGCCGGCCCTCATAAGCAGCAATTAATCTTTCTCTAGCTATATGAACGTATTCTGCATAGTTTTCTGCTCCAGCAGCACGTCGCCCATGCAGAATAGCCGCACAAAGTGCACTACCAACACCTGCGTATGGATCTACCACTAGATCACCGCCACTTGTCATGGAAAGTACTAATCTTTCGATCAATTCGATAGGAAACTGACAAGGATGAATTGTTTTTTCGGGGTGTGCGCTTTTTACATTGGGAATTTCCCACACATCTTCAGGGTTTTTCCCAAGAGGATTGCCTGAATATCGCCCTTTTCTAGGCCCCCTATAATGCCTCTTCCCTGGATATTTCTGCGGTATACGAACGGCGTCCAGGTTGAAGACATAATTATCGGATTTCGTGAACCACATAATGGTCTCATACCTAGGAGAAAAACGTTTTGATAAATGCATACCATGGCCAAAACGCCATATTATACGGTTTCTTAATTTAAAACCAAGTTCTTTGAAGATCGGGTAAAGCCAAACATCAATAGGAAAAATCTCTCCATTTTTTGTAACGTAATTGCCTACTTGCCAACAAATACTTCCGTCATCCGCAAGTACACGATGACACTCTTCGATTGTAAATCTCTGCTCACTTAGATAATCCTTTAAATGTAAACGCCGTTCATATTTCTTCCCAATATTGTAAGGCGGCGATGTAACAACGAGTCTAGCTTCACCGGTTGGTATAGTCCGTAGTAAATGGATTCTATCTCCTGGGTGAAGTGTGATAATCGACTTCGCTGAATATTCCTCATCCAACAAAGTACAATCCGTTGAGAAATTGAGTAGGCTCAATGGTAGTTCGTTCGCATGAGGATTATTCATTGCTTTTTCTTTGTCCAGTGCAACCTGCCCCGATTATGCACCCTTATATTATCATATGTGTTCCATTATTGGAACACAATTTAGTTTTTTATTATTTATAATCCATTTAAATTGTTCCAAGATTGGAACGACATTATACCTATGAAGAACACAGCTGGTCGGGAAATTAGGAAACTGCGAAGTGTCAAACAACCACGAATGACGCAAGCAGAGCTTGCTCGTGCCCTTCAGCTTAAAGGTTTTAATATTGATCGATCTGGAGTAGCCAAGATAGAAGGCGGATTCCGTAAAATTTCCGATATAGAGTTAATTACTATCGCTGATATCCTTGGTGTGCCAGCTGGTGATCTTTTGCAGGAACCTAATAACATGCCTAATCAAACTGAGAAAGGTATTGAATCTTGAGAATAATGAATATTGAATACCTTATCGATAAAGGCGACTTTAGGCATTCAGCCGATTGGATAAAGATTTTATCCGACATTAAAGCGTCGATAGATAAAGTTGTATGGCCCGCTGGGAATAAACTCTTTATACTCAACCCAAGCAAAGGGAGAGGACGTGGCGAAGGTAATGGAGTTAAGCCAATCAAGGATGCGTGTATGGTAATGTTAAAATCCAGGGGATGGGAAACAGAAGAAAGAAAAAATCCCTACAGGCTCGATGCAATCAAACATCTATCCATTAAGAACTATTTCGGGCTTGAGTGGGAAACTGGTAACATTTCTTCAACTCACAGAGCAATTAACCGTATCCTTCTGGCTCACCAAGAGGATTCCCTAGCAGGCGGCGCTGTAATAGTGCCAACACGTTCTCTATATCGATTCTTAACCGATCGTGTAGGCAATTTTGAAGAACTCAAACCATACTTTCCTTTATGGCGATCTCAAAATTGGGAAAATGGCATTCTGGCGATATTTGCCGTCGAGCATGACGGCACTGATAAATCAATACCTCGGATCAGCAAGGGTACTGATGGAAGAGCTTTAGTATAAGCACGTTGTTGATAACCAAGCTAGCATTTTACACTAGAAGCTCACCATAAGCCGGTAAAAATCTGTAGATCTCTCTATAGGACACAATATATCCCTGCGGTAGTTTAAAATCATCGGGGTGCCAGTCCTCTTGACAAGGCATCTCAGAATCTAAGAAATGTCTCTCCTTGCGCGTCAACACAGGAACCACTATTTCATAGGGATCCGATAACAGGTCGGTGCGTAAATAGAATGCCATACGTTTATCTAAGGCATTTATACGCTGCTTCTCATCATCCGAGCCAATAATACCACCCACAGTTACCATCTTGTGCCCATCTGCATATTTAAAGTGAAAAATGGGTAGGAAATCTATATCTACCCTTCCAGATAGGCCATCTTCTAAAGCATTTTTGATTATTCTTACACTGGTTTTTGGAATCATTGACTTAGCGAAGTCTTCGACCGTAAATAAACCCAGGTAGTTGCCAGACTCCCTTTTAAAATAATTCATGGTATCGCATGGATCATCCGATCCTCTTTCTGGAGGCTCCACATCAACTGTAACAATAAATATAGATCCCCTAGAAAGCTGAGTTCCCGCAAGATATATCTCATCCAACATTTCACTGGTTATGGGGAAATCATAATCAAGCCACAAAATGTGATGGAGATCACGCGATAATTTAGGGATTACATCTATGGCAGAGCCCATTTCGATTCCAACGCAATTGAAAGGACAATTGAATTTAACTCTATCTTCGAGAGTCATGTCATGTTCAATTGAAAGCATTTTGTGGATTCCCAATAATTTATGAAAAACAAGAAAATCTACAAAATGTATTGAACCAAAACCAGTGTATTGATACTCTCTAATAGGAAAACCAATCTGTGCTAGTCGTTGAAACGCATCTACGAACATACGACGCTCAACTTGTTTGGCTGGACGTAAATCATATTGAACATTGAGAGCGCTCTTACTTGCCACACTCATTCTGGGCACTCCGTCTTAAGGAAGTGATTAAAAGTATACATACCTATTTTTTTTGCTGGCCAACTGGCTTTCCGTAAATGTCGCCTTATTCGATCGAGTTCACTATTTTTCACATCATATTGCACACTAGTTGTGGCTTCCACAGAAGGTCGTGGCTTAGGTGTAAACACATCTTGTGGCATTCTAGTTAGTAAGCGTACGTCCACTGGTTTAACGTCCTCTGCAAGTAGACGTTGAGGATCCCGCACTATTTCTTTAGGAATATACATTTCGTCAAAGAAGCGAAGTACAGGCCTAGCTAGAACAGCCATCCTGCCACGTGCTTCCTGATAGACTAATGATTCCTGATTAAGCCCTCGCTTCGTTGTAGTCCATGGTAGTAAAAAAGGATTTTTAGAATAGAAGAAAGCAATGCCAATAAAACCCCGATACTTTGGATGAAAAATAGGACCGCGACCACTACCCCAACCGGTGAGTTCTGTTTTGTCCGCAGATACGACTAATCTACCATTGCAGGCAGCATACCATCCAGCATCAGGTGTACGCCATTCCCCATCGCTATCTCTAGATGCTAGACCTGCATAAAGCGTAACCTTGACTTCTTCGTGCATAAACTCGTCTTTGGCCACATTTACCGCACCTGACGAGCCTAATGGAATAGGGTTTGTATTTACTTCATAACTATTTAAAGTAACTTTCACATATCGGTTAAGAAAAAGGCAATAAGTCCGCCCTATTGAATCGTGCAACTGTTTCCAGAAAAAGTCAGATCGAAAACGATTTGCTACTTCCTCTCTAAAGCTTACGATAGTAATGATCGTCCCTGCGGAATTTGGATCGGAAGTTCCCTCAATAACTTCAAATGGTAGCTCCCATTTGGGATCTCGTGCCCATTCAGGAACGTTGATTTCCATTCGGAATCCTTCGGTTGGGGTTTTAGATTCAATAGTAATGTGGTTGCCGATTTTGAAAATGGCTCGTTTTAAACCAACTCCATACACCCCAAGTTGCCCTAGAGTTGCTTCCGAGCTATGACCAAAACGGAACACTTCATCTTTTGCCTCCCGGACTGAAATACCACCACACGTATCAACAATTCTGAAACTATTACCGTCATAATCGATTTTTATAGACGCAAACCCAGAGTCTCCGTTTGAATCGTTAGTACAGTCATCCTCTGCCTGAAAAGGAAACAATGCATCTGAAACATCAATATCACGAGACGAAATTAATGAGTCAATCGAGTTGTCCATTAAATCAAGAACACAATCATCCAAGGAAATATCCCTAATAAACATCTCTAAAAATAGATGTTTTTCTGGGCTTGCATCTGCTTTCATCATTGTCATCATTCATACTCCGTAAACTATTTTACACAAACTGGGGACAATAAATACTGAAATAGTTCTAAACCAACTGGTAAAGACATTAATAACCAATACTTTATCGTTATTTTATCGCTATAGATATTCTAGTAAGTTGATAAAACGTTACCACAGACATGAGTCACAGTCAACGGCGCTAAGATTATTTTAATTTTGTATTCTTCACTATACAAACGCAAACGATTATTAAGGGGCATAAAAGGGGGGAGGAGGCCTGGGCGGTGCCAGACCCCCCTATTCCCCCTACATGCAGGAACGAAGCGGTTAGAAGACGTTATAAAGGATATATGACTACTTAGTAGATCAAGCGCCTTTTTTATTAGGCTTCCACTTTTACCAGGAGCCGTCGTGGTTCATTGACGGTCAATAGTATTCCTACCAGCCTACTCTGGACTTGATAATCTCAGCCGAACTTGTTAAAGTCTGGCACACGGAGACGGGCAGAGACGACCTGACCGCATTCCCTGACCCGCTCATCTGACGCCGTCTCCCTGGAGAGGAGCCGTCAGCATGGAGCATACCGAGGACAGTTTCAAAGGTTACAGGGGCCTTGATATCTACTACCAGCACTGGCTGCCGGAGGGAAACGCAAAGGCCGTACTGCTGGTTGTTCACGGCTGGGCTGAGCACAGCGGGCGCTATAAAAACCTGGTCGACTATTTCGTGCCCGGAGGCTATGCCATCTGCGCTCTCGACCACCGGGGACACGGCAGGTCGGAGGGACGGAGGGGCTACGTCGACCGGTTCTCGGATTATCTCCTCGACCTCAAGACGTTTTTCGACCTGATAAGGAGTCAGCACGGCGACGCTAAGATTTTCATGGTCGGCCACAGCATGGGGGGAACGATATCCACCGCATATGTCATCGAGCACCAGCACGAGCTTGCCGGTCTACTGCTCTCCGGCGCAAGCCTGGTGGTGGGCTCCGGCCTGCCGTCGGCGCTGATACCGTTAGCCCGTATATGCTCCGTGCTGATGCCCGGGATGGGGGTCTTCGTCCTCGATGCCAACGACATCAGCCGGGACAAAGCCGTGGTGGATGCCTACGTTAACGACCCACTCGTCTACCGCGGCAAGATTACATGCCGGTTCGCCGCAGAGATGCTCAAGACGCTGCGGAGGCTGCCAACGCAAATGCCGCAGATCAACCTGCCTCTCTTAATTATGCACGGGACGGCTGACCGTTTAGGCGCGCCTGAGGGCAGCCGTCTGCTGTACGACCGGGCTGGCTCGGAGGACAAGACGCTGAAGCTCTACGAGGGTTTCTACCACGAGGTCTTCAACGAGCCGGAGCATGAGCAGGTGCTGTCCGACATGGAAGGCTGGCTGGCAGCCCGGCTCTGAGCAGGTATTTACCATGTTGATTGCAATCTGCGCCATGAATGATGAAAATGCTGTTTTTGGAATATTCAAATTCATGACCCTGTTCGTTGTAGTAGGGGCACGGCATGCCGTGCCCCTACAGGCTCAGGGCGAACGGTTTAAATCCTATTTTCAAAGAGATGTAGAACAGAGGGCACAAAGGACGCAGATAATATGACGAAGCAATACGTCCTTGCCATAGACCAGGGCACCACGGGCACCCATGCCCTTCTGGTCGACCGTGACGGCAGCGTGCGGGGACGCGGCTACGCGCGAACCGAGCAGTATTTCCCGCATCCGGGGTGGGTCGAGCAGGACCCCGACGATATATGGCGGAAGACCCTACAGGCGATAGAGCAGGCGAAGCGCAGCGCAGGCGTCAGCGACGCAGATATAGCAGCTATCGGCGTCACCAACCAGCGGGAGACCACACTTGTGATCGATAGGGAAACAGGCGAGGCGTTGAGCCGCGCTATCGTATGGCAGTGCCGCCGGACAGCGCCCAGATGCGACGAGCTAAAAAGCCAGGGGCTCTCCGGGACGATATATGCCAAAACGGGGCTGGTGGTAGACGCATACTTCTCGGCAACAAAGCTGGAGTGGATATTAAACAACGTCCCTGGCGTGCGCACGCTCGCCGAACAGGGCAGGGCGCTGTTCGCCAACATCGACACTTGGCTCATGTGGAAGCTCACCGGCGGGGCGGTTCATGCCACCGATGTCTCCAATGCGTCGCGCACCATGCTGTTCAACATCCACACCCTGGACTGGGATGATGAATTGCTCCGGATATTCGGGGTCCCGCGGGTCATGCTGCCCGGGGTCCAGCCTTCAAGCGGTATTTTTGGCCACACCGCCAGCGGCATCCCGATTGCCGGCGTGGCCGGTGACCAGCAGGCGGCCCTCTTCGGCAAGGCGTGCTTCAAACCCGGCATGGTCAAGGCTACACTGGGCACCGGCGCTTTTGTGCTGATGAACACCGGGAAGACGCCGACGGCTTCGAAACACGGCCTGATAACTACAATCGCCTGGGGTATCGGAGATTCAGTGGAGTACGCGCTGGAGGGCAGCGTCTTCATCGCCGGAGCGGTTATTCAGTGGCTGCGCGATGAACTGGGTCTGATTACCGATGCCGCGGAATCCGAGCGGCTGGCCCTCGAAGTAGAGGACACGGAGGGCGTCTACTTCGTACCGGCGTTCGTGGGGCTGGGCGCACCGCACTGGGATATGTATGCCAGGGGCACCATCGTCGGCCTGACCCGGGGCACAAAAAAGAGCCACCTGGTCAGAGCAGCCCTCGAGGCGATAGCGTACCAGGTATGCGACGTTGTTAAGGCTATGAAAGCCGCATCGGGGATTCGGCCGACCGAGATACGGGCAGACGGAGGCGCCGCCGCCAACAACTTCCTGGCACAGTTCCAGGACGACATGCTTGGTGCGAAAGTGTCGCGCCCTCAAATAGTTGAGACTACGTCCCTAGGGGCGGCATATCTCGCGGGGCTGGCGGTGGGTTTCTGGAAGGACCGCGCGGAGATAGCATCTCTCTGGAAAGAGGACCGGGCCTTTGTGCCTTCGGGGGACAGGGACAGGCAGCGCGCCCTTTACCGTGGCTGGCGCAGGGCTCTAACGCGGTCCAGACGCTGGCTGACAACAGACGCAGGACCATAACGCCGGGCGAACCAGCGTCCGGAATCCGGTCTCAGCAGGAGGGGTCATGAAAAGAGACTTCGGCAGCATCGCGGCAGAGACGTTCGACCTCATAGTGGTTGGCGGGGGTATCGTCGGGGCGGGAATCGCCCGCGACGCGACCCTCCGCGGGCTGCATACACTGCTCCTGGAGAAGGATGACTTCGGCTGCGGCACGACCTCCCGCTCCTCGCGCCTGATTCACGGCGGGCTGCGCTATCTGCGGCAGATGCAACTCGGTATCGTGCGGCAGGACCTCAGGGAACGGGACATCCTCCTAAATATCGCACCCCACCTGGTGCATCCGCTGCCGTTCGTTATCCCCCTGGCCCGCGGGAACGTCCTGACCCGGTTGATGCTGCCGTTCGGCCTGCGCCTGTACGATTACCTCTACCGGGACAAGAGTCTGCCGTCGAACCGTCGCCTCTCCCGCCGGGAGACACTGGAGCTTGAGCCCGATCTGGAGATCGACGGTCTGGTCGGTTCCTATCTCTACTACGACTGCCAGGCGCCCTTTGTTGAGCGGCTCTGCCTGGAAAACGTCCTCTGCGCTGCCGAGCACGGCGCCTCCACCATGAACCATGCCAAAGTAACCGGGTTCCTGAGAGACGGTAACACTGTGTCCGGCGTTGAGGTACACGACGTTATATCCGGCGAAGTCTACCAGGCCAGAGCCCGCATCGTAGTGAACGCAGCCGGACACTGGGTAGACTCCGTGTACGGCACAATTGACACTGGCCACAGGCCCATGGTGCGCAGGACAAAGGGTATCCATCTGCTGATCCCCAAGATTTCCTCCAATGCCATGGTCATGTTCGCTCTCTCCGACCACCGTCTTTTCTTTGTGATACCCTGGCAGGGCTACTCCCTCATCGGCACCACAGATACCGACTACTACGGTGACCTGGACGCAGTCAGAGCCGAAGCGGAGGATGTGGACTATCTGCTGGCAGAGGTACAGAGCGTCTTCCCCGGCATGCGCCGGGAGGATATCTTTTACGCGTCAGCCGGGCTGAGAGCCCTGGCCCGCTCCAGGGCCAGGAAGCCCAGTAACGTCTCGCGTCAGCACAGGCTGGTAGACCACGGGCAAAAGGACGGCATAGGCGGCTTAGTCTCCGTGGTGGGAGGCAAGATAACCGCCTACCGCGCTGTGGCCGAGCAGGCCGTCGACCTGGTGTGCCGCAAACTCGCCAGTAAAGCATCATGCGCCACGGCGGAGACCCCGCTGCCGGGAGCACCTGCCGTGCCGAAGCAGTCGGTGGAGGAAACCGCCCGGGAAAACGGGCTTCCCGTAGACACAGTGGCGCACCTCGCTGCCCTCTACGGCTCACGGCTGCGCCGTGTCATTGAGCTCGTGCGCGGTGATGCCCGGGGCGGACAGCCCATCTGTCCCCATGGCAAGGATATCACCGCCCAGGTGTGGTACGCTGTCGAGGAGGGCGCGCTCACCGCGGGCGACTTCCTTCTGCGCCGCAGCGCTGTCGGCCTGGGCTCATGTCAGGGGCTCGACGCTGTGGAGACCGTGGCGACCGAGATGGGGCGCATCCTGGGGTGGAGCGCCGCCGAGCAGCAGCGCCAGGTGGAGGCGTACCGGGCCTTCGCGGCAATGGGGCAGAACTTCAGGGCGGAGGCCGGTTAGCGTTCGCAGTATATCAACTAAGCCCGGGCCTCCACGAACTTGTAGACCTCGATTGCGAAGCGGGGGCACATCCAGGCGCAAATCCCACAGGCGTTGCACTTCTCGGGATGGGCGAAGACGGGCAGGAGATACCCCTTGGGCGTGACTCTGTCACCCGGCACTTCGATGCATCCCCTGGCACAGAATTCGGCGCAGTAGCCACACCCCTTGCAGATGGATTCGTCGATTACTATCTCACCCTTGGTCATGATTCCCCCTGATACTAGCTCAAGATTTCAACGCTGTCCTGCGGTAGTCATGGTACATGCCCGCAATCGGCTCTACTCTATTGCCTCCACCAAGAAAGACTCGCTTTCACCTTCGTCTGCACCCAAGCCCAACCCTCTCCCGTCAAGGGAGAGGGCTTCCGGCCCCGTCCTCTGCGTCATTGCAATCCTTCAGGGGAGAAGGGCTCACCTGTTCCACTTACTAAGGTACTTCTCCTTGACCCGGGGGTCGATCAGCCCCACGGGCCACTCTCCCCTGACCACCTTTATTATCTCCTCACCGGGCCGCCGTGCCAGCCCCGGGTTTGCCGCTGAGTTGGCATGGGCAGAGTGAGCGGTGACGATAAAGTTGTCAAGTTTCAACAGGGGATTATCGGGATTGATGGGCTCAGGTTCGGTAACATCGAAACCGGCAGCGGCGATATAACCCTCGGTCAGGGCCGTATACAGCGCCTGGTGGTCTACTATTGGCCCGCGTGCAGTGTTCACAAGACAGGCGGTAGGCTTCATCTTCTTCAACTGTTCCAGCCCCAGCATGTGCCTCGTCTCCGAATTAAAGGGGGCGTGTACCGAGACTACGTCCGATTCGGCCAGAAGCCCGTCCAGTTCCACACGCTCCACGCCGAGCTCGCGAAATACATTGTCATCCAGATAGCTATCATAGGCGACAATCCTCATACCGAACCCCTTAGCCTTGGGCACCAGGGCCCGTGGAATTCGCCCGAATGATATCAGCCCGAGTGTCAGCCCTCTCAATTTCGTCATCTTGCCCCAGACCTCACCCCCGATATAGCGGTCCGGCTGTTCCTTCCAGCCTACCGTTTTCACCATATGGTCCAACTGGACAATCCTTCTGGTGCAGGCCAGAATCAGGGCCATTGCATGGTCCGATACCTCGTCCAGGCAGAAATCCGGAACGTTGGCAGCCAGTATGCCCAGATCGGTTGCTGCATCCACATCCATTTTGTCGTAGCCAACGCCGACGCTGATAACGAATTTGAGGTTGCTCAGGCCGGACAGCACCCTGCGGGAAAATGGCTGATAGGTAGCCTGCGTAATCGCCGCATCGGCGTCACCCACCGCCGTGATAATCTCGTCCTCGGTGGCTTCCAGCGGGCAGAAGTTACCCACAAGCTCCACCTCGACACCGGCCTCGTTGAACATTCCCGCGTAATCAACCACGAGAGACATCCCCAGAAGATCGACAACTTTAAAGGCCATCGTTACCTCCTTTCACCCAACCTCCTTCCATCAAGGGAGAGGTCTTTCGGCTACATTTACATGGTCACTACGAATGAAGCAAGCTCAAGGCAGTCTATACGGTGCTCTTTACCAGCTCGACCCCGCGCCTGAAGGCAGCCAGATTGCGGGTCAACACCTTATCGTTGTCCTGATACCGCTTCTGGAGCTCATGCTCGACAAGCTCGGGGGAGATGGCACTTGTAATAGCAATGTAGGCGCCAAGCATTATCAGGTTCTTGCCCAGGATAGAGCCCATATCGGTGGCGGTCTCCAAAAAGGGCAGCGCGTAGAGTTTGTAGTCTTCTCTCCGCCTCTCGGCGGTCAGCCCGGCCGTATCAGCGATTATGAAACCCTGTGGGCGTACCCGGTGCTCGAAGGACGGGAACTGCGAGCTGTCGAGCAGCATCACGACCTCCGCCTGGTCCAGCAGCGGAGACGCTATCTTTTCATCGGAGATGATAACCGTACACTCGCAGAGGCCGCCGCGCCTGGCAAAACCATAGGACGAAACATAGGATACGTGCTCATAACGCTGGAAAGCTGCCTCCAGCAGGACCTGCCCTGACACCAGTACCCCCATGCCCCCGATTCCCGCCATGAGAACCTCATTCCTTGCTTTACCGTTCTGTCCCATGCCTCTGCTCCTTCAATCTATATACGTCACGTTTCTGAACTCGCCCAACGGGAATTCGGGTATGACGTTATCCCGTATCCACGCCAGGCTCTGCACGGGGGTTAAATGCCAGTTAGTAGGACAGGCCGTTATAACCTCGACAAAGCCCGTGCCAACGTTATCCAACTGTCTCTGGAAGGCGGTCTTTATGTAACCCTTAGTCCGCCGGTAGTCAGCCGGGGTCAGGAGAGCCCCCCGGGCGCTATAGGCTACACCCTTGAACGTAGCTGCCATCTCGGCTGTATGCACCGGGTAACCCTCTTCACCGGGGTTTCTTCCCTGGGGAGAGGTAGTTGTTACCTGCCCTACGATTGTAGTAGGGCCTAACTGGCCGCCGGTGGTGCCGAAGTTGGTGTTGTTCACCATTATGATGGTTATCTTCTCCGACCTGCTAAGGGCTCCGATAAAAGAACTGGCCCCGATGGCAATACAATCCCCGTCTCCCTGCACGGTGAATACGATGTTATCTGGGTAGATCCGCTTGATCGCCGTCGCCACATCGGGTCCACGGCCGTGAGCGGGAGAAACCCGGTCAAGGTCGAAACCTCCGATCAAGATGCCGGAGCAGCCGACACAACCAACCATGATGGCCTCGTCTCCAATGCCCAGTTCCTCGAGTGCCTCGGCGATCATGCGCGCTACGACGGGAGTCTGGCAGCCGGGGCAGAACAAGTCCCACAGGTAATCAGCAAACCACTCCCGTACAAATATCTCCGGCCTTCCGCTGACCCTCTCCTTCACCATCTCTCTTGCTTCTTCGCTCATAGCAATCTCCTTATCTCCTCAAGGACCTTTGCCGGCATTATCATTCCATCTTCCGAAGCAAGATGGCGGAATGTCGCGTCCACAAGGTGGACCTCGGCTTTCCCTTCTACCGCGATTTTAACATCATCTACCATCTGGCCCATGCTGTCCTCAACAACGAGGAACCTGCAACCTTTGGCCGCCTTATCACGAATCGCTTGATTCGGGAAAGGCCAGAGAGTTATGGGACGCAGCAGTCCCGCCTTGAGTCCCTCGGCCCGGGCCATGTCTACCGCCTCCTCAGCTACCCGCGCGCAGTATCCATAGGCCACAAGCACCAGAGCGGCATCCTCTGTCCTGTACTCTTCGTACCTCACCTCGGAGGCTTCGATCTCCTGGTAAGTCTCCCTCATGTCAACCAGATAAGATACAAAGCTTTCGCCCTTCAGTGGATTATAGCTGGCGCCAATTGCACGGTGTTTTCCGTCTTCGTGCTTGCCGCGATCGGCCACCGCCCAGTCCTTCTCCGGCAGCGGGCCGAACTCCACCGTTTTCAATTCGAGTGGCTCGACCACATGGCCCATAAGGCCATCGCTCAGTACAACTACGGGGTTACGGTACTTATCGGCAAGGTAAAATGCCAGCTGCATCAGGTCATGGGTCTCCTGCACCGTTGCCGGGGCAAGAACAATAGTCCTGTAGCCGCCGCCGCCGCCACCCCTGGTAGCGGAGTTGTAATCCTGCTGACTATGCGTGAGCCGCTGGACGCCGGGTCCCACTCTTTGCACGAGGACAACCACGCAGGGAAGACGTGCGGCAGCGAGGTTCGACATGCCCTCCTGCATTAATCCCCAGCCCGGGCTAGATGTAGATGTCATGGCGCGAACCCCGGCGGCAGCAGCGCCGAAGAGCATATTTATCGTCGCCGTCTCGCACTGGGACTGAAGGAATATCCCGCCCCTCTTGGGCATCTCGCGGGATAGGAATTCTATTATCTCGTTCTGGGGCGTTATCGGGTAGCCGAAAAAGCACTGACAGCCTGCGGTGATCGCTCCCCAGCCTACAGCCTCATTTCCTTCGGTTAGAATCCTCTCTGCCATTAATACACTCCCTCATCCCTTAGTTTGGCCAAATCGTCCCAGGTGTAGCCGCAGATTTCCATCAGCACCTCCTCGGTGTGCTGACCCAGCTCATTGGCAAGTCTCTCCACCTTGCCGGGTGTCTCACTTAGTTTGACCGGTATCCCGGGCACCTTAACCTTACCGTGGATAGGATCATCTACTTCCACGACGTACTCGTTTGCTATCACCTGAGGGTCAGCCGCCAGGTCTGCGAAATCGTTAACCGGCGCCGCAGGAATTCCCGCCTCATCGAGCGCCTTCAGCCATTCGTCTCTGGGCTTCATGCTAATGATTTCCAGCAGCCTAGGCTTGAGCTCATCGAATTTCTGCCCTCTAATTGTCTGATTTTCAAACCTCGGGTCCTTTTCCAACTCCTCGATGCCGAGCACCTTGCAGAACTGAGGCCAGAACCTGTCCGCCTGCAGAGCAGCGACGGCGAACCATTTGCCGTCCCTGTCCTGATAAACGTAGTACAGCGGGTTTCGTGCGGCCGCCATGACCGACCCCGGAGGGACGATACCCATCATAAAATACATCTGGAACTGGAGTCTGCCCATTTCGATCTGGCCTCCCAGCAGTGAAGCATCAACCCTCTGGCCGATACCAAACCGCTCGCGTACGAGCAGTGCCAGCAGCACCCCGTATGCCGTCATGACGCCGCCAACCTCGTCGGCGAAGCCAGCGCCGATGGGCGTCGGCACCAGGTCCTCCGATTGACTAATGCTCAACATGCCTCCCCTCGCCTGCCCCGCGAAGTCGGCGGACATCTTGTCCGCATCCGGGCCCTTTGGGCCGAAGCTCGAACTCAGGGCATAGATGAGCCTGGGATTGTATTGCTTCAGAGTCTCGTAATCCAGCTTCAATCTCCTGGCAGCGCTCTCGCGGTAGTTGGTCACAAAAACATCCGATTTCTCCACCATTTTATATAAGACCTCTCTCGCCTTATCCTTTGCCAGGTCCAGCACGATCCCCTTCTTGCCCCGGTTCTGGTTCTGGTAGTAGAAATTCAGCGGCAATTCCGCTCCGTACATGCTCAGCAGACCCCGACCGGGTTCGCCTTCGGGAGGCTCTATCTTTATGACCTCGGCGCCCATGTCAGCCAGCAGTGCGGTAGCGACCGGCCCCTGCTGCCACGCCGTCCAGTCAAGTACTCTGATCCCTTGCAGCGGTTTGGTCATTTGTGCCTCCCCTGTCAGGTTTGTTCGAACAGCAATTCGCTTGCTGCCCTATCCAGCCGATTTCTTGTAAGCCTCCACCATTTCCATGAAAGTTTCTATCCGGTTCCTGGTCTCCGCCTCAGAATAGGTATCCAGATCTACGATATCGCTTTCCATGAACATCACAGGCATTTTGGGATAATAATCCCGGATAACGTTTCTTACCAGAATCTGGCCCATAGTGGAAGCCCTGCAGGAGCGCGTGATATGCATCACCACCCCATCGATGCTGAAGTCTTTTATCCGCTCCAGATGCGCCTGGGCCAACGGGGGTACTCCGCCAGCCTGCTGGCCTCGCCACTGTAAAGCGCTGTTTCGTTCGAAAGCCCGCTCGGCGATAAGCTGCACCGGATCGCTGGCATCGGGCGGTATCTCAAAGGGCTCGGGGATCATGTAGGCTGTCTCGGCAGCGAATACCGCCCCGAAGTTGAGAAAATAGTCCAGTATGTTCATCGTGTGCCAGGGAGGCAGCCCGACGCCCCACAGCAGGCGGTACTTCTCGTCATCGATTACCCCTGTCCTGTTGTCCACCCTCTCCTTGAGTTCCTGGTAGAGTCCCTTGTAGAACTCCAGCGTAAACGAATCAGTCAGCATCATGTGATGTGGTACAAACAGGACGAAGTGGTCCTGTGTTGACATCGGACAGGGGATAGCCTTCCTCAACTCGTAGGCCTCGCGCCACCACCATCGGGTCTCCTCCACGTGCCTCACAATAGCCATCAGACGGTCGTAGTCCATCTTAGTGCCAGTCTGCTCTTCCAGAAAGGCGATCAGCCCTCTTAATTCCTCAGCCATGTAGCGAACTGAGTGCTCCCTTATAGCTTCCATATCGGCATCACTGGGAGGCATGAGAACTTCAATATTGTATATCGGGGTATCTTTGTAACGGCCCAGAGCTTGAAACCACTTCCAGCGCGGGTCGCAACCCATGCTACACCCCAGGAGTATGTCCGGCTCAGGCATTCCACCGTCCGGGGCATCCGGCGGCATTTCTCCCAGTTCATGCCGTAATGCATCGAATCCTATGCCAACCTGAGCGTAGCCACATAGCAGGTCAGAGTACCCCTCGGCACGTGCCTTGTCCATATAGGGTTCAGCTTGCCGCTTGACAGCGCAGAGACCGGCGTAGTTCTCAGTATATACCTGCACAATATCCATTGCTTCCAGAATTTCCTCGTAGTTGCACATGACCATACAGTAAGCTACTTTTCGCTTCTCTTCTTTAGCCTGCTGTGCCTGCTGGTACATGCGTTTTACTACAGTGCGGATCTTCCCCGCAGACTCCGTAGATTTGCGAGAACTGGTCTTTTCTTTCGCCTCTTGTGTCATGCCCTCTATTCCTCTCTTCGCGCCTCGATAGTCTCTAAAAAAGCCTCGATTCTGGTCTTCCACTGCCCCAGGGGAGGCATAATATAGTCATCCTCCAGATACAGTACCGGTAGCCCCAATCTTTCCAGATAGCCCTTTATCTCAGGGGCATCAAGCTGATATGTGTCACAGTAGCGGATTGTGTAGAGCAAGGCCCCCTGAACGTTCCATTCACGAACGTAATTGCTCAGATAGCCGAAGCGTTCAGGGACTTTCCCCTCCCGGTAAGTACAGGGACAGGTGACCCCACCCAGATAGCATTCCGCAAGCCCGCTGAGCGCTCCTTTCGAAGCATCCACATCCTCCCAGAAGGAACGGCTGCCGGTGCACAAATCATCCATAACCACAGCGGCCCCGCAGTCCTCCACCAACCTAATCACGGCCACATCGTCCACTTCGCTGCCCGAAATGATCAGCCGGGGCCTGCCATCAGGGCCCGGCTTTCGCCCGCGCACCTCAGCGATCACATTCTCCAGAAGCTCATTAAACTCCTCAACCGGAATGGTCATACCCGCTACCAGCACCCAGGTGATTTCGGTGCCAGAGATAAGCGGCGGCTCCTGCTTTCGCAGCTCATAGAGCTCTCGAAGGAAAGCGCGGCAGCGATTATGAAGGTTAATAGCCCTGATAATATCCTCTTCAGAAACAGAGCGTCCGACAAAACGCTCTAGGCTGCGCTGGAAATCTTCCAACTCTTTCCGGAAGTACTCGAAGGACGCCCGATGGGTCATATGAGGAACAGTAATACAGTGGCTGTAGGGCGGTTTCATATAATATTTCCAGATATCATAGACGCGGTGCATGGCATCGCAGGTGTGGGGGATGACTACGCCTGAGAGGAAATCGTACTCCCCGCTCATTGCAAGGTCAAAACAACTGCGTACATAGGGGCACATGATGGTTTCCAGATACTGGTCAGCCTGCTTCAGCGGTTTACCCACCCCGCCCTGGATGCGGTAAGGCACCAAATCCAGGGCTGTCAGCAACTCTGCCGGGGTATAGCAACACAAATAACCTACGACCTTCTTCCCCTGGGCTGCCAGCTCCCGCGCCCTCAACCCCCTATTCTCATACAGCTCCCGCGCCCTATTCATCGCCCCTCGAGCTACACTCGCCATAAAGCCCCCTCCATCTTTCACGGATAGAACATCTCTCTGGCCGCTTTCCTAAGATCAGTCCGGAAATCGGGATGAGCGACGGCGATAAGCTCATTGGCCCTCTCCCGGTGGCTCTTCCCCGCCAGGCTGGCTATACCGTACTCCGTTACCACGTAATCGGCAAATTGACGGGGTATGGTGACCAGAGAGCCTTCAGCCATTTGTGAGACGATAGTGGAACTGCCGCCGAAGGCAAGGGAGCGCAACATACTGATAGCACGCCCGCCCTTAGCCATAAAAGCGCCCAGATGGAAGTCAAGCTGTCCTCCCGGACCGTTAATCATACGTGGGCCAAACTGTGTCTCACAGGTTATCTGGCCTGTGAGGTCAACCTGAAGAGCACTGTTAATAGCAACCATATTCTCATTCTGGGCGATGACCGTGGGGTTATGAACATATTCACAGTCATACATTTCAATAAGAGGATTATCGCTCATCCAGATGTATCCGTCCCACCCGGCACCATCCAGTGCCGTAAAGATTGCTTTTCCGGGATGAAGGGTCTTTCGTTTCCCGGTAAATACCCCCTGCCTTATCAGCTCGGGCTGGCCCCAGGCAGACATCTCGGAGTGAATCCCCAGGTCTTCATACCCATCGAAGAGCCCGACCCTTGGTAGCCATGTGGTCGGCCTGCCGGCACCGATCTCGATGGTATCGCCGTCCCTGATCAACTCTCTTACATATCCGGCCATGACCTCTGCCTCGGGATAAGGCTCTTCCATCCCCATAACCCCGGTGAAAAAGTCGGTATTCAGCACATCCATCAGAGGCCCCATTAAAGGAAAGGCTCGCCCCGTGTACTCCGGCTCATGTCTGTTGCTCTTCGTCAGGACCTCTATCCACTCTTGCTGCTTACTCTCATCCTTGACATTCTTCGAGACGAAGTCTCTAACCTCCTCATCAGTTACCCGGTGAGTTGGCGCGTCCACGAAATAGTCGACCTCCGACACATGAATAAGATTTGTTGCCGTAGTAAGGGTAGACCATATTCTCATCCACTTCGGCGATGACAACCTTAGCCCTCCTGGCATGGCTCTTCTTGTTCCACAAATGGGGCCCGAAGCTGCAGAAGCCGTTCTTGTCCGGGGGGGAAACATTGGTCATGAAAACGTCGATATCCCTCCTGTCACGCCTCATCTCCTCATCACAGAACTTGGGCCTGAGGGACATAAGGCACGGTATGAAGGAGGTTACCTTGGCATCATGAGAAGGGCGCCCCATTGGCCCGAGGAAGTTGATGGCGCCGATAAAGAAGTTCTCCTCCCAGCCGGGCTGAAGCCAGCCGGGGTCAACCGAGGGGGCGTTTATCTCAAGATAAACGTTTTTCAGTTCATCCTTGCGCTTACCTAAGGCCAGAGGCACCTGTGTGGGATGCGCAAAAGGTAAAACAACCCTGTCACCCGACTTAACAACCCTGGCCGCCTCTTCAGCTGAGACCAGTTTCCTCTTGTAATCCTCTCTCCAGTCTCTGCCATATTCCCTGGACTCAGTGATATAGGGAAACCTCATGGCTCACCTCTTCCCGGCACCGGTCCTAAATGTCAGAAGCTTTCGTCAACGATATGTAACGAAACAAGTAAGTAGTTGGGTTGGAACTATTTCTCAATGCCCGATTGACCGAGTAATTCAGGTGCCGTATCTCATCAAACGGTTTCTATCCCTGCACACAGGTCTGCTCTCTCTACAATAACAAAGCAAAAAAAAGAGGTTAATGGCCTGCCTTAGATTCGGCGCTGCTTCTCCTGAGCTACTTCGCATTTGCTGTACCTTTTACAGCATCCAGTCTGAATTGTCAAGGTATTCGTAGTAGCAATGACTTATATCGAATTCAGTATCCTGCAGCAACATCCCGAAACGATTGACAAATCGTTTATAATCGCGTATAAAAGCTACGATTAAAATTAAGCATCAGCCGTTGATAGCCTGCCCTCAGACATGCGGCGAAATGCCAGTTTAAAGTGAAAAGGAGAGGAAATGAGAAAGCTGTCAGTCATACTAGCCCCCCTGCTGATACTGGCGATTGCCCTCACCGTCATTAGCTGCGGTGGAGAGGAAGCGCCCACCCCAACCCCCTCCCCGGAACCCTCACCCACCGCTACTGCGGAGCCCACGCCCGTACCTACGGTTGCACCTACACCTTCCCCCACACCCGTACGCACCCCCGTGCCGACGTTGAGCACAGAGCCCCCCTGTCGCTACCACGGCACAGCGAAACTGAACGGCGCTAATGTGGCCGACGGCACCGTAATAAAGGCCATAATAGACGGTGATGAATATACCACTACCACACCGGCAGTTTACGGCCCCTCGACATACGCCTTAAAGATAGTCCCCGCAGCCGGCTATGCCGAAGGGGCAGCCGTCACATTCATGATAGGCGCCTATACCGCAACCCAGACAGGAGGTTGGGAAACGGGAGGCAACATAGAGTTGAACCTCACCGCTTCCACAACATGAATCAATAATCGTGCGGAATTTGATGGTGAAACCTATTGACATACGTACGATAGTCTGCTACTCTGCTTCGCAGTAAACCTAAAGGAAAGGAGAGCTAAAATGCAAGCCTACTGTATGAAGTGCCGGGGCAAGGTAGAAATCAAGAATCCCAAAGCGATCACAATGAAGAATGGCAAGCCGGCCACGCAGGGTGTATGCCCGAAATGCGGCACCAAAGTATTCAGAATCGGCAAGGCATAGTAGTCGAACTCAGTAATAATAACCGCACCCACCGCGAGAAAGATCTCCATTCCGGTGGGTGCAGTTGTTATGTTCGGGATTATACATGCACGCTAGCCTGAATAGTCATGGCATGTCAATTCCTCCTGAATAAAGCAATAGTCAATCGGGTTATCGAGTCCTATGTCACCCAACTCACCATCCATCTAAGTGCATCCCAGTAACTCTCTGTCATGGGCAACCCCGAGATAACGGGGAAGAACAGGTTGAAGCACACGACGTTGAGGGCAAGATAGCAGGCGACAACCCATTTGCCCCACTTATACCGGTTCCATAACCACTGTATCCAGAGAGTAACTGCGAGGATAATGAACAGCACATTGGGGTAGAAGTGGTAGATAAATAGACAGCGGCCGATCAGGGCGAATATCAGCCACTGCGCCAGGAACGGGATTAGTATGAAGAGGGCAGTCCTGTTCCGGTGCCTGACCGCGAGCCAGAGGACGCCCAGCATGGCGGGAATTGCCGCCCACCAGAGAGCGGGGTTACCCAGAGTGGCAATATAAGACGTGGTACCATTGAAGTATCCCACATACATCCACAGCGGACGGAGCATCAGGGGCCAGGACCACCACTCTGAACTGAACGGATGCTCCGCTGTCAGACCCGAATGGAACTCAAACATGAACCACTGATGGTCCCACCAAGCCCCCAGGTCGTACCCTGCCAGGAAGTAGGGAATGTAGGAGAGCATGTAGATGGCCACAGCTACTCCCATTCCTCCTACGAACCAGCAGACCTCAGTCCTGTAGATCGGCTTGCGCCATTTCAGCAGAAGCAGCAGCAGTATCAGTCCAATGAAACCCCACATGATGACCCACTTAGTTGAGAACCCCAGCCCGAAGAACACGAGACATATGAAGAGGTCCCTTCCCCTGTGTTCCGGGTCCTGCCAGTACCTGTAGAAGAAATAGAACATGGCCATTACAAAGAACAGCACGAAGGTCTCGGGGGTTGCAATCCGGGCTTCGGCAAAGTGCATGCAACAAAATGTGAGAAGGAAGGCGGCGATGAGCCCGGCGCGGGATGAACTAAACATGCGCCTGGCGAAGAGATATATAAGAGGAATCATCAGGGTGGCGAAGAGCACACCCGCAATGCGCCAGGCAAAGGGGTTGTGGCCGAAGACCCATATACCGGCGGAGATGATGAGCTTGCTCATAGGCGGATGAGTCCGCTCCCCGTACGGGTCCTCTAGCTTTAACTGCTCCTCTGCCGCGCGGACGTAATATATCTCATCGAAATACGTGCCCGATTTGTGACTGTCCGGCTGATCAATGAGGTCCTGCTCGTCTTTAAGAGGCTCGCCAACGCTCTCACCGCGATCCGAGACCACCGCGGTTATATCCAGCTTCTGGCCTCCGGAGAACACGGCCACCTCCCCGATCCGCCCCGACCTCCCCGCGAATATCAGCCGAATATATCTGGTGTCCTGCCCCAGAGAGACATTTTCCCACTTCTGCCAGCTCCCGGACCTGGACAATTCGGTCTGGAGCGTCCACTCTTCAGGTGAGCCCCAGTAGACCTCTACGTCCACGCCGCTGGCATCCTGTAGAAGAAAGTAGACTTTATCGACATGCCTGATTTCCCCGAGGTCGAGATAGACCTCCTCGGGGTCCTCCGCCGGAACAAAGTCCGAACTGGGGACACGCAGGTCTCCCAGATTCCAGAACGACACACAGAAGAATATAATAGCCAGAGCCGCTACGCCGACAGGAGCGCTGCGGAACTTGAGTCCCCTGCGGACGGGTGGCGGACGCTCTCCCCCAATTCCCTCAGGGGCCGGCAATGGAAGTGGTGGTCGTGCCTCGGCCCCGGCCGGCTTAGACCGCTGCATTCTATAGAAAGTCCATATGGACAGGCCAAACAGGATGATATTCACAGGAGCCAGAACGTAAATAGACCAGTGGCCGTCGGGAATGAAAACCCCGTTGTTGAGCGTCGACATCACATAGACCAGGTTAGATAAGTAAGTTGCTGTCAACCCGATATATATCCAGATTGTGAAACGTGTGTACCAGCCCAGTACCAGAAGAGCTAAGACGGGGAAGAGGTAACGTTCGTGCATCCTGGTCATCAGCATGAAGAAGCCAAACATAATCAGGAAGACAGCGAAAATAGCCGATCTTGGCTCATACCTGCGGTGGAGCTGCCACATGACAAAGGCCAGAAATCCCAAAAAGGCGAGAATCCCCCACACCTGATAGGTCAGGCCGGCATGTGAAACTGTGTCATGCTTCCAAAAACCGAGCAGAGCCCAAATGTTATAGGCATTGAGACTGTTATAGGGATACATGCTGTATCCCGTGTAGCGGTCAATAAGAAACGCTATCGGGTTGTCCCAGTTGAATGGCAGGATAACCAGAAAGGCGACGGCTGCGAAAACCGTGCTGGTTGATATGACCCGCCGCCATTCACCGTTTCTCCACAGCACATAGGCTATGACAGGCAGCAGTACAATGCTTTGCGGCTTGGTGAGTATGGCGAGGGCGAGCAGGCCGCCCGAAAGTTCGTACTTTGAACGCAGAAGTGTGTACAGAGAGGCAACCATGAAGAAAGTGTAGATGGAATCCATCTGGCCCCACACCGCCAGGTCGTATATGGCTGCAGGGTTGAAGGCGTAGAGGGCCATGACTGCCAGGGACACCCTGAAAGAGAACCTGCCGCGCAGAAACCTGAAGATGAGGTAGGCTGTGGCTAGGTCGAACAGGTTCGAAGGGAGCCTGATAAAGAAGTCGAGGTTATCAGGGTTTATGGCGTGGGCGAGCTTCCCGAAAATCCAGAAGATATAGATATTCAGGGGCGGATAATCGGACCAGTTGTTATCATAGAAGTGACGTATCCCGCCGTCGGCGGCACCGTTGAACCACCATCTGAACAGGCCCAGATCACAGTTGCAGCCCTGCACCCGGAACAGGACGAGGCGCACAATAAGGGAAACGACCAATACTGCTACTACAAGGGCGATCTGCCAGCGCCGCTCGGACAGCTTCTGCTGTAGCATTATTAAGACTACTGTATGCATGCCGACCTTTCACAGTATATAGCTATTGAGCTATCACTCTATATATACACACGCCCTCATTTTCGTAGACCAGCTCATATCTATCCGGCCGGGTGGCGAATTTCTGCAACCCTTCCTCTCCATATTTTTCTCTCTCCAGGCTTCCCACATAGATATATTCGACATCATATCTCTCTAGAAGTTCCCTTGCCTCGTCCCTATCCGTGGTCTGGTAAATCGTATCGGCATCTGAATCCCTTCCCGCCACTTTGTCCCACCCGCCATGCCACATCACCTCGTGAGTCAACCAGCCAACTACTGTGGGCAGGCCTGTCATCGTGGATATGCGGGATGTAAAGTTGTACGCACCACCGGGCACCTCTAATATAACAGGAGAACCTTCAATGGCAGCATCTATCCATAGAATCGCTTCATAGTCGCCCTTATCCAAGGTTTCCACATAGGCTAATCCGTCCAGTGTCCCCCGGCCGAACCCGAAAGCAGTCTGCCTGCCGCTTGTCCACCCTGCCGTGAGTCCTATGGGTTGAATTATGGATGCTATAACGAAAAGTATCAATAGGGCAATCCAAAGGGTCTTCAGCTTTCCACCGATATTTTGAAGCACCCAGAAGACTGCGAATGCCGACGCCACACCCAGGAAAACCCAAACCTGCAGGTAGAACTTCATGACTGTGTTGAATCTCTCGTAAGGTATATAGTATGCATCGTTTACATAAATAACCTCGCAGATAAATGCAATTAGCGCCCCCATTAGCACGAGGAGCAGCATGAAATCTGCCGTGTTCATCCGTCGTATCCTTCGTGACCTGTATATGTAGTATAAAGCCGCAAAAATCAGGGGGATTAGTACAAGAATAAGCTGGAAGTTCCACAGGAAGCAGAGTAAAGCAGCGACAATAGTAATGATCAGAGCGATAACGAGGGCCCTTTCTCTTAACAACCTGCGCCTGGATAAGACACAGAAGTATGCGAGAACAGCGAACAAGAAGAGGGCAAAAAGCTCCACAAAATCTATTAAATCCGTCCTGACATCTACAAGGCCGATCCCTTCAACGCCACTCATGCCCCTTGAAATGTAATAAGGCAGGTACAGCAGAACACTGAGACCAATAACTCCGATAATACCCTTCTTACTGAGGCCTATCCTCAGTAACAGGAACGCCAGTAGTGTGAACGCTATATAGGCCGGGTAGTCCCACGTATTTACGAACGCAAAGAAGCCTAGACTGATGCCGAGGATAAAAATAATCAGCAGAGAATTCCATTTCGACTCAACACGACCAGCACCACTCCCGCGGAACAGTGCAAACATCAGCGAGATGAACATCAACTGAAACGGTATGCTCATCATATGCGGGTGCAGTTCTCCCTGCAGAAAGGTGTAGTAAGGATAGGAGTTGCCTGTATTCGGTATAACCTGAGCACCCAGATCGAAGGTAAACAGCCATTCTACGAAATTAGGAGCTTCCCTGACGCTGTGTCCCAGCACCTCGCCATCCGTAAGATAGGCGAAAAGCTGAAATGCCCCGGAGATGAATCCCAACAGGCAAACGAAGGCGGCAGTAACAAAACCATAAAGCTTTCTCTCCGTGGCGTTGTAGCCCAGTCCATAGGCAGCGCTTACAGCCAGAGCAAAGAACATCGCCATCCCAAGGTTATAGGCTATACCAGAAGGCACCTTGGACATCAGCGTAAGTATTGCAACGAGGAGATGTCCGCCGTAGTAGTAAGATAGGCTCTCGCCAGCCAGCCAGGGGTCGTGAGGTGGAAAGTAGTCGCTGCGCAGGATCGACTGAAGAAACCCGAAGTCCATGAAGTCCTCGGAATATGCATAGAATATATCCGGCTTGTACATCAGGAAGATCAGGAAGAGCACAAATGCAGCCGAAAATATCGCTTCGCTCACTGCCATTGCCCTCAACGGCATAAGCCTCGGGTTCAAGTGCTTTCTGCCCAGGAAAAGTGAGATTGCCAGAAGTAAAAGAAGCGATATGGTGATGCTGACGTATCCGAAGCTGACCAATCTAATGCTGGCGAGGAGCCAGGTAAAGTATGTCACGAGGAGCAGGCCAAGGAGTTTGGAGATGAAATAGCCCCTGTCCGGCAGCCCTTTGCATACCCTTGATACCAGGGGAAACGTGATAAAGCCAATAACTACAAGAAGCAGCCACCAGACTATGGCATACCCGACTTGTATCACTTATACAGCCTCTACAATTCGATACGATCCTACTGTATCCAGCCTTTATGCAGCCGGCGGGAACGCACCTCATACCATCCAGTCAAACTTATGGAAAGACAGCGTGCCCCATAGATTGATGGCGCAGCTCAAGATAATTACTGCGATTTTTAAGCGGTCCAGGCGATAGCGCATGCCGGACGCCACGAGGATAGCCATAAACGGGAGAAAATCAATACTGAAACGATATCCAAACTGCAGCCATCCGGTCGCCCCGTAGGTTACTATGGGAATATATACGAGCAAGAGAGCGGCCAGAGCCGCCAGGGTCATTCGCTCTTTCAAACGAGCCCTGAACATGTAGAGCAAAGCGGGCGTTGTGAGAAACAGCCCCAGCCCCATGAACGATGGCTTGAAATAGGGAAACTGGTCCGTGAATACAGGAGTATAGAAGAGTATGGCGTTCAACTGACGGGGGATGTAGCTTATGTCGAGGAGACCCTCTGAGAACCAGGGTTCATCTATAAACTGGCCGCGTTCATACCCAAAAGTGAAACTACCGTACTCGCCATAAGTATAGAGAAGGTACAGTCCTCCCATTGCCATTAGAGCAAGCCCGAAAACTATCAGGCGGCGGATTACGACGCGGCGGTCATCAACTCCACGAGCTGTAGTATAAGCAAAGAAGGGGAAGGCGAGAAACGTGGGCAGACGCGAAAGTCCGGCCAATCCCACCAGAATACCAATAAGCCAGGGGCGGTTTTTGCCCGTGGTCTCAACCAGGGCAGCCATCAGGAAGAAAAACGCCGACACGTGGGCAAATGTCCATACGCTGCCCTCCGTAGCAGACCACCAGAAATTCGTCCCAAAAGCGAGCAGCACGGCCATTGCAGCTTTGAAGGGCAAACTCCAGCGGAGTTGAGTGGCAGCTACCCAGAACAAACCTATAGCCCCCCCTCCCACCATCATGGATACGATAGCCTGATTGGTGCTGAGACCCCAGATGGCAACCCAGGGGAGGAGGAACAGGGTCGGGGCGGGGGGATTAATGACAAATGCCTTATCTCCATACCTGGCAAGCTCCAGCCAGGGAGGAGCATCTACGAGATAAAGGCGACCGTGGAAGAAGGCATCGACCAGACGAACATAGTGATCATAAGGGGTCGAACCCTTGCTTGTGACAAAATAGATGACAAAAACCAGAATGGCTACGCAAACAGCCTGGAACCATTTATTATAGAGCGCTTGATCTTTGACAAATCCAGCCGCTTGCCTCAAATCCATACCGCCCTTCAGCTTAAACCAAAGCGATACCGGCTTGCAAGGTTACTATACTTCGTACTATAGCACGTCTGGCATCGCACAACACTTACAGCATTCTAACAGAACTTCACTGACACAGGAAGCAGGAGAGTGAGCAACGGCCTGCAGGGGTATTTCTCTAAGATGAAGCGTTTCAGAAGATAATCGACGCGCAGGGCTGCACTGGAGGAGGGCACATTATCTGGATACGGTGTCCGCAATATGCCCTGCATCTTTCCTGCCAGATTTCCGGATATTGAACTCAATATGAAAGAGGCTGCTGTTTGAAATAAAAAGGTGCGTTTTCGTATAACAATAACCTTGATTTATAAAACTAAGGTCCACACGTGAGAATGTGCGGACCTTTTTTACCTGCAAGCTAAGGAACAAAATCAGGTTGGATTAGAGAAAGGAACTTTTCTTATTGTATACACTACAAGGGCAAAACTTTACGATTGTGGACATAGTTTGAAAAACGAAGCGTGACAAGATTATATGCTAGCTCTCAACAGGGCTTAGAATATCACCTTGTCGTCCACCAGACGCGCTATCTCTTCACCCGACAGCCCCAGGAGTTCGCCGAAGACGTAGTCGTTGCTCTCGCCCATAATAGGGGAGGCCTTTTGGACTTTCACCGGAGTCTTTGAATAGCGCCAGGGAACCTCGAAGATCACCTGCTTCCCCATAACAGGATGTTCCACGGTAGTGGACATGCCCCTGTGCTTGAAATGGGGATCGTGGACAATCTCCTCGTTGCTTAGCGAAGGCATTGCGGCCACACCAGCCTTCTGCATCGTGTCAGTTATCTCGTAATGGGTATAATTCAGCGTCCACTCTGTCACCAGCCTGTCCATCTCATCCTGATTTTCCCAGCGCTTATAAGCGTCGGAGAACCGCTCCTCGTTAGTCCATTCGGGATTACCCAGAACTGTGCAGAAGGCATCCCACTCCCCGGGTGTGGAGACGGCGATGCTGACCCATTTCTGCTCACCCCTGCAGCGATAGCAGTTATGGGGCGCCATGATCTGGTCGCGGTTTCCCTCACGGTTACGGACTCTGCCGTTTATTAGGTAGTCCATGAGCGCATTTCCGGCAAGGGAAGACTGGCTCTCGACCGATGACACGTCTATGTGCTGCCCCTTCCCTGTGCGCTGCTTGTAATTGAGCGCTGCGACTATGGCGAACGCCCCCGAGATGGCGGCCATAAGGTCGGTCGAGCCAGTCATCGGATTAGGAATATCGTCGCTGTAACCCGTCAGGTTAGCCAGGCCGCTCGCGCAGGTGAAGTTGGGGGCATAGCCTCCATAGGTACGGAAAGGTCCTCTCGCGCCGAATGCTGAGGACGAGAGCATGATGATATCGGGTTTGATTTCCCTGAGTACGTCGTAGCCGAGGCCGAGTTGCTCCATAGCACCGGGGCGCATGTTCTCGGCCGCCACGTCGCTGATCTGTACTATCCTTCTCGCCAGCTCGACTGCACGCGGCTGTTTCAGATTGAGCTTTACGGACAGCTTGTTCAAGTTGATCGTGTTGAAGACTGGGGATTCCTCCACCCCCTTGAATGCTTTTCCAATGGTGAAGGTCATAGTCCGGGTCTGATCGACGCGGTTCATGCTCTCGATCTTAATCACCTCAGCACCGAGCATGGCCAGCAGGCCGGTGGCATAAGCACCTGCCCAAAGCCAGGTGAAGTCGGCTACCCTGATTCCCTGAAAAGGAGCGCTGCTCATCTTATAAATGAATCTTCTTTCCTATATAATGCCGGCCGTGGCCAGCTTTGTGAGTTCCTGCCTGCTGTAGCCGAGCCGCTCGCAATAGATAAGTTCGTTATGCTGCCCCAAAAGCGGCGCCGGACTGCCCCGCCACGGAGTTTCAGAGAACTGATACGATACCGTTGGATATCTCAGACTGCCTGCCTCGGGATGCGCGATCTCGGCGAAAAATCCCCGCTCCTTAAGCTGGGGCGACTTCGCCAGGTCCTCGGAAGTCATGACGGGTACCGCCGCAACCCCGGCGGCCTGAAGCCTGTGAAAGAGCTCATCCTTCGTGTATTGGCTGACCCACTCGCTTATCCTGGGATTGATCTCTGTCCCCGCCCACCAGTGACGTCCGGCCCACGAAGCGAAACGCTCGTCCTGAGCCCATTCCGGGTTCCCCATACACTCGACAAGGCTCTGCCATTCACGGTCTGTGACTATGGTCATCATGATATAGCCGTCCCTGCACGCCATAGGTAAAACGGTGAGGAAGCCTTTCCGCAGGCGGTCGTGAACCTCACCTAAGTTTGCGTAGGTACACACGTGGTTCTGCACCAGTGTCATCAGCACATCCTGCTTCGACACATCTATGTGCTGCCCGATACCGGTGGCAGTAGCAAAATAGGCAGCCGTAAGCGTCGCCAGACAGGCGGTCAGGCCGCAGATGCTGTCGCCGACGATGTCACTTACTTTGACCGGCTCCCGGTCAGGCTCTGAGGAGTGTATAGGCAGCAGAAATCCCTCACCGCCGGCGTGATGCGAATTAAGCTCATATGCTTTGTAGTCGCGGTACGGTCCTGTTTTCCCGAACGGTGTGATCGACGTCATCACCAGACGGGGATTGAGTGCTTCAACGTATTCATAGGTGAGGCCCTGTTTTTCCGCGATTCCGGGAGGGGTATCTTCGACGAAAATATCTGCCTGGGCCAGAAGTTTCTCCAGTATCTCCCGCCCTGTCGCGGTCGTAACATCGAGGGTTATTCCGAGCTTACTGGTGTTGAGGTGAAGGAAGAGCCCGCTCAGCTCCGGATTGCCCATATCTCCTACGAAAGGCCCTTTCTTTCTGGCCTCGTCTCCGATTCCCGGAGGCTCGATCTTTACGACCTCCGCACCCAGGTCAGCCATCAGTTTCGTACAGTACGGCCCGGATACGAGGTTACACAGCTCAACGACTTTTAGATGGGACAGCGCCTGCTCTGACATAGATACTCTGTTTCTCCCAAACCAGCAGTCGGCGAGGACTGATGAGGAATTGCTGCGGGAAGCCCACGGAAATCTATTGTAGCAGATTTCGAGGCATTATTGTACCGTTTATGCACCGAATTAAAGCTTCAGCACATAGCTGGCAGTATTGTATTACTTTTTTACAACCATTAGGTTCGATGAGTGGTAAAGGTGACAATAAACGAAAGTACGCAGTATGTGCCCATTGCACGTTCACTCAGGTTATGCGGCTTGAACAAAGATTAGTTCGTTTTTCGTGTAAAGCAGCCAAGCAAGTCAAATATTGATATGAAAAAAGGTCCGCGTGCAATCGAGCGCGGACCTTCAATTATTATTGTATAAGCTTTCGACTTCCTCACACCTTTTTATATCAGGGCTGAAAACCGCCGCAAAGCCATTTTAATGGCTTCGTTTTCCTCTTTAACCAGCCGTGGAAAAGAGCGCTTCGGCGAAACTCCCGGGAGAAAAGGGGGCTAAATCCTCCAGTTCCTGCCCCGTGCCGATGTAGAGGATAGGTATATTGAGCTCATCGCAAATGGCGAGGACAATACCGCCCTTAGCAGTACTGTCCAGCTTGGCCAGTAAAATGCCGTTGACCTTCACTGCCTCGGCGAAATATCGAGCCTGACTCAGCCCATTCTGCCCCGTAGTGGCATCGAGGACAAGCAGCATCTGGGGCTCGATACCGGACTTGGCCACCACTCGTCTAATCTTTTTCAGCTCTTCCATAAGGTTGGATTTGGTATGTATGCGCCCCGCGGTATCGACGATAACATAGTCAGCGTTTTTTCGTGCAGTCTCCAGCGCGTCGTAAACCACCGCAGCAGGGTCTCCTCCGGGCTGGTGAGCTATTACCGGAATACCTACTCGATCCCCCCAGACCTTTATCTGGTCAATCGCTGCCGCCCGAAATGTATCGCTTGCCGCCAGTATAACCCTCTTCCCCTGCTCTTTAAGTCCGTAGGCCAGCTTGGCGATGCTCGTGGTCTTGCCCACGCCGTTGACCCCAACCACCAGTATTACACCCGGGCTTCCATTCTCCGAAGCTAAAGGCTCCGCCTCCGCCACTGTTAGAATAGATATAATCTCGTCCTTCAAGGCCGTCCTTATTCGGGCAGGTTGATTAATACCCTCTCTCTCGACTCTGAGTTTTAGCCGCTCAATAAGCCTGGCGGTAGTGCTAACACCAACGTCAGCAGAGATAAGAAGCTCCTCCAGCTCATCCCAGAGTTCGTCATCCATAGTAGAGCTGTCGAAGAGGTGAGTTACCTTGCCCCACCAGGCCTCACGGGTACGCTTTACGCCCTGTTCGGTCTTTTTTTCAGATTTCTTGAATAAGCCCAGCATGTCCAGTCATTCCCCGGCCAAGCTCTCCAGCGCCTTGCGCGCTGCTTCCATCTCCGCTGCCCGCTTGCTTCGGCCCCTACCCCGACCCATTATCGAATGGCCGGCCAGCACCTCCACAGTGAAAACCTTATCGTGGTCGGGGCCTAATTCTTCAATAGTGCGATAAACAGGCGTTATCTTCTGCTCGGATTGAACAACCTGCTGCAGCCGCGACTTGTAATCGGCAACAAGCTTATCTTCGACTGCTCGTTCCAGCTCGCCGCCCAACATCTTTAAGATAAAACCTTTAGCAACATCCAACCCGCCATCCACCAGGACAGCCCCGATAACTGCCTCCAGGGCACAGCTCAGGTTCCTTGGACGACGCCGACCTCCGCTCTCCTCTTCGCCATGCCCCAAATACAGATATTCTCCGAGGTTCAAGGACAGGGCAACACGGCTCAGAGTCTCACCACGCACCAGCGCAGACCTGAGCTTTGTCAGGTCCCCCTCTGACAGATCAGGGAACCGATTATATATTTCCTCAGCTACGACTAAGCCGAGCACAGCATCTCCCAGGAACTCAAGCCTCTCATTGGAGGACAGGGATTGATCGGCGTTCTCGTTGAGATATGAGCGATGTACGAGAGATTGCTGCAGAACGGAGAGATCCTTGAAGCTAACCCCCAGGGCAGCTTGAAGGGCAACGATATCTGTCAAAGCGACCGAACCCATTACATATTTAATTTTATAATAAGCTGCTAGCTTCACCTTGTCAAGAAAAGCAACACCACCGCAATACGTGGATTCCAGTTCTGCCGCGTCACTACGAGCCATTCGGTTTCTATCATTGTGAGGAGCCTTAATTGAAGCGAACGTGGCTGAAATATCCCCTCTCCCTTGATAGGAGAGGGCCAGGGTGAGGGTGGTCCTTAGAACCGTTCGCCCTGAGCTTGTCGAAGAGAAACTTTTATCATGTCATTTAGCGTCCTTTGATACGAATTGGTGGGTTCCGCTGCCGCTTCTCGTAACGGGCATAAGTAAAAATGGGTATACTTCGCGATCGCTATCTGCTGATGTCTATCGGTATAACCGTATTGCTGGAGATGGCTGTGGTTTATGCTCCCTTTATGCAGGTGGCGTTTCACACCGTGCCTATCGGCGCGGCCCGGTGGGGCATAGCCATAGGGGTAGCCGGCGCCCTTTTTACGGCGGAGGAATTGCGCAAGGTAATTGCGCCCAAGCTCTTCAGCCGTGGCAAGTGGCTTCCTGCGTAGACCGTTCCTCGTCCTGATTTGACTGAAGGACGGTTTAGTGATATAAAAACTACCGGGCTTGTAGAGAGCGGGCGCAGGTCCTCTGACAGAGGATTGCAGGAGGTTACCTGATTAACCTGATCGGGAGGAACCCGTGAAACGTCCGGCAGCTTTGGTTTTAAGTCGCTTCAAGCTCCTTCGCTAATCATCGTTCTTAACCGAATCTTCCTTAATTCAACCCTTTCGCTGAACCAGAGGGGGGAAGCCATGCCTCAAGGTGAAAACGGCCAGGTGAGGATCTCCTGTCACAACGTGTGGAAGATATTTGGCCCCAATCCAGAGCATGCGCTTGAGACTATAGATGAAGGCATGACCAAGGAGGAGGCACAGGAGAGGACAGGACACGTGGTAGCGGTGAAGAACGTTTCCTTCGATGTCCATGAGGGCGAGGTCTTCGTTATTATGGGCTTATCGGGCAGTGGTAAGTCTACCATCATCCGCTGCCTCAACCGTATTATCGAGCCCACCCGGGGGCAGGTCTTTCTTGACGGCGTCGACCTGAGTACGCTGAGCAAGACGGAGTTGATAATGCTGCGGCGCCATAAGATGTGTATGGTGTTTCAGCACTTCGCCCTGCTGCCCCACCGAACGGTGCTGGATAACGTGGCCTATGGCCTTGAGGTGCAGGGTGTTGATAAATCGCAGCGGCATGAAAAGGGGCTCGAGGTACTCGAAATGGTGGGGCTCAAGGGCTGGGAGAGCAACTATCCCGATGAGCTCAGCGGAGGCATGCAGCAGCGCGTGGGCCTGGCACGGGCACTATCCATAGACCCCGAGGTAATGCTCCTGGATGAGGCGTTCAGCGCTTTGGACCCCTTGATACGCCGCCAGATGCAGGATGAATTCATCAACCTTATGTCAGTCGTACAGAAGACCATCGTATTCATCACCCACGATCTCAATGAGGCGCTGAAGATGGGCGACCGGATTGCCATCATGAAGGACGGCGAAATCGTACAGATAGGCAGTCCCGAAGAGATTGTAGCTGCCCCGGCTGATGATTATGTTACTGAGTTCGTCCGAGATGTGCCCCTGAGCAAGGTCGTCTCGGTTAAGAGCGTTATGAGGTGGCCGCAGGCGATATTGTACAACTGGCAGGGGCCAAGGGTAGCATCGCGAGCGATGAAGGAAGTAGACGTCGATCATGCTCTTGTGATCGATTCCAAGGGCCACTTCAAGGGAGCTGTCATGCTCGATGAGGTGACACGGGCAATTGCGCGCAATTTATCCAGGATGGATGAATTTGTGCAGGCGAGCGAGCTTCAGATCGGGCCTGATGAACCCATCGAGGAGTTGATACCGCTGGCAGCCTCCAGCGGCAACCCCGTAGCCGTGGTTGATGAGGAGGGGAGGCTTGTCGGTGAGGTGCCTCACGCCGCCCTGCTGCTGGGGATGATGGGGGAGGAGGACGAGGAAGCAATCGTTAAAGAGAATAACTATAGTGGCGCTTAGTCACTATCAGCGACCTCTACAGGTCATAACTTGCGGAAGAAGAGCAGCGTCTGGGGCACCAGGTAAGCGATTTCCCCGCTGCCGAAGGACTCTTTGAGCCTCCTCCTGAAACCTTTGAGCCCTCGCTCGAATTCTATATTCGATAACAGCATGTATGAAGACCAGGGCTTGCAGCCTACCCATTCCGCCAGGGCATCGGCGGAACGGGCTTTGAAGGTCGTGGCGAATTCAACCGCGTTGTAGAGTTCATACCCGTGTACCTCGAAGAGGCGCCTGATCTCAGCGATAGAGGGGATTCTGGCGATCTCTTTTCTCAGCAGCGCGGGAAAGAAGCTCAGGTCTATCTGACTTCTGAGCTGGGGGTGAGAGGTGGTAATCACCAATAGGCGGGCTTCGGGGCTGCTGACCCTGCGAACCTCAGCTGCCGCCCGGGGCTTGTCGGTGAAGAAATGGACCACCTGGGACAAGAGGACAAAGTCAAAGGTGCCTTTCTCAAACGGCAGCGAGTGGCCATCCGCCAGGGCCAGGTAGCAGTTGGTGATGCCCTTTTTCCGGGCTTTGGCTCTGGCCTGTACCAGCATGGCGTCCGAGGGCTCGATGCCGCAGCAGCACACTCCGGGCAAGCGTTGAGCGAGAGGTACCAGATGGAAACCTGTGCCGCATCCAATCTCGAGAAAACGTCCCTTTACATCGTCATGCTTTAATATCAGCCTGTACAATCTTTCAGAGTCGGCTGGGGCCATCCGGCGCTTCTCGTCATACCCTTCCGCGAGTTTTTCAAGCGCAATACCAGCTTCTGCTTTCATTTTAACGTATAAGATTTCGCAGCTTGGATATGAATTCTTTTATCCTGCTGAATATACCACGTTTTTTCTCAGGCGATCTCTGGCCGATATGCTGGCCAATGCGATCTAGTATTATAGCCAGGATAACGATGCTGAGCCCGGATACAAATGCTCTTCCCACATCCCGTGTTTCCAGACCTCTTAATACTTCCAGTCCCAGGCCTCCGGCGCCGATCATTGAGGCAATAACTACCATAGCCAGGGCCAGCATGATAGTCTGGGTGATACCAGCCATAATAGTGGGCAACGACAGAGGCAACTGGATTTTTAATAATATCTGCATGGGAGTGCTGCCAAAGGCTTTGCCTGCCTCGACCACCTCTTCAGATACCTGTCTAATACCGAGGTTGGTGAGACGGATACACGGAGGAATGGCATAGATAAATGTTGCCAGCACCGCAGGCACCTTTCCCAGACTGAAAATCATTACTGCCGGTATTAGGTAAACGAAACTGGGCATGGTCTGCATTGCGTCCAGTACCGGCCGTATTACTGCCTCGAAGCGGTCGCTTCTACCGGCTATGATCCCGATAGGTATACCAATTATTATGGAGGCTAATACGGCAACGAGCATGACCGTCAGTGTTTCCTGAGCTGCATCCCAATAGTTGGATGTGGCGTGAGTAGCCCGCCCTAGCGTACCAATAAAGAAAAGACCTATGATAACTAAAATAGCGACTTTTCGCCCGGCAATTAACCAGGCTGCTATAGTGAAAAGAAGTAAAACCGCCCACCAGGGGAGCCACTTAACCAGTATGTTTCCTATTAATACCAGCGTTTCCCTTATCAACCACTCAAAGAAATCAAACAGTGGTTCCAGACTGGTTGTAATCCATGATATAGCGCTATCGACCCAATCTCTTAGAGGTATATAGATATCTCCGGGAAACTCGGTAAAGTTCCACTCGAGGCGTGAGAAGAGCCATATGGAAGCAAGAATAAGCCCGGCAACGCTGAGCCACAACAGATATTTAGTTATAACCAACTGTCTACCCTTGCGCCATAGCGGGGTAAGCGGGATAACAACGGCGGTAATAATGAGAATAAGAGCAATGGTTGGAATATATGTTTCCCCTTCCTCTTCTTCTGCGGTGAGGTTAAGTGTGAAGTTACCCCCCGGTTCGTAGATCCCAGTCTCGTTCGCTTCGATTACACCTATTACGAAAGTTACAGCGTCTCCCACTTCATATACTTTATCTTCGGGGGGCACTATGTTCAGTGAATAGATAGAAGTGCCATTCGCCGCTAGTGCCGTCTTCGCTATATGGTCTTCCAGTCCGTAGATAGCTTTTATTACTGTGCCCGTATCTACAGGTTCGCCATCTAAGAGCACCGTGCCATGAAAAACACACGGTCGCTGCGCTTCGGTAGCCGTGAGGTCCAGGGCAAGTTCATATCCCGGGGCGTAACTACCTGTCTCAGCTGCGGTAAGGTTGCCTATCATAAAGGTTATTGGGGTGCAGATTGCATATTCCGTCCCTAAAGGTGGGGCTATCTCTAAGCGGTAGGTAGAGTTGCCGCCAGGTGTAACGATCGCCGTAGTACTGTATTTGTCCCCTTCTATAAACGCATTTATCTCGGTGCCTTCCTCCACAGCCTGTCCATTAACCTGTACAATGCCTTGGAAAGTACATAGGGATTGGGCATCCTGTGCAGAAGCCGTGTAGGGTATCAGGACAATTACCGACAGGATCAGCAGTAATATCGTGAATCTTAACATGCCCATATTATTATGAGTTCTCTTAGACACTTATGCGGGCTGTATTTATCAAAGTGATTTTTAATCACCGCGCTCATTTAAGTAGAAATCATTTATTTGGGGTGATGGGAGAAAGATATAAGGGGCTCCCCCTGGAGTATTCATAGTCCAGCTTGGAAGCCCCGATATCCTTTATTTGAATGGGACGCAAGTATAGGGGGATGTCCCTATAGTTCGGCCACTGCATCCTTTATTTTGTCCGCGACATCCGACGGAACGAATTCGGTCCAGGTGCTTTCTCTGTTTTTCAGGAACCATACTGCCGCATCGTAAGGCTCACCACCTGTTGCGTCCATGTATGCCAGAGCTTCGCCAAGGGTTTCTGTGTTCATAACCCATTTCTCTAACATTTCTGCCACATCTGGTGCCGTGTTTTCAAAATCCACACTGGCACCAACGAGTAGCTGGACCGATGGATAGGCACAACCCTTATTATCCGCCCATACTACCTCGTCATATGGAGGTTCCTCAAGCAGCGTCAAATCGAGCGCGCCTGAAATAACAGTCGGACCCCACATATAGCCAAGCCAGGGATCGCCCTTTTCGTATGCACCTTCTAGCGAAGCAAATAGGGCGTCTTGGCTACCGGGGACTAAGATATTATAATCATCATCTAGGCCGTATGCTACCAGCTTTTGTGCGTTTATGTTCTCACACTCCCAGCCGGCTACGCAGGTTACTATCGAGCCCTTGCCCGGATCCTCTGGGTCAGCGAACAGGGATATATACTCTGCCTGACTGAGGTCGGAAACACTGCTTAAATTGGGAGCCATAGGATCTATGCCTAGCTCAGCGTCGCCCTCAATGACATAGGTGGGAACGACAAAGCAGCTCTGCCAGTTATCGTCATTCAATGTACCCAGATTAACGACCAGGCCAGAGGCTACGGCGTCATCCCATGCTTGTTGCTGGTTTTCATACCAGATTTCGAGTATTACATCGATGTCACCGGCGCGCATGGCCTCTAGCGTTGGAATAGTTGCTGCCGGAGAAAACTCGACTGGATAGCCATAACCTTCTTCAATCATTATCTGGGCGACTTCAGATTGGAATTGTGAGCTTCCCCAGTTAAGATAGGATAGCGTGAGAGTTGGCGCAACTGTAGGTTCCGGCGTTTCAGTTGCGCCTGGAGTCGCCTCTTCCTCCTCCCCGCATCCAACCGCTACTACCGATACGGCCAGCACAACTGCAAGCAACAGGAACAACCATCTGTATTTCATGATATCAATACCCCCCTTGATTAACTTTATCGAACTCCACTTCAATTAACTTCTGTTTCCTTTGTTATACTAAACCCCCCTTCTTTTTTAGTCTCGCCCATGCTAGTATACTTCTACATGGATGTCAACCCTTCCGGGGGCGCATCGCAGCTTCGGGCGCGCTGATAATTACTGATTTTACGCGGCAGTTGAGAGAGGTTTTACCTCACAAGACGTTCGCACAATAAGATGGGCAAGTATCTCTTAATCTGGTGTTCGATTATCGGAGCATGGTATCGTGCTGCTCAATATTCCTGCCGTGCTGCGATCGTCGAGGACGTGGTCGACGTTGGCCGGACTGGGCCCGCGTTATACTGCCGCGATTTCAGGCTGAAAAGGCTCGATCACTAAGCCTTCTAACTCCGAAAAGACCTCTCATGGTCTAATGGGAAGCCCTCTTTCTGCCAGGTACTCTTTCGCCTCGCGAATACTGAAGGTTCGGTAGTGGAAGATACTGGCTGCAAGAACGGCGTCAGCCTTACCGGTGACAAGCGCTTCGTAGAGATGCTCCAGATTGCCGGCGCCACCGCTGGCGATGACTGGCACCGTTACAGCTTCGCTGACAATGCGGGTCAGTTCGAGATCGTAGCCCGTTTGTTGTCCATCTTCATCCCAGCTGGTTAGAAGTATCTCCCCGGCACCGAAGTCAACAGCCTGTTTTGCCCATTCGACGGCATCCATCTCCGTCGGTTTCCGCCCCCCGTGGGTACAGACCACCCACTTCGGGCCCGAAAAATCTTCGACGCGCCTTGCGTCGATAGCGATAACTATGCACTGCGAGCCGAACTTTTTTGCCCCTTCCGTGATGATCCTGTGATCGTTTACTGCGGCGGTATTAATGGATGTCTTATCGGCCCCGGCCTCCAGCATCCTTCGCACGTCTTCTATACTGCGCAGACCACCGCCGACGGTAAGTGGTATAAAGACCTGTTCCGATACGCGCTCTACTATATCTGCCATGGTATCGCGGCCTTCCGGAGTTGCGCCGATATCGAGAAAGACCAGTTCGTCGGCCCCCTGCTGGTAATAGAAGGCAGCCTGCTCAACGGGATCGCCGGCGTCGCGGAGTTCAGTGAAGCTGGTGCCCTTAACCACACGGCCTCCGGTCACGTCGAGACAGGGAATAATCCGCTTGGTTAACATCTATCCCTCTATGCCGGCCAGTTTCAGAAAATTACGATACATCCTGAGGCCGGGCTCACCGCTTTTCTCGGGGTGGAACTGCGTTGCTATAAGGTTGTCCTTGATAAGTACGCTGCAGAACGTGACGCCGTATTCAGTAGCCCCGGCTATGACACCGGTATCGTCAGGTTCAACGTAATAGCTGTGGACGAAATAGAAATTCGATTCATCCGGGATGCCGTTGAAGATAGCGTGCGCCGTCACCTGCTTTATCTGATTCCAGCCCATGTGAGGCACCTTGAGCCCTGAAGGCAACCTTTTCACTGCTCCGGGAATGATGCCCAAACACTCGCAGGGCCCGTCTTCTTCGGTAAGCGACAGCAAGACTTGCATACCCACGCAGATTGCAAACAGAGGGCGACCCTCGTCTATTACCTGCCGGACGGCTTCGTCCAGTCCGGATTTCTTCAGGTTGCGCACTGTATCCGGCGCAGCGCCGACGCCGGGGAATATAACCGCGCTGGCGCTCAGCACGTCGCTTGATTCCCCCGTCACCCTGGGCTGGTAGCCGAGCTTAACCAGCGCGTTAGTGACACTGCGCAGGTTCCCTGCCCCATAGTCGATTACGGCAATCATTAGTCTTCCCTGGTTCGAGCGGTTAGAAAGTGAGTACGTTGCTTGGTGGCACCGGTTTGCTTCCGTGTAATTCTACTATTTATCACTGCGTTTGCCAAACTCCTGGAACAATTTTATTCCGAATAACGACAGATGGCTAATCTGGAGGGATCGTAATCATATTGCCTGACCTGATGGAGTGTTTTCTCCAGTAAGGTATAATAGATATTAGGAGGACTTGTCCTTGTGGTATCTTGGTAATGATACCGCTTTACTCTGGAGGTGATGGAAAGTGAAGGAAGAGGAAATTAGGAAAAATGTGCGGGAGGGCTATGCCAGAATTGCCAGGCAGGACAGTAAAACCTGCTGTGCTCGCACAACTTCATGCTGTGGAAGCACTGATCTGGCACGCAATATCAGCAGGAATGTAGGATATACCGAGGAGGAACTGAAAGCGGTCCCCGAAGGCGCTAATCTGGGACTTGGCTGTGGCAACCCCGTTGCACTGGCCTCATTGAAAAAAGGGGATACGGTTCTTGATCTCGGTTCAGGTGCGGGATTCGATTGTTTTCTCGCCGCCAATGAAGTTGGTGCGGATGGCAGGGTTATCGGTGTTGATATGACGCCGGAGATGGTCGAAAAAGCGCGAGAGAATGCCGGGAAAGGTGACTATGGAAATGTGGAGTTCCGGCTCGGGGAGATTGAGAATCTACCCGCGGCTGATAATTCTGTTGACGTGGTCATCTCGAACTGCGTCATCAATCTTTCGCCCGACAAGAGGAGGGTCTTTGGGGAAACTTTCAGGGTGCTGAGACCGGGGGGCAGACTGATGGTCTCCGATATCGTGCTGTTGAAGGAGCTCCCGGCTTCGATAAAGAGCTCGGTTGAGGCCTATATTGGCTGTCTTTCAGGGGCGATGATGAAGGAGCAGTACATAGGGTGCATAAGGGAAGCGGGATTTCAGGACATCAGGATAGTTGATGAGACGTTTTTCCCTGTCGAGTTTATGGCGAATGATCCTACTGGAGGGGCGGTCATAGAAAAGCAGGGGATAACTCCAGAAGAAGCGAAGGGCGTTGCCAGTTCCGTCCTGAGCATGAAAGTTCATGCAGTTAAGCCTGATGGCTCGGCCTGACAAAGAACAATTACTGCTCAGGGTCAGGTTTCTCCCGCAGACTGCGGCCAGCGTTTCAGCAGCACACGAAGGATGATCGGTGAAATAAGGGCGGTCACTGCGACGACCACTACCATCCCTGAGAAGACTTGACCGGGGACAGCCCATTCGCCCAGGTTTAGGCCTCTCTGCATTATTACCAGTGCTATTTCAGCCCTTGGGACCATGCTGATGCTGAGTAGCAGCGATCCGGTTCGTCCTGTTGTCAGCCTGGCTGGTCCTCCTGTTCCGACCAGCTTGCCGATAATTGCGACGGCCAGCAGCGCACCTCCAATTCCAATCCCCGTTATCAGCGTCCCGGGATCGATATTCAGGCCAATGCCAATAAAGAAGAAAGGTGTGAAGAAGTCGTAGAGAATTCCAAGGGGTGTGTCCAGCTTGACTGTCTCCGGGTCACGGCTGAAAATTAACCCGGCGAAGAATGCTCCGATCGCAACCGAAAAACCAAGCAACTCGGCCAGGGCAGCTATAATCAACCCGAATCCTGCAATCATGAGAAGTTTGGCGGGCGTTTCCCCGATCCTCCTGAAAAAGTGGGTGATGGGGTGCTCAAGGTAACGGGAGAAAATAACGCAAAAGACCCCGAAGCCCATCAGCTTGAACGAGAGCCATCCCAATGTCTCAAATAGTACACCTACTACAGTGGAGTCAAGACCCTCTCTTAACATCGGGGCAATGGCAAAAAGTAACGCCATAAAGACCATGCCGGAGATGTCGTCCATCTCGGCAACGTCGACCAGCAACTCGCCGGTGGGTGAATTGGTGGCTTTCGCCTCTTGCCAGACTGCCACGGATATGGCAACACTGGTGGCCGTTAATGCAATCGCAACGAACAGGCTGGGAATCAACTCCAGCCCGAGTGCAAAATACGACATTACGTAACCGAGAATGCCGCTGAAGAGGATATTACCTGCCCAAATGATGCTCGCAGGTTTGAGCTGGCGCTTCAGTCCGGGGAGGTTGCTTTCCAGGCCAACCCGGAATAACAGAAAGATTATGCCAACGGTTGCCAGGAAGTCGAAGATACGGATTGCCTCTTCTGAAAGAAATGCCCAGTGAGAATCTGTTACCCGGAGAAGTAAGCCCAGTATCATGAATCCTATCAGGGATGGCACTCCTACGCGCTTCAGCCCTGACCCGACGAGGATTGTGAGGAGTATTACCCCGCCCAAAACCATGATTATGTGCGGAACTGCGAATTCTGGCTCAACCAAGTTAGTTCTTCATCCTTGCTTCAATTAGTTGCATGTCGTATTTTGGGACAGAGATCTGAGCAGGCGAATCGTTGTCACTGGTCCCTGTAAAATACGAATATAGGTAATATACACTTGCATGGAGGTCGGTTTCAAGAGTCGGGCATTGTGGTTTACGGGCCGTCTGGCGTTCCGGGAATGATACTGGCAAATGAGTTAGAGAGAGGGCCCGCTTTTGTCTGTGGATTTAAGAAACCGCTGACCATGCTCGTAAAAGATGTAACAGTATTAGGCGAGTAATCGTTATTATTTTTGGAAGTAAGTTAATATTTGGCGATTAGGGAAATGGTAAAGCGAGATACTTTTCAAATAGACGGCAGGGAGACTGGTATTTTGCAAAGAAAGAGTTTCAGGCCGGCATATATGATAATCGCCGGGGGATTCAAGGAACACGAGGAAAGTCACAGAGGTATATTCTGGGACGATAGAGATCCGGATTACGCCGGTAAAGAGGGATTTGTTTGTGGTTATATCTTCAGGAAGGTTTGTCCCTGCGATGTTGACCTGAAGCATCTGAAGGTAGAAGGTAATGGTGATACATTCTACCTTATTGATAATAATGTCCCGGTCAGTATTGCAATTGTGAGCTTTTTTTGCAAAAGATATGCGGATGTCTATATCGAGACCCTGGAATCCTTCCGTCACCGTGGCTATGCGACCAGGCTGCTCGGCTGGGTCAGTGACTGGTTGACGGATAATGGTTATATTCATGAAAGCGGGTGTGCTGTAGACAACCGTGCCAGTCTGGGTTTGCATTTAAAGCTTGGATTTGAGGTGGATGGGCACATACGCTGGTCAGAAAATTCCAGCGTGTAGCGCCCTGGCTTTTCATTACACTACCGCTTCTGGAATTTTTAACCCTTCTAAAACGCTGGAACGCTGAGCGTTCAGCTAAGTTTGCTCCACAACATGGAGATGGTGCAGGGGAATAGACTGGTCTTCGGCAGTGTCATCTCTAACCGTGGACATTTCGAACGCGCCATTGCACTGCTTGCTGAAGTTAAGCAAAAATGGCCAGGATGGTTGTCACGACTCGTTACCCGGCGTCTGCCCCTGGCGGACTTCGCGGATGCCCTCCGACCTGCTCCTGATGTGATCAAAACTGTGTTCTAGATGTCATAGCAGAAGAAATCGCCCCCACTTCCCTCCTGGCACTGCTGCGCTATCGCCCCATCCGGGCTGTATGAGCGGCCACCGAATTCACAGCACATTTGATGTTGTTTGAGTTCCCTGCACTGGTTTTTCAATCAGCAGGCAGTGTCCAACCAATTCTTAGCGTTTGTAGCACTATTCTACCTCCAATAATACCTAAAATGACTATTGAATCATTAAGCGAAGTTATGATAATGTAATAGAAGGAATGACTAGCTATGATTAGGATAGTCGTGGCTTACATCTAATGGTAATTGAATAGCGATAATCGTTAATAGGATGGGCCAGAGAGTAATAATAATTAAGGTAAGGGTAAAGCTGGAAAAGCGGCGTGCCGGTAACCGGGCAAGTAATGAATTTATTGGGTTCATCAGGGCTATGTTAAGAAATTGCATGGGATTTCGAGGGCGGATAAAGAAGGTGATTGAAGCTAAAAGATAGGTTTACATAGACTCAGGGACTATGGTCCCCGTTGCTCGGGACGGTTTTGACTCTCCTTTCGCGTCCCTTGCGAGCGGGGACCTTTTTAATACTCATTCAGGCCTCCTGTTTTAAAAGTGACCTTCGACTGGAGCTTGCCCCTGGCTCTCGAACCATTCCTTAGTTGACTCTTATAGCATCGGACGGTAGAATGCCTTCGCATCGATACGAAAAACGCTAAAGACATCAGTTCTGATATGAGGTTGTTGTGATGAAGATAGCTGTTTTGAACGGAAGCCCTAAGGGAAACATAAGCGTCACCATGCAGTATGTTCACTATATCCAGAAGAAGTACCCCCAGAATGAACTAAAAGTTTTCAACATCTCTCAGGAGATCAGGAAGATTGAGCGAGATGAGAAGGCTTTTCAGGGGATTATCGATGAGGTAATGTTGTCAGACGGAGTTTTGTGGGCTTTCCCTCTTTACTATCTTGTCGTCCCTTCTCAATATAAAAGATTCATTGAGCTTGTTTCAGAAAGGGGAGCGCAAGACGCTTTCAAAGACAAATACACAGCCTCTCTGAGCACATCGATTCACTTCTACGACCATACGGCTCACAACTATATAAATGCTGTTTGCGACGACCTGGATATGAGATATGTAGGCTCATTCTCTCCTTACATGTATGATTTATTGAAAGAAGAGGGAAGGGCGAAACTGCTTCTTTTTGCCAAGCACTTCTTCGAAGCGATTGAGAATAGTGCTCCCACTGCGTATTTCGGACCAAATCGGCCGCCTTCACGGAGCAAACCGGCCACCCTGTCGGAGCAAATCGGCCACCACCGGTTAAGGTTTAAAGCCTTATAAAGCACGGGAATGGGGTGAGGGCAGC
>Ga0180431_10000837_pt1 | contig 43755 bp, 37 predicted proteins | sample SS_ome_11_FD_132459 | JGI IMG/M metagenome (GOLD analysis project Ga0180431, IMG submission 132459) | Hypersaline lake sediment archaeal communities from the Salton Sea, California, USA - SS_1_MS_1 metaG | ecosystem: Environmental > Aquatic > Non-marine Saline and Alkaline > Hypersaline >... | reverse complement strand
GGGCGGCGCGTGGGGCGAGATGGACGCGATTGGGAAATCGCGGCTACGATGGGGGGCGGCGCGTGGGGTAGGATGGACGCGATTGGGAAATCGCGGCTACGATGGGGGGCGGCGCGCGGGGCGAGATGGACGCGATTGGGAAATCGCGGCTACGATGGGGGGCGGCGCGTGGGGCAAGATGGACGCGATTGGGAAATCGCGGCTACGATAGGGAGGGCTCGGCGCGCGGGGCTTACAACGTCACTTGAGATTGAGTGAGATGATCTTCTTGGGCGGAAGGCTGATTGCCGCCGCACCGCTTTCAAGTCGTAGTGTGCTTGTAGACCAGGGATTCAGTCCGCTCTTGAGCGCCAAGAGAACCGTACAGAGCAACAGCTCCCGGGCTGTACCCGGTGATGTAGGCTCGCCGCAGACCCATGTCGCGCAGGCGATACAGGCATTCCTGGATGACGGTACGGGCAAAGCCACGTCTGCGAAAGCGGCTATGGGTGCAGACCCGTTCAATGTCGGCTTCAGCGTTTCGCCCATCGATCAACGCCTCGCAGCCCGACACGAACGTCCCATCCGGTGCCATGACGCACAGGTCGGTCTGCGGATGGTAGATGGGGCTCGTGTGGGCATGGCTGTAGAGCCTCAACGTGCGGCTTATCTCGTCTTCTGAGAGGCCGGTCTTGCCCTGGAAAGCCTCTTGCCGCATGATGTGTTGGGCGCGGTAATCGGGATGGGTGTGCATGTCGACGATGCGAAACCCTTCCTCGAGCGGGAAGCGCTCGACAGGTTCCGCAGTCAGGTCGAAGTGGGACGTGTAGAAGGAGGACCCGCGTTTGAACTCGTGGCGCTCGAGCAACCTGGCCTCGAGGGTTTGGAGCGCGGTGATCTCAATCGACAGGGCAGGTTTTCGGTCGCCCCAGTTTTCGAGCACCCACTGAAGGGCCTCCTCGAAAAGGAAGCGGTAGCCTTCCGCCGTGATGATGGCAAAATCGGGGCCGCCGTTCTCCGAGATGGCGAGACCGGCCAGTTCCCCAAACCCATCGAACCAGAGGTGGGCGTTCTTCTCCCAAAAGCCGGGGATAGACAGCTTGTCACCCCACAGCCCGTATTTCCAATCCACGAACCGGCCGAGACACCAGGTTGAGTGGCTGCGTACGTGAGCATTCTGCTCGATGATAAAATGGCTGAGCTGATTGAAATCGCCCGATTCATCCGCGTAATCCCGGTGTGTGGTTTTCATACGCGATTACCCCATCGGATGCGTCCTGGGACCGCGGGCATCCCTGCCCGCAAGATGTGGTTAAGGACACCGGTGCGCGATTGGGAAATCGCGGCTACAAGACCAGCCCCGTTTCTCCGCCAGATTTGTCTTTGGGCCGCGGGCATCCCTGCCCGCAAGATGTAGTCAAGGGCACCGGTGCGCGATTGCGAAATCGCGGCTACGGCGATCTCACGCAACGCGCAACACGTTTGACGTTTCACGCTCCCGCGCATCACCGCCCCGCGCTACCCACCTTCCTCCCCCTCTCCCCGCCCAAACCCCTCCACGTACTCAATGGACTGGTGCCGGAAGTACGTGTTGTACAGCTCGGCGTAGTGGCCGCCCTGAGCCATCAGCGAGTTGTGGGTCCCTTCCTCGATGATCTGGCCGTGATCCATGACGATGATGCGGTCCGCGTGCTTGACGGTGGACAGCCGGTGGGCGATGACGATGGCGGTGCTGGCGCGCATGATGGTCTCTAGCCCCTCCTGGATCTGGGCCTCGGTGAAGGGGTCCACGCTGGCGGTCGCCTCGTCCAGGATGAAGATCGTCGGCTCCTTGAGCAGGACGCGCGCCAGTGCGACGAGTTGCCGCTGCCCCATGGACAGGTTGGACCCGCGCTCGCCCACGTCGGTGTCCAATCCGGCGGGCAGGTCGGCCAGCCAGTCGCCGCTGCTGATCTGCGTCGCCGCCTGGCGCACGCGGTCCTCGGTCGCCCTGGGCCTGCCGTAGCGGATGTTGTCCGCGACCGTGCCGGAGAAAAGGAACGGTTCCTGGGGCACGATTCCGATGTGGTGGCGATACTGGGCCAGGTCCAGGCGGCGGATGTCCCGGCCGTCGATCAGCAACTCCCCGTCCTGGAACTCGTAGAAACGAGCGATGAGACGGGCCACGCTGCTCTTGCCCGCGCCCGTGTGGCCGACCAGCGCCACCGTCTCCCTGGGCCTGATCTCCAGCGTGAAGTCCGGCAGCACCGTCTCCCCCATCGCATAGGACCACGCCCCGCTCCCCCCGTCCCCATCGGTAGGGGCAGGCCTTGTGCCTGCCCTCCGCGGCCCCGTCTCCCCCTCCTCCCCATCAGTGGGGGCAGGTTCTGACGGATTGGAAGGATCCGCACCCGTCCTTTGCACCACCCGTTCCGTGTACGAAAACCCGAGGTTGCGAAACGTGATCCGGCCCTCCAGTGCCTCGACCGGCTCATCCGCCACCTGCACCACCCGGGGGTCGGCGTCGATCAGCGCGAACACCCGCTCCGAGGCCGAAAGCCCGTCCTGGAACTGGCTCCAGAAGGAGGCGATGTTGATCAGGGGCCACCAGTAGAAGCCCACGGCCTGCATGAAGAGATACCAATTCCCGGGGCTCACCGCCCCGCCCCGCGTGGCCAGGCTGCCCGCGTAGACCAGCGTCGCCACGCCCAGGCCGGAGGCGCATCCCATGATCGGGAAAATCGTGTTAATCGTCAGCCCGCGCCGCAGGCCCATCTGGTAGGCCTGCTTGTTGATGGCCGCGAAATCGGCGTAGATGCCGCGCTCCTGGCGGAAGCTCTTGGCGACCACGATGCCGCTGATGGACTCCTGAATCTGGGCGTTGATCCTGGCCGTCACCCGGCGGGCGCGTTGGGTGACCCTCCGGGCGACGCGGCGGAAGCTGAGGGCGACGGCGACGGCGAAGGGCGTCATGCCCAACAGCAGCAGCGTGAGCCAGACGTTGACCCGAAACAGCCAGATGGACAGGACGACTACCAGCAATACCTGGCTGAGCAGGTTCACGGTCAGGTTGACGACCTCGGCGAAGTCCTGCGTATCGGAGGTCACCCGGCTGACGATCTTCCCGGATGGATGCTCGTCGAAGAAGGACAGGTCGTGCCCGATGGTGGCGTCGAAGACGTCCTTGCGCAACTGGAGCACGACGTCCCCCACGACGCGGGAGGACACCATCTGGCGCACGTAGTTGATGGTCCACGCGGCCGCACCCAGCACGAGCACGCCACCGACCAGCAGCAGCATGTTGCGGGTCGACGCGTCGCGGGCCACCACGTCAATCGCCTCAGCGACGAGGATCGGACCGCCGCTCCCGGCCACCGAGTTGAGCGCGATCATGATGGCCACCACGATCATCTGCCGGGTGTGCGGCTGGAAATAGCTGATGATCCGGCGGACCAGTTCCACGTCGCTATATTCGCGGTCGTATGCCTCGGTGTCGAGGCCGTCTAGGATGAAGCCCACTAATCATACCTCGCGAAAATCCGTCTATAGTCTGAGCTCCTCACCATCAACTCCTCGTGCGTCCCCTGATCGACCAACCTGCCGCGCCGCAGGACCAGGATGCGGTCGGCCCAGCGGATCTGGCTCAGGCGGTGGGTGATGATGAAGGTGGTGCGCTGGCGGCTGATGCGCCGCATGGCGCGCTGAATCTGGTCCTCGGTGGCGCTGTCAATGGCGCTCGTGCTGTCGTCCAGGATCAGGATGCGCGGGTCGGTGAGGAAGGCGCGGGCGATGGCGATGCGCTGTCGCTGTCCGCCGGACAGGGTCACGCCGCGCTCGCCCACCTCCGTCTCGTATCCGTCGCGGAACTCCGTGATGAAGTCGTGTGCCTGTGCCTCGCGAGCCGCGTGCTCGATCTGCTCGCGGCCGGCATTGGCGCAGCCGAAGGCGACGTTCTCGGCCAGCGTGCGCGAGAACAGAAACACGTCCTGCTCGATGGTCGAGATCTGCGAGCGGAGCGACTCCAGGCTCCAGTCGCGCACGTCCACCCCGTCCACGAGCACGCGCCCGCCGTCCGTGTCGAAGATGCGGTTGATCAGATGGGTGAGGGTGGTCTTGCCGGAACCGGTCTGGCCCACGATGGCGATGGTCTCACCGGGCCGGGCGACGAAGCTGACGTCGTCCAGCACCGGGTTGCCGTCGTAGGAGAAGCTGACCCCCTGGAAGATCACCTCGCCCCGGATGGGCCGGACGAGGCCGGCCTCGTTTTCGTCCAGCTCCGTCTCGGCATTGATCAGTTCCAGTACCCGCTCAGCGCTGGCCACGCCCAACTGCACCAGGTTGAAGGAGAATATGGAGATGAACGTGGGGAAACGCAGCGTGCCCAACAGGCCCATGAAGGTGACGACCTGGCCCAACGGGATTGTGCCCGCCCGCCAGAGCAAAAGTGCGTGCAGCAGACCGGCGGCCCAGGCCACGCTGAACACCAACATGGGCAGGTAACGGGCCTCGATCTGCCCCTGCTGGACGAAGTAATCCCGGAACAGGCGGGCGTTCTGGGTGAACTTGTCCCACTCGTAGCGCTCCCGGACGTTGGCCTTGACCACCTCGACGCCGGCGATGGCCTCCGCAAGCCCGGCGTTCATCGTCCCGAACTGCTCACGCCGGGCGATGCTGACTGGCTTGAGCCGGCGGTTGTAGTCGACCACGGTGATGGCGAGCAGGACCAGGAAGATGGCGGGGACGAGCAGCAGTTCAAAGCGGAGGCGGCCGATCATGATCATCGGGATGATGGCGGCCATAGCCGAATCCGTGATCAGCATCAGGCCGGGGTTGAAGAACATGTTGAGCATGCGCACGTCGTTGGTGGCGCGCGCCATGATGTCCCCGATCCGCTGCTGGCCGTGAAAGGTCTGGCTCTTGCCCAGCAAGCTGACGTACAGCTCGTCGCGGGTGTCCCGCTCCATGCGCTGGGCCAGGAATTCGGTGGCGTAGTTGCGGGCCAGTCCGGTCAGGCCCTGTCCGAACGCGAAGCCCATCATGCTCAATGCCAGGGTCAGCAGCTCGCCCGTCGCCCAGCCGGGGGTGGTCACCAGGTCGAAGCCCTGGCCAATCATGACCTGGATGGAGCTGTAGAACGTGTTGTTCAAGGCCGCCGCCAGGACGGCGATGAGCGGGAACAGCGGAGAACGCAACACGTGCGACATGATCCAACGCACCGGCCCGGAGCGGTTGTAATGGACTTCGTCCTCTAGCCTGAACTCCCGTTTGGTCAACGCGTTCTCCCGTTCACTGTAGGGGCACGCCATTCTGATGGCGCAGTTTCCGCGCCCGATGTGCCTCGGAGTGCCGCTCCGCCGAAAGATGCGGGCTCCAAGGATACCACACATGAGGCTTAAGTGCCAGTAGTCGCATCCTTTTTCTAATGCATATTTAATATATAATGATTGACTTTATCTATTAAATATGCTACAATGATAATAGGGAGGGTTCTCTTATGTACGTCACGAGCTACGAGAACTTCGATCTGCTCATCGAACCCTTCGAGCGGGGATACCGGGCCCGCGTCATCAACTCTCCAGCGGGCCAGGCCACTGTCACTCTGCCGCCGCTCCCAGCCCAGCTCGATATGGGCCAATTCCAGACGCGCGCCGGATGGCCGCCTCAGGCCCCCCTGCCACCCACCGGCGGGGGCTCAGACCCCGAGACCGACGCCAGAGACGCCGCCGTCCACTTCGGATCGCGGCTGTTTGATTTTCTGTTCGCCGGTGAGATCCGCACGAGCCTGCGCCGGAGCCTGGACGAGGCCCAACGCCAGGGCGCGGGGCTGCGCGTCCGCCTGCGCATCGCCGGTGCGCCGGATTTCGACGCCCTGCCTTGGGAGTTCCTGTACGACCCAACCCTGGGGCATTTCCTGGCCCTCTCCGCCCAGACACCCCTCGTCCGCTACCTGGAGCTGCCCCGGCGCGTCCAGCCCGTGGCCGTGCGCCCACCGCTGCGCGTGCTCGTAGCCATCGCCAGCCCCAGCGACGCCATCCCCCTCAATGCCGACAAAGAATGGCGCATCCTCCAGCAGGCGCTGGCGGGCCTCGAGCAAGAGGGGCAGATCATCCTGGAGCGCCTGGAGCGGGCCACGGTCCCCGCCCTGCAGCACAAGCTACGCCAAGGCGACTATCACGTTCTCCATTTCATCGGCCACGGCACCTTCGACGCGGGACGCCAGGAGGGCGCGCTGCTGATGGAGGACGAGGAGGGATATAGTATGCCCTTGAGCGCCCAACGCCTGGGCACGCTGCTCCACGACGAGGCGGACACGCTGCGGCTGGTCGTGCTGAACGCCTGCCACGGTGCACGCAACTCGCAGGACTACCCCTTCGCGGGCCTGGCCCAGGGGCTGGTGCGCACGGGCATCCCGGCCGTGGTCGCGATGCAGTTCGCCATCAGCGACGGGGCGGCCCTCACCTTCGCCCAGGAGTACTATCGGGCCATCGGCGACGGCTATCCGGTGGACGCGGCCGCCGGGGAGGCGCGCAAGGCGGTTTACCTGGACGACAACGACGTGGAGTGGGCCACGCCGGTGCTCTTCATGCGCGCGCCGGATGGGGTGCTGTGGGAGACGGCGGGCGAGGGCGGTGAGGCCAAGGAGGGAACGCAGGTGAACGACAAGGAACAAGGTGCCTGGTGGGAAAGCATCTCCGTCCAGGCCGAGGGCGACGTGATCATCGGCTACGCGGGGGCGGGGGCTACGGGAGTCGCCATTGGAAAGGACATCACCCAGGACGTCTACGGCGTGCTGGGCGAGCCCACGCCGGATGACCGGCAGATCGTCGAGCGGAGGCTAGCTCGCGTCGCGGCGGCCTTGCAGGATTTGCGCGAGCAACTCGACGCCGCCACGGCCGGTATGGCCGAGTTCCAGTTGGAACTGCTCCAGGGCGAGCTGACCAAGACCGAGGAGGGCGAGACGCCCAGCGCCGGCACCATCACGCGGGTCGGCGACTGGCTGCTGGACAACGTACCGTCCATAACCGAGATCCTCGCCACGCTGTTTGCGACGCCCGCCGTGGGCCGGGTGGTGGGCAAGGCCGGCGAGGCGGCCGTCGCCTGGGTGAGGCGACGCTTTGGACAGGAGTGATGGAACGATGGGCGCTGATAGGATCGATAGACCGGATAAGAAGGACGGCAAGCGTTGGCTCCGGCGCACCCTGGCCGATCTCCGCGGCCGCGACAAGACGGGCGACGTCATCGCCGGCTACGTCGAGGAAGGCGCGGGCCACGTGGCCATCGGCAAGGACATCGTCCAGTCCGATGGAGACGCACGGGCCGGGACGCGCGAGCGCCGCATCGCCATCGGCAAGAACATCATCCAGGTCGGCACTCTGGTCATTCCCACCGTGCCGGTGCTGGCCGTGCTGGGCGTGATCGTCTCGGCCCTGGTCTTCGTGGCGGTGAACTTCATGGGACCGGCGGAGATGCCCGGCGACTTCAACATCGCGGTGGCCGAGATCGGGGAGATCGACGCCGAGGGCCGCGTGCGCCCCTCGGACGACGGGGAGCTTCTCAGCCGGTGGGTCTTCAACGAGCTGGTGGCGGCGAACGAGGCGAAGGGGGAGAGCAGCCTGGTGATCTGGCACGACAGCCTGTCCCTGCTGGACAAGCGCGTCAAGCTGGGCACGATCTCGGGCCAGACGCCCGAGGACCGGGCCGATGCGGCCGGTGACTTGGCTGAGCGGGTCAAGGCCGACGTGGTGGTCTATGGGCATCTGACTCCGCACAACAGCCCGGCGGAGCTGGTGCTGGAGTTCAACGTCCAGCCGAGCATGCGCGCCGAGGCCAACGTGACCATCGGCCGCTACCAACTCGGCGAGCCCATCCCGGTGCCGGAGCACTTCGATCCCACGGACACGCTGGCCAAGGAGGCGCTCAGTTCCCGCGTGACGAGCCGGGCGGAAGCCTTGTTCTGGCTGCTCTTGGGCCTCCGGCACGATCTGCTGGGCGACTCGGAGCTGGCGCTGGACACGTTCCGGCAGGCGGAGGCGGAGCTGGGACGCTGGAAGGGCGAGCCGGGGGGAGGCAGCGAGATCCTGTATTTCTTCATCGGTCGCTCGGCCCTATTCCTGCAGCAGTACGACGAGGCCGAGGCGGCCCTGCAGGAGGCGTTGCGCATTGATCCCGCCTATGCGCGGGCGAAGATCGTCCTGGCGGGCGTGGATTTCCGCCGGGTGCAGGACCTGCTGCATCCGCCCGGCGGGCATTCGCCCCAGCCGGAGGACGTGGAGCAGGCCATCGCTGGCGTGGAGCGGGCGATCCTCGTCTACCAGGAAGGCCTGGCGCTGGCCTGGGAGTCCCACGAGCCGCTGGTCGAGATGATCGCCCGCCTGGCGTTGGCCAGCGCCTACCGCCTGAAGGGCGAGATATACTTCTGGCTCCAGGATGACGCCGAGGCGAATCGCTTCTTCGCCCTGGCGATCGAGGAGATCCAGATAGTGCTGGCTCCCCTGGAGAAGGCGGAACAGTATCGGATATTGGCGCAGGCCCATCTGTACTTGGGCGCGGCCTACACGCAGCAGGCCGAGATACTGCGCAAAGAAGGCGACGTCGAGGGCAGCAGAGCGCTGTATGAGGAGGCGCAGGCGGCTTACGTCACCTGCATCGCCCAGGGGCAGGAAGCGCCCCTCGACGATATTCTCGAGACGAAGATCATCGAGGCATCCTGCCAGCCCTGGAGCAAATATGTTGAGGAGGTCTTACTCACTCTCCCGCAGATTCAGGCGTCTCGTTGAGGTACAGGCACGGGGCGTGCCCGTGTGCATTGGCTGGCATACGACGCCAATTGGAGCCTCCGGAAGGGTAAGTTGAGAGGAGGTTGGAAATGAACGCAAGAAGTCTGATCCGTGTTTTCTACTTGGTCACCGTTGGGCTGCTGCTGGCAGCGTGTGGCGCTCCAGCAACTTCCCAGCCGTCCGAAAGCGACGTGCCGGAGGCCGACGCCGTCGAGACCCGCGTGGCGGCCCGCGTGGCGGAGGAACTCTCCGTCGCGGCGACGCTCACGGCCGTCGCGCCGCCGCCCACCGAGGCCGCGGCCCTCACGCCGGTCGAGCCCACCGCCACGGCGCTCAGGCCCACGTCCACGCCGGCCACTCCGGCGGACACGCCGGTGACGACAACCGAGACCGCCACACCCGCGCCGGCAAACACACCCGTGCCTGTGCCGACGGACACGCCGCTGCCGCCGCCCGAGCCCACGGCGACGCCGATACTGATTCCCGTCCTGCCGGTGGACGGGGGTGGCGACCAGAGCCCGAACCTGCGCAACAACCGCCCTGTGATGGACGGGCGAAACATTGCGTTCCCGGGCTTCTCGCAGGCGCAGGTAAGCAACCCCATGATCTTCCGCGACTGGGCGGTGTTCCAGGTCGAGGTCTTCGACGCGAACGTCGGCACCAAGGACGGCGACGGCATCCAGAACGTGGTATTCCGGATCACCGATAGCGAGGGCGACCAGGTCCACGAGCGGACGGAGAACCACGCCGGCTACTGTGTCTTCGGCGGCGGCGAACCGGACTGCAACGTGTGGGTGTTTGCCGAGCACGGGTATAAGTGGCCGGATGGGGAGCCGATCACGAACGGTACGCATAACGTGCGGGCGACCATCAACGCGCAGAACGGGGAAAGCGTGGATTGGAACTGGAGCTTCAAGATCGAGCTGCCGGGGCAGCAGCAGCCCCTGGCTGCGCGCATCAACGGCATCTCCGTCCAGAATGGCTTGTACGTGGTCGACTTCGGCACGTCCGGGTTCACGCCGCAGCTTCCGGGCCAGCACGTGCACTTCTTCTTCAACACCGTGCCGCCCGAGCAGGCCGGCGTGCCGGGCAGCGGCCCGTGGATTCTCTACGGTGGCCCGAGCCCCTTCACGGGCTACGGCGTCGCCGACCGCCCTGGCGGCGCGACGCAGATGTGCATACTGGTGGCCAACCCGGACCACTCGGTGCAGTTGGGGACGGGGAATTGCGTGGGGCTGCCGTGAGGGGAACGCCCCGATTCATCGGGGGGAGGGATTCCAGGCGGAAGCTGGCACGGAGTCGGCCAGCTTCTGCCTAATTGGCGGCATCAAGGCCGGAAGCAACTGAACCGAGGTCGTGAGTTGGCGCGCCATCGGAATGGCGCCTTTGTAGGAATGTTGGCGCGCCATCGGAATGGCGCCTTTGTAGGAATGATAGCGCACTACGTGCCTGCGGGTACGACCTGGTATTCGATCTGGCTCGGCAACGAGATGCGGCGCGACGCGTCCAGGACCTCCAGTGATACCAGGTTGCCCGAGCGATCGTAGTCCAGGATGACCCCCGGCTTATCCTCGTCGCTCTCGGCCACCGGTGCGTCTGAGAGTATGACGGTCAACGTGTCCGTCTCTCTGTCGTATATGACCTTCATTGATCATCTCTCCAATACTTTTCAATCTTGCTGGTTCGATAGGCTGTGACCACCTCGGGCGGCTGCCGATCCACATCCACAAATACGCGCAGCAAGTATCTCTGCGGCGGCTCGCCAAACTCGACCCGTGATTGGAACACGGCACGTCCGGGCCGCACCAATTGGACCTGCTCTGGCGTGGACAGGACTTGAGCAACCTGGGTCTCGCGAATCCCACGCCGTTCCATCTCAAGCCGTGCGTGGTCGGTCAACCGATAGCCTGTGATTGATGGTATCTCGATCATTTCCGATCACAAGTATACTACAAGTGCGGGCTCGGGGCAATGGAATGCCGGGATTCACTCCTCAGGGCAGGGAGTTAACGCAGAGGCGCAGAGGCGGAGAGGCGCAAGGGATTCTGAGGGTTTCCCTGCGTCTCCGCGTCTCTGCGTTTGTGTTCTGATCTTGGCGGTCATCAGGTGGTGGAGCGGGGTAAGGCACTGAGCTGGTCCTGACTGGCTCTCAGACGGTGCAGGGCTTCGTCTCTTTTCATGCTATCACCTCCGTGGCTGCACGTTCATTATACGCCCCCGCGCTGGACGGCGCAAATGCTTGAGCGCTGGGGGCAACCACAAGGGTTGCCCCTACGATGGCGTCCAATACCTCGTCGGCCCGGTAGACTCAGCGCGTCGCCGGTGATGCGCTGCCCGGCCTGGGTAGCGTCGAAGTCCGCCGTGTCACAGTGTGGGAGATTCGGACTAGAGTTTGGGCCACCGGAATACAAGGATGGCGGTCAAACGGGCCAGACCATCCCGGGTCGAAGCTCAAACAACCTCCGGCTCTGTCCAGCGTACAGCAGATGAACCAGGCCGTGCAGCACGATGAATGCGCCGGCTATGAACCTCAGCATGGCGTTCCTCCCGTGTTCCGATCCATTCTTTGCAGCTCGTGCCCGAACCCGGCGATGAATGAAACCACACACAGGATGGCTCCCGAAAACACAAAGAGCATGGCCGTGTTCTCAATGCTTGCGGGGTCTGTCAGTCCAGGGAAAAAGCCGAAAACGGCCATCTCCACGCCGATCAGCACGAGGACAGTCGCCAGCACGAGCGTAACAATCCAGAGCCTGGACAGGAACGGCCAGGTGCTGCGTGGCAGCGCTTTCCGCCACCAGGTCAGCGGCTTGTTCAGGCGCGTTGCAAAGGCCCACGCCGGGATAAAGAAGGCGACCTGGCCGATGCCGCCGCCCACCAGGAAACTCAGGATGAACAGTCCCAGGAAAACCGTGCGCCCGTGTTTGCCAGGCAGGAACCAGATCGACCAGATCACGATCGCCACCCCCACGGCCATTGACGCGATACCGGTGATCAGAAAGTTCGGGATGAGGGTAAAGGCACCCTCGCTGGCCAGGGGCCAGAATCTTTGCGCTTCCCCGATCGCAAGGATGTAGAGGCCGCCGGTGGGCTTATTGCCCTGCAAGAATTCGAAGAAACCGTGGTTCACACCGGAGAGCAATCCGAAGAGCACACCGATGGTTGTGGCGATAACGCGCGTCGCGTTGAGGTTTTGGAAGGATGATCTTTCTTTCGTCATTTGTGAGGACCCCCTCTTGGCAAGATCACCTGACATGGTTTCAGCGGACATTTTTCCTCCTAAAGATCGTGGTTACCGTTCACAGGTTACAGACAAGAGCACGAACCCGTGTCCGTGCAGGTGCCGCATCAGCCCGATGAGGCCCGACTGATCGGCGCAGACCGTAAACAGCGTCGTGGCTGTATCCCTCCGTACCACCGCCATCTGAAGCGGGCTGCCCGCGTTGAGGTCGTTCTCATCCACCTGACCCCGTACCTCGATGTGGTAGGTACAGATATCGTGCATGCGCTTTCTCCTTTCTGGCTAGCATTCTGAAGACTTCGGAAGTCTCCAGTCGGCGTTTCGAAGGCAAAGTCAGCTTGAAATCACGCCAAGACTGCTGGGGAAAGCATGTTTGAGACTTCCGAAGTCTTGGCTAAGTCCTATCTTACCCGAATGTGAAGCGGCGCGGACCACACGAAAATGTAGTCTGCGCCGCAAAAAGATGTAGGCTTTCGTCGGATGGGAGCTTAGAGTATCCGGAGTTGGCGTGCCTGCTCGACGGCTTGTGTGCGGTTGTTCACGTCGAGCTTGCCATAGATGGCCTTGACGTGGAAACGCACCGTGTTCAGGGAGATGAACAGCCTGGCGGCGATCTCCTTGTATTTCAGCCCTCTGGCCATCAAGCGCAGCACGTCTATCTCCCGGCCGGTCAACGGCTCGATCAGCGCACTCGGAGCAGGCTGCTCGCCGCGCGTTGCGCCCGGTGGCTGTGGGCGGGAAAAGGCGGCCAGGATGCTGCGGACAAAGGGCATCTGTTTGACGTCGCCCGGTTGAACGGTCCCATGCCGGTTTTGTTCGACCAGGCCCTCCAGGGCCTCGGCCACGGGGATGCCTTGTTCGACGAACACGCCGATGAACTCTTCCGGCTCGGCCAGTTCCAAGGCGCGGGCATAGTCCGCCAGGCTGTCTTGGCTGTTTCCGAGCGCGGCGTGCATCTGGGCGCGCAGCAAGAGCGCTTCCAGCGCGACGATGAGATACTGGCCCTGAAGCGCTCCGGCGATCAAGCGGTCCGCCAGTTCAATCCCGGACCTCAAATCGGCCAGATCACGCTCGGCCCGAGCCTGGTACAGGAGAACGTGGAGGCTGCTGTTATACAGCAGCCCCATCGAGTGGGTGACGCGCTGGCCAGGCGGGAGATCGGGAAAAGAGAATCGACCCTGGAAGGAGAACCCTTGTCCCTGCAGCGCCATCTGGGCCGCGGCGAGACGCTTCCTGCCAAGGTAGACGCGCACCTGTTGGGAGACGACTTCTTGCCGGACGTTATCAGGCGCTTCCACCTGCACCAGGTCGACGGCTTGTTGGATCTCGCGGGCGGCGGTCTCCAGGTCCCCTTCGAGTTGAGACAGACGAGAGAGGAGCACCCGGCAAAAAATCACACCTGAGTTGTAACCGCCCAGTGTGCTCAACTGCATGGCGCGCACGGTGTAGCGCCGTGCCTGTTCGACCTGGTGCCATTGATAGCAGGCCTCTCCGAGCACACCATACATAACTGCGCCAATGGGAGGCAGCGAGCCGGATCGTTCTATCCGGGTAACTACTGGAGCAGCAATCTCAAAGGCCAGGTGCAACTGGCCGTGCTCAAAGGCCATCGTGGCCAGGCCGGCCGTGCTCATCATTTCGGCGACGAGGTTACTTGCCGCCCGGCCATGCTGAATGGCCATCTGATAAGCCTTGACAGCGCGTGGGTAATCTCCCATCAATTCGTAGGCACTGGCCAGCCCCCAATAAGCCAGGCCCCGCACGCGGCTATCCTGCTCCGGCGCGATGTCCAGCGCCTGAGTAGCCATAGCCATGCTCTCCACCGGCTCAGCCTGCCCATATAGCTTCAAGGATTGCATAACAAGCCACTCAGCCTTGAGAGAAGCGTTTTCTTCTCCTCGGTGGAGCTCCTCTGCAAGGGCTGCCTGCGCACGGGCCAGGTAGGGGGCTGCCTGAGCGTAGGAACCGCGCAGCAAATGCATCCAGGCGAAGGCCAGGTGAGTCCTGGGGCTTTGCGAACCCCATTCCGCTGGAACCGCCTGCACCCAAGCATTCACCGTCTTGGCGTATCCCTGCATGATCAGCCCTGGGGCGTGACTTTCGAGCAGGTCCACGGCCAGCGCATAGTCTCCCGCGGCCAGGGCGTGCTGGATGGCCTCGCTCGCCATTCCTGCCTGAGAGTACCAGTGGCTGGCACGCTGATGGAGTTCAGCCGTCTCGTCCTGCTGGCGAGCCGCTTGCAGGTCGCGCAGCAGGCCGGCAAACAGATGATGATAGCGATACCACTGCCCCTCGTCGTCCAAGGGGATCAGAAACAGATTGGCGCCGAACAACCGCTCCAGCAAGGCACGACTATCTGAGCGACCAGTGACCGCATCGCACAGGTCGCCGCTCAGCCTATCCAGGATAGAGGTCTGGAGCAAGAAGGGCCGGATCTCGTCCGGTTGTCTGTCGAGGACCTGCTCGGTGAGGTAGGCCAAGATGAACCGGTGGCTGCCGCTCAGAGCGGCGATGAAACCGGATGGGTCAGCCCGATCCCGGACAGAAAGACCCGCGAGCTGCAATCCGACGATCCAGCCCTCTGTGCGGTCCTCCAGGGCGGCGATATCCGCCTGGGAAAGGGAAAGGCCCATCACCCCGTTCAGAAAACGGTCCGCTTCGCTGCCGGTAAAGCGCAAGTCCCCTGCCCGGATCTCGGTCAGCCGGTTGTTGGCCCGCAGCCGGGCCAGCGGCAGGGGCGGGTCTTCGCGGGTGAGCAGGACCAGGTGCAGCGGCAGGGGCGGGTTGGCTACCAGCTTCTCCACGACCTCGAGAATGAACCCATCCTGGACCACCTGAAAATCGTCCAGGACCAGCAAGAACCGGCCACCCAGCTCCAGCATATCGTTGATCAGGGTCGTGCTGATGACCTCGGCAGGGGGAAGCTGTCCAGAGCGCAACACACCCTCGATCTCCCGGCCAAGGTTCGCGTCCACCTGGTGCAGCGCGGCGACGAAATAGGCGAAGAAGCGCCCCGGGTCATCGTCCGCAGGATCCAGGGACAGCCAGCCAACCGGCAGCCCGGACGCATTCACCCATTCGCTGACGCAGGTCGTTTTTCCGAACCCGGCCGGTGCCGACACGAGCGTAATCTGTCGGCCGGACTCGAGACCTTCATTCAGCCGTTGGATGAGGGATGGGCGTCGGACCCGTTTGAGCGGGAGGGAGGGTTGGTGTAGTTTTGTCGCGAGTAAGGTCGTCATCCACTGAATCCCTCCAGCATACGCATCAGCTTGTGCTTGCGGCCGTGGCGGGCGCGAATCCTGCCCAGGTACGCCCGCCAGTCCGCCTCACGGCCCGCGGCCTGGTAGGCCGCCCGCGCTCTCGTCAGCCAGCTTACCGCGTGGTGGTAGTACTTGGACTGTCCGGCTTCGATGATGCGCTCCGCCTGCTGGCGCGCGGCTCCGATGACCCATTCTGGCCGGTGTCCCACGACGGCGTCCATCACGCGCTCGAGTGTATCGTATCCTGCGCCCTGCTCAGCGGCGGCGATGGCGTCGTCCAGGAGGCCTTCGTGGAGGAAGACGTCCACCCGAGCCTGGGAGTGGAGATAGCCCGAAGCCCGGCGCAAGTGGGCCAGCTGATCCTCCCGTAGCTCCGGCCAGCGCTCGCCTGCCAGCTCCTGCACCCTCTGGTAGGCGGCCATACTGGGCGTCTCCCGAAACGCGACCGTCGCTGCCTCGAGCGCGCATTCGGCCTCGCCCATCCCGTCGGCCAGGTCGCTCAGCCATGCGGCCAGCTCACCCTTGTGGCCTTCGAGGGTCAGGCCGTGCTCGGCGACGTGCAGGGCGGCTACCAGTTCCTCCCGCTCGCGCAGCACCCGGGCCAGCGCCAGGAACTGAGACGGATCGTGCAGGTACTGTAGCCCTTCGTCTACTGCCTCCTGTACCCGGCCCAGGCGGGCCAACATGAGCACGTACAATCCCAACTGCCCCTCGGCCTGGGCCAGGTGGAGGTACTCCTGGTAGCGCTCCTGCCGCTCCAGCACCCTCAGCCGGGCGACGGCCAGCTCGTCGGCGTACCACGGCGCCTCACTCTCCCAGGCTCCCAGCCGGGTGATCTCGCCCTGCAGGGTGCGTTGGAGCGGTGGGTAGTCCCAGCCCTGCAGGATGGCCGCCTGGGCTGCATCGAACGCGTCGTCTATTCCGTATTCACCGACCTCGGCCTGCCAACGGGTCAGCTTTTGCGCCCACCGCTCGCGTTCCTCCGGCGAGAGGTCGCCGGCCGCCAGGCTGGCCTCGGTCCAGGTCTTCCCCAACTCCCCGAAGAACTCACCGGCGAAACCGTCGGAGTCGTCCAGGCAGATCCAGCCTTCCACGTACTCGTCGGTGACGGCTTCCAGGATCAGGAGGGCGTTTCTCCCATCCCCGGCCTCGATGAAACCCTGCGCCTGGTGCAGCAGTTGGCGTACCTGGTTCACTACGCTGCTCACGTGCCAGTAGGCCTCAGAGGGACGCATACGGGCCAGGGAGTGCAGGATCATGCTGACCTGGCGGCGGATGGGTTGGGGGTCTATCGGCGTGTGCCGCTGCGGAGCATCTTGGGGTGAGACACCGGTTTCGCGTTCACCCGGGGTGGCCTGGCTCAACGCGATCTGGCTCTCGATCTCGTCGGCTGTGTACCGGTCGCGAGCTGCCAGGTGCAGCAGCAGGTCCCGCAACTGCTCGCGGCTCAAGCCAGAGAGCGACTCTTCGAGGGTGGGGCGTTCTTCGATCAGGTCGGGCTCGTGCAGGCAGGCCAGCAGTGTGGCGACGATGTGCTTGCACCAGCCCTCCCAATCGTAGGGGCAGTCACAGACCGCGCCGGTGATGCCGCCTTCATCAAATGTGACCTGCACGCGGTAGGGCTCGTACTGGCTGCCCTCGACCTCCGCTTGCAGTACGTTGCCGCGCTGCACCAGGGAGACTACTGCGCCTGCCTGGTAGTAGCTCTCGCCCCGGCTGAACGACCTGGCGGTGGCCTGCCGGCGAATGGCCGCTTCGCTGATGGATGGAATGATCATTACTCAATTTCCTACTGCTCGACTAGACCAGCCCCACGCAAGCGCCTCATCAGCGCGTGGCGGCGGCTGTACAGGTCGCAAAGCTCGCGCATGTGGCCCTCGAAAACCGCTTCGCAGTCCTGGTATCTGGCCAGGTCGCGGAGATTCTTCAACAACTGTACCGCTTGGTCGTATGGCTTGGCCTGCGATTGCTGGATCAGTGCGTCGACCTCGCGCCAGGTCTCGTCCTCCCGCTCGGCCAATGCCTTTAGTTCCGCGACGCGCCTGGCCTCGGCCCGGGCTTTCTGTTCCTGGCTTCGCCGCTGGCGCAGGGCTTTTGCCGCCGCGAACAACTCGCCCACGGTGCGGCGCAGGGTCGCGTCGCCGGGCGGAACGTCGAGACCGGCCAGCGCGCTCAGGCGACGGTTCAGTGCCAACGTCAGGTGCGGCTCTCCTTTTGCCAACCGCAGCAGGAAACGGTCCTGCTCCTCGGCGGTGAGCTTTTCAATCGCCTGGCGCAGCTCGTCTTCCGAAGTCGTCCTTTTCCACTCGCCGCTGCGTTCCGCCGCTGCCTGGATCAGGTCCTCGTCCAGGTCAAACAACTCGACGAAATTCTCCAGCGCCAGCGGCAGGGTCCGCAATCCGGGCGGCACCGGCGGCTCTGGCGCTTGCTCGTCCACGTCGTACTCAAGCGTCACGCCCTTGAGCCAGGCCAGGTAGAGCAGGCGATAATCTCGCTGCAGAATTGCGTCCCTCAAGCTCACCAAGGAGTCCAACCAGCCCTCGCCCTCGACCCAACCGAGCCCTTCCTCTTCGTGCAACTGGATATCGAGGATGGCGTGCTCGTCCCTGGTATATGCGGCGACGGCATCGGAGGCAACCTCGCGCGTCACCACCTCGTATTGCTGCATCTCTGCCACGTCAACGAGCGTCTTGGGAAATCGGAACATCAGTTGACGGCTGCCCCAGTTGGCCAGGTAGAGCATCGCGTCGTAATAGTCGGCCAGCAAGTCCTCTGGCCTGCGACGAAGGCTGCCGCCAAAGCTGTAGGTGAATACCGCTCGCCGGGGATGTGTCGCCACGCGGCTGGAAAGTTCGGTGACGGCTCGTTGCTCCTCCTCGGTCAGCGGCCGGTCGATAGCCTGGAACTCGTAGTATTGGTATTCGCTCATCTAGCCAAACCCCGGCGTCAGCCCGTTCAGTTCTTCGATCCAGTAGCGATAGTCATCGAGAATCGTGGCATTGGCATTGCTCTCATCGTCCGCCCAGATCTGCTCGGCCAGCAAGCGGCGCTGCTTGTCGCCACGTTTTACCTGGAGCAAAACCCCTCGTCGCTCGTCAATGGTATCCACATCCAGGGCAGTGACCGGTTCGACGTGCCCCGGCTCGTCGGGATCGCGCCATGTGGCAGCGAACGGGAACTGCATCGCATCGGTAAAGTAGACCCCGAAGGCAGAAAGCTCCTCTGCCTGGTTGTGACAATCGACAGTCACTTCTGCGATACGTTGCTCACGGTCGGGTAGCGCGGGAATGCCCTCGATCTCTATCATCTCTCCTGCTCCACAGAAGGGGTTTTCAGCATCGCGAACAAGCTCTCCATCGACGCCCGCAGCGTGCGCAAACTCTGTTCCCACTCGGAGATGACGACGGACAGAGGTAGGATTCGAGTTGGGATTGGGTGATCTGCGAATGGTTGTCGCTCAAGGCACTCCTGCTTGCATGTTCATTCAGAAACCAGGTTCTTGACGTATGGTGCCAAGATGGCTATCAGTCTTGAAGCCTCTCGACGCGGAAAAGCGCTCTTTTGGCTCGAAAAACCTGGTTTCTTATCCGCTTTCGACAGAAGCCACATTGTGGCATTAGCACGTCGAAGACTCCGCTTCGCCCAAAGCCCTTAGGGAGGGTTCCGCGAGCGTTTCATAGAAGCGGACCATTGCATCAACGGCCCAATCCCTCAACGCGACCAGTGTCTCCGTAGCGTCTGTGATGCTGCCCGGGTGATACAAGGCTATTCGCGAGGCCCGTTTCTCACTCAGGCGTTCCCAGCCTATCGGATCGCCTATAGCTTCATGGAACTCGTCACGATTTGCGCGAAGACGGTCAAATACGCGCTTGTTCTTCTCCTTGTCTCCGCTATCAATATACAGCTCAACGCGGAAACGCCTACCGCGGGCGAAGGAGAAAGCAAAATGCAGATGCGCGGGACCGGGATCCGGCAACCTCGCCGCAGTGTGCCAGCTGTGTCCATCGGGTGAAAGGTTTCTCAACGGAAACCCGGGTTTCTCGCGCATCCCGGTTAGCAGTGCGCTAAAGAAATCAATGTAGGCTGCTTCGCGCTCTCGGATACGCGCAAAGGCGACCCTTTCCTCGGTCATGTTAATCTGCGCTACCCGCCATCCGACGTCTAGCCACTGTTGCGATTGAACGTGGCCCACGGAATCATTGGCCCACCATGCTCGGTGCTTGCGGGCTGAGGGGGGCAAGTCTTCCTCGATGATCTCTTCCACTTCCTCGAACGTAATCTGTACCCTGTCATCCTTGGCGGGACGACTCTGAAGCCAGATGGCGAGTGGAGCGTATCGGCTATCATCAGGGCCAAGAACCTCTTCCATAGGGATGAGGGTATCATCAGCCTGTGCAGACGTTTCGTAGGCAGATTCTGCTTCTCGAATCACTATCGGTTCCCTGGCGGTTTTGCCCTCATACAAGGGCCAGCTCACCGGAATTCCGAACAGGTGCTCCGTCAACTGCTCAACCGGATGCCGGGCCAGCCAATCGGCACAGAAACGCAGTTGATCGCGTTGCGTGGCCGAGATTTCGCCTCGGAAATGGGCTAGATCATTTCTCGTGTCTCGTACGGCTGACAGCAGGTTGCGCAAGGCCGAAGATTCCAAGTCAAAGAACGGCCTATAAAGCCCCCAATGATCCTTGTACAGCAGCAGTTCGGTGTATTCGTACAACGTCAGGTCATCGAAAGCCTTGGGCTTCTCCTTCGGAGCAAGGTTTGAGAAGCTTTCTTCTGCATGGTCCGAATCAATCTGCGGTTGCTCTTGACCTTGAAGCTTCAAGTAGTGCCGTAGTGCGTTTCGATATCGGCCCAACAGGGCTCGATGTGAGCTAGTTACTTGTTCAATCGCTCGTGCAAGGTTTTCTTGATCGGGTTCTCCTGTCTCATCGGCGAATATCGTCGACACGAAGTCTTTGATCGTAGTTTCGATGTCTTCCACCAGCATCATGTCTTCCGCACGCCGACGGAAGTACTCTGTCGAGTCATAGCTGGTAACAATGCCGATTAGCTTCTCCTCGCCGTCTACAATCAACACGGCATTGGTCTCCTTCAGACGATCCAGAAGATCGAAGAGGTCGTCTTCTAGTCGATAGGTCTGGGCCTTGACGATAGCATTAGAAACCCCCAGCTCTTCCAGCTGGACATCAAAGTTGCTCAACGCCCTCAAGATTGAGCCGTGAGTGATCATCCCCAAGGGCTTCTTGGCTTCATCTATGACGGGAAGCTGGCTAAAGTCGTGCTCTATCATCAGGCCAAACGCTCTTTGCGCCGAGTCGGTGGGGCGAACGCTGATCGGTTCATTACGTCCTTCGATAAGATTCCTAACAGGATACGACATAGCTCTTACCTCCGGTTCGTACCCACATCAAGCCCGCTTCCGTCAACAGTCTTTCGAGATGATCTTCGGCGGCGTATGCTTCATCCAACGCCTGTTTGAGATTCCGCGTGGCCTCGGCCACGGTCAATGTCTCCTCCTCGATCATCGGCTCCACGTAGCGCGGGATGTTCAAATTCCAGTCATTCTCGGCGATCTGGTCCAGGCCTACAACTTGCGCGGCGCCTTCCACGTCCTCGTAGGCCTGGTACCAGGCCAGGATCTGTTCCACGTGCTCTGACTCCAGCGTGTTCTGGTTGCGGCCGCGCTCGTATAGCTCGGAGGCGTCGATGACGAGCACCCGCCCTTGGCGTTCTGGCGGCTTGCGCATCCGAAAGACCAGGATGCACGCGGCTAGCCCGGTGCTGCAGAAGAGATTGGCCTGCTCGATGCCTCGCAGGGCGTTCTGCAGCGCCTGCCCCACGTTGGTGGTGTGGGCGCGCACGTCGCGCCAGTGGCAGCCCTCGGGGATCTGAAAGCGGTGGAACTCGGCAAAGTCCACGCCTTCGCCGTACTCGGCCTCGACCTGGACGCGCTCCTCGTCATAGACGTCGGAGATGCGCTTGAAGAAGAGCAGAGGAAAGATGTAGGTCTTGAAATCAGCGGCATCCACCGGGCCACGGAGGATGTTGGCCGCTTCCCAGAGGTGGGATTCCAGCGTGGATAGATCGAGCGACGACTTCAATGTGGCGTTCCCCTCATTGCCCCCGCATTGCAAAGTTCGATTTCGCGCCAGGCATCGCTACGGCAGGTGAAGTCTCACTGGCGATTGATACCGGCGGGAAGCGGTGTTGTCAGAGCCCGCTTGTGGTACAGTATCTCCATGGCCGTAGTTGCTGCCTCAGGCTCTTCCTCGGCCGCGAGACCCCCTATTTATCTGGCACTGACGCAAGTATAGTGCAAATCCGCCGGGAAGTCAAAACGCGAGGGCCGGAAAACAAGCATCCACCTCTGCTATGGGGTACAGAGGTGGATGTCCGAGCGCATTAACCTGCGCCTACTCCCATAACGGGCAGCGGGTCGTTATTCGTCGTCTGCAGTCTTCTCCAGCGATCCCTCGATGGCGTCCAATATCTCGTCGGCCCGGTAGACCCGGTTGCGGGCCTGGCCCGTGATCTCGCGCAGTATGCCGGCCTCCTCCAGCCGGTCCACGTAGCTCTGGGCGGTGGGCGCGGTGACGTGCAACGCCTCGTCCATCTGGCCGGCGGTGACGATGGGGCGCGCAAAAAGCAGGTCAACGGCCTGAAGCAGCCGGGCCGACGCCCGCGTGGCCTGGAATTGCTCTCGGTAGCGCTCCCGCAAGTCCTGTATGCGCTGAACGCGGGCGATCGCGTCCCGCGCCTGTGAGGCCACTCCGCGCAGAAAGAAAGTCAGCCAGGCCTCCCACGCGCCCTGCCGGCTGGTGGAGAGCAGCAGATCGTAGTATGTCTGTCGGTGAGCGTTGAAGTAGGCGCTCAGGTAGAGCAGCGGCTGCGAGAGAAGCCGCCACCGGCAAAGAAGCAGCGTGATCAGCAGACGCCCGACGCGCCCGTTGCCATCCAGGAACGGGTGAATGGCCTCGAACTGGTAATGGACCAGCCCTAACCGCACCAACGGTGGAAGGGTAGGTGTGCTATACAGGAAGTCCTCCAACGCGTGGAGGGCAGCCTGCATCTCGTCCACGGGAGGAGGGACGTAGGTAGCCTCCCTCAGCGTGCAGTCCCGTGTCCCGACCCAATTCTGGCTACGGCGGAACTCGCCGGGGGTCTGGTGCTCGCCGCGCACGCCCTCCATCAGACGTTCGTGGATCTCGCGGATGAGGCGCAAACTCAGCGGCAGCGTCTCAAGACGCTCCAACCCATATTCGAGCGCCTGCACGTAGTTGTGCACCTCGTGAACGTCAGGCGCTTGCTCGAAGAGCGGTAGTTGCCGTGCCTCGTAGGCGTAGAGATCGGAAAGCGACGCCTGTGTCCCTTCAATACGGGAGGAAAGCACGGCCTCGCGCCGCAAGAAGGGGACGATGAGCAGGTGCGGGTTGAGTATGCAGCGCCCAAGGCCGGAGAGCTCACCCAAGGCCCGATCGGCGTCCGACAGCGCCGTCACAAGGCCTTGGGACCAGGTCAACTGTGGGGGCAGTGGATTGGGCACGAAGGCCCAATCGTCCCCCTGCGCCACACGCACGAGCCGCCCGGCCGGGCTGTTGCGAAATTCCTCTAGCTCCATATCGCTTTCTCGCTTCGAGTGAGCAGATGACTTACGAAAGGATCCTTTAATACGCCCACTTCTTACTAAAGATTATACCACAAACCTTTAATAAGGCCACGTTCGGCAGTCACGGGGCCGGGCTGAGCGAACTCAGTATCTCCTGCAGGGCCGTGTCGGGCTCGCCGGGGGAGCGTCATCTTCGACAAAGGCGGGACTGCGTATTGTATCGCCTGGGGCCACGTCTGAAGGTGGACTGCGGTGGCTGTTCTGCGTGACGCCGTGGGTCTCCAGCAGCCGCAGCCCGCTTGGTGCCGGATAAAAAGAATCCACCTCTGCCACAGGCACAGAGGTGGATGTCCGACGGGAGCGACGGGATTCGAACCCGCGATCTCCGGCTTGACAGGCCGGCATGTTAACCGCTACACTACGCCCCCAAGTGGCGCAATCATACCATGATCTGCCCTTCCCGTCAAGCGAAATCCACGGCTTGACAAAAGCCCCGATGGTAGTATGGTGTCGTAGGTACACGTCGGCCGCGGATAGCTTCTCGATATGTAGGGGCGTACCCTTGTGGTCGCCCGATTGGGCAGGCACAAGGCACCGCCCCTACCCCGAATTACTGAGAGGATACGATCGCGTCGTTCATCGTATGATCTAAGGAGGAACCGTTATGAGTACGTTCGGCGTCGAACACCACGCGATGCTGTTTGCCTGGATCGCCGGGGAGGCCGTCGAGCGCTTCGGCCAGCGGGGCGAGGATGCCATCCTGCAGGGCGTGCGCACGTATGGAGAGCAGCGCGGGCGGCGGATGGCGCTGCGCGCCCAGGCGGACGGTCACACCAACGACATGGTGGGCTATCTGATCTACGGCGAGCTGGACTTCGGAGAGGCCGAGAACGAGTTCGTCATCGTGCAGAAGAGGCCCCACCTCACGGTTGAGGCCCGGCGCTGCTCGTGGCACGCGACCTGGAGTCAGAGGGCGGTGCTGGCTTACGGCAGGCTCTACTGCCAGGAGATCGATACGGCCATCATGCGCGGCTTCAATCCCGGCTTCGACTTCGAGGTGGCAGGCACGATGAGCGGTGGCGCGCCGTGCTGTACGTTCCACTATCGCAGCCAGGGGATGGGCGTGTGGAACACGCTGCGGTACGCGATCGGTAAGAAGCGGGTGGGCTCTCGGGCGACGAAGCCCTGGGATTATCACACGGGCCACATTTACAAGACGTTCAAGGAGACCCTGAGTGAGGCGCTCGGGGAGGCGAACGAGCAGGCTGTTGATGCGGCGATGCAGACGTTTGCCCGGGAGTATGGGGAAGATAGGGCGCAGCACGTGCGCGGTTTCGAGGACACCGATTTCGACCGGGTGTGTTTCGAGTGAATCAGGATAAGGTGGGACGCACTTTCTGAAGTGCGTCCCACCTGCTTTTAGGCGAAAGGGGGCACGATGTCAAAGCGCATTGGTATCCTGGGTGGCATGAGTCCAGAGTCGACGACAGAATACTACGAGTACATCACCCGCACGTACACGCAACGCTTCGGCGATTACGGTTATCCCGAGATCATCATCTATAGCGTCAGCTTTCAGCCGTACGTGGACTGGCCCAACGCCGAGCGGTGGGACCTGGTGGCGCAGGGCCTGAGCGAGGCGGCGGGGAAGCTCGAGGCGGCGGGGGCCGACTTCATCATCATCGCCACCAACACCATGCACCTGGTCTTCGACGAGGTGCAGGCCAGCGTCAACGTCCCCATGCTCAGCCTGCTGGACGCCGTGGGCGAGGCCATTCTGGCGCGCGGGCTTGAGACCGTGGGGCTGCTGGGCACCCGGTTCACGATGGAGAAGACCTTCTACCAGGACGCGCTGGCGCGTAAGGACATCCAGGTCCTGGTGCCCGGGGCGGCGGATCGCCAGGTCGTGAACGACGTCATCTATAACGAGCTGATCGCCGGGGAGATCCGCGACGAGTCGCGCGCCCGATACGTCGAGATCATCGGGCGGCTGGCCGAGCGCGGGGCCGGGGGCGTGATCCTGGGGTGCACGGAGATCCCCTTGCTGGTGAGTGAGGAGGACGCCGGGCTGCCGCTGTTTGATACCACGGCCATCCACGCCGAGGCGGCGCTGAGCTACGCGCTGTCCTGAGTTGTGGGTAGGTTCGCCGTCCGGTTCGTAGTAACCGCTTTAGCGGTGCCGTTACTACGAACGGGCTCGGGCCTGGGGCGTGATCACGGTGCGCACCTGACCACCGAATTGCTCCAGCGTGTCCATCGTGCCGTTGATGGCGTCGGCATCCAGCGGCACGGTGTCCGTCACGACCTCCGAGAGATCGAGCTGTCCCCGGCGCGCGTATTCGAGCAGCAGGGGAATCTCGTGCAGCAGGTGGTCCGCACAGCCGATGACCTCGGCCTCCCGCCCCAGAAGCTCCGCGTAGGAGTAGATCTCGAACGGCTGGGTCGTGAGGCCCACCAGCCCGGCGCGCCCGAACACCGCCAGGGAGAGCACGGCCTGCCGCATCGTCTGTGGCAGCCCGATCAGTTCCAGGGCCACGTCCACGCCCTTGCCCGACGTCAGCCGTCGGATCTCGGCCACGGGGTCGCCTTGCCTGGCGTTCACCGGGATCGCGCCGTATCTCTCGGCCCGCTTCAGCCGGCCCTCGTCGATGTCCACCGCGTAGACGTCCAGAGCGCCCATCGCCCGGGCAAGCTGAATCGCCGACATGCCCAGGCCTCCGGCCCCGAAGATCGCCACCGTTTCCCCGTGCGCGAGCCGTGTCTTGCGCAGGGCGTGGAAAGAGGTGGAGGACGAACACATCATGATGGCGCCGTGCTCGAAAGGAATCTCGTCAGGCAGGGGCACCGCGTTGCGCGCGGGCACGGCGATGTACTCGGCGTAGCCCCCGTCGCAGTACTTGCCGATCATGGACCCCTCGACGCAGAACTGCTCGCTGCCCAGGGAGCAGTAATAGCAGTCGCCACAGCTCAGCAGGTAGTGGAGGCACACCCGGTCGCCCACCTGGACGTTGCGCACCTGCGAGCCGGCTTCCTCCACAACGCCGGCGACCTCGTGTCCCAGCGTCTGCGGCAACGGACCCACGGCCGAGGTGCCGGCGCGGTAGTGCACGTCTGAGTGGCAGATGCCGGCGGCTTTGATGCGCACCAGCACGTCCCGGTCACCCACGGTGGGTTTGGGTATCTCCTGCAACTCCAAGGGCTTTCCGATCTCGACCAGACGAACGGCTTTCATGCGTGTCCCCCTTTGTGCTGTATGTCAAGACCTGACGGATTTCAGAGGTCTGTCAGCTCTATGATCTGTTCCAGTGAGAAATCGTGGGCTTGCAGGTAGTGCTTGACGACCTCATCCAATGCGCCCATCGGCACCGGGCCGATCAACTCGGTTCCGGCGACGTTCACGCCGTAGCGCGCGGCCTCCGAGCGGATGGTCTCAAGCACGCGTGGAATCGGGGTCTTCTCGTAGTTGACCAGGTTCATCGAGACCTGGACCATGTCCTTGTCGGCCAGCGCCAGCCCAATCGCCCGCACGTAGCGATACCCGCCGCTGATATGGCGCACGGCCCGCGCGATCCGCTCGGCGATGGAGAGGTCGGTCGTGTGCAGGTTCACGTTGAAGGCGATCAGCGGGAAGCGCACGCCGGTGACCGTCGCTCCGGCCTGTGGATTGAAGACCGCCGGCCCCTCGTCAGGCGCGAAGTCTGGATCCCTGAGCTTGTCCTCCAGCGCCTCGTACTCACCCTTGCGGATGTTGGGCAGCCGTTTTCGCTCCGGCCGGGTCGCCGCGTCCTCGTAGTAGTAGACGGGCACGTTGAGTCCGCCGAGGAAGCTGCCGAAGCGCCGCGCGATGGCGATGGCTTCCTCGGTCTCGACCTCACGTATAGGCACGAAAGGCACCACGTCCACCGCGCCCATGCGCGGGTGCGAGCCGGTGTGCTTGCGCATGTCGATGAGTGCCAGCGCCTTCGACGCCATAGCCTTGCTCGCCTCGATGACCGGCTCGGGTGCGCCCAGATACGTGATCACGGAGCGATTGTGGTCGGCGTCTGAGGAGTAATCCAGGATTCTCACGCCGTCAACCTGGCGAACCTGGGCCACAATCTGCTCCACAACCTCCAGGTCTCGCCCCTCGCTGACGTTCGGCTCGCACAGTAGCACCTGGCTCATTGTTAACTCCCGGTTAACTCCCGCAGCTCACTCCTGGCGCTCACTCCCGAATGTCTCGCGTAACTCGCGGGCGCGCTCGGCCAGTTCCGCGGCGATCTGCTGATCCTTGATGGCGGGCACGTTGATCTCGACGTTGTCCAGGCATCCCAGCAGGCCGGCGCGTGCCAGGTACATCGCGCACTTGAGGTCGGATGCCGCGCTGGGATTCGAGCGGCCTTGTAGGCGGCTGCCCAGTTCGAGCACGCGTGCGCAGCGTTCGGCGTTGGCGAGCGGCACGCGGGCCGCGTGGATCCACGCGGCCTGGATCGCCCGGCTGCGGGCGGTCTTTTCTTCCTCGGTGTGCTTGGGTAGCCTGAAGGCGTTGCGAACGGTCTCGAAAGCCAGCGAATCCACGTGGCAGCCCTCAAACAGCTCGCTTGAGAGGGCCTGTGATTCGGCGTCCAGTTCGCGGTAGAAGGCGTCTGGTGCTATGGCTTTGCCCACAGAGAGGCGGGCCACCATAGCGACCAGTGCCCCCGCCATGGCCCCGGCCACGGCGGACGCTGTGCCCCCGCCGGTCGCGTTGTCCGTCGGGTCCAGCACCTTCAGAAAGGCTGCGACCTTCGCGTCCATATCTACGGCAGACATACCGCGCGCTCCTTAGGTGGCTGGTCTGAGAGGAGGGATGCCGCGTATGGGAATGCCACCCATACCGATGCGCCGCATACCGGTGTGCCGCTTCATCATATGAGCGACGCCATGCGCCTCCTGGTCTGGCTGCGACTGATTGCGCTTGTGCCCTCCCGCAAGATCTGAGGATCTGCGGGAGGGCCGTGTTTATTGTCTACATGCGCCAGCGTTGGCCGCTACGCGCTCCGCGCTTGACGTGGTCTAGCCGACAAAGCCCCGTGCGACGTCCACGGCGCTGGCCGCGTCGGGCGCATAGGCATCGGCTCCGATTTCCTCGGCGTAGGCCGCGGTCACCGGTGCGCCGCCTATCATGATCTTGACCGAGTCGCGCAAGCCGGCCTCCTCCAGCGCCTCGATCGTAGCCTTCATATTGACCATGGTGGTGGTCAGCAAGGCGCTCATGCCCACGATCTCGGGCTGGTGTTCGCGCACGGCCTCCACGAAGGCCTGGGGTTGCACGTCGGTCCCCAGGTCAACCGTCTCGAATCCAGCGCCCTCGATCATCATCTTGACCAGGTTCTTGCCGATGTCGTGCAGGTCGCCCTGGACCGTGCCGATGAGATACTTGCCCGCGCTGGGCATGTCGCTCTCCGCCAACAGCGGGCGCAGAACGCCCATACCGGCGTGCATGGCGCGGGCCGCGATCAGCACCTCAGGCACGAAGAGGTCCCCGGCTTTGAAATCCTTGCCCACCTCGTCCATGCCGGCGATCAATCCGCCTGACAGAATCTCTTCGGGCTTCATGTCCTGATCCAGCGCCTTCTGAACCAGGCTGGCGACCTCGTCTGCGTCACCGGCATACAGCTTCGATGCGATATCCTCTAAGACACCTGCCATTTTCGATAACCTCCTTGATGATACGTCTTGCCTGCGAATGCGTCGCGCATTCTATTCTTGGTTCCTAACACGCCAGGAGCGTGGGTTTCCCCGATCCAGCGATACGGCTCTTGCTATACCCGCCGCGTCAGGCTCGGCCGTCCTACGGCCGTAAACGTCAACTCTGTGCCCAGGTAGATCCGCTGCCCCCATTCGGCCTGAACAGACGCCTCATGGTCCACCCGCTCTATCTGCACCTCCGCCTGGTCGGCACCGGCCTGGCCTGCGAGTGTCCTCAGATGATCAGACATGACTCGTCTCGCGTAGGCCACGCTTTCCTCCAGCGAGGCGAAGTCGTGCACCCCGTCAGGCAGATGCAGGCGAATGTGCTCGTTGGTGCTCAAGGGCTGGATCAGCACCCGCCGCTGCAACACCACGCCACCCGCCACAGCGCCGATGGCGTTCGCCACGTCCGCGCGAGGAGGGATGACCATCTCGGTGCCCAGTTGTTCGGCTACCCGCGGCAGGTAGGCCTCGACTGGCGCACCGACGGCGACAATTGGCTGTCGCAGCGTCAACTGGCAGCCTATGTCCGACTGCGGTGCTTCGCCCAGCGCCCGCCTCAGCAGTGCCCCTGCCGCGGGCTCGCGTTGCCAATCGGGCACGTACCGCCTCGGTGCCGCGCCGTCGATCTCGTCGCTCAGCACTTTGCTGACCAGCGCGGTCGTGACCCGGTCCGACACACCGGCGACGACCTGCTCGCAGAACGCGGGGACAGAGAGGCCGACTTGCTTGGCCAGGAAGCCCGCACCGAGGCGCGATGCCTCGGTGTCCCAGTTCTCGAAGCGGCCCAATACGTGCAGCGCGTCGGTGGGCGTGAATCCAGCCCGCAGGATCAACCGCTGTGCCTCTAACCTCGCGATCCGCCTCATCGCCAAAGCGCCGTAGCGCAGCCGTTCGATCAGTAGGCTCAACGACTGGGGGCCTTGTGCCATCTGTTGTAACAGCGCCTGGTCATCGTCCGGTAACCTGGGCACTTCCTGGCGTTGCAGGAGCACGAACTGCCCGATCGCGTCCGGTCGCTGCGGTGTTTGACCCTGCCGTCGGAGTTCGTCCACGATCTCCGGGTGCAGGTGCGCCAGCATGCACAGCGGCATCACGCGGCGGGGCCCGATTCTCATCACACGTTCGCCATCCAGGTGGACCAGGCTGTCGCCGCCTAGCCCGATCGTGTGGGCATCTACCGCTTCGACCATTGTGCGCCACCGGCCAACCTGTGCCCCCTCCGGGTTCAGCCGTGGACGCCCCCTATGCAAAACGGCGATGTCGGTCGTCGTGCCTCCCACGTCCACCATCCACACGTCCTGACGGTCCGCCTGGTGCCAGGCTCCCACCACACTGGCCGCCGGTCCAGACAGAATCGTCTCGATGGGTCGATGCATAGCCCACCCGGCACGGACCAGCGAACCATCGCCCTTGACCACCATCAGCGGGGCAACGACGCCGAGCCCGTCCAACGTCCGGCGAACGGTGGCGATGAGTTCCCGCAACAACGGAATCAGGCGGGCGTTGAGGGCCGTCGTGGTCGCCCGGCGCACGGAGTTGAGGCGTGTGGTCAGCTCGTGACCGCAGGTGACGGGTAGAGGACCCCGGTCTGCAGAGGCGGTCAACTCGGCGACTAGATCCCGAATGCGTAGCTCGTGAGCCGGGTTCCGCACGCCGAAATAGCCCGAAACTGCGAATGCCTCCACGTGCTCGCGCCGGGCCAGGATCGCGTCTCTCGCCGTGGCCTCATCCAGTGGCTTGACCTCGTTGCCTTCCACATCGTGCCCACCGCGTAGGTAGACCACGTCTTGCGTCACCAAATCTTGATCGAATCCGTATTGCTGGATCAGGGCCGGATCATAGCCGATGAGCATCAGGCACACCGGGCTGCCCCGGCCCTCGACCACAGCGTTGGTCGCCAGCGTGGTCGAGAGGCCCACCAGGTTCACATCGGCGGGGGATACTGCCCGGCCGTCGAGTGCAGCCGTCACGGCCTCTCCAATTCCGATGGATAGATCGTGATAGGTGGTCAGGGCCTTGGCACTGGCCAACACGGCGTTGCTAGCCTGGTCCACCAGCACCGCGTCGGTGTACGTGCCGCCTGTGTCTATACCCAGTGCAATGCTCATAAGATGCGCTTCACCAGCCGATGCGCTTCATCGACCGATGAAGTGCATCGCCTTTGTCTTCACACTACCTAACGTCGCGTGCTATGCCTTGCTGGACTATGCTTTGCTCTTCTGGCGTTTCTTGTATGCCTGGATGTAGCGCATGGCATAGTCGTCGCGCCCCAGGAGCATGTCAGCCGCCAGAATCGCCTGGCGGACCTTCGCCGCGTCCACGATGGGGCAGTTCACCCCGTTCTGGATGGCCATCGCCAGGAAGGCCCAGTTGATCACCTCGCGCTCTGGCAGGCCAAAGGAGACGTTGCTGGCACCCAGCGTCATATTGACGCCCAGTTCGGCGCGCACCATCTGGATAGCCCCCAGGGAAACCAGGCCAGCCTGCGAGTCGGCGCCCACTGTCAGCGCCAGACAGTCAATCACGACATCCTCGCGGGGAATCCCCAGCCCCTCCGCCCGTTCGACGATCTTCCGGGCCACGGCCAGACGGTCCTCTGACGTGCTGGGAATGCCGTCGTCGTCCATCGCCAGGCCGATGACAGCCGCCTTGTACTCAACCACGAGGGGCAGCACGGCACTCAGGCGCTCTTCCTCGCCGTTCACCGAGTTGATGAGCGGCTTGCCATCCGGTGCCATTTCTCGGTGAACGTCCAGCGCGGCGCGCAGCGCGTCTACATCGGCGCTGTCTATGCACACAGGCGAGTCAACCGTTTCCATGACGAGCCGCACGGCCTTGGGCAGCAGGTCCACCTCATCCACGCCAGCGGCCCCTACGTTGACGTCCAGCACATCTGCGCCGGCGTCCACTTGCGCCAGGGCCTCCTTGCGCACGATGTCCAGGTTGCCTTCGCAGAGGGCAGCCGCCAGCCGCTTCTTTCCGGTGGGATTGATCCGCTCGCCGATGAGTGCCGTCGGTTTCTCGGGGCTGATCACCACGGTCTTCTTCGCGCTCTTGAGAATCGTGTCCATTATGCCTCCTTAGGTTTACTGTGTTGTCTGCACGACACAGGGGGGGATCGGTCGAGGAAAACCCAAGCAACCAGGTTTCTCTCTACTGGATGCCGTGTATCCGCCGGATTGTTGACTGCGGCTACCGTGAAGCCTATGATGAGTTACTCCATAAAACAAGGCCAAGAAACCTGGTTCCTGTTGCTCGTGAGAGGTTCAACATAATGAAATACGGGTACGTCTGTCTGCCTGTCCCATTTCGTGCAATCGCGTTGCACACTGAGGGATGATTATACTATCGCCCCCCGCATTGTCAAATAGATGGACGATAGATGACGGACTGCGCGCGTGCGCGGCGGCGCAAAAGGGCTTCCAAAAACGGGACAACGGTGGTATCATTTCGGCACAAGAACGAGAAGTTGCTGTTCAGGTGGGACGTACTTCCTGCCCCGAAAACGCGGACGCGGACGTCCGCCTTTGATGGCTATTGAAGCGTTTGTAGGTCCTGGAAGTCGAATCCTCGAACGAAAACCAAGTGCGTCCCACCTTGGCTGAGTGGTAACAACGAGAACAGAAACCGAGGGGTGAAACATGATGGAATTCGCTGAACGCGTCAGGCACCTGGCCCCAGAGGGGGCCTACCAGGTACTGGCCCAGGCTCAGGCCATGGAAGCCGAAGGCCGCGATATCGTCCACCTGGAGATCGGGCAACCGGACGTGCCCACTTTTGAGAACGTGAAGCAGGCTGGAGTTCGCGCTATCCAGGAGGGGCACACACGCTACAATCCACCGGCGGGCGTCCCGGCTCTGCGCGCGGCCATCGCTGAGTACACCGGACAGCGCCTGGGTATGGATGTGCAAGCCTCAGAGGTCGTCGTCGGCCCCGGTGCCAAGCCGGCGCTGTTCTTTCCCACCCTGGCGCTCGTTCGTCCGGGCGACGAAGTGATCTACCCTGACCCCGAGTTCCCTACCTACTCGGCTATGATTGGCGTGGCCGGGGGCGTTCCTGTGCCTGTGCCCTTGCGGGAGGAGCAGGGATTCGCCTTCGACCTGGAGATCTTCGACCGCGCGGTGAGTGAGCGCACGCGATTGATCATCCTCAACTCGCCCAGCAATCCCACCGGTGGCGTGCTCCCGTTGTCCGTGCTCGAGCACATCGCCGCCATGGCGCAGCGTCACGACATCTGGGTGCTCTCCGACGAGATCTACACCCGCATCGTCTTCGACGATGTGCAGGTGCCTAGCATTGCCACTCTGCCCGGCATGCGCGAGCGCACCGTGATTTGCGACGGTTTCTCGAAGACCTATGCCATGACCGGCTGGCGGCTTGGTTTCGGGATCATGCCGGAAGCGCTCGCGGAACGGGTCGCCTTGCTGCTGACTCACTCAGTTGGCTGTACGGCCACGTTCACCCAATACGCTGGGCTGGAAGCATTGGCCGGCCCGCAAGACCAGGTCGAGCGGGTCGTGGCCCAGTATCAACAGAGGCGGGACGTGCTGGTGGCGGGCCTGAACGCGATCCCGGGCGTTAGGTGCCTTTCGCCGCAGGGTGCGCTCTACGTGTTCCCGAACGTCACGGCCTTTGGCCGCACGAGCAACTGGCTGGCCAACTACCTTCTGGAAGAAGCAGGCGTAGCGGTGCTGCCGGGGAGCGCCTTCGGCAGCGCCGGTGAGGGGTATCTGCGGCTGTGCTTTGCGAACTCGATGGGCAACATCCGTGCTGCGCTTGAGCGCATGTCCGAGGCGCTGGCCAAGCTCGGCGCGGCACCGTAGCCCTTGAGAGAGTCGCCGTTCTGATAGTGCGTGGGCGGGAAGGCTACAGGTCTCCCCAGTTCTGGCCTGTCTTTAGGTCGGCTTTGAGAGGCGCTTTGAGGTCGAAGGCGCTCTCCATGATCGTGCGCATCAGGGGCGCAACGGTCGCCACCTCCGCGTCGGGGGTCTCGACGACCAGCTCGTCGTGCACCTGGAGGGTCATCCGCGCCTGGAGATCGCTCTCCTGAAGGGCACGGTGCAGGCGAATCGTCGCGATGTTGATGATATCAGCAGCAGTGCCTTGAATGGGGGCGTTGATCGCCATACGCTCGGCGGCCTGACGGACGTTGTGGCTGGCCTTGGCACCGGGCTGCAACTCGGGGAAGTAGCGGCGGCGGCCCAGCAGCGTCTCCACGTACCCCTGGCGCTTAGCTTGCGCTTTGGTGTCATCGATGTACGCTCGGACCTTCGGAAAGCGCTCGAAATAGGCCTTGATGAAATCCTCTGCCTCGGCCTGCGTGAGCCCGGTCGCCTGTGACAGACCGTAGGCTGTCTGGCCGTAGGAAAGGCCGAAGTTCACCGCCTTAGCCAACCGCCGCATGTCGGCCGTGACGTCTGCCAGAGGCACGCCCAGAATGGCAGCGGCGGTGCTGGCGTGGATATCCTCCCCGCGCGCGAAAGCGCTCAGCAGCCCTTCGTCGCCCGAGATGTGGGCCATCACGCGTAGCTCGACCTGTGAGTAGTCGGCGGCGATCAGTTGCCAACCCGGCTCAGCGACGAAGGCGCAACGAACCTGCCGTCCCAGCGCTGTGCGGATGGGGATGTTCTGGAGGTTGGGATCGCTCGAGCTGATGCGCCCAGTGACGGTCCCGGTCTGGTTGTAGGACGTGTGCAGCCGGCCGGTGCGTAGGTTGACCATGCGAGGCAGGGCGTCCACGTAGGTGGAATTGAGCTTGGCCAGCGCTCGCTGTTCCAGGATGAGGTCAATCACACGGTGTTTGCCCCGCAACCTCTCCAGCACGTTGGCCGCCGTCGAGAAGTGTCCGGACTTGGTCCGCCGCAGTCCCTGGGTGGGTAGCCCCAGCGTCTTGAACAACGCATCGGAGAGTTGCTGGGTCGAGTTCACGTTGAAGGCGTAGCCGACTACGTCCTGGATCTGGTTTTCCAGTTCGCCCAACCGGCCGGTCAGTTCCTCAGACATCCTGTCGAGGAGGGCAACGTCAAGCCTGACACCTGCCATCTCCATCTCTGCTAACGCGGGCATCAATGGCATCTCGACGTCGGTGAAGAGTGACCAGAGTTCCTTTTCCTCCAGTTCGGCCTTCAGCACTGCTGCCAGGCGATGCGTCATATCGACGTCGGCGCAGGCGTAGGGAGCCGCCTGGGCAACTGGCACGCGGTCCATGGTCAGTTGCCCTTTACCCTTCCTGATGAGGTCCGTGATCGGTGTCATCCGCTGCTTGAGCCGCGCCCAGGCCAGATTCTTCAGCCCCAAGTTCTTGGAAGCTGGATTGATCAGCCATTCGGCAATCATTGTGTCGAACGCCAGTCCTGCGACATCCAGGCCCGCCCGCCGCAGCACGGTCAGATCGTATTTGAGGTTGTGGCCGGTCTTGGGGCGCTTCGCGTCCGCCAACAGCGGTTTCAGCGAGGCGAGCACTGTCTTCAACTCCAGCCTTGGGTCGCCGGGAGGAGCCTTGACCGGGATGTAGTAGCCCAGTTCTGGGGCGTCGGTGAGCGCTATGCCGACCAGTTCGGCCTCCATGGGATCCGGGCTCGTGGTCTCCGTGTCGAGTGTCAACGCGGGCGCGTCGCCCAGCCGGGCCACCAATTGGGAGAGCGACTCCTCGTCGGCCACGATCGTGTACTGTGCGCCAGAGGCCGCGGAAGGGGCGGCGGTGCTCCCCGTCACTGCGTCGGGTCCTCGACTGAACAGGCTGAGTTGTTGGGGTATGCCCGCCGGCTGTGGCTGAGCCTGCATGGGAAGGCGCTCGAGCAGCGAGCGAAACTCTAGCTCATGGAACAGATCTAGCACCTGCTGCCGGTCGAAGGAGCGCACGCGGCAGGCATTGAGGTCAAGTTGTACGGGCGCGTCGCGCACGATGGTCCCCAGGCGGCGGCTGAGGAAGGCCATGTCCCGCTCTGCCTCCAGCTTGTTGCGGAAGCGGGTCTGAACCTCGTCCAGGTGCGCGTAGATTGCCTCCAGTGTGCCGTATTCCTGGATCAGCTTGGTGGCCGTTTTCTCGCCTACGCCACGCACGCCTGGGATGTTGTCCGACTTGTCCCCCATCAGGGCTTTCAGTTCCACCAACTGGTTTGGCACCAGGCCGTAGCGCAGCTTGACGCCGTCCAGGTCGTAGGTCACGGTGTCGGAGAAGCGCCAGCGGGACGTGAGGACGTGGGTGTGCTGGTCCACCAACTGCAGCAGATCCATGTCGCCGGTGACGATGAGCACGTCAATGCCCCGTTCTCCTGCCTGGCGGGCCAGCGTCCCTAGCAGGTCGTCCGCTTCGTATCCCTCCTGCTCGAACACGGGAATACCCAGCGTCTCCACCACCTGGCGCACGCGCGCCATCTGGGATTGCATCTCCTCGGGCATCTTCACCCGGTGCGCCTTGTACTCGGCGTACATCTCGTGACGGAACGTGAGCCCTTTGTCAAAGGTGACGGCGATGTGGGTCGGCTGCTCGTCGCGCAGGACGTTGAGCAGCATGGACGTGAAACCGTAGACCGCGTTAGTCAGCTCGCCACGCGACGTCTGCATGTCCTCGGGCAGGGCGTGGAACGCCCGGTAGGCCAGGGCGTGGCCGTCAATCAGAACCAGCTTGTTGTTCTGAGGCATATTCCTCCTTCACACTCGGCGGAGGTGCTGCGCCGTTGCCGTTCGGACACGCCATTCTGATGGCGCGCATTTCTGTTTGGACACGCCATTCTGATGGCGCGCATTTCTGTTTGGACACGCCATTCTGATGGCGCGCCATTCCTGATGGCGCGCTGTCCGCCGGGCTCTTGGTGCTGCGCGTGAGTACTGAGCCGTGGGCCTGGCTAGTGACCGGCGCTCACCAGGGGCCGCACCGCTTCTGCCGTTGCTTTGGTGTGGTGGCGGATCAGGCCAAGGGGGACGTTCGCACGCAGGGCGACCGAGAGGATGAGGTCCTCGGCGACGGCCAGTGAGTAGAGCATGTGTTCGCCACCCTCGACGCTCTGTTCAAAGCGCAGTTGTTCCTGGCCCAATATCTGCGCCACGCGGGCCGACGTCTGCCAGCTTTCGCCCACTGCCTGCGCCAGCCCTTCGGCTTCATCTTCCGAGAGCCTGCCGGTCCGGGCGATCAACTTCCCCCTACAGGTCAGAATCACCACATCGGCGTTCAGTTCCCGGGATAGTGCTTTCATTGCCCGGGTAGCTTCTTCCATGCGGGCCTGTGGGATACTCGCGTGCACAGGGCTGGGCGGCCTGGGCGTGCTGGGCGTTGCCGTTCGGGCGGCGGCAGGGCCGCCCCCGACGGGCCGCGCGATCGCGTCGGCAATGCGGCCCGGCAGCTCGGGTAAGAAGAATGGCCTGGGCAGCACACCCTGCGTGTTCAGGTCGGCGAGTTCGGATGGGACTTGCTCTCCCATGAATGGGATCAGCAGCAGTCGCAACTCAGCCCGCTGCTGCCGTAGCGTGCGCGCCACGGGTGTCCCGTCTGGATCGGTCAGGCTCGGATCCACGATGGCCAGGTCGAAAGTATCCCCGTCCAGCGCCTGCAAGGCCTCAACTCCATTGGTTGTCACCGTGGCATGGTATTCCCCACCTTGCTCCAGGCTTTGTTGGAGCATGGTGGCGAAGGCTTCATCACTATCGACGACGAGGATGGAATGTTCGCTGCTCATGAATTGCTCCAGGGTCAGGATGTTGGGTTTCGTGTCTGCTTCATTCTACAGGGGAGTGAGGAAAAGTCAACACGTGCCCATGGTGAAGACATGAAAGAAAATCGACTTTGCGGTATTTCGGCGGAAAAAGGTTGACAATAGAGTCAAAATGTGGTATAATTTTCATTACTTGAAATAAATGTACCCCTGTGATGGAACAAGCTGACCTCTAATACCATCCCTACTTTCGCACGTTGCGCGTCCGGCGCGTGGCTGAGTCGGCTTTGATACTTAGACATGTTTCCAGGAGGCAAGCATTGAGGCGTGCTATGAGTTCCATACCCCTGCTTCAAGTGGCATTGGACTTCACTTCCCTTCCCTCAGCCCTCGCTATGGCGCTGCAAGTGGCTCCTGCGGTCGATATCATCGAAATCGGCACCCCCCTGTGCAAAGCAGCCGGCATGGATGCCGTCCGGGCTGTGCGAGAGGTTTGCCCAGACAAGCTCATCCTTGCCGACGTCAAGTCCCCGGACGTAGGTGGACTGGAAGCGCAGTTGGCCTTCGACGCTGGCGCGGACATGATGACTGTGATCGGTGGCGCGCCAATGGCCACGGTCCAGGCTGCTTTGAACGTCGCCCGTCAGCGTGGCAAGGAGATGCTGATGGAGCTGACGGGTGTCCGCGACATCATCGCCCGGGCGCAGGAATGGCGTGCCGCCGGTGTGGAGCGCATGGTTTACCATCGGGGCTGGGATGAGCAGGCGGCTGACCGGGAATGGACGGACAACGATTTAGTCGTTATCCGTCAACTCATTGATATGGGCTTCAGAGTGACGGTCACCGGTGGCATCACGGTCGATCTTTTGCCGTTCTTCCAGGCTTTGCCGGTGTCCGTCATCATCGCCGGGCGGGCAATCCATCAGGCCGCGGATCCGTTGGCCTCGGCTCGTGAGTTGCGCGCCACGATCGCCCGCCTGTGGGGAGGGGCTCAATCTGTGGCAGCCTGGGACAGTGGTGGCATGCCATCAGCAAATGGCACAGTGACCGCGACTCAATTCGTGGACGTGGCGGCCAAAGCCGTCCGCTTCGGTGTGAGCGAGATGGGACTGCTCTTGACCGTTGACGGGAGGGACTGCCCCGGCTGTGACTCGCCGGCACGGTTCTGCCAGGGGACCCAGACGGATATCTACACCCCCGAGGGAATAAGCGCCACCGATGTGGTAGCGGCGATTGCCCGTATCTTTGGTCAGAGCGGGGCGTATGGGCGAGTGGGTCCACGGGTGTTCTTCGTCGATCCGGCACGACTCCCTGACCTATCTCCGGGACGGGTGACTAGCTTGCTAACCGCCACCGGCAACGCGCTGCGAGAGCTAGGGGCCCAGGTTGACGTCAACGCTGGCATTGGGGTAGCGAATCTGATCGTAGGCAGTTCGTAAAAGCAACAGGAGGATACGTTCATGGCAACGACGAGTTTGCCGAAGACAGCTTTGGGCATGGTAGAGACGAGAGGACTGGTGGCCTCGATCGAGGCAGCGGACGCGATGAGCAAGATGGCTCACGTGGATGTGCTGTGCCAGGAGGAGATTGGTGGGGGATACGTGACCATCATGGTGCGGGGCGAAGTGGGCGCGGTTCAGTCATCGGTGGACGCCGGCGCGGCGGCGGCGAGACGGGCCGGTGAGTTGGTAGCCGCGCACGTGATCGCCCGTCCCCATCCTACAGTGGAGAACATCCTTCATCAGGGCCCGCCTCAGGTCGTGCGGGCGTTAGTCGATTGAGCGGCGCTGCAGTTCGGCGGCGACCTGTCGCGGTAAGGAGCAGATATGGAACTCAGGACATTTGTACTCATTGACTCAATGCAGCCGCAGTATGCGGCGCTGACCGGGACATTGCTGCAGGGCGACGTGCCGGTGGAGGGTATGGCCGAGATACTAATCGAGCTGGCGCCCGCCGCCGATGTCTATGAAGTGATGGACGCGGCGTTGAAGACGACGGACGTGCGACCTGGGTGGCTGCGAGTGGAGCGCGAGTTCGGGTCGCTGGAGATCCATAGCTTCTTCCAGGAAGCGGTGATCGTGGCGGGTCGCGAGGCGCTGGTGCGGTTTGGTCTTTCGGAGCAGGATCGGCAGAAGCCCGAGGTAGTTGGTGTCAAGATGGTCACCAATGTGGACGCGTACGAGGCGCAGTTGGTGAATCAGCGCAGCAAGGGCGGGCTGTTGTTGCGGGGGCAGACGCTTTGTGTGATCGAGGTGGCCCCGGCGGCCTACGTGATGCTGGCCGCGAACGAGGCAGAGAAGGCAGCCAACATCACGCTGGTGCACTACTCGCCCTCGGGGCGGTATGGACGGCTGTACATCGCCGGTACGGAGTCCGACACCAAGGTGGGGCGCGATGCGGCCGTTCAAGCGGTGAATAGTCTGAGCGGACGGGTGGCATAGTCAGACGGCGGGGGGAGCTAAGGTGAAGACCTTCTACTGCGCGGAAGACATCGAGAGGCTGGCTGCCCAAGGGAAGACAGAGTTGGTCGTCGATGAGGACACCGTGCTAACGGACCTGGCCAGGGACACGGCGCGTCAGGTGGGTATCTCTCTGGTGAGGCGTGGTCAATCAAATCCGGTGGCGGTAGTACCCTCAACCCCAGTTGCGGCCCTGGCAGTGGGTTCCACTGTGAGCCTGGGGGCCAAACCCAGGGGGTGTCAGCACGGACCGCTGGATGAGGGGCAGACCGAGGGGACAATGGTCTCCGGGGGATCGAGCGCGGTTGTGGACCAACTGGTGGACCTGGTCAAGCAACTGGATAGCGAGTGAGCGGAACGCTGGCACCCAGGTTCACATCAGCGTAAGGGGAAAGATATGATTATCGCCAAAGTTGTGGGCTCGGCTGTCGCTACTCTGAAGCACGATCTGCTGAAGACGACCAAGCTGTTGCTGGTCCGCCGGGCGGATGCCACGGGTGAGGTGATCGGGCAACCTTTCGTGGCGGTGGATCTGGTGGGCGCAGGCGAGGGCGAGTTGGTCATCGTCACTCAGGGCAGCTCGGCGCGGGTGGCCACCGGACAGGATTCGTCGCCCACGGATGCAGCGATCGTTGGCATCCTGGATTCCCTTCGGTTTGAGAGGGCAATCGCTTGGAGGAAGGAATAGAAATCAATGGCAGACAAGCAAGCGGAGAACACGAAAGCAATTTCAGTGTCAGAGCAGTTGGATCCTGGCATGCGGTCGCTTGGCATGATCGAAACCAAGGGGCTTGTGGCGTGCATCGAAACGGCCGACGCGATGGTGAAGGCGGCGAACGTGACGCTGTTGGATCGGCGTGCCATTGGCGGCGGCTACATGACGGTTATGGTGCGTGGGGACGTGGGGGCCGTGCGGACGGCCCTCGAAGCGGGTGCCCAGGCGGCGCGTCGGATCGGCGAGGTGGTGTCGGTGCGGATTCTGCCCAGCCCGCATCTGGACCTTGAGGTGCTATTGCCAGAGACCGTGGAATAGGCAGCCCTCCGGCTTCCCCTGACCGGTATCGGCGGGGAGCAGGGCTTGATTCCCAGAGTCGCGCGGGTTTGTTCTACCCGGGAATGCGAACCGGGTGCAAGGAGCCGCTACGCTATCGTTGGTAGTGTGAGGGATGGCCGCTGCGCTACCTTTGGTAGCTAGTAAGGTTCGCTGCGCTACCCTTGGCAGTGAGTAAGGTGGGAACGAAAGAGAGCGACACGTGAGTACAATGTCCAAAGTAACGACGACTTCGCTCAAGACGAAGAAACGACGTGGCCAGAAGATCACGATGCTGACGGCCTACGATTTCCCGATGGCCTCGTTCATCGAGCAGGCCGGGGTGGACATCGTGCTGGTCAGCGATGCGGTGGGCACGGTGGGCAACGGCCGCCCGGAGGCGGTGTCGGTCACTGTGGATGAGATGGTCTATCACACGCGGGCGGTGCGCAACGGGGTCGAAAACAGCATGGTCGTGACGACGTTGCCCTTCGGCTCTTACAGTGGGATGGAAGAGGCGGTGGGTACCGCCACTCGGCTGATGAAGGAGGGCGGGGCAGACGCCGTGCACCTGGAGGGCACGCGCCAGGAGGGTATGCTGGTGCGGGCTATTGTGGCCGCCGGGATTCCGGTGATGGGGCACGTCGGAGTGACTAAGCAAAAGGCGGTGCGCGCGGGTCTCTTTCGGCTGCCGGCGCGGGACGCCGACTCGGCCTGGGAGATCATCGCGGACGCGGTGGGGATGGCGAACAGCGGGGCATTTGCCTTGATCGTGGAATGCCTCCCGGTCCGCATTGCTGAGATTATCACGCGGAGCCTGGACATCCCGACGATAGGGATTGGGTCAGGGGCGCACTGCGATGGCCAAGCGCTCGTCACGCAGGACATGCTGGGGCTGTACAAGGAATTGTCGCCGCGTTTCCTCAAGGTATATGCCGATATCTCCAAGTCAATCGTCGCGGCGTTGGGCGACTTCCGACGCGAGGTGGAGAGCAGTGCTTTCCCCGCTCCGGAGCATACCTATGCGATTGACGACGCCGAATTGGAGCGATTGCTGAACCGATTCCGCGCCTGACGTGACGCGCGAAGTGGGTTTGCTGCAACTCGCATGATCCCAGATGCGAGTGGGGGGAATGTACAGATAGATGTCGGCGGGCCATCGAGACGGCGACGTTTGAAGAGGTATGCAGGACCACGGGCAATAAGCTTCTTAATGAGGGGGTATGCTCTATGAGCACACACAACAATGTAGCCAAATCAACTTCGGTCAATTGGATGAGCACCGCCATTAAGCGGATCGGCAATTGGCGTGAGTTCAATGTCGTGCTGGCAGTCATCATATTGTCGGCGATCCTGTCCATCAGCACCGACGTTTTCCTCACGACAGCCAATCTCTTCAGCGTGATGCGAGCCTTTTCGCTGGTGGCTATTATGGCCATCGGGGAGACCATGGTGATCCTGACCGGAGGCATCGATTTGGCGGTGGGTTCGACTATGGGGCTAGCAGGGTTGATCACGGCATTGTTGATTCAAGGCGGCTATCCGACCCCCCTTGCCGTGCTGGCCGGGCTCCTGAGCGGGGTGGTGGTTGGGTTTTTCAATGGTGTTATGATCACCGGCTTGAGACTCCCGCCCTTCATCGCCACGCTGGGTACGATGAGCATAGGCCGTGGCCTGATGTACTGGATCACGCACGGCTGGTCGGTCACGATCCCGCAGGAACAGACCTCTTTCTTGTTCCTGGGACAGGGGTACGTCGGTCCGGTCCCTGTACCCGTGATCGTGATGTTTGCCCTCATGCTGGTGAGTGGGATCTTCCTCAGCCGGACCTTCCTCGGGCGGTACATATATGCGGTGGGAGGCAATGAGGAAGCGGCTCGCTTGAGCGGTATCCGGGTCAACCTGGTCAAAGTGCTGGTGTACACGATTTCGGGGGCCTGCTGTGCGGTGGCCGGTTTGATCTTGCTGGCCCGGATGGTCTCAGCGCAGCCGATGGCTGGCCTGGGCATTGAGTTGTACGTGATCGCGGCGGCGGCGATTGGCGGCACCAGCCTGATGGGTGGTGAAGGCACGATTTTTGGCAGCCTGATGGGCGCTGCTATGATGGGTATCCTTCAGAACGGCATGGTGCTCGTCGGGATAGACACGTATGCGCAACAGGCCGTCGTCGGCACGGTCATCATCCTCGCTGTGACGCTTGACCAGTGGCGGCAGCGTCGTGGCGCTACTGACTAGATCGGTAAGAAGCAAGAGACTCGGTCCGTCGGAGTGCGCTGGCAGGAGTGACGAGATTCGGCTCTCATAGAGTTGTGAGAAAAGGAGGTGAGGCGGAGGAGAATCATTTGGGCTGATGCGTCAAGGAACGCGTATCGCTCCGCCAGCTTGCGCTGACGGAATATATCGTATGGTCCCCACGGGACTACATAGGATGTGCAAGCCAAACCTTGCAAAAGAGAGAAGGAGAGAGGATACGATGAACCGGTTCCGAAACATCATGTTTGTGATCGTGGCGTGCTTGATGGCCGTCACTCTGGCGCTCTCCGGTTGTGGCCCCAAGCCGACGGAAGCCCCAGCGACCGAGGAAGCCGCGCCAGCCGCGGAGGCTGAAGCAGAAGAGGAGGTTGAGCCTGCTGCAGAGGCCGGGGACCTCGTTTTTGCGGTGGTGCCCAAGATCGCGCATCCGTTCTATGACGACGTGCGAGCGGGCCTGGAGGAGAAGGCCGGTGAGCTGGGGGTGGAGTTCCAGTGGATCGCCCCACCGACGGGCAATCCTGCCGAGCAGGTTCAGATTCTGGAGGACCTGATCAACAAGGGTGTGAACGGCATCGGGTTGGCACCGCTGGAGGCGTCATCGGTGGCGCCGGTGATCGCGAAGGCGACGGAGGCGGGCATTCCGGTGGTGACGTTTGACTCGGATGCGCCCGAGTCCGAGCGGGTGGCCTACTTCGGCACCGACAACTACGCGGCCGGGTACGAGGAGGGCGAGGTACTGGCCGAGGCGATTGGTGGGAAGGGGAAGGTCGCGCTGGTGACGGGCTCGCTGGTGATGGAG
>Ga0180431_10000835_pt1 | contig 43800 bp, 39 predicted proteins | sample SS_ome_11_FD_132459 | JGI IMG/M metagenome (GOLD analysis project Ga0180431, IMG submission 132459) | Hypersaline lake sediment archaeal communities from the Salton Sea, California, USA - SS_1_MS_1 metaG | ecosystem: Environmental > Aquatic > Non-marine Saline and Alkaline > Hypersaline >... | reverse complement strand
TGATTGGACGCGGTGAGCGAGTCGTGCTAGAATACGTCGAGATCGCCCACCAATACCACCCAGAGTTGTTCACTGAAGCTGATTAACGAAGCTAGGGTATGAGGACAGGTGTCCTAAACGAAAATAGCGTTGTTATGGGCATCCCCCACCTGTTGCTGGCATCCCAATCTCCCCGCCGCCGCGAGTTGCTGGCGCTGCTGGAACTGCCCTTCGAGGTGCAAGTGGCGCAGGTGGCCGAGATTCCCCAGGCGGGCGAGCCGCCGCATGGCCTGGTCGTCCGCTTGAGCCGGGACAAGGCCCGCGCCGTGGACGCACGGCCAAACACCATCGCCATCGCCTGTGACACCGTCGTTGCGCTGGATGGCGAACTGCTGGGCAAGCCTCGCGACGCGGCCGGGGCTACGACTATGCTGGCTCGCTTGCGCGGGCGCTCACACGCCGTCTACAGCGGGATCACTGTGCTGGAAACGGCTTCCGGGCGTGCTCTGACCGACGTGGTCGAGGCTCAGGTGCTGATGCGGGCCTACAGCGACGCCGAGATCACTGCTTACGTCGCCAGCGGCGACCCCCTGGACAAGGCCGGCGCCTATGCTATCCAGCACGCCGAGTTTCACCCCGTCGCCGAGTTGTTGGGCTGCTATGCTAACGTGATGGGACTGCCACTGTGTCACCTGACCCGTAGCCTGCGAGCCTGGGGAATCGAGCCGGTCGGCGACGTCCCGGCTGCCTGCCAGGCCCGCACCGGCTGCCAGTGCACGCTCTATGCAACTATTTTGGGTGGACAATGACAAATTCTAAATCCACTATTCGCCATTCGCTATTCGTCATTCTAGCTCTGCTCCTGCTGGCGAGTTGCAACAGCCTTCCGACCACCCAACCACCCGACTACCCGACCGCTCAACCCACCGCTCAGCCGACCACCGAGCCAACCGTTCAGCAATCCACTCCCGACGTGACCGCCGCTGCCTTTCTCGACGCCTGGCAGTCGGGTGACTATGGCACGATGTACGCTCGTCTTTCTCCCGGCATTCGGGCTACCATTGATGCCGATAGTTTCACCCGGCGTTACCAGAACGCGCTTGCCAACAGCGCCGTTCTCACCGTCACCACCCGGCTCCAGTCCGCGCTGTGGGAGGACGACCGCGCCTACGTCGCCTACGAACTGGCGCTAGATACGGCGCTGGTGGGCCCCCTGATCACCGACACGGTGATGTCGCTCAGCCTGCACGAGGGACAATGGTGGGTGGACTGGGACGCTGGACTGATCTGGCCTCAACTGGCAGGCGATCACTACTTTAGGATGGACTATACCACACCTGTTCGTGCCAACATCTACGACCGGGCCGGGTTAGGATTGGCGACCGAGGGCCAGATCGTCACCGTCGGCGTCATCCCTGGGCAGATCGAGGACGAGGTCACCCTCCTGGGGGCGCTGACCTTGGTCACTGGGCTTGCCCCGGACGAGATACGTGGGCAGTACATCGCTTCCCCTGCCGACTGGAAGGTGCCCATCGCCGATATCCCGGCCGAGGTGAGTGTGGATCATAACGATTTACTGTCCTCCATTCCCGGCATCTATCGGGACGAGAAGGCGGGGCGCACCTACCCCCACGAGGGGGTAGCCTCCCACGTTGTCGGGTGGGTGGCTCCTGTGCCGGCCGAGCAACTGGACGCTTACCGCGCCCGTGGATACCGGGGCGACGAGTGGGTGGGCGTTTCTGGGCTGGAGGCCTGGGGTGAAGAAATCCTGGCGGGCCTGCACGGCGGCGCGCTCAAAGTCGTCACCGCGGCGGGGGAGGTGGTGACCACGGTGGCCGAGCGGCCGGCCGTGCCCAGTCGTGCCATCTACACCACAATTGATCGTGACTTTCAGGAACAAGTTGAGCAAATCCTGGGCGGGCGCAGGGGAGCCATCGTCGTGCTGGATGTGCATACCGGCGCGGTGCTGGCGTTAGCCAGCGGGCCGGGTTTTGACTCTAACGCCTTTGTCGGGCCAGCCGGGGCGGTGGGTCGCTCCCAGATTCTGGCCGACCCCCGCAACCCGCTCTTTAACCGCGCCACCCAGGGCACCTACCCCTCCGCCTCCGTCTTCAAGATCGTCACCACGGCGGCGGCGCTGGAGGAGGCGGGGATGGATCCGGACCACACGATGTTCTATTGTCCCGGCTACTGGGAAGGGTTGGGCCCGGCCTCTCGCAAGGGGTGCTGGAAGGAGGAGGGGCACGGCGACATCAGCCTGAAAGACGGCCTGACCGCATCCTGCGACGTCACGTTCTATGCCGTGGGGCAGACGCTGGACGGTGTGGGGCAGGACGTGCTTCCCCGCTTTGGCCGGGGCTTTGGGTTCGGAGAAAAGACCGGGCTGGAGGGGGTGCTGGAGGAAGGGGGGCTGATGCCCGGCCCCGATTGGAAAGTCAACGCCATCGGCGAGCAGTGGTGGGTGGGCGACACGGTCAACATAGCCATTGGGCAGGGCTACCTGCTGGTGACGCCGTTGCAGGTGGCGCGCATGATCGCGGCGGTCGCCAACGGCGGCACGCTCTACCGCCCCTACATCGTCGAGCGCATCGGCCCGGCCGGAGATGCGATACCCGGGCAGGTGACCCAACCGGAGGTCGTCGGGCAGCTACCGATCAGTGCGGAGCATTTGGCGGTCATCCAGGAGGCGCTCCTGGGGGTGACGACCGAATCCATCGGCACCGCGCCGCATCGTTTCGAGGGTTTGAGCATTCCCGTTGCCGGCAAGACGGGCACGGCCGAAGTCGGCGGGCCAGATACCATACCTCATTCCTGGTTCGCCGCCTACGCCCCGGCCAATAACCCAGAGATCGCTATAGTAGTCCTGGCGGAGAACGCGGGCGAGGGAGCGAGCGTGGCCGCGCCCCTGACCCGCCAGGTGGTGGAGGCATACTATGGCCTGCCCCTTTCGCCGTTGCCACTCCTGGCGGAGGAGGATTACGCCCCGCCGACGCCCACTCCGCAGCCTTGAAAACCCCAAGGGTCTCTCAGACCCTTGGGGTTTCAGGTGAGCATACGCCGCATCTGGCCCATCCATACGCCCCCCGCCAGCAATGCCGTGCCGCCGACGAGCGCCAGGCAGATCAGAGTCGCTTCGTCCACTTGCTCAGTGTCGTCGGTGGCGGGACGGGACGCTTGGTTTGCTTCTCGTTCGGCGTCGTAACCCCAGGCTGCTCCCACAGCCACAGTCAGCAGTGCCACAAGTATCACGAGCATGCTCGCCGTGCGAACGAAACGATGCTGCATGTCCCCTCACCTCCCCTTCGCAAGGGCTTCCTCTCAAGGCCCGGACGGTGGTTTCAGGGCGGCGGCGCTACCGCTCCCCTTGACCTGATCCCCAGATCACTCACGTAGCTGCCCTGCGTCCGGGCCTGGCGCTGGAGCACACTGGGGGCCGATTCACACCGGCGCTCGTAGGATACCACAAACCCAGTTGTGTTGCTGGACGGGGACGCGCCGCTCGCACGACGCGCATAGAACGGAAGCACGTCGTTTTCCCAACGCTTACCTTACGCTCTCATAGGTCGGGTTGCCAATCCGACTCGCGGACGAGGAGTTGGAAGGCGCGACCGGTCAGCACAGGACGCAGGGTGGAGTGGGGCGGGAATTGGCCGTTGAGGGTGACGCTCAGGCCGGGGATGGCCTGGGCCTCGGCCAGAGGCCACTCGTCGCGGGCAAAGAACTCGCCCAGGGCGTGGCTTTCGACGCGCAACAGGCCAAAGAGATCGTGGGGGGCGGGCGCACCCTGGAGAAAGGTGCGAAAGGCAACGATGGACAGATGGTCGGGCATGCCGGGACCGCCCAGGCGCGGAGGGATCAGGATCGCCATCAGGGGCGGGAGTCGCTTTCTACTCGCCGGGAGGGTTAGCGTGCCGACTATTTGCCACTCGTGGATCAGGTAGGTCTGGCGGGGTAGTTCGAGCCGCACCCGCACTCCCAGTTCCTCCTCCACCTCGCGCCGCAGACAGGCCAGGAGGCTCTCGCCCCGCTCGATGGTTCCACCGATGCCGCCCACGCCGATGGTCGTGCCGCCGTCGGTGCGGAACTGCCAGTACTTTTCCTTGCCGATCTCAAAGTAGTAAGCCTCGTCGTCGTGGACTATGGTCGAGGCGCCGACGAGGGCGACTGCCTTGTCGCGCAGCAAGGGATGGCGGCGCAGGGCAGGCAGTGCCTGGAAGAGATTCATCTTACCTCTGGGTCATCCGGGAGGTAACGGACAGGGCCACCTGGGCCGACCTCGACATAGTACTCGATCAGGCGGCGGGTGGTGTGGGTCAGCGACAGGGATAGTGCCTCTCGGGGTAGTAGCCAGTGGCCCTCCGAAAGCTCGTCGCCATCCAATTGGAGCGTGCCTTCCCAGCCGCCCACCACAAAATCCAGGTAGACCAGGTGGCGAGACGGCCGTCCTTGTAGAGCGGTGGTCGGATGCGCTCGGTGACCTGGAGCAGGTGAAAGCTGGTCGGTGTCAGGCCGGTCTCTTCCTCCAACTCGCGCGCCAATGCCTGGGCTGCGGTCTCGCCGTACTCGACGTGGCCGCCGGGGATGGCATAGTGACCCGCGATCTTGCTAAAGCGGGCCACAAAGAGCTGTCCCTGTGGGTTGACCAGCAGCGCGCCGACGATGAGCTCCGGGTACCGGGAGGTCTCGCTCATTGATGCGCCTGGATGAACTCGCAAGTCTTGGCCGCCACCGCTTCCCACTCGCTGTCAACGGTGATGCAGTGGCCCGAATTGCGGAGCGTGACCAGTTCCTTGTCGCTGGAGCCGGCGCGGTCGTAGGTGAACTGGGCGCTGGTGGGATGGATGGCCGTGTCGAGCGTGCTGTGGATGATGAGCAGGGGGCAGGTCACCTGGGACAGAAGTCGCCGCACCCGCCAGATCAATTTGAGGAGCTCGTGGGCGGCAAAGACAGGATCCTCCTCATAGCTCCAGAGACGCAGGTCGGCCTCGGGATCGGTCAGGTCGCTCTCGTCGGACTGGGGCCTGGTAGGGGACAGATATTTCAGCACCGGGGTCAAGTAGATGAGCCGGTTGGCCACCACGACGGCGGGGGAGTAGGCGATGATGCCGGGTAGCTCGGGATGGTGGGCGGCCAGGTAGAGCGTGAGGAGGGAGCCCATTGAGAGGCCGCCGACAAACACCGTCTCGCAGCGGGCCTGGAGGTCTGTTAGTGCTTGCTCCACGTGACCGGTCCACTCGGTCCACTTGCGCCGGTTCATGTCCTCCACAGTGGTGCCGTGACCTGGCAGCAGCGGTCCGGAGACGGTGTAGCCGCGCTGGTGGAGATAGTCGCCCAGCAGCCGCATCTCTGGTGGGGAGCCGGTGAAGCCGTGGATGAGCAGCACGCCGACGGGGCCGCCCTCCAGGAAGAAAGAAGATGGATCCAGGTGTGGGTGTCTAGTCATATTTACTCCTCGATGCATTTGTCCCGTTGTAACTGTTCAAGGGAAAGCCTGTTTTACCACAAAGGACGCAAAGTACACAAAGGGAAAAACCAAAAACAGTCGCAGAACTTGTCACTTTCTTGGTGTCCTTCGTGCCCTTCGTGGTTCTCCAAAATAGGTATGCCTGAACGCTTACGTCCCGTCTGCAAAGGACAACAACCTCTTGAGCGGCGAGATCTCTGGATACTTGCCCACACATCAGCCAATGGTATAATACACCCCAAAAGATTCGAGATTTAGAGGTTGGGAATGTTGCACCGTGAACTAGATCGCCTAATCTTGCATCACCAAATCTGATCCCAAACCCAAGGAGCGACACCATCAATGGAGACCATTCTGGAAAAAGTCCCTTTTTACCTGACCATTCTGGCTACCGTATGTGGGGGAGTATTCATCGCGCTTTTTGGCGGGATGGCGATCTGGACTTTTCGCGATATTCACGCGCGCTCCCGGGACTTTTTGGCCCAGATATTGGCGACTTTGCTGGTAATCGTGCTGCCCATAGTCGGGCTGGTGGTATACCTGATGCTGCGTCCCCGGGAGACGCTGGCCGAGGCCTACGAGCGTTCTCTGGAACAAGAGGCCCTGTTGCAGGCCATCGAGGAGCCGGAGGCGTGCCCTGGGTGCGGGCAGCGGGTCAGGGGCGACTATTTGTATTGTCCGGCTTGCCACACCCGGCTCAAGCGGGCCTGCTCAACGTGCAGCCGTCCGATCAACCTTAACTGGTCCCTCTGTCCGTACTGTGGTTCAAGCGTGGCCCCGCAGGCGCTCGAGCCTGTGCCCGCTGCGCGGCAGGAGCCTTCTCCGCAAGAAGCGACTTCTGAAACGTAGCCGGGTTGCTTTTCACGCCTCTTCACTTTCGCCCACCACGTGGACCTTGAGCATGTTGGTCTTTCCCCCGCTGCCGAAAGGGATGCCGGCCGTCAGCACCACCGGGTCTCCCCAGGCCGCCAGCCCTCTCTGACGCACTGTGTGCATCATCATTGCCACCATGTCGTCGGTGGTTTCGAACGGCGCTACCTGCACGGGCATCACGCCCCACACGAGCGCCAGGCGGACCAATGTCGTCGGGTTGGGAGTCACCGCTACGATGGGAATGGATGGACGGTGACGCGCCACCATGCGCGCCGTCGTCCCCGACATGGTCGCGGTGACGATAGCCGTACCGTTCACCTCGTTGGCGATCTCGACCGCGGAGCAACTGATGGCCTCGGTGATCGTTTCGTGCCTGTGGGATTCGCTGTGCAACAGGCTGCCGTGGGGTAGATGAGCCTCCGCGTTGACGCAGATGGCTGCCATCGTCTCGACGGCCTCCACCGGATACTGCCCCACGGCCGTCTCCCCAGATAGCATCACCGCGTCGGTGCCGTCCAGGATGGCGTTGACGATGTCCGACGCTTCCGCCCGCGTCGGGCGGGGATTCTCGATCATCGTCTGGAGCATCTGCGTGGCGGTGATGACCGGCTTGCCGGCCCGGTTGCACGCGCTGATGATTCGTTTCTGGTGGAACGGCACTTCCTCGGCGGGGGTCTCCACCCCCAGGTCGCCCCGGGCTACCATAATGCCGTCGGCCTCGGCCAGAATGTCGTCGAAAACAGAGAGCGCCTCTGGCTTTTCAATCTTGGCGATGATGGGCACATCGCCCCCTTTGCTTTCCAGCAGTTGCCGCAGCTCGCGCACGTCGGCGGCGCGGCGGACGAAGGAGAGGGCTAAAAAGTCAACTCCCTGCTCCAACGCGAACGCGATATCCTCCCGGTCTTTGGCGGTCAGCGTGGACAGGTGGAGTGTTGCTCCCGGCACGTTGATACCCTTGTGAGAGGTCAATCGTCCGCCTGTGACCACGCGACACTTGAGGCAACATTCACCCGCCTGAGTGACGACCAGTTCCAGGTTCCCGTCGTCCAGCAGCACGGTCTGACCAGTCCGCAAGTCGCGCAGCAACTCTGGATGGGGCACGGGTATCTCGTTCTTCGCGCCCGGCTGGGGGCGTGAGGTGAGGGTTACGCTTGCCCCCTTGTGCAGTTCGATCTCACCCTCGATCTCTCCCACGCGCAATTTGGGGCCTTGCAGGTCGGCCATTATGGCGACGAGCTGCCTCTCCTGTTCCGCGATTTGGTGCAGCGAGGAGATGGACCGGGCGTGAGTGGCCCGGTCGCCGTGGGAAAAATTGATGCGGGCCACGTTCATCCCGGCCCGGACGATGGCGCGCATCAACTCTGGCGAGTTGGAGGCCGGGCCGATCGTGCAGACGATCTTGGTGCGGGGCATCTCACTCCTCAGCGAGTAGGGGCGCGGTTGCCATGGGGCGTATATAAAACGGGAAGGGTCATTTGGAGACCTCCGAGGTCTTGATTGGCGGCACTCCCCCAAGTTCTGTATGCGCCCGTTGCCATGCTCCTACGGGCGCCTCAAGTTGTTGAACGCTCCCATACCGGCGTACTCGGCTTCGTTGCCCAACTCTTCCTCAATGCGCAGCAACTGGTTGTACTTGGCGACCCGGTCGGAGCGGCAGGGCGCGCCGGTCTTGATCTGGCCGGTGTTCAGCGCCACCGCCAGGTCGGCGATGGTGGCGTCCTCCGTCTCGCCCGAACGGTGGGAGACGACGACCGTCCAGCCGGCCCGCTGCGCCAGTTGCACGGCGGCGATGGCCTCGGTGAGCGTCCCGATCTGGTTCACTTTGCACAGCAGCGAGTTGCAGGTCCGCAGGTCAATCCCTTTTTGCACCCGCTCGACGTTCGTCACCAGCAGATCGTCGCCCACGATCTGCACCCGGTCGCCCAGCCGCTTCATCATCAGCGTCCAACTGTCCCAGTCGTCCTCAGCCAGCCCGTCCTCGATGCTGATGATGGGGTATTTCTTCACCCAATCGGCGTAGAACTCGACCATCTCTGCGCCGCTGAGCGTGCGCCCCTCTTTCTTGAGGACGTACTTGCCGCCCTCAAAGAACTCGCTGGCGGCCGGGTCGAGCGCGATGTGGATCTGCTCGCCTGGCCTGTAGCCAGCCTTCTCGACCGCTTCCAGGATGAGTTCGATGGCTTCCTCGTTCGCCTTGAGACTGGGCGCAAAGCCCCCCTCGTCGCCGACGCCGGTGGAGTCCCCCTTGGCCTTGAGCACCCCCTTGAGTGCGTGATAGACCTCGCTGCCCCAGCGCAGCGCCTCGGCAAAGGTCGGCGCGCCCACTGGCATGACCATAAATTCTTGCAGGTCGGGCCCGTCCAGCGCGTGCTTGCCGCCGTTGAGAATGTTCATCATTGGCACCGGCAGCACGTGGGCGTACACACCGCCGACGTGGTTGTACAGTGGGGTCTGGAGCGCGTTGGCCGCCGCGTGGGCCACGGCCAGTGAGACGCCCAGGATAGCGTTGGCCCCCAGCTTTCCCTTGTTGGGCGTGCCGTCCAGTTCCAGCAGACGGGCGTCAATGCCGGCCTGGTCGGTGGCGTCCCAGCCGAACAGTTCGTCGGCGATGATCTCGTTGACGTTGGCGACCGCCTGCAATACACCTTTGCCGCTGTAGCGACTCTCGTCGCCGTCACGCATCTCCAAAGCCTCGTGGAGGCCGGTGGAGGCCCCGGCTGGGACGGCCGCCCGTCCCCAGGCCCCGCCCATCAGTATGACCTCCACCTCGACGGTGGGGTTGCCGCGCGAATCCAGAATCTCGCGGGCGGTAATGAATTCAATATCGGTTTCGATCATTGTCTTTCCTCCGTTATTCTGTTTTACTATAGCCCCATTTCCTTATAGAGCCGCTCAAAGTCAAAGTGCTCGGCCAGCAGCGCCTCGAACTGCTCCAACTTGGCCGATTGGCCCAACCGCGTCTTGCCGAACACTCGTTCGATGGCTTCCACCGTTTCCATCGTGTTGCCGCGTACCAGCAGCACCGGAATACCGATCTCCTCGGCGCGGCGCAGCACCTCCGGCACGGGGCGCAGATGACCTGTCAAAACCATACACTTGGTCGCCGTCTCCAGCGCCACCAGTTGGATGTCGGCCCGGTCGCCGCCGGTGATGATCGCCTTGCTCCCCGATATGCGCCGGATGCGGGGCAGCGCCTGCTCTGCGCTCATAGCTCCGACCACCAGGTTCTCGATCAGCACGTCCCGTTTCTCCGGCAGGGCCAGGAACTCGCCCTTGAGCACGTTGGCCAGTTCTCCAACGCTGATGGCCCGCAGTTGCTCCCGCAGGGGTAGAGTGCCAAACACCCGGATCCCCTGCTTTTCCAGGCAAGGATTGCACACCTGCTCGGCTAGTTTATGTTCCTTTGTCGGTACGCTGTTGATGAGCGCGCCCAACATCCGATCCCCCAATTGAAGGTGTGCTGCCACACAATCGTCCCCCTGGCTCACCCGGTCGCGGTAGCGAACGATGACCAGGGCCGGCGTGTCCAGTGCATCCGTCACCATAGTAGGCCCCAGGCCGAGGCTGATCCCCTCCCGCAAGGAGGCCCCGCCCTCCAGCAGGATGACGTCCTTGCCCGGGACGATGCGCTCGTAAGCCGCTTTTACCTCCGCCATTAGGTCGCGCTCGGCACAGCCACAGCGCATTTCCTGGGCCAGCTTGGGAGTAAGGACGACACCCACCAGGTCTTGGGGGGATTCTTTCAGCTCCAGTTTGCGCCGCACAAAGTCGGCATCCTCGTCCAGCGCCCGACCGGGAGTCGGTTCCCACGGCTGGGTAGAGAGGGGTTTAAAGTAGCCGACGTTGTACCCTTTCCTCTTCAATCGTCGCCCCAACGCCAGGCAGACGGCGGTCTTGCCAGAAAATCTCTCGATAGAAGTGATGTACAAAGCCTTCACGCTGAACTCCTTTTTATGACTGTTTTCACAAACACTAGCCGAATTTGTAAAGCCCTGAAAGATTACCCGTCAACGCCTCCAGAAGAGTGTCATCCAGATTTTCTGCCAGCCAGTTGATGCGTTTAACAATGCGACGCCCTGTGGTGGATTGGTCGAGGTCGGCCAACTCACGGGCAGCCGAATCCAGAATGTGAACGCGGTACATTGTAATTATCCTAGTCCCAGTTGTTGCGCCACTTTTTCCAACGGTTGTCCCCGCTCGCCTGCTTCGACTATTTGTCTCTGGCGCAAGAGCCTGTCTATCACGCTTTTTCTGATTTTCGATGCCTCGTCAGGGTCGCCTAGTATTTCTAGCAGCTTTTGCTCAACAGAGGCTTCAATTAGGTGCGCGAATTCCTCTCTGGTCATTTGAGCAACTGTATCGTTCTCCTATGGAGCTAACACCAATCGCATATCAATCGCCATCGCCCCGCGCCCCTCTTCAAAGACCATCAGGGGGTTGATGTCCAATTCCACGATCTCGGGAAAGTCGGTCACCAACTGGCTGATGCGTAGCAACGCGTCCACCATGGCCTCGTGATCGGCCGGCGGCTCGCCCCGCACGCCCTCCAGCAGGGGGTAGGCCCGAATCTCGCGGATCATCTCGTCCGCTTCCTGGCGGCTGAAAGGGGCTACGCGGAAGGTGACGTCCTTCAGAGCCTCCACGTAGATGCCGCCCAGCCCAAAGGCAACCAGCGGCCCAAACTGCGGGTCGCGGCTCATGCCCAGCAACACCTCTCTGCCACCCGACACCATCTGCTGCACCTGGCAGCCCCAGATGTTCGCGTCCGGCACGTACCGCCCGGCCCGGTAGACCATCAGATCGAACGCATCCCGCACGTCGTCGGGCGAGCGCAGGTTCAGCTTGACGCCGCCCACGTCCGTCTTGTGCAGGATGTCGGGCGACGCTATCTTTATCACCACGGGATAGCCCATCTCGTCCGCGATCTTTATCGCATCCTCCGGCGTCTCTGCCAGGTGGGATTGAGGGACGGTGAATCCGTAGGCTTCCAGCACTGTCCACGCCTCGGCGTCGCCGATAGAGACGCGCCCTTCCGAGCGCACGCGGTCGAACAACTCGCGCACGAGCGGGATGCAGGTGGAGCACGACTCCGGCTCAAAGATAGGCCGCTCTCGCTCGCGCCGATAGTCGCGCATTGCCGCCAGCGCCCCAGCCGCCCGCTCGGGGAAGGGATAGTTGGGCACGCCGTGTTGCCACAACAGGTCAACCCCGGCCTCGATGCGCGCTTTCCCCATAAAGCAGCCCAGGACGGGTTTGTCCGATCCCTGCGCCATGCGGCCAACGGCGCGGGCGGTCTGCTCGATCTCGGTCATCGCCTGGGGCGTGACGATCACGATCAGCCCGTCTACTTTTGGGTCGTCCAGCACCAGGCGAATGGCGTGCTCGTACCGGTCGGCCAGTGCATCTCCCAGCACGTCCACCGGGTTGGCGGCGCTGGCTGCGCCCGGCAGATAGTCGGTCAGCGCCTTGACCGTCTCGTGGCTCAGGCGGGGGATCTCTAGCCCGGCGTGCTCCAGCGCGTCGGTAGCCAGGATGCCCGGCCCGCCGGCGTTGGTGACGATGCCGATGCGGTTTCCCTGCAATAGCGGCTGGTAGGCAAAGGCGCGGGCGCAATCGAAGAGCGCCTCCATCGAGGTGGCGCGGATGACGCCCGCCTGCCGGAAGGCCGCTTTGTAAGCCGCTTCGGAACCGGCCAGACTGCCCGTGTGCGACGACACCGCCCGCGAGCCTGACTTGGTCACGCCGGACTTGATCGCCACCACCGGCTTATCCCGCGTCACCTGGCGCGCCACCTGGATGAACTTTTGTCCGTCGGGGACCCCCTCGACGTAGATGAGGATCACCCGCGAGTCCGAGTCGCTGCCCCAGGCCTCCAGCAGGTCAATCTCGCTCACGTCCGCCTTGTTGCCCAGGCTGACGAACTTGGAAAAGCCGATGCGCCCGGCCATCGCTATATCCAGCACGGCCGTGCCCAGCGCCCCCGATTGGGACATAAAGGCGATTGGCCCGCCGGGCGGCATGCCGGCGGCAAAGGTTGCGTTGAGTGGGGTGGTGGTATCAATCACGCCCAGGCAATTGGGGCCGATGAGGCGCAGGTCGTACTGGCGGGCGATCTCGATCAGCTCCCGCTCCCGCTCCAGCCCCTCCCGCCCGGCCTCGCGGAAGCCAGCGCTGATGACGACGACGGCCGGGATGCCTTTCTGCCCGCACTCTTCCAGCACGGCCGGCACAAAGCGATAGGGGATGACGACCACCGCCAGGTCTACCGGACCGGGAATATCGAGCACCGAAGGGTAGGCTTTCAGGCCGAGAATCTCGTCGGCCTGGGGGTTGACCGGGTAGAGGCGGCCCTCGTAGCCCCCCTCTTGGAGATTCGCCAGGACGGAGTAGCCCAGCTTTTCTGGCTCGCGGGAAGCGCCGATGATGGCGACGGATTGGGGGCGGAAAAAGGTATCAAGCATAAAGGGCCTCGTGTGGAGAGGTATGTACGAGCAGTCTTCTGATCCCAATGGTACACGAAAAGGGAGGTTTTGACAAGCATCGGCAGTCAGCGACTATCGAGAATGGGAAATTTGTGGTAAGATAAACGCGGTCTGGTTCAGGGCTGGGGACGGTTGTTGGTGGCTCGCTTGCAGAACGCGGATCGGCAGGATGACGGATCACGATCACGATCACGTTTCACGCTTGACGTTTTACGCATTTTGTTTCAGGAGGTTACTATGACCACCAAAGTATACGATACCATCATCGTCGGCGCGGGGAGCACTGGATTGCCGGCCGCCTTCTACATGGCCCAGGCCGGGCTAAAACCGCTGGTGATTGACCAGTTCGCCAGCCCCGGCCAAGGCTCCAACAAGGCCGCCATCGGCGGCATCCGCGCCACCCACTCCGCCCCCTCCAAGATCAACCTCTGCCTCAAGTCGCTAGAGATATTCTCTACCTGGCAAGAGACCTACGGGGACGACATCGAGTGGTACCAGGGTGGCTACTCCTTCGTCGCCTATGGGGAGCGGGAGGAGCGTATTCTGAAAGAGTTGTTAAAGATTCAGCAGGGGTACGGGCTGGACATTCGCTGGCTGGAGCGGGACGACATTCTGGAGATGATCCCGGCCCTGAACAGCGATGGTATCATCGGCGGCACCTATTCGCCGGGAGATGGATCGGCCTCGCCGCTGTTGACCGCGCACGCCTTTTATACCCGGGCGAAGGAGCGCGGCGCCGAGTTTCGCTTCCGCGAGCGGGTCACCGGCATTATCCGCCGCCGGGGAAAGGTGGTGGGCGTGCGCACCGACCAGGGCGGCTATGCCACCGAGACGGTCATCAACGCGGCCGGTCCCTGGGCGCGAGCGTTGGCCCAGATGGCCGGGTTGGACGTGCCTGTGACGCCGGATAGCCACGAGGGTGGTATCACCGAGCCGGTGGCTCGCTTTGTGGAGCCGATGGTGGTGGACATCCGTCCCGCCGCAGGTTCCAAGAACTATTACTTTTACCAGCATGCGACCGGCGCTGTTGTCTTTTGCATCACGCCGGAGCCGCCCATCGTCGGCACCGACCGGCGCGAGACCTCGGTCTTTTTGCCGATGGTCGCCCGGCGCATGGTGGACCTGATGCCCAAGTTGGCAAACGTCAAGGTGCGCCGCACCTGGCGCGGTCTCTACCCCATGACGCCCGACGGCTTTCCCATCGTGGGGCGGGCGCGGGAGTTGGAGGGGTACGTCTACGCCGTCGGTATGTGCGGGCAGGGGTACATGCTGGGGCCGGGCCTGGGGGTTCTGCTGGCTTCACTGGTGCAGGATGATCTGACGCCAGAGGATGAGGCGATTCTTGAGGAACTGAGTCCGTACCGCGAGTTTGGCGGGGAAGAAAAGCTAAAGTAGCGTGGATCGTGGTACGCTGGATGGCGAGGGAACGGCATGCCGGAAGAGCACGTGATCTCTCAAGAGTTCGGTAAGAGGTCTGATAAGTACGAGAAAGCCGAGTGGGTCAAGGACGACACGTTCTTGGAGGCGCTGGTGGCCTTTGGCGAGTTGAGGGGCGACGAGTGTGCCCTGGAGATAGGTATAGGCACGGGAAAGGTTGCCGCCAAGATGCGCCAACATACAGGTGCCCTCATCGGCGTAGACGTCTCCAAGCTGATGCTGAGTAGAGCGGAGCGATATCTACCCCGTCACCACTTACTGTGCTGCGAGATAGAGCGCCTTACCTCGTTGTTCCTGGACGAGGCCTTTGACCTGATCTACAACCGGGCCGTGCTGCATCACGTGGATATCCCGCGCATTCTCTCCTCGATGCGTACGCTGCTCAAACCCGGCGGCAAGCTCCTCGTTGCCGAGACCGTAGCCGTTGCGGAGGGAGATGAACCATTCCAACTCGCATTCGTCGAGTCCTTGCATACAGGGCACACCGAGTTTCCCACCGCCGATCGGCTGTTGGCAATAGTTGTGCAGGCGGGCTTCGAGCTCTGTAAACACCGGATCTGGCTTGAGCGCGCGTCTCTGCGTAACATCCTGACCTCGACTGACAAGAGCGAGAGGGAAAAAGCAGAGATATTCACCATGTTCCACGAGGCACCTGAACAGACAAAGGACTGGTGGAACATGCAGTTTGAAGAGGACGACGTCCTTTTTGACAAAAACTGGGCTATGGTGCTGGCTGTGAAGGCTTGATTGTGCGTGAGGAGCGGAGCAATGGGCGAAACCGATCTACAACTAGGCGGTGGCTATCGCTACCAGTGGGAGTGCGCTATCCTGCTGGCTCTCAATTACTTTTTCGATCCCGTTCGTTACAACCCAACGCTCTTTGACATGATCAAGGACTTTCTGGGTGGAGTGACCGAGATTCATCTGGAAGGGGAGGATAGAGAGAATGGCGTCGAGTTGGAGGATGTCAATCTTATCAACGGTGACCGATGCATCCTCATCCAGGTCAAGACAAAGCAGGCTGAAGGGGAACGCTGGACGCTCACTGACCCATTGCTTCTCAAGGCGCTTTATAGGTTCTACGATAGCGATTTCCTCACCGAGCAGCCGGATACCACTCGCTTTGTGTTTTTCACCAATCGCCCTTTCAACCCTGACTTGGTAGAGTTGAACGCCGCGATTGCCAATGGTGAGCTTGACCAATGCTCCGAGGCGGACAAGCTCTACAAGCAGCTTGCTCGATACATTGACAAGAAGGACAAGAACAGGGAAGGCAAGAGAAAGGGCAAGATGCGGCCCATTGACGCTGGTCGCTTCCGCGAGATGCTAGTGCGGCTGGCGCTAGTTGATTACCTGCCGGTTGACGCGGTCAAGGCGAACGTGCAGGCCAAGCTGCAGGCTCATTGGCAAAAAGATCGGGACCAGGCGTTCGCTGTGTTGTATGAGCACTTTTCGCGCCAGTCTACCCTGATTGGCGGAGGGGTGGTTACTCGTGAATCAGTCGTTGATCTGTTGGGGGAGTTGCAGGTCAAGCCTGACGTCATTCCCCTGCGTCACAACTTGCCTCCTCGCCGCCTTTACGTGGAGGGAGACGGCTATATTGATCGGGTTATGGAAGAGTTGAGCGCTGCTCAAGAGACTGTTTGGATTGTTGGCTTGTGCGGTCCTGGGGGTGCGGGTAAGACGAGTTTGGCCCTGGAGGTCGCTCACCGCTGCCTGAAGCAACAGCGTTTTGAGGGTATCGTCTGGATGACGGCTGAACAGGAAGCACTGACTATCAATGGTGCCGTCAAAGGAAAATCTGTTCTTGCCTCGCTGTACGACGAGATCGCTGAGACCTTGGCTTGCGACAGCACTATAAAGTTGGAATCAACCGAAGATAAACGCAATGCCATTGGAAAAGTGCTGAAGGAGAGGCGTTGTCTATTGATCGTTGACAGTATAGCAAGCCTGGGTGGCGAGGAGATCGTTCGAGATCTCCGGGACTTGGTCCAACCTACCAAGATCATCGTCACGACCCGCTATCAGCTTAAGGCGCTGGATCGGGTGCACCGTCTGGGAAGCATGGATCGGGAAACGGCGCTGAAACTGATGCGCGCAGAGTGCGAGGCGAAGGGGGTGAAGGCAAGTGGTGAAGAACTGATGACCCTGTACAAGAGCACAGATGGGCTTCCTCTTGCTATGGTTTGGTGTATTGGTAGGATGAGCGAGTTGCCGGTCAGACGTGTGCTACGTCAGATGCGCAGAGTTGGGAGCAACTTGCTCCAGTACTGCTTCGCTAATTCTCTGGATGAGCTATCACCTGAAGCCAATCGCATCCTCTGCGCAGGATCACTTTTCGCCACTTCCGCCAGCTATGACGCGTTGTTCGCGACTAGCGGTATAGAAGCGCTTGGCGGTATCTACGAAGATGAGGATGTTTTTGATGATGGGCTTTGTCAGCTAATAAAGTTTTCTCTGGTGAACAAGGAAGGCGATCGCTATAGTTTATTGTCTCTGACACGTGAGTTTGTTCTTGGTGAAATGGAACGCTGGGGGCTTGATGAAATTGTTGACCTGAGGTATGCTTATGCGAACTATTTTCTCCATTATGCTGAGGAACATAACTCCCGATCAGGAGATGACTTGAAGGCCATCGGTGTTGAACGCAAGAACATCAGGAAGGTTGTCAACTGGGGTACCAGTCGGGAGAATGAAGATCTCCAAGATATGTTGCCCAGACTTGCTGATGCCTTGTACGAGTTCCAGTGGTTGCGTGGCTACTGGAATGAGCTTGTGGAGTACAATAGGTTGGCTATTGAAGTGAGCAAGAAGCGCGGGGACTGGCAACAGGTGGGTGATCATGCTTACGCCATCGGGTTCATTCGTTTTCAGCAGGGCAAGTATGACGAGGCGGGCAAATGGGGTCAAGAGGCTGTGAGTGCCATGGCTCGGTCAGCCGACGAGTTTCGCCAGGCCTGCGCCAAGCGATTGCTGGCGATGGTTTCTCGTGAGAACGATGACTATGCAACCTCCAAGCATCTGTTGGAGGAGATGTTGGCGAGAGGGGAGGAACTGTTAAAGGCTGCCCGGAGTGACGAGGAGATTAGGAGAATCAGGGATGACATATTGGCCGACACCTTGACTTCCCTGGCTAATTTGGAGCGCGATTTACCGAAGAACTACTTGGAGGCGCGGCGGTTGTACGAAGAATCACTGACAACTAACAGAGATCTGGGTAACAGGGAGAAGATAGGGCTTAACCTCAATCATTTGGGCAGGGTGGATCTGGCGGAATACGAGCAGGCCAGATGTGCAGGCTGTGAGGATGAAGCCGCGTGCCACCTCGCATTGGCGGAGGAGCATTTCACGGGAGGACGCAATGCCTCTGAGGATGCCTCAAGAGAGGATCAGATCTTGATCGGGATGTGGGGGCAGGCGCGAGTGGCTGAGGAGAAAGGCGAATACGTACAGGCCCGGGAATTGGCCCAGGAAGCGATAGCGCGTTATGGTTTCTGTGGGGCGGCCGAGGTGGCCAAAGTCCAGGAGTTGCTGGACAGGGTGGAATGCGCGTTACAGGACTAGACCCTGCAAAGGACGAACTGCTATGATACTTGTGCTTTCCCAAGAGGATGTGCACCGCGCGTTGCCGATGCGCCAGGCGATCGAGGCGATGAAATCGGCCTTTGCCCAGCTTTCCTCTGGGCAGGCCGACGCGCCACTGCGGACGGCGCTCGACGTGGCCCGTCACGATGGGGTCACGCTATTTATGCCGGGCTATTTAGCAGATGATGACCAGATGGCGCTCAAGATCGTCTCCGTCTTTACCGATAACCCCGCCAAAGGACTGCCGCTCATCCACGCGCTGGTAGTGGTGGTGGACGCGACGACCGGAGCGCCGGCAGCCGTAATGGACGGGACGTACCTGACCGCGTTGCGCACGGGCGCGGCCTCTGGCGCCGCCACCGACCTGTTGGCCCGTCAAGACTCGCGTACCGCCGCCATCTTTGGCGCGGGCGCCCAGGGACGCACCCAGTTGGAGGCGATCTGCGCCGTGCGGCCTATTGAGAAAGCCTGGGTGTATGACCTGGCGACGGTGCAGGCCGAGGCCTACGCCGCCGAGATGAGCGAGCGACTGTCGTTGCCGGTGCACGTGGCCGAAACCCCGGCCGAAGCGGTGCGCCGGGCCGATGTCATCTGCACCGCTACCACCTCCTGCGAGCCTGTCTTTGACGATGGCGATGTGCGCCCTGGCGCGCACATCAACGCGGTCGGCGCATACACGCCCCAGATGCAAGAGATCCCGGCCGAGACGGTACTGCGGGCCAAAGTGGTGATTGACCATCACGAGGCCAGCCTGGCCGAGGCGGGCGATCTCTTGATCCCGCTGCAGCAGGGGCTGATGACCGAGGAGCATATCTATGCGGAACTGGGCGAGATCGCCGCCGGGCGCAAGCCGGGGCGGGAGACGGAGGAGGAGATCACGCTCTTCAAGTCGGTGGGCGTGGCCGTGCAGGACGTGGCGGCCGCCAGCGCCGTACTTTCGGCGGCCCGCCGGCTGAATCTGGGGGTTGAAGTGTTGCTCTAGTCAGTAAGCAGTAGTCAGTAGTCAGTAAAGGAGTGCATGTCCAATGTCACCTGTAACATCCGATCCGCGATCCGATTTTCTCCTGCGCGCCGATCTGGAGGAAGTCGCACCGTTTGTGGCTGATCTGATTCACTGGGAAGAGGAGCGGCAGGCCCGCAAGCTCATCCTCATTCCCTCCGAATCGTCCGCTCCCCGCGCCGTCAGGCAGGCGCTAGGCTCGGTCTTTCAGAATATCTACGCCGAGGGGTATCCGCCGCTGCGTATGACGCGTGACCCGGAGGAGCGGCTGCGCGACGTGGGCTGGCAGTTGGCCTTTTACCGCCGTTACGCCGACCGGCGCTTTTACAAGGGAGTGGATTACGTTCACTTTGTCGAGTGTTTGGCGCAGCGGCGCTGTGCGGAGGCCTTTGCCCACGGCTCGATTCGGCCCGAGCACATCTATGTCAACGTCCAAGCGCTCTCCGGTGCGGCCGCCAATCTGGCCGTCTATTGGGCGCTGATGGAACCGGGCGACACGCTGATGGGGCTCGACCTCTTCCAGGGCGGCCACCTGACCCACGGTTCCGAGTTCAACATCTCCGGCCAGCGCTACCGGGTGGTCTCTTACGGCGTGGAGCCCAAGACGGAGCGGCTGGACTATGACCGTATTCGGGATATGGCGCTCGAACACCGGCCCAAGGTGATCGTCGCCGGGTACACGTCCTATCCCTGGGCGCCGGACTGGGCCAAGTTCCGCGCCATCGCCGACGAGGTGGGCGCCTACCTGATGGCCGATATTGCTCACGCTGCCGGAATGGCGGCCGCCGGAGTCTATCCCAACCCGCTGGGCCTGGCCCACGTCACGACCTTTACTACCCACAAGACGATCTGCGGGCCGCGTGGCGCCGTGATCCTGACCACCGACGAGGAGCTGGCCCAGGAGATTGATATGGCGATCTTTCCCGGCGAGCAGGGCGGCCCCCACGTCAACAAATTTGCGGCGCTGGCGGTGGCTTTCCAGATCGCCCAGACCGGCGAGTTCCACCAATTGCAGCGCCAGATCGTTGCCAATGCCCACGCCCTGGCCGAGGGGCTGCAAAAGCGCGGCCTGCGGCTGGCTTATGGTGGGACGGACACCCATCTCTTGTTGATTGATCTGAAATCTGTGGGCGACCACCGGGGCAGTCCCTACCCGGTGTGGGGGGAGCCGGCCGTCCGTATCCTCGATCTGGCCGGCATCGTGGCTAACAAGAACACCATTCCCGGCGATACCGAGACCTCGCTGGCGACGGGCGTCCGCTTGGGTACGCCCTGGATCACCCAGCGCGGGCTGGACGAGGCGGACGTGGACACGCTGGCCGGATTGATTCACCGCGTCGTCTCCGACATCCGCCCCTTTGCCTACGAGGGCCTCGTCGGCACGCTGCCGCGTGGCAAGATTGAGCTAGACGTGCTGGAAGAGGTGCGGCGCGGCGTGGCGCAACTGGCCGACAAGGCAGGGATTGATTTCGAGTACGAGCCCAGCGGCTATCCACACTACCCTGGGGCCCCGGGGGTTTCTGAAACTCTTGGGGTCTCGCTGCGCATTACCGGATGGCGGGCGCGGCAGTTCGTGCAACAGGTCGTCACCGCTAACGTTGCCGAACTTGCTCCCGGCGATTCACTCGTCGCCTTTATGCTCGACCGGCGCGGTGATCTGATGGACGAGGTCGTCGTGGCGCGGGAGGAGTCTGACCAGTGGGGGCGGGACGTGTACACGATCACGCCGATGCCCGAGAACGCGGCCCAGGTCACTCGCTGGCTGCGAGGACTGGCGGATGGGTACGTTCTGTTCGATGACGAGGACGTGTTCCGCAAAGTGGAGGGCCCCGTCATAGTTGAGGAGGTGGAGAGCGGAGAGGAGGTACGAGCCGACGCCAGGAGCGGCGTGCCTGCCGCCGAGTTGTTCGAGAAGCAACCGGAGCGGTTCGACCTGACGAAGGCGTATTTCGTGGGGCAGTCTCGTCTGAGCGAGCTCGTGCCGCAGGTCGAAAAGGAGGAGTGGCATTGGGAGGAGCCGGAAGCGGCCCTCAAGCACACGCCGCTTCACGAGACCCACAAGAAGATGGGTGCCAAGCTGGTGCCCTTCGCCGGATGGGAGATGCCGGTCTGGTATACCTCGGTGAGCGAGGAGCACCAGGCGGTGCGGGAGACTGCCGGCCTCTTCGACGTGGCCCACATGGGAGTCTTTGAGGTCGCAGGCCCGCATGCTACCGCTTTCCTGGACACGGTCTTTTCCAACTATGTCGCCTGGCTCGATGACGGCCAATCCGCCTACGGCTACCTGCTCGATCCAGACGGGAACGTCATTGATGATTTCATCGTCTACCGCCGCCGGGCTGACCTGTACCTGCTGGTGGTCAATGCCTCCAACGAGGACAAGGATTGGGCCTGGCTCAACGCGGTGAACGAGGGGCGGGTCGTGATTGACCGGGAGCGCCCGTGGGTGGAGGTGGAGGCCCAGGCGGCGTTGCGCAATCTGAAAGACCCGGCCGCGGGCGAGCGGCAGAAGCGCGACATCGCTCTACAAGGCCCGGCCTCTCTGCCGACGCTGCAAGCGCTGACCGACGACCCCGAACTGAAAGCCGCGCTGACCCGCGTCCGCCGCACCGATCTGATCGAGTGCGAGTTGGTGGGTATTCCCCTGATCATCGCCCGCACCGGTTACTGTGGCGAGGAATGGGGGTACGAGATTATGGTTCACCCCGACGACGCCGTCCGACTGTGGGAGGCGATCCTGGAGGCGGGGGAGCCGTTCGGCGTGAAACCGGCGGGGCTGGCCTGCCGCGATTCGACGCGCACCGAGGCCGGGCTGCCGCTCTACGGCCACGAGTTGGCCGGCCCGTTCGAGATCTCCCCCATCGAGGCCGGCTTCCCCGGCTACGTCAAGTATCACAAACCCTTTTTCGTCGGGCGGGATGCACTGCTGGCCCGCGAGGAGGGCAGGAGACGAGAGGTGATCCGCTTCGGCGTCAACCAGAAGGGGGAGCGCATGCCGCACACGGGCGACCCGGTGGTCAACAAGAAAGGGAAGCAGATCGGCCAGGTCACCAGTTGTTCCATTGATAGCGAGGGGTATTTGCTGGGGCTGGCCATCGTCGAAAGGAGGTACAATGAACCGGAGACTCCCATTGCCATCTTTACGCTGCGTGGCAAGTCGCTCGAGGAGGCAGTGCTGCGCGGTAACAAGGTCGCGCTGCCGGTGGAGGCGACGGTGCTGACCCGTTTCCCGGAGCGGGAGGGGGCACGGATGCAAATGGGTGGGCAGGATTAGTGGGTTGCGCGGTGCGTGGAGTGATCCAGCGCCGTCTCTTTGTCCGAGAAGTGTGTTCGTAGAGTAAAAAGAGTGATCACAATAAGGAGGCGTTATGAGTACTACAGACATTCAGGTTATGAAGCAGGCGCACAAGGTGCTGGCCGAGTTTACCTACGAGCCGGGCGCCGTAGAGCGAGGGTACGCCGGACGGACTTTGTACGTCAATCTATCCGACAATACCATCGCCAGCAAGCCGGTGACCCAGCAGATGAAGGACGTCTTTGTTGGCGGGCGCGGGTTCGGGCTGCGACTCCTCTGGGACGGTATATCGGCGGATACCAAATGGGACGATCCCGAGAACGAGATCGTCATCTCCTCTGGGCCATTGGGTGGCACCATCGGCTATCCTGGAGCGGGCAAATCGTTGGTCGTCAGCCTCTCGCCCCTCACCGGCTGCGTCATGGATAGTAACGTGGGCGGCTACTATGGCCCCCTGCTAAAGTTCGCTGGCTGGGACGCTATCGAGGTGCAGGGCAAGGCGGAGCGGGACGTCGTCGTCTTTGTGGATGGCGATAACGGCCGGGTGACCATCGAGGAAGCGCCCGAGGAGGCCGTGGACAGCCACGTGTTGGGCGAGCAGATGGCCGAGATGTTCGCCGATGACGAAAAGGGCAAGCGAGCTGTCTCTTCCGTGTCGGCCGGCGCGGGGGCGGATCATGCACTGTTCGGCTGCCTCAACTTTAGCTGGTACGACGCGCGGCGCGGGCGGATGCGCTACAAACAGGCGGGTCGAGGCGGCATCGGTACCGTCTTTCGTGATAAGCGGATCAAGGCGCTGGTGGTCAAGTTCAGCGGAGTAAAGAGCGGGTTGAACAACCCGGCTGACCCGGAGCGCCTGCGTGAGGTCGGACGTAGGGTCAACGAGGAGATGCGCCGCCTGGATCCGATCCAGAACGACATGGCCAGCGTGGGCACCGCGCATCTGGTCTCTATCATGAATGACTATGATCTGCTACCGACGCACAATTTCAAGTACGGAGCGCACCCGGAGGCGCACAAGATCTCGGCCGGCGTGTACCGCGAGTTGTACAAGCCAGCCGGCATCCCTGATGGCTGCTGGTACGGCTGCACCATGGCCTGCGCCAAGGCCATCGAAGGTGTCACGCTGCGCACCGGCCCGTACAAGGGGCAGGTGGTGGGCGTGGATGGCCCCGAGTATGAGACTATCGCCGGCTGTGGCTCCAATCTGGGGGTGTTCGACGCCCGCTGGGTGGCCGAGTTAAACTTTTACTGCGATACCTATGGCCTGGACACCATCTCCTTTGGCACGGCGATGGCCTTTGTGATGGAATGTTACGAGGCGGGGATTCTCGATAAAGAGATAACCGGCGGCCTGGAACTGAATTTCCGCAACGTCGAAGCGGCCGCGGAGCTGCTCCACCAGACGGCCCGGGGCGAGGGCTTTGGTCTGATCTTTGGGCAGGGCATCCGCCGTATGAAAAAGATATTTGCCGAGGAATACGGAGGCGATCCCCAATTCCTGCAAGACATCGGTATGGAGAGCAAGGGGTTGGAGTACTCGGAGTACGTGACCAAAGAGTCGCTCGCCATGCAGGGCGGCTATGGCCTGACGCTGAAGGGGCCCCAACACGACGAGGCCTGGCTCATCTTTATGGATCAGGTCAATAACCAAATCCCCACTTTCGAGGACAAGGCCGAGGCGTTGCACTACTACCCGATGTGGCGCACCTGGTTTGGGCTCAATGGCTTGTGCAAGATTATCTGGAATGACGTGACGCCGGAGGACAATGCGCTGACCGATGAACCGGCCAAAATTCCGCAGCACGTGGAGAACTTTCGCCAGTTCTACAACGCCGTCACTGGCCAGGAATTGACCAAGGAGGAGATCATCGTTCAATCGGAGCGCATGTACAACTTTCAGCGGGTGTTCAACATCCGCATGGGTCATGGCCTGCGCTCCAACGACGCCATTCCCTACCGCAGCGCCGGGCCGGTGACTGTGGAAGAGTACGAATCCCGCGCCGAGCGGTACGACAAGCAGCTCCGTGACGTCGTTGGCTTTGACCCCAAGGGCAAAAGTACCGAGGAAAAGATGGCGGCTCTGCGCGCCTACCGCGAGGATCAATACGAGCAACTTGCCGACACGGTGTACAAACGGCGCGGCTGGACGCCCGAAGGCGTGCCGACGCTGGAAAAGCTGCGCGAACTGGGCATTGATTTTCCAGAGGTGGTCGAGGTCGTCGAGCCGTATCTTTAGTGACGGGAGAAACCAGGTTTTGTCGCCTTGCACCATCCGCTAGTCCTACCAATTCGTGTTCTTGGGAGGCGCTATGTTTGTACGAGATTGTATGACCCACAAACCCGTCACGCTCCGGCCGGATAGCGACCCGCTGGCGGGCGTGGCCATCTGCAAGGGTGGGGGGGTCCGCCATTTGCCGGTCGTGGACGCGAAAGGTTGCGTGCTCGGCGTCGTCTCGCGCGCCGACCTGGAGCTATTCCTTTCTAAATCCGAATCACCGGGCGTGATGAAGCGGCAACACCGCGTGGACCAGGTCGAGATCCGCGAGACGCCGCTATTGCGCCCCGATTATCCGCTGGAAGTGGCGGCCAGCTTGATGGTGGAGTACAAGACCAGTTGTCTGCCCGTGATGGAGGATGAGCAACTCGTCGGCGTCGTCACTGAGACTGATCTGTTCAAGGCTCTGCTCCAAGTCTTTAGTGGGCAGCGAAAGGGGATCCGCTTGACCGCCTTGACTCCCAATCTCAAGGGGACGTTGGGCGTCATCAGCACCGCGGTCGCGGAAGTGAGAGGCGACATCCTGTCAATCAACGTCTTTGAGGGGACGGCCCCCGATAACCGGGGCCTCACGCTCAAAGTGGCCGACGCCTCTAAGGAGGAGTTGATAGAGGCGGTCGAGCCGATGGTTCTAGAGATACTTGACGTGCGGGAGATTTAGGCCCGCCAGTCTCGTTTTGCCTGTGGCGCAGCAATTCCCGTTTTGGCAATTCCAGCTTGGGTGCATCGGCCTAAAAGAGCCGATGCTAGGAAAAAAACTAGCCAGCACCGTCTGTTTTACGGCGGTGCGGCTTCAAAACGGGAATTACTGCCTGTGACGCTCGTCTGGGAGTTGCAGGTCTGCAAACAGCAGATCATCATCGTCGTGAACAATCAGGATTTCATAAGGGGTGACAGAATGAATTTGCAAAAGACGGCCGACGTCATCGTCATCGGTGGTGGCGTGATGGGAACCAGCACCGCCTACCACCTAGCGCTCAAGGGCTGCCAGAACGTGTTGCTGTTGGAACGAGAGTCTTTTTTGGGAATGGAGGCCACGGGCAAATGTGCTGGTGGCATCCGCTACCAATTCGGCACAGAGATCAACGTTCGTCTCTCCCAGCTTAGCCTGCCGATGCTGGATCGCTTCGAGGAAGAGCTGGAGCAGCCGATTGATCTGCGTTACTGCGGTTATCTTTTCTTGCTGACCGACGAGCGGGACGCGGCGGTCTTTTGCCAGAACGTGGAGATGCAACACCGGCTGGGGGTGGAGACGCAATGGTTGGAGCCGGACGAGATTGGCGAGTTAGCGCCGTTGCTCAATCTGGATGGCGTATTGGCCGGGACTTTTCACCCCGGCGACGGCTTGGCTGACCCCAACGGGGTGGTGCAGGGGTACGCTTCCGGGGCGCGGCGGTTGGGAGCCAGGCTCAAGACCGACGTGGCGGTGACAGACATTCTCGTCGAAGGCGGGCGGGTGCGGGGCGTCGTCACTGATCAGGGGGAGGTCGCGGCGCCGGTCGTCGTCAACGCGGCCGGGCCGTGGACCGGAGAGGTCGGCAGAATGGCCGGTGTGGACATCCCCATCGTGCCCGTGCGTCGCCAGATCGTCGTCACCAGTCCCATACCGGAGATACCACCCGACTTTCCTTTCATCATTGACTTTGCCCAATCGTTGTACTTTCACCGCGAGGGGCCGGGTATCCTGACCGGCATGTCGAACCCCGACGAGATCGTGAGCTTTGACCAATCGTTGGACGACGAGTGGGAGCTGGTCCATATGGAAGCGGCGATCGAACGGCTGCCCATCCTGGAGAAAGCGGGGCTGGCAAGTCATTGGGCCGGGCTGTACGAGAACTCGCCGGACGCACACCCTATACTGGGTCGCATCCCAGAGGTGGAGGGGTTCTACTGCATCGGTGGTTTCAGCGGGCACGGCTTCCAGCACGGCCCCGCCTGCGGCCTGCTGCTGGCGGAAGAGATACTGGACGGCAAGGCCCACACGCTGGATGTCTCGCAACTGGACCTGGCCCGTTTCCGGGAGGGACGGGAGATCGTGGAGTATAACGTGGTGTAGGGTGGGTGGCGAGTCTCATAACGCTCACCTCTAGGCCAAAGCTTCGCGGATCGTCTCCGCCATACGCCGCGCACGCTCCGCCGCGTCACCGACGTGAGCGGTGGCGTCGAGCAGCTCGCGCACGCGATTTGCGTCCACGTATCGCAGCACCTCCGGGTCGGCGGCCAGCCGGTCGGCCAGCGGATTCGGCGTTCCTGCCCACACCGCCTGCCAGGCGGCCATCGCGTGAGCGCGGATCAGCTCGTGCATCGTCTGGCGGTCGGCGCCATTGCGCACCAGCTCCATCAACAGTCGCTCGGTGGCGGCAAAGGTGCCATAGGCCGCCACGTTGCGGGCGATACCCTCATCGTGGATATTCAACCCGCGCAAAATGCGATGGGCGCGGCGCAGAATCTCGTCGCTCGCCAGGAACGCGTTCGGCAGAATGATGCGCCGGTTGGCCGAATCGTCCAGCGTGCGCTCCAGCAGGGAGTGGGCGGCGTTATCCCAGGCCACGCGCCCCAGCGCGGCGACGTAGCGGGCCAGACTGTCCATGTTCTCCGCATTGACCGGGTTGCGCTTGAAGGGCATCGCCGAGGAACCGACCTGCCTGGCGCCGAAAGGCTCGCTCCACTCGCCGATGGGCGGAGATTGCAGCAGCCGCAGGTCGAACGCAAAGCGGTGGAGCGACGCCGCCAGCCCTGCCAGCGCCGTCAGTACGCGATAGTCCTGCTGGCGCGGGTAGACCTGGGTGGCGACTGGGAAGGGGGCCAGCCCCAGCTCCGCCATTACGAGCGCTTCCAGTTCGGCGACCGTCATCCCCGTGCCTTCCAACACCCAGGCGTAGGAGGCCGCGCTGCCCACTGCTCCCTTGATCCCTTTGCCCCGTAGGCAGGTCCGCAGGCGGCGCAGTTCGTGGTAGTCTTCCAGCAAATCCTGTCCATAGGTCGCCAGCCGGTAGCCGACGGTGGTGGGTTCGGCGGGCTGGATGTGGGTGTAGCCCATACAGACCTGGTCGGCGCGGGTCTCGATACGGTCGGCCAGGTCGCTCAGGAGCGCGCGCAGCCGTTCCAGCAACAGGTCGAGCGCGTCGCGAATGCGCAGCGCGTCGGCGTTGTCCTCGATATCGGTGCTGGTGGCTCCCAGGTGGATGATGGGGCCGCCGACCGGGCACTGCTCGGCGAAGGCGCGAATCTCGGCCATCAGGTCGTGGTGGATCTCGGCCTCGATCTCGGCGGCGCGCTCAATGTCCACGTCGTCCTGGTGCGCCCGCAGGTCGGCCAACTGCTCGGCCGTGATCAGCCCGGCCTGATGTTGTGCCCTGGCCAGCGCGACCCATACCTGGCGGAAGAGCCGCCGCTTGTGCGCCTCGCTCCACAAGGCGCGCATCTCGGCAGAGCCGTAGCGCCAGGTGAAGGGGGAGAGATACGTTTCGTGAGTGAACTGGGTTTTTGGTTTCATCGGCTGAACCTATTTGAGAAACTGGATCGGGTGTTCCCATTATCTTGACCTATTGTACTTCAGTTTGAGGTGAAGGGGAAGCGGTTTGGGTGCGAAAAACAGGCCAAGGTTGCAGAGTTCGATCCGTTCGAGGATACGGCCCGCACGGGCATAAAGCGCCCGTGCTACAGAGCAGGGCCCGATAAAATCGGGGCCCGATAAAGTCGGGCTTACCATATGAGCAATAGGGACTTTTGAATAATCGGCTGGTAAGAAATCTGCTGCTGAAATCGTCTGGTAGTAGAGAGGGGAATGGTGAGCCTGCAACACTGGTATTATGCTGATTATCTCGGTTATCATCAGCACTGGTGCACCCTTCGCCGGGGCGGCTGACCTGGATGGTGGATCGAGATGCAGCGGGCGAGACGTAAAGAAGAGAGGAGATGTCTCTATGATACGCAGATCGTTTGGCATTGTCGTGGTAGGATTGTTGGTTTTCATCTTTATCATCTGTATATTGGCCTGGATTGGCAAACCCTCACCGAGGAGTGATAATATAATGGACCCAGAATATGAAATGACAGACCGTGATGACCCCACTCCCCACCCTGAAGGGGAGGAGCACGAGCCGTGGATGGACTTTCAAAAGCCATCCCAGAGCGAATTGAGGGCTATGCTCACGCCCTTGCAGTACAGCGTCACCCAGGAAAATGGGACAGAGCGCGCCTTCCAGAACGAATACTGGGATAATCACCGAGAGGGGATCTATGTGGACGTGGTCTCCGGCGAGCCGCTCTTCAGCTCCCTGGACAAGTTTGACTCCGGCACCGGCTGGCCCAGCTTCACCAGGCCGCTAGAGCCGGGTAACATCGCGGAGCGAGAGGACAACTCTCTGTGGACGAGCAGGATCGAGGTGCGCAGCAAACACGCCGATTCCCACCTGGGGCACGTCTTCGACGATGGCCCGCCGCCCACCGGCCTGCGCTACTGCATTAACTCTGCCGCCCTGCGTTTTGTCTCCAGAGAGGAGATGGCAGAAGGGGGGTACGGTGAGTACCTGGAGCTTTTCGAGGAGGATTGACCAATGGCAAACTTGACCAAATGGTCGGTTGTGGTGATAATCACCGCCAGCCTGGTGGGGCTGACAGTGATTTTGCTTGGCTCGACTTGGAAACAAAAGGAGATACTGGATATGACGGAAAGCAACACGGTTTCCCCGTCCGCAATACCGGCGCTAGACAGCGCCGCACCTGCCGACACGGAGACGGCGACGTTCGCTCTGGGCTGATTCTGGGGACCAGACTCCCGGTTTGGGAGTATCCCCGGCGTGGTTCGGACTCGCGTCGGCTATGCTGGCGGCACGACTGAGAACCCCACCTATTATCATCTAGGCGATCACACCGAGACGATCCAGATCGAGTACGACCCGACCCTGGTTTCGTATCGAGAGTTGCTGGATGTCTTTTGGGCCGGGCACGATCCCGCGAGACCGGCCTTCTCGCGGCAATATGCCTCCATCATCTTTTATCACGACGCCGAGCAGGAAAAACTGGCCCTGGCCTCCAAGGAGCGCCAGGAAGCCCAGTGCGGCTGCCAACTCTATACCGAGATCGTCCCGGCCGCCGCGTTCTACCTGGCCGAGAACTATCATCAAAAGTACCGGTTGCAACAATCGCCCGAGTTTGTGAGTGAGTTCAACGCCATATATCCCAACAGTGACGATTTCGTGAACTCGACGGCTGCGGCGCGCGTGAATGGCTACCTCGGCGGCTACGGCGCGCTCGCCGATCTGCAGGTCGGGATTGACGGCCTGGGTCTCTCCCCGGCGGCGAGGCAAAAACTGCTGGACATTGTCCGTCAACGCGAGCGATGAATCTACGAGATTTGCTGCCCGGTGTCAGTGACTATCTGGCCCACGCCGACCTGGGAGGCGACGCCTTCCAGGCTTTGCCCACCCCGGCTTTTCCTGGAACGACTTGACCGGTCGGGACTGGGATTACCCGTTGTACCAGCAATTCCCGTTTTGGCAATTCTAGCTTAGGTGCTAGGAAAAAACTAGCCAGCACTGTCTGTTTTACGGCGGTGCGGCTTCAAAACGGGAATTACTGCCGTTTTACTGAGGAGAGATCAAATGTCGAATCATCTGGCGCACGAAACCAGCCCCTATCTACTACAGCATGCTGGCAACCCGGTGGACTGGTTCCCCTGGGGCGAGGAAGCATTGCACAAAGCGCGGGTCGAGGACAGGCCGATCTTTCTCAGCATCGGCTACTCGGCCTGCCACTGGTGCCACGTGATGGCGCACGAGTCGTTCGAGGACGAGCGCGTGGCCGTGATCCTGAACGAGCACTTTGTCAGCATCAAGGTGGATCGAGAGGAGCGGCCCGACCTGGACCGCATCTATATGAGCGCGGTGCAGGCGCTCACCGGCAGCGGTGGCTGGCCGATGTCGGTCTTTTTGTCGCCCGAGGGCGAGCCTTTCTACGGCGGCACCTACTTCCCTCCAGTCAGGCGCTACGGAATGCCCTCGTTCACGGACGTGTTGCTTGCTGTAGCCGACGCCTGGCAGAACCGCCGCCAGGAACTCGTAGAAGGCGGTCAGCAACTGGTGAATGTCATTGAACGACAGATGGCGCTGGGCGGGGGAAGTGAAACATCAGACGTCAAACGTCAAACGTTGAGTGCTGCTTTTGAAAGGCTTGATCGGGATTTCGACGAGGCGCACGGTGGGTGGGGCAGGGCGCCCAAGTTTCCGCAGCCGATGATCCTCGAGTTCCTTCTGCGCCATCACCGCGTCACGGGAGAACCACGCGCCCTGGGGATGGTAACTCGTACTTTGGAGGCAATGGCCCGTGGGGGAATGTACGATCAGATTGGGGGTGGATTCCATCGCTACTCGGTGGACGATCACTGGCTGGTGCCCCACTTTGAGAAGATGCTCTACGATAACGCCCAGTTGGCCCGCGTCTACCTGCACGGCTGGCAGGCGACGGGCGAGCCGTTCTACCGCACCATCGCCGAGGAAATTCTGGACTATGTCGTTCGGGAGATGACCGATTCGAGCGCCGGCTTCTACTCCACACAGGACGCCGACAGCGAGGGCGAGGGCGGACGAACGGCGTCCGAAGGCAAGTTCTTCGTCTGGACACCGGACGAGATCCACCGTGTTCTGGGTGATCAAGCGGACCGTTTCATCAAGGTCTATGGGGTGACGGGGCGTGGGAACTTTGAAGGCAAGAACATCCTGGAACTCGAGGGCAGTCTTGAGGAGCGCGAAGCCCTGGCTGAGGCGCGCCGCCGGCTTTTCGAGGCCCGTGAGCAGCGCGTCCATCCAGGGCGCGACGACAAGGTGCTTACGTCGTGGAATGGGCTAATGTTGGCCGCCTTTGCCGAGGCTGCGCGGGTGCTGGGGCGCGACGACTATCGGCGGGGGCGTGGCTACCTATCGTTAGCTAGGCGCAACGCCGATTTCTTGCTGAACGAGCTTAGAACAGCCGAGGGGCGTCTGTACCACACGTGGAAAGACGACGTTGCCAAGGTCAACGGCTACCTGGAGGATTACACTCACCTCATTGATGGTCTGTTGGAACTTTATCAGGCCACCTTCGACCCGCGCTGGTACACGGCTGCCCGCGAGTTGGCCGAGGTGATGATCGAGCACTTTGGCGCCTCCAACGGCGCGGACACTGAAGCTGCCGGATTCTACGACACCAGCGACGACCACGAGGACTTGATCGTTCGGCCTCGCGATGTCCAGGACAACGCCCTGCCTTCCGGCAACGGGATGGCCGCCTTTGTACTGCTGCGCCTGGCGGGGTTGGCGGTCGAACCGCGTTACTCTGAACTGGCGCTCCAGAGCTTGCGCAAGATGCAGCCGTCGTTGGCGCGCCACCCGTTGGGCTTTGGCCAATGGCTGATCGCGCTGGACTATGCCCTCGCGCCTCCCCGTGAGATCGCCATCGTGGGCGACCCCAGTGCATCCGACACTCGCGCCCTGCTCGAAGCCTGTGCCGCTGGCTACCGACCTCACCACGTCATCGCGCTGGGGATGCCGGGCGACGTGCTGCCCCTGTTGCGCAATCGCGACCAGATCGAAGGGCGGGCTACCGCCTACGTCTGTGTTGGCTCTACCTGCCGCTCCCCGATTACCGACCCGTCAGCGTTACTGGACGATTTGCAGGAATGGGAAAAGCAGGGTAACATGGAGCACGTTGGCGAGAGGGATGGATAGTTGCAGCAAGGAGGCTTTGGCCTGTGGAAGATCAGACATTATCGGTGACTTTTTGGGGCGTGCGTGGTGGGTACCCCAAACCTGGCCCAGGGACGAACGAGTTCGGCGGCAACACCACCTGCCTCGAGATCCGTGCCGGTTCTCATCTAATAATCGTTGACGCCGGGACTGGCATCATCGGGCTGGGGGAAAAACTGCTTGCCCAACGTCAGGCCGATGGGAAGCCCATCGTCGCTACGATACTATTTACCCATACCCATCACGATCACACTCACGGATTCCCTTTCTTCGCGCCGGCGTATCGGGGAAGCAGCGTGTTACACATCTTTGGACCCAAGTTGTTGCACCAAGACCTGGAGGATGTCCTGGCTAACGCTATGTTGCCCCCATTGTACCCTGTTCGCCTGGACGAAATGAGCGCCATGCGCGTTATCCGCAACGTTTCCGAAAACGAAATGATCACTTGTGACGCTTCCGATGCTGCCCCACAAGTGTGCAATGCCTACCGCCAACAGGAGGTGTGCGCTCCCTGGCAGGTCAGAGTGCGCATCATGCGCAGTTATGCTCACCCGCAAGGTGTCTTTATCTATCGCATCGAGTTGGGCGATAGGAAACTAGTCGTCGCTACCGATGTCGAGGGGTACGCTGGCGGAGATAGGCGCCTGATCCAGTTCGCCCGGGGAGCCGATCTGCTGATACACGACGCCGAATATACCCCGCAGGAATATCTGGGAACCCCCGTCAAACAGGGTTGGGGACATAGCACTTGGGAGATGGCCGTCGAGGTAGCTGAGGCTGCCGAGGTCAAGAGACTGGCCCTTACCCATCACAGCGTCTACCACGACGATGCTTTTATGAAGGATATGGAGCGGCAGGTGCAGGCTCGTTTCCCCGCGGCCGTGATGGCGCGTGAGGGAATGACGTTGGACGTGGCCTGAGGTATGAAAGGAGGCAAATGCAATGGAAGAAAAGTTGATATGCGACAATTGTCGCGACGAGATTGGCCCCGGAGACGAACCCATCCGCCGGGGCGACCGGGTATATTGCTGCGAGGCTTGCGCTTTTGAAGCTGCTCGTAGCGAAGATTGTAGCGGGCGGACGGATTCTCACATCAAGCCGTCCTTTGAGCAGGTAGGTGGACAAATGAGGAGGGAGTAGATGGCTGTTTTTACTGCTACTGAAGCGCTCGAGATGGCGCTAGAGATCGAAGAGAACGGCGAATTGTTTTACAACGAGGCGTCTGCCAAGAGCACCGACGCCGAGGTCAAGGAGCTCTTTGAGGCCCTGGCTGCCCAGGAGCGGGGCCACTACCAGGTCTTTCAAAAGATGCTGGAGGACGTGCAACCGGCCCGGGAGCTGCCCGCCTCCGAATACGACCAATATCAGGACTATGTACAGGTTGCTCTGGACAATGCACTGTTCGCCGGTCCGGAAAAGGCGCTGAGCCTGGCCAGGAAGGCGCAGGATCGCGAGATGGCCCTGCGGGCGGCGATGGGTTTTGAGAAGGACACCCTTTTGTTCTTTTACGATTTGCGCGACATGGTGGCCGAGGCGGACCGGAAAACGATCACCGCCGTGATTCGAGAGGAGAAGAAGCATCTGCGCCGGCTGGCCGGTATGCTCTAGGAGGTGCCATGCTGCCCATCGAGATCAAACCCAACGTCTACTGGATCGGCGTCAACGACCGCACGACCGACCTGTTCGAGGGGTTATGGCCCATCACCCAGGAGGGAGTCTCGTACAACGCCTACCTGATCAACGACGAGAAGAAAGCCATCGTGGACCTGGCCAAGGCGCTCAAGACAGACGAGTTTTTCGAGCAGCTCGAACAAGTCATTCCCATCTCTCAGTTGGACTATGTGGTGATCAACCACGTCGAGCCGGACCACACTGGCGTGTTGCGCACGCTGCGGAGGATGGCCCCCCAGGTCACCATTCTGTGCACCGAAAAGGGGGCCGCGATGCTCGAGGCATTCTACGGCCTCACCGAGGGTATACACGTCGTCCAGGATGGCAAGACCCTGTCGTTGGGCCAACACACCCTCAAGTTCGTACATACCCCCTTTGTTCACTGGCCGGAGACGATGATGACCTACGAGCTTGGCGAGCGCATCCTCTTTTCCTGCGATGCCTTTGGTGGCTACGGGGCCTTGAGCGGCGGCATCTTTGACGACGAGTATCCCGACCCCGACTTTTACGAGCGGGAGGCGCTGCGTTATTACGTCAACATCATCGCCATATTCAGCCGTCCGGTTAGGAGAGCGATAGACAAGCTGGCCGACATACCGCTCTCTATCATCGCTCCCTCCCACGGCCTCGTCTGGCGGGAGAATCCCCAGCGCATCGTGGAGCTGTACGAGCGCTGGGCCGAGTACGCCACCGGCCCCACAGAGGTGGGTGTCACGTTCCTTTACGGCTCAATGTACGGCAACACGGAAAAGATGATGAATGCCGTGGCGCAGGGCATCTCCCGTGAAGGCGTGCCACGGACGATCTTTGACGTGGCCCGCACGCACGTCAGTTACATTATGCCCTCGCTGTGGACGCGGCGTGGGGTGATGATCGGCGCTCCCACCTACGAGGGCTCCCTCTTTCCCCCGATGACCCAGGTGCTGGAGGTGGCGACCACCAAGCGCATCTATAACAAGCAGGTAGCCCGCTTTGGCAGTTACGGCTGGAGTGGGGGAGCGCAGCGCCGTCTGGAGCAACTGATCGAGCCGCTCAAGTGGAACCTGGTGGATTCGTTCGAGTTCCAGGGCGGGCCGACGGACGACGACCTGCGGCGCGGGGAGGAGTTTGGGGCCCAGTTCGCCAGGCTCATCAAGGCGGAGTGAGGCGGGGGAAAGGGCGGTGGCTGTCAATGATCAAACCCTGACCCGCTTCCCTCTCTTTGCCGCACTCGGTGACGACGCTCGGCGGGAGATCGCGTCTCATTTTCAGGAACGCACATTCTCTCCTGCTCAGGCTATTGCGCTGGAGGGTGAGCAGTGCCGGGTGGCGTGCTTTGTCGTGCGGGGCATCGTGCGCGTCTACCGGCTATCTCACGAGGGGCGCGAGCAGGTGTTGGCGCATCTCGGTCCCGGAGGGATGTTTAACCTCGTTCCCGTGCTCGATGGCGGCTCTGGCATGGCCAGCGTGGACGCTCTGACAGAGGTCACGCTCTACTCCATCCCCTGCGATCGTTTCCGGCAAGTCGTGCGCGGGCATCGAGCGGTGGCGCTGGCCGTCACCGAGTACCTGTCGGCCGAGGTGCGCAGACTGAGTGATATGGTGGAGGGCTTGGCCCTGTACACGGTGCACGCCCGCCTGGCACGCTTTCTGCTATCTCAATCTGATGACCCGCAGCAGTCGTCCCACCGCTGGACGCAGGCCGAGATCGCCGCCCATATAGGTACTGTGCGGGAGATGGTGGGGCGCACGCTGCGAGACCTCGACGCCGCTGGGTTGATTCGTCGCCAGCGTGGTCGGATCGTCATAGCGAATCGTGAGGAATTGGAACGCCAGGCCAGAGGGGAGTAGCAGGGAAAAGGGACTTTTGTCATAGACAGACAGCCGCCGTGATGATACAATCATGGCGGTTGTTGGTTTGAGGAGGTGTTATGGAGACGACGTGTATCCCCCCTCAGGTGGACGAGACCCGGTGCACGCTTTGCGGGCTGTGCGTGGAGGCTTGCCGCTGCCACGCTGTGGAATTAGGGGAACGGGGCCCGGTTTTCGATTGCCACAAGGCCTGTCCTGTCCCTGGCGCTTACGACTGCTGGTGCTTGTGTGAGGAGGTCTGTCCCACCGGGGCGATCACGTGTACCTTTGAAATCGTCGCTGAAAACGGCGCCTGACCGGAGGAGTAACTGAATGGGACGAGAATACATCTATCTGGATAACGCGGCGGCCACGCGGCTGGACGAGCGGGTCTTGGAGGCGATGCGGCCTTACCTGTTCGACACCTATGCCGTCGCCACGTCTCAGTTTGGCTACTCGCCGGGCATTGACGCCCGCGACGCACTGGACGACGCCCGGGCGCGAATCGCGGCCGTGCTGGGAGCCACGCCGGAGGAGTTTATCTTTACCTCCGGCAGCACCGAGTCGAGTAACCTGGCTCTCAAGGGAGTGGCCCTGGCCCTGGGGGAGAAAAAAGGCCGCCACATCGTCGCCGGAGCCATCGAGGACTTTGCCGTACTGCACAGCGCCCGCGCATTGGAGCGACAGGGGTTCGGCGTCACCAGAGTGCGGGTGGACGAAGACGGCCGGGTGGACTTGGCCCACTTGCGAGAGTCCATCACGCCCGAAACTATCCTGGTCTCTATCCAGGCCGCCAATCAGGAGATTGGCACGCTGCAAGACCTGCAGGCTATCGGCGAGATTTGTCAGGAGAAAGACACGCTCTTGCACACCGATGCCACTCATAGCTTTACCCGCGTCCCACTGGACGTGCGCGCGGCGCCGGTGGCCCTGGTGACAGTCTCCGCCCACACCGTTCACGGGCCCAAGGGGGTCGGCGGGTTGTACGTGCGGGAGGGGACGCCCATCCGCAAGTGGATGGACGGCGGGTTTCAAGAGTTCGACCTGCGGCCGGGGGCGGAGAACATTCCCGGCGCGGTGGGCTTTGCCAGGGCGGTGGAATTGGTCACGCCCGAGGAGACGGCCCGCCTGCGAGGGATGCGCGACCGGCTGACCGAGCGGCTGCTAGAGATTTCCCACACCCGCGTCAATGGCCATGCGGTGCACCGGCTACCGCACAACGCCAACATCTCTTTCCGCTTTGTCGAGGGCGAGTCGTTGCTCTTGCATTTGGATCTGCGCGGCTTTGCCGTCAGCACCGGCTCGGCCTGCTTCAGCCGCTCGTTGGAGGCCAGCCACGTCATCTTGGGGATAGGCGGCAATCACGAGCGCGCCCACGGCTCTGTCCGGTTCACCTTTGGCCGCTTCAACGAGGAGGGGGATGTGGACTCGGTGGCGGAAGCAGTCACCGAGATAGTGAGGGAACTGCGTCGCATCAGCCCGTTAGGGAAAGAATGAGATAGGTTTGAGAGGTAAAAATATGGCATTACCATACAGCGAAATCGTGATGGAACATTTCCGCAACCCACGCAACGTGGGCAAGATCGAGGACGCCGACGCCAAATCGGTCGAGGGCAGCCCGGCCTGCGGCGACATGGTGGCCGTCTACCTGAAGGTGGACGGCGAGACCCAGCGCATCAGTGACATCAAGTTCGAGTCCTACGGCTGCGCTTCCAATATCGCCACAGGCTCCATCGTCACCGAGTTGGCCAAAGGCAAGACCTTGGAGGAAGCCAAGCGGATCACCTGGAAAGAGGCTTCCGAGGAGCTGGGCGGCTTGCCCGCCATCAAAACCCATTGTTCGGTGTTAGCGGTGGATGGGCTGCGGGCGGCCATTCAGAACTATGAGGAGCGCCACGGTTTGATCAAGGAACGTGTGCCCACGACGGTCGAGTTGGTGCGCAAACGGCTGAAACGAGTGATGAACCCAATGGCCGGGCTGGACCTGGTGCGCACCAAGTTGGTAGAGGAGATCGAGGTCTCTGCTGGGACGGTGCGGGTGGCGATAGACCTGCCGGCCGACCACCAGTTTGCCGCCAATATCCGCGCAGAGATCGTGGAAAAGATTGAGCCACTGTGGGACGTGGAGCAGGTGGTCGTGGAATTTTCAGAGTGAGGGGAGGATCAGGATGGCCGAGATCAAAATAGACACTCGGGATGGAAGTTGCCCCCTGCCGGCCGACCTCGAGGTGGACTGCCGGGGGGAGACCTGTCCCGTGCCGCTGGTGGAGACGCGCAAGGCGCTGCGTAAAGCCGAGCCGGGGGACGTGATCGAGGTGCTAGGCACTCATCGGGCTTCGAAGAAAGAGATACCGATGGCGGTCGAGGCCCTGGGGCTGGAGTTGCTCAGCGTCGAGGGAGCGGACGACGATTGGAAAATCTGCATCAGGAAGTAGACGGGGAAGGAGGGAGATGATGCTCGAGAAAGCGACCATCATCCTGCATAGCGGAGATATGGACAAAGTGTACAGCGCCCTCATCATTGGCAATGGCGCGCTGGCGATGGGAATGGACGTCTCGATCTATTTTACTTTCTGGGGGTTGCAGCGGCTGCAAAAGGGCGGATTGGAAAAGGGGCCGCTCTCGAAAATGCACATGTTGGGTCTGGGCAAGTGGATGATCGAGCGGCGGATGAAAAGGGCGAACGTCGCCTCCCTGGAAAAGCTGTTGCGCGATTTTAAAGAGTTGGGCGGCAGGATCATTGCCTGTGAGATGACGATGGATATCATGGGCATTGAGCGGGAGGGTTTGCGCGAGGAGTTGATTGACGAGTACGGCGCGGTGGGGACCTATGTGCAGGAGGCGCGAGAAGCAGAGATCACGCTCTTTATCTGATTGAGCGTGATGCAGCCGTGGCTACAGCCAAAACCTTGAGACACGGATGCGTAGTGCAACCGTAGGGCGGGTTTCTTACCCGCCGCCCAAGCCCACCGTATCTGTTTATCGCAGGGGGGCGCAGAGAACGCCGAGATTCTGTTCACTCTTACATCTGCGAATGTCTTAATCGCCGCACCGATGATTGCCCTGGTGACTTGATTGACCTTCATTTGATTCGGGTGTGTTTCAAATGAACTGGGCAAGACCTCCGAGGTCTAGGGTCTCTACTGAAATGAAACACGACCTTTTCAATAAACCGGGGTTTGGCTGGTGAGAAACCAGGTTTTTTCCGAAAAACCTGGTTTCTTTCCCCTGGTGAACGGTCGCCTCAGTGGATGCGCAGCGGGGCGATGCCGCCGGCCTCAAAGCCGCAGGCCTGGTAAAACTCGCGGGCGGCGGCGGCGCCCCGTGATGTATCCACCAGCAGGTGAGTGGCTCCTCGCCGGTCGGCCCGCTGTATGGCCGCCTCCAGCAGCGCCGCGCCGATCCCCTGGCGCTGACAGGCTGGATCCACAGCCATGTCATCAATCAAGGCGCGCAGGCCAGAGAGAGTGGGGACGAACGAGAGGGCGAGAAAGCCCGCTATCTGTCCGTCAGCCTCGGCCACCAGTACGTCCATTGCCAATCTTTCGCGGAAGCGCTGCGCGGCCGCTTGTTTTTCGATGGTGCTCAGGTCTGCGTTCGGCGGGATCAAGGGCAGTAATTCCAGTATCCGTGCTTCGTCCTCGGCGCGCGCCTCCCGGATGAGGACGTCGGGCGCTGTGGCGGGGGGGTCTGGCGAGCGGCTGCGCGTCCAGCGGGCCAGCACCTGACGATGGGTGCGGAAGGCCAATTGCTCCGGCAACTCGTCGGGGGGGAACACGCGCGCGTCTTGAGCGTCATCTCCGGCCTGTAGCTCTCCGCCTATGGGCCGGGCGCGGTAAAAGATGATGAGGCCAGGCTGTACTGGCCCCTCTGGGAAGGAATAGACGCCAAATAGCTCCAGCAGTTCGACGTCCAGCCCGGTCTCCTCTTTGCACTCCCGCACGGCCGCCTGCTCGACGCTCTCATCGGCCTCGATGTAGCCGGCCGGGAGCGCCCACCAGCCCGCGAACGGTGGCTGGCCTCGTTGAATCAGGACGATGCCGGCTTTTTGGGGAGGGGAGGCCGGTATCTCGATCAGCACGCCGACACCGGGGACCGGGTTGCGGTACAGGATAAAACCACAGGCCGGGCAGGCCTGACGGATTCTCCCTGCTATTTCTGTCTCTTCCATTTCTGCCCCACAACGAGGGCAAAAAGTCATTGCCTTATTCCCCATTCTCTATTGCGGCGTCTCGATCTGGTTGTGGGGCCAGCCTGATCGCCGCTTGCCGCCCGATCCACAGGCCCGCCAGCCCGACCAGGATCAGCACGGGCGTGCACAACCATTCCCGTGTTGTTGCCAGACCAATCCCACCCGCCACGAGCAGCAGGGCTATCCCCAGGATGAACCAGCGTTCTCTCAGGCGCAAGCGGCGTGCGATTGTGATCGTCGCCAGGCTCAACACTCCACCCAGGACGAGGGAGGCCGCTGCCCAGGGGCCGTTGCGGCGCGCCAGCCAGTAGATGACGGGCGAGATGCGTTGCCGTTCTTGCGCTTGCACGCTGACGAACCCCTCTTGTTCCTGCCAGGTGAAGGTCTCGATGAGGTAGGGTTGCAGCAGTGGGCTGCTGGTCGCCGGGAGGTCTTGCACAACCTGGATGGCGGGTTGGCCTCCCCATTCGCCCACCGTCGTGCGCGGGCTAGTCACGCCCGAAAGTCTGCTGCTGAACGTCCCCAGGTTCACCAGGTACGAATCTTGGTCGTAGGCAAAGACAAACAGATGGTCGGTGTAGCGCAGCGGTGTGACAAAGTCTCCGCGCTGGCTATCTCCCTCCTCGGTAAAGACGAGCAATTCGGGCGAACCGTCGTCGGTCAGATCTCGTAACTCGGCGCTGCCGTTTACGCCGTCCAGTTGGTGACTGTCGCTGAGGCTCCACACTCCTCCGAACTGACTAAAGAGCATGGCGTAGGAATCGCCCAGGTACGATTGCTCCACCGGGAGCTTGATGGTCAGGACGGCCAGCACTCGTACGAGACCGGCGTCGTTGGCGCCCAGTTCATAGTAGCCGGTCGTCTCGTACCCGGCCTGGTGAAGGGGCTGGACGAGCGCGAGCGGCATCTGATCGAGCGCGTCGGCGGGGACGGGCGCCGGGGTTGGTTGCCCGTTGTTGCATCCGATCAGCAGCAGGCCCAGTAGGATAGGGATGGCGATTTTCGATCTTTTCATTTGAACGGTTCTCTATGCCGGCAGTAGCTCGGCCCGCAGTTCGGGGGCGTAGGTGTCAATGATCTGGGGGGTGATGCTGTTGGTCTGGATGACGTTGGCGTAGAGGTTGGCGCTGGGACGCGGGGTGCGGGCGTGGGTTTCGGGGTCGAGCGCGATCAAGCCAAAGCGCAGCGTCCATCCTCGCGCCCATTCAAAGTTGTCTGTCAGCGTCCAATGGTAGTAGCCCATCACCGGATAGCAGAGCTGGATGGCGTGCCACATCTGGTGCAGGTGGGTCAGGAGGTAGCGCGGCCGCTGGTCGCCGTCGTTGTCGGGGATGCCGTTCTCTGTGACGTAGATGGGGAGGTTGAGGCGCGCCAGTTGTTGGATGGAACGGAATATGCCGTGTGGGTAGAACTCGCCGTAACCACCGTCGAGCAACTCGGCGTCGTCGGCGTGCAGGCGGTGGCTGAAGAGTGTCTGGCGCTGCGCGCCGTCGAAGGCGACCAGATCGCGGGTATAATAGTTGAGGCCGATCCAGTCGAGGGTGCGCCGCAGTTTCCAGGCCAGGCCAAAGCCCAGGGGCAGCATCCAGCGGCCGCGGGCCAGCGCGGTGAGGATGGACTGGTTGTAGGTTCTGTCCGCCAGCCGGGCGACGCGCCGGTCCAGCAGCGAGCGTGGATTGGCGGGGTCGAGGATGCGCATATTGTGAGCCAGTCCCACGCGGGCGTTGGGTTGGATTTTGTGAATTTCTTTGTATGCGGCGGCGTGGCCCGCCAGCAGGCGGCGGATGACGCGCATCGCTGTCCCAAAGTCAGACTGACCGGGAGGAAACTCTCCTTCCAGGTAGCCCAGGTAGCCATAGACGTTAGGCTCGTTGATGGTGCACCACATATCGCAGTGCTGGCCCAGCCGCTCGACGACGCGGCGGGTGAAGCGAGCAAAGAGCGCGACGGTCTCTGGATTTTCCCAGCCGCCCTGGTCGGCCAGCCAGCGGGGGTTGGTAAAGTGGTGGAGTGTGACCAGCGGTTCGATGTTGCGCGCCCGTAACTCTTGGAGCATTTGGGCGTATCGTTCCAGGGCAGAGTCGTCGAATTCGCCGGGGCGAGGCTCGATGCGCGACCACTCGACCGAGAGGCGGAGGGCGTTCACGCCCAGCGCGGCAGCGTGGGCAAAATCGGTCTCTGTATCCTCCCACCAGTTGCAGGCCGAGCCGGACTTGTGTCCTTCATTGATGTGGTCTTCTTGCTCCCAGGTCCACCAGTCGTTGCCGGTGTTGTTGCCCTCGACCTGGTGGGCGGCGGTGGCGACGCCCCACTTGAAGCCGGCGGGAAAATGGAACGTGGCTTCGGGCCTGGGCGTTCTTTCCCCTGGGGCAGCGGCGTCGGTGGGACGGCCCAGCGGTGGTGGTTCTGCTGGTTTGATTTGAACCAGCGGTTCGATTTCTGCGGCGACCGCTTGCCTGAGGACAGGTGTGGGGGGCGGGCCTGCGCCGGGCTCCGTTGGAGTTCTGTCGTCCTGGGCCTCAATCGCCGCTTGGGCCGCCAGGGATAATAGCGCATCCTCTTGGTCTAACTCTTCTATCTCGGTCCGGGCCAGCAGGGGGAATAGCTCGTCTTCTGCGTCTATGTCTATTCCTTCCGCTTCCATACCTGCGAATGGGTCGTGGCCCAGAATTTCGATGCGCGATTCTTGCTTCTCCTCTTCCACGTCTGCTACGTCCAGGCCCTCGAGTGGGTCGTGGCCTAGTCTCTTTTTTGATCTTTTGCTCTTAGCCATCACGTAGAATCCTCTCTACCAAAAGTGTATAGTCGGCTGCGGCATTGCTGCGGGGTGAGTATTCGAAGATGGTTTGGTGGTGACTGGGCGCTTCGGTGAGTTTTATGCTCTTCCGAATTGGGTTGGCCACCTTGTGGCCGAAATGGCGCCGCAATATCCCAAATACCTCGCGGTCTTGTTGCACCCGAGCGGAAAAGATGGTGGGCAGGACGAGGTAAAGCCGGGCGCGATTTCTGGGTATCTGACTGATATCTTTGAGCCTCTGAATCACCTGCCGGATGCCTACCATAGCCAGGTAACTCATAGAGACAGGCACGACAAGCTCTTGGACGTAGCGCAGCCCACTCTCGCTCAAGAGGCTGACCGAGGGCGAAAAGTCTACGAGGATGTAATCGTACTGGTCGTCAATGGCGTGCGTTTTGTTGGCCAAGATGTGCCGGACTATGCCATTGTTTTGCATACGCCACATGTTGCCCTCTGCCTGAAGCAAGTTGCCATCGCTAGGGATGAGGTCGAGGTTCTCTCGCGCCTGGACGATGCATTCGTCCAGGGTTGCCTGATCCAGCAATACTTGAGCCAGGGAATGGGTGTAGCTCACTCCCAGGTACGTCGCCAGGCTGCCTTGAGCGTCCAGGTCAATACAAAGGACGCGCATCCCAAGTGAGGCCAGGCCGGCGCCCAGGTTTACGACCGTGGTTGTTTTTCCCGTGCCGCCTTTATAGTTCAGCACGCCTATGCGTTTACTCATTTCGATCTCCCTTAGCTCGTCGTGTCCAGAACGCTGCAGAAAGTTGTTTGATCGTATCTGTTTTCCGTGTGCATCCGTGTCCGAAATCTTGTCTCGTCTGTGCCGATGATTATATCGGACGGAATTTTGGGCGTCAAGGAGTTCAGGGTGTTGCCTATTTACCAAAGTACACGGACGGATTGTCCCAATCCGCGGACACGAAAGGCAAAAGTCACAATAGACTCAAAACTCGGCAAAAATGCACCTAGTTGTCGTCTTCTTTGTGCCCTTTGGTTCAAAAACAGAGACCTGAACGCTTACCCGAAACGTGAAAATTATCTTTAGACCAGAGACACAGAGAGCACTTGCCTGTTTTCCGCACTTTATGATAGCAAGTGTTCGTAGTAAGCGCGGATGCAGACATCCGTCCGGAACGAAGTAGAGTGCCGTCGGACGCCACTCCGCTACGCGCGGATACACGGTATCCGTC
>Ga0180431_10000834_pt1 | contig 43827 bp, 33 predicted proteins | sample SS_ome_11_FD_132459 | JGI IMG/M metagenome (GOLD analysis project Ga0180431, IMG submission 132459) | Hypersaline lake sediment archaeal communities from the Salton Sea, California, USA - SS_1_MS_1 metaG | ecosystem: Environmental > Aquatic > Non-marine Saline and Alkaline > Hypersaline >... | reverse complement strand
ATCCTGGATGTGGCGGTGGTGATCATCGGCCTGGGGGTGATCGCCCAATTCTGGGGCGTTCCGGTCTCCACCTTTGTGGCCTCCAGGGCCGGCACCTTGGTCATTGTCAGGGCCATCACCATCCTTATTACCCTGGGCGTGGTGGTCGCCGTGATCGGGGTGAGCCAGTTTGTGGGCGGTTTTCTCCTCAAAGAACAGAGGGGCGGGAAGAAGAGGGAGGTCACCCAGAAGATGAAGACCCTGGTGCCCGTGGTAAAGACGGCCGTGAGGATCGCCGCCGGGTTTGTGGGGGGGATTATCATCCTGGAGAGCCTGGGGGTCAACACCACTCCCATCCTGGCCGGCGCCGGGATTATCGGCCTGGCCGTCGGCTTCGGGGCCCAGACCCTCGTCAAAGACCTCATCACCGGTCTCTTCATCCTCTTTGAAGAGAGCATCCGCGTGGGAGACTGGGCCAGCGTGGGCAATAAGGGGGGTAATGTGGAGGCCATCGGGTTGCGCACCGTCAAGTTGAGGGACCTTAACGGAAATGTGCATGTGGTTCCCAACAGCTCCATCGACGCGGTCACCAATTTGAGCAAGGAATACTCCCGGGCGGTCATGGACGTGGGTGTGGCCTACCGGGAAGACGTGGACGAGGTCATGAAGATACTCAAAGAGGTGGGGGAAGACCTGCAGAGCGATCCCGAATACGGCCTCCATATCCTGGAGCCCTTGGAGATATTCGGGCTGGATCGGTTCGAGGACTCGGCGGTGGTCATCAGGACCCGCTTCAAGACCACCCCCCTCAAGCAATGGGGCATCAGGCGGGAGTTCAACCGACGCCTCAAGAAGCGCTTTGACGCCGAGGGCATTGAGATCCCGTTCCCCCACACCACGGTGTATATGGGAGAACCCAAAAAGGGGACCGCCCCGCCCCTGGAGGTTCATATCGAGGAAGGAGAAAAGCCCTCCAAGGACTGAGGCCGTCTATATGGCCGTCAACGCCTCCCTTCCACCCTGCCCAGCTTCCTGGTGAGGATGAAACGGACCACAAAGAACCCCGCCAGGGCAAAAAAAAGGGTGATGTGGTCAATGCGCAGGACCAGCCAGAACCCAAGCAAGGCCCCCAGAGCACGGAATATAAAGCTTATGCCCAGCCACAACCTGGCCTTGGGTTGACCGGCCACCCGCTTCAGGGTCCACCACAGCCCTCCGAAATAGAACAGGCCGATGGCGCCTCCCCAGGCCAAGCCCACAAACCACCAGGCCATGTCAATCTTGTTCATTTTCCCTTTCCCTGATAATAGCCCGCCTCTGCCGGTTCACCCAGAACCACCCATTGGCGCACCCTGCAATAAGCCCTATAATCACCAGCATGAGTTAGTGACATATCCACAGGGCCGTGCCTTGGATCTCCTTGAACAGGGCACTGCTCACCGAGCCCATGAACCACTTCTTCAAAAGGCCCTGACCAGCACCTCTTCGCCCCACCCCCACCACGGCAAATCGCCCCTTTTCCGCCTCTTTGAGGATGGCCCGGGCCACGTTTCCCCCGTCAACGGCCTTGATCTCAATCCGCTCCTTTTCAACCCCGTTGCGGACGAGTTCTTCGCGGCCCTTTGAGAGGATCTCCTCTGCGCCCTGTTCCGAGGCCTCGCCCGGTTTCTCCACGGTGAAGAGGATCACCCGGTGCTCCGTCCCCGGGCCCACCATAAAGCCCACATGATCGGCCATTCGGTAGGAGGCCTCTGAACCGTCTATGCACACGAGCACATTCCGCCTCTCCGTGTCCGGCCTGCGGCAAATCCATATAGGAAATTGGACTTTGTTTTCCAATAGATCCGCGGTCACACTCTCGTCAAAGGCCTCCTCCAGCCAGGACAGGCCCCGCCGGCCCAGGACCACGGCATCGTAGAGGCCCTGTTCCGCTTCCTGAATGATGTCCATGACCTTTGAAAACTTGCGGGTCTGGAATTTGGCATCCACCGCTTCCCTGGCAAATCCCCGCTGGATCAGCTCTTTTCTGGCCCCTTCCAGGGCCTTTCGGCCCTTGATCTCATACTGTTTGGCCTGCTCTTCGCTCTGGCTGACATTGTCGTAGGTGCGTTCCCCCTCCCACAGGGGCGGGGGCTTGGGGGCCGTATAAAAGAGGGTGAGCCTCAGGCCCGTCTTGTCCGGGAAAAAGCGGCCCACAAACCGAACCCCGTAGAGCGCGCTCTGCTGTTCGCTCACGGTAACCAGCAAATGTCTGTCCATGCCTCAGCCTCCCGCCTTCTTGATAAGGGTCACACCCTGGAAAAATCAGGACCCTAATAGATCTCCCTCTTGTTCTCCCGGTGGTCCACCATGTAGAGGAGCTTCACCTGCTTGCCCATCTCCTCCTTAAGGGCCTGGAGCTTGTCCCGATCGATCTCGTACATGCGGATATAGACCCGCCGATACCCGGGCGGCACTCCTTGTTCATAGGTCCCCAGGATGCTGACCATTCGGCCTCCGTATTTGCGGACAATGTCACTCACCTCCTTGATGGATCCGGGCCGGTCCTCGACCTCAAAGGCGAATTGAATTCCCCGTTTACCCACCCCAGTCAGCGATATGAGGACCTTGAAGAGGTCCGCCTTGCTGATGACGCCCACCACCTTTCCCTCCGGGTCCAGGACCGGGGCCCCGGATATCCTTTTCTCCAGGAGGATGTCCGCGGCCTCTTCCACTGTAGCGTCCACGGCAACGGTGACGGGATCTTTGGTCATAATCTCACTGACCTTGATCTTGGAAACCAGGTAGAGGATCTCGTGGATATCCAGGGTGGTGGCATCGGAGGCGGAGGCTTCCTTGATGTCCCGGTCTGTGACAATCCCCACAAGCCTGTCCTTTTTCATCACCGGTAGCATGCTCACCTTGTGTTCCTTGAGAGCCCTTGCCGCCTTGTCCATGGAATCATTTTCATCAATGGTCACCACATCCTTACTCATCCAGTTTTTGACTAACATGGCCACCCTCCCTTGTTTCCACCCGGATCAGGTGCTCTAACCTGTCCCGGTATTTTAAGGTAATCTGCCCTCTTCGTGCTTCCTCTCCAGGGCGCCGGCCCGAGGGCGGCGACGGCCCCCTGGTAGTTATTCAAGCCCTGGTAGCTTACCCAATGAAGGCCCAAAAGACAAGGCCCCAGGAGCCTGGTGATCTCCCTTCTTGCCAAGCCACGGGGGATGAAGGTAGACTTGTTAAATGGTAAACAAACCCTTTGTTGGGCCCATAATCGCCCTCTTTCTCCTGATCTTTTCTCCCCCTGTCTCCGGCCTCTCCTGGGCGGCCACGGCCACCGTGGAGGTGGTCCACTCCCAGGACCGGTATGCTCCAGGCGGGTCTTATCCCCTGGCCTTCAGGCTCCACATCAAAGACCCCTGGTATATCCACGGCACCGGGGCGGATGAGCCCTTTCCCACATCTCTTTCCTTTTCCACTCCCCCGGGGATCACCCTGCAGGAGATCCGGTTCCCACCGGCCCGGAAAAAGAAGTTCCCCTATAACCGGAAAACGGTGGAGGTCTTTTCCGGGGACATTCCGGTCAAGGCCCGCCTGGTGGTGGCCCGTGACGCCAGCCCGGGAACACACACCATAGAGGGGCTTTTCTCCTACCAGCCCTGCTCGGCCCAGGCCTGCCTTCCCCCCGAAAAGCTCCCCTTTACCCTGTCCCTTGGGGTAGGGCCCCATGGGGAGGCTGATCGGGCCCTGAATGAGGCCTTGCTTGAATCCTCCCCGGGCGCTTCCGGCGGTACATCGCTTTTCTTCACCCTTCTCGCCCTGTTTTTGGGGGGTCTTGCCCTCAATCTCACCCCCTGCATCTACCCCCTCATTCCCATCACCGTCTCCTATTTTGGGGGCACAGGGCAAAGATCGGGAGGGCAAAGGGTGGTCCACGGCCTCCTCTATATGACAGGGCTGGCCTTGACCAACGCCTTTCTGGGGGTGACGGCCAGCCTCTCCGGGGGAATCCTCGGTTCGGCCCTCCAGCACCCGGCGGTCCTCCTGGGTGTGGCGGGCATCCTCGTCTGGCTGGGGCTGAGTTTTTTCGGCCTTTGGGAACTGACCCTCCCCTCGTGGGTCATGAGGGGGGCCTCAAGGAATGTCGGCGGGTACCCGGGGACCTTTGCCATGGGCCTCACGCTGGGCATTGTCGCCGCCCCCTGCCTGGGGCCTTTCATCCTGGGCCTCCTCACCTTTGTGGGGCAGAAGGGGGACCCGGTTCTGGGCTTTCTCTATTTTTTGGTCCTCAGCCTGGGTCTGGGCCTTCCCTTGGCCTTGCTGGCCGTGTTTTCAGGGGCGATCCACCGGCTCCCCCGCTCCGGGGAATGGATGGTATGGATCCGCAAGGGGCTTGGGTGGGTCCTCATCGGCATGGCCGGGTACATGGTAGAGCCCCTGATCCCCGGGACCTTTGCAAAAGCCCTGGTTTTTGCCGCCATTGCGGGAGCTGCGGGGCTCCATCTGGGCTGGATGGATAAGAGCCGAAGCTCCTGGCGCGTCTATGGCTATGTCAAGAAAGGGGTGGGGTCAGCCCTCATCATAGGGGCCCTGGTCTTTTTGTTCGCCGGCCAGGGTCGGGATAAGGGGATCTCCTGGATCCCTTATGACCGGACCCTGGTTCTCAAGGCGGCCGCCCAGGGCAAGCCGGTCATGCTCGATTTCTACGCAGACTGGTGCAGGCCATGCCGGGCCATGGACCAGGAGGTGTTCACGGATCCGGAGGTGATCCAGATGAGCAGGCACTTTGTGACCCTGCGGGCCGACCTCACACGCCGGCAGCCCTGGCAGCGGGAGCTGCGGGAGCGCCATGAGCTCAGGGGGGTGCCCACCCTGGTATTCTTGGACCGGCACGGAGTGGAGAAACGGAGGCTCAGGATCGAATCCTTTGTGGGGAAAAAGAAGGTCCTGTCCAAGATGAAGCAGGCCCTGGAAGGCCCCTGAAAGGCCGCCCCTCGCCGTCCCATCCGGCCGATTTCGGTCTTGTCAACACCGGCGGGATGGTCTACAAGTCTCTCAAGCAGGAAGGCCTATACCGGTTTCTCCCGCAGACTTTGGAGGTTAAGAGGTGGAAAAGCCCGTTTTTGTGATTATCGACATGGTCAAAGACAGTTTCAGGCAGGAGGAGCACCTGGCCATCACCCCCCATGCAAAAAAGATCATAGCCCCCATCAACCGCCTCGTTGGTGTTTTCAGGGAAAACAACTGGCCCGTGGTGTTTTCCACGGACGCCTTTCATGAAGACGACTTTATCTTTAAGGGTCGAATGAAGCCCCATTCTCTGGCCGGGACCGAAGGGGCCGAGGTCATTGATGAGTTGGACCGGCGGGAAGAAGACCTGTGGCTTCCAAAGCCCCGGTTTTCCGCCTTTTTTCAGACCGGCTTTGAGGTATGGTTGAAAGAAAGGGGGATCACCCTTTGTGCGGTTGCGGGCATCACCACCAATGTCTGTGTCCTGAGCACAGTGATGGACGCCCTGTCGTGGGATTTCAAGGTGGTGTTGCTGGAGGATTGTACCGCCGCCATCTCCGAAGAAATCCACAGGAAGACCTTGGATCTCTACCGCAAAAACGCCCTTTACCCCCTGTTCAGGGTGGCCACCTCATCCCAGCTTGCCAAAGACCTGGTCGCCCCAAAAGGAACCGCCTAGAGGCTGCCTAGAGATCAAGGGCGTCCGCCACAATGCCCCTGTGGTAGTCCCCGTTTCCGAACGACACTTCCAGCCTTTTTGCATTCCTGGTATAGAGATGGAGGTCGAACTCCTCTGTAAACCCGATCCCCCCGGTCACCTGGTGTGCCATCTTTGTCACATCCTTAAAGGCCTCCCCGCACCAGGCCTTGGCAATAGAGGCCTCTTTACGACACGCCATTCCCTCACTGAGCATCCAGGCCGCATAATGGGCCGCGTGCCTGGCGGTTTCCGCCTTCGCAAACATATCCACGCACATATGCTGAACAACCTGGAATGCGGACAGGGGTCTTCCAAACTGGATCCTTTGGTTCACATGCCCGAAGCACAGATCCAGTACCTTGTCCATACCTCCCACGCATTCACAACTCAAGGCGGCGGCAATTTGTGGCCACACCGCTTTTATGTATTGCCAGCCCTTCCCGACCTCTCCCACAACCCGATCCGGTGGAACCTCCACCTCCTGGCAGCGAACCACACACTCGGTCCCAAGGCCTGTAACGGTCTTAAGGGGCACCGTATCCACTCCCTGGCTGTGTCGGCCCACAAGAAAGAGGGTGACCCCCTCACCGGTCTCAGAGGGGGTTTTGGCCGCACAGATGAAATGATCAGCCACGTGTGCGTAAGGCACATAGTATGCGGATCCCTCCAGCCGATAGCCTCCCGGAAAAGCTTCGGCCACCAGGCCTGTATGGTCCCATCCGTAAAGGCCGCTTTTCCCCGCCAGGGCCAGGGTGACAATAGAGTCCCCGGCTGCGATGTGAGGCAGGTATTCCTCCTTTATCTCCGGCGAGGCCCAATCCTGGAGCAAAAGCCCGCTTACCACCACGGTGGTGAAAAAGGGCGTGGGTACGGCCGCAGCCCCAAGGGCCTCCTGGATCACCCCGAGTTGGAGAAAAGGACCGTCATATCCCCCGTAGTCTTGGCTGAAGGGCAATCCCATCCATCCCAGTTGCCCCATCTTCTCCCACATTTCAGGGGAGTAGCCCTTTTCATCCTCATAAAGGGCCCTCACCACACGGGCAGGGGCCTCCTTTTCAAGGAATTTTTTTGCTGAAACCATCAGCATTCTTTCTTCTTCATCAAAATGAAAATCCATGAAATACTCCCCTCTGACCTGACTCCCGGAGGTCGCCGGCCCGCTGTCTATTTGGCGCCCAGCCGCAAACCCCGGCGGGCGATGATATTCTTCAGCACTTCCACCACGCCGCCCTGCAAGGTGTAGGACGGACTCCACAGATAATCGTCACATACCATCCCGTCAAAAGGGGCCTCGGGTGAGCCGGGCATGAGCAGGGCCGGGAGGCCCATGATGGTTGTGGCCACATCCGCCAGCCTGGATTCGTACAGGGTGGCCACGGTCTTACCCATGGCCGCCTCAAAAGTGGGGATCTTGCCCTGGTCCAAGAGGCTTGCCACATAATAGAGATAAAGCCGGGCCACATGGTATTCCTCTTCCAGCCTGGCAAAGGTATTCCTTATCAGGGGGTCCTCTGAAAGGGGCTTGCCCTTATCCTTGGTGGTCTTCACGTAATCAAACAAGGCTTCCTTGGTCTGGTAATTTTGCATAAGCCTCTCAATGCCGGCCCGTTCATAATCCAGATTGGTCATAATCTGCCGAAAGCCGTTGTCCTTTTTACCCACCAGGTACTCCTTGGGAACCACCACGTTGTCAAAAAAGACTTCATTAAAGGAGTGCACCCCCGCCATGTTGATAATGGGTCGCACCGTGACCCCTGGGCTTTTCATGTCGATAATCATTTCACTGAAGGCATTATACCTGGAAACCTCTGGGTCAAAGTTGGTCTTCACAAGGGCCCACCCGTAATCAGCCAGGTGCCCGTTGGAGGTCCACACCTTCTGGCCGTTCACCAGGAAATGGTCTCTTTTCTCTACCGCCGTTGACCTGGCATTGGCCAGGTCCGATCCTGCATCAGGTTCACTGAAAAGCAGGCAAAAACAGACATCCGAGTCGAGGACCTTGGGCAAGAACTTTTCCTTCAGCGATTCCGACCCAAAGTGGATAATCCCGGGCCCCACCTGGCGGTCCCCGATAAAATGGTATGCCATGGGAGCCCCGGCCATAAACATCTCCTCCAGCATGATGGTCCTGTCCACGTAACCCCACCCTTTTCCTCCATACTCCTGGGGCCATGCCAGGCCTATCCACCCCTTTTTGGCCACCTCCTTTGAAAAGGCCTTTGAAAACTGATGGACAAAACAGTTGTTCCCTTTGGGGTAAATTCCCTTGCTCAACTCCCTCTTCAGGAACGCCCTCACTTCCTGCCTGAAGGCCCTTTGTTTCTCCGTGAGCTTGAAGTCCATGCTGATCTCTCCTCATTCTCCGTTCTTTGAACGCGGCTTCATTGCCGCCCTTCCCGGGAGCCCTTGTCGCACAAAGAATCCTGGTATCATTTTAGCTCTATGAAATTGGATCATAGACACTGGAAACGCCTAAAGTGTTACGAATCCTGAAGCACCACAAAGAGAAGTCAAGCCTTTTTTCCAGGATTCTTTAAAATCTCATATCACATCGTGATGCCTTTATCATCTCCCACCACTGTCCAGAGGCCCCTCCCTCGTCCGCCGGGGGAAACGGCCTTCTTGATTTGCCCTTGACACCCGGACCGGATTGGCTGATACTCCCTTTTACTCTTTTCAGGGACCCTGCCCTTCTCCGGGTTGGGTCTTCAACCCTTCTGGGGGCTGGTCGGTTTTGTGGGTGAAACAAGGTGTTGGAGGAGAATGTGGATCGCAGAGTGGTGATTACAGGTCTGGGGGCCGTCACGCCCCTGGCGATAGGTGTTGAGGAGAGTTGGAAAAAGCTCTGTAAGGGCGAATCAGGGATAAAGAATGTTGCCCGCTTTGACGCCACTCCCCTGAAGTGCCGGGTGGCGGGGGAAGTCCGGGATTTTCGTGAAAAGGACTTTCTCGATACCAAGAGCATCCGCCGTACGGACCGGATGGTCCACTTCATTTTGGCTGCCACCCAACTGGCCCTTAAAGACGGCCGGTTCAGAGTGGCTCCCGGCGAGGAATACCGTGTGGGCGTGGTAGCGGCCACGGCCATCGGGTCCTGCAGGACCTTTGAGATCAACCACGAACAGGTGATCAAGGGACATTTCAATCGGGTTTCTCCGAATCTGGTCATTAATCTCTCTGCCAATACGGCGGCAGGGGCCGTGGCCGTCCTTTGCAATGCCAGGGGGCCCCACCATTTCCTGCAGGAGGCCTGTGCCGCGGGGACCAACGCCGTGGGGCTGGGTTTTCGGGCCATCCAGCACAATGAGGCGGACGTCATGGTGGTGGGAGGGACGGACGCCGGGGTATGCGCCACCCTTATGGCAAGCCTCGACAACCTCAATGCCCTCTCGGGCGCCCGCTGGAATGCCGAGCCCCACCGGGCCAGCCGCCCCTTTGAAAGAGACAGGAGCGGCTTTGTGACAAGCGAGGGCGCCGGCATGCTCATCCTGGAAGAACTCGATCACGCCCGGGCACGCCAGGCCAAGGTCTACGCAGAAATCCTGGGCTACGGCTCCACCTGTGACGCCTACCACCCGGTGGCTCCCCTGCCCAGCGGCGAAAGCGCCAAGCACTGCATGAACCTCAGCATTAAGGATGCCGGCCTGTCACCGGATGACATAGACCACATTAATGCCCATGGGACTTCCACGGTGGCCAATGACCTCACGGAGACCATTGCCATTAAGGACCTCTTCGGCCGCCATGCCAAAGACCTGCCCATTACCGCAAACAAGTCCATGATCGGACACATGTGGGGGGCCGCCGGGGCCGTGGAGGCCATTTTCGCGGCCAAGACCCTGGAGCAGGGGATCATCCCTCCCACCATTAATCTGGAAAACCCGGACCCTGACTGTGATCTTGATTATGTACCCGGCTCCTTGAGGCACGCGGACGTGAGGACGGTGCTCTCCAATTCCTTCGGCTTTGGAGGCATCAACGCCTGTATCGTGCTCAAGAAATATGAGGAATAAGGAGTGACGGGCGCCCCACCCGGGCCTTGCCTCAGTCTTCCTCAACGGCAATGCCCAGTTGTTGCTCCTTCTCCGCCACGGCCAGTCGCGTTTTGATGACCGTGTCCGGAATGAGACTCATTGAGTCGATACCACATTCCACCAGGAATTCAGCAAACTCCGGGAAATCGCTCGGGGCCTGCCCGCAGATGCCGATCTTGCGGCCCTTTTTCTTGGCCACCTCGATGACAGTGGACACCAGCCGCTTGACCGCGTCATTTCGCTCGTCATAGATATGGGAGACCAAGGATGAATCCCTGTCCAGCCCGAGAGCGAGTTGAGTCAGGTCGTTGGAGCCTATAGAAAAGCCGTCAAAAAGATCGGCGAATTGATCGGCACAGATGACATTGCTGGGGATCTCACACATGACATAAATTTCGAGACCATCTTCGCCCTGAACAAGACCGAATTCCTTCATAAGGTCTATCACCTTCCTGCCTTCCTCCGGGGTACGGCAAAAAGGGACCATTACCTTGATGTTCTCCAGGCCCATCTCGTTGCGAGCCTTGTGGAGAGCCAGGCACTCCAGCTCAAAGGCGGGCTTGTATTTCTCGTCATAATACCGGGAGGCGCCCCGCCACCCGATCATGGGGTTGCTCTCTTTGGGTTCATAGAGGAACCCGCCCAGGAGATTCTCATACTCGTTGGTCTTGAAATCGGAGAGGCGGACAATGACATCGTTTGGATAGAACCCCGCGGCAATGCGGCTCACCCCTTCAGAGAGCTTGTCAATGAAGAAGAGTCTTTTATTATCATACACAGCGGTGATCTGGTCGATCTTGTAAATCACGCCCGCGATCTTCTGGTCGTTTTCGGCCCTGACCTTTAATTGGTCGTATTCCAGCAGGGCCAGGGGATGAATGCCGATATGGGAATTGATAATAAACTCCTCCCTGGCCAGGCCCACCCCGTCGTTGGGAATCATGCCCTGGGAAAAGGCCTTTTCCGGCAGGCCCACATTCATCATGATCTTGGTCCGCGTCTTGGGAATTTGATCCAGGTCGAAGCGCTGCACATCATACTTGAGCAGTCCCTTATACACCTGGCCTGTCTCCCCTTCACAGCATGAAACGGTCACGGCCTGCCCGGGCTTGATGACCTCGTCGGCATTCCCGGTTCCGATGACACAGGGGATGCCCAATTCCCTCGACACGATCGCCGCGTGACAGGTCCGCCCCCCTTTGTTGGTCACAATGGCGGCTGCGATCTTCATGACCGGTTCCCAGTCAGGGTCGGTCATGCTGGTGACCAGCACCTCTCCAGGCTTGAACCGGTCCATTTCCAGAGAGGAGTGAATCACGTTGGCCACCCCCTGCCCCACTTTCATGCCCACGGCCGTCCCGGAGGCCAGGACCTCACCCTCCTCAAGGAGCTGATAACTCTCATAAGAGTTCATGTCTTTATGGGAATGAATGGTCTCGGGCCTGGCCTGGACGATGAAGAGTTCACCCGTGCCCACATTCACGCCGTCCCCGTCCTTGGCCCACTCAATATCCATGGGCTTGAAGTATCCGGCCTCTTCGCTGTAATGCTCTTCAATAATGCAGGCCCACTCCGCCAGTTTAAGGATTTCATCGTCCTCCAGCACGTAACGGTGGCGCTCAGGAAGGGTGGTGGGTACATTCCGCACGGTCTGATCGTCTTCCATGGAGTAAACCATCTTGATATCCCTGTCCCCGACCTTGCGGCTGATGATGGCCCTCTTGCCCTTCTTCAGGGCGGGCTTAAACACATAGAACTCATCCGGGTTGACCACCCCCTGGACCACATTCTCACCCAGCCCGTAGGCGGCGGTGATATAAACGGCATCCCGAAACCCGGTCTCCGTATCAATGGAAAACATGACTCCCGAGTATGCGGAATCGCTTCGGACCATCTTTTGAACGGCAATGGAGAGAGACACGTCGAACTGGCCGAAACCCTTGTCGTGGCGGTACGAAATGGCCCGGTTTGTAAAAAGGCTGGCAAAGCACTTTCTGCACGCATCCAGGACGCTCATCTTACCCCGGATATTGAGGAAGGTGTCCTGCTGGCCTGCAAAAGAGGCGTCCGGCAGGTCTTCGGCGGTGGCCGACGACCGGATGGCCACATCCAGATTGGCCAAGCTCTCCTTGCTGAATTCCGCGGCAAGGGCATCATAGGCCGTGTAGATGGCCTGGGTCAAATCAGGAGGAAACTCCGCATGGGTGATAATCTCCCGAACCTCCCTGCCTTTTCTCAGGAGGTTATCCAGTTTGCCTGTATCCAGGTCTTTCAGGATCTTTTTAATCTCATCCTCGATACCGGCATACTTCAGGAAGTAGCGATACGCATAGGCTGTAATGGCAAAGCCATTCGGCACCTTGATCCCCTTGCTCTCCAATTTCTGGTACATCTCTCCCAGGGAGGCGTTTTTGCCGCCCACCAAGGGGACGTCGCCGATGCCGATTTCATTAAACCAAAGGATAAACTTCTTTGCATTTTCTGCTGCCATCGCCTCACTCCTCGATCCTTACGGTTTAGCGACCTCCTAGCCCTCTCCAGCCCATGGATAGGGAGGAAGGGAGCGCATTCAGACCTACCATTAATGTAATGGGTTGTCAATTCACAAAATCTGTTCTAAAAGGCTTCTTATCAGCTCTCTTTGATGAATTCGTAAGAAGTCATCAAAGTGGACGGCACGGTAAAAAGCTTCAGATGCAAGGCGCGCATAGAAGTACGCCGCAATGACGAAAGATGCAGCGCAACGCCGCAGATGGACTTTTTACGAAGCCCTCATCTTTGGAGGCCCATAATCGTGAAACACAGACCGCTAATCTACCTGGATCACAACGCCACCACCCCCATTGATCCCGAGGTCTCAGAGGCCATGCTGCCCTATCTGAGGGGAGAATTCGGCAATCCCTCCAGCGAATACGACCTGGGCAGGCGGGCCAAGGAGGCCCTTGAACGGGCCAGAGGGGCCATTGCCTCTCTCTTGGGGTGTGACCCCGGGGAGATCCTCCTCACCTCCGGGGGGAGTGAAGCCAACAACATGGTCCTCAAGGGACTGATCGACTTAAGCCATATCCAAAAGGCCCATATCATTACATCGGCCATAGAACACCCGGCCATCCTCAACCCGGCCCTGTTTCTGCTGGAGCTCGGAGCAAAAGTCACTATCCTTCCTGTGGACGCCCTGGGACAAGTGGATCCCGCAGCGGTGGAGGAGGCCATTCTCCCCAATACCACCCTGATCAGTATTATGCTGGCCAACAATGAGACGGGAACCCTTCAGCCCATAAAGGCCATCAGCGCTATCGGTCGTGACCATGGCATTTTGGTGCATACAGATGCGGCCCAGGCGGTGGGTAAAATCGAGGTGGATGTGGATGATCTGGGGGTTGACTTCCTCACCGTGGCCGGACACAAGCTTTACGCCCCCAAGGGGGTAGGAGCCCTCTATATGCGGGAGGGCCTGGAAATCACCCCCCTTATCCATGGGGGAGGACAGGAAAGGGGCCTGCGCTCAGGTACCGAAAACATCCTCCTGGCCGTAGGCCTGGGCACGGCGTGCCGGGTGGCTCAGCGGAGACTCCAATCCGACATGGAAAGCATGAAACAAATGAGGGACCGCCTGGAAGATCGCCTTTTTGCAGGCATAGAGGGCCTGGTCCTCAACGGCCACAGGGAGGAGCGCCTCCCCAACACCCTCAATGTGTCTGTCCCCGGTTTGGAGGGTGGCCGCATCCTGGATGGTTTGGCCGGGATCATGGCCTCAACCGGTGCGGCCTGCCATGATCGAAGCGTCACCCTTTCCCACGTCCTCTCGGCCATGGCCGTTCCCCCTGAGATCGGAATGGGGGCCCTTCGCCTCACCGTGGGCAGGACCAATACCCTGGAGCAGATTGAAGAGGCCGCAAACGCTATCATCGCCCAGGTAGAACGCATGCGGCCGGGCGGATATTAGGGGCCCCGGCCGCGGGGAATGCAGGAGAAAAAGAATGGCAAAGGACACAGGCCCCCGGGATAAGGACATGACCCAAGAGCTGGAGCGGATTGAGGCCTTTTCTGAAGAACTCCAGGACCTGGTTATCACCCAGGCCAGACGGATGATTAACCTTAATCTCTACACCAAGGCCCTCCTTTCCACCCTGCCCGTGGCCCTTCTGGCCACGGACGAAGAAGGCCGGATCCGCACGGTCAATGACTCGGCCGAGGAAATTCTGGGTTTCAGAGAAAAGGACATGCAGGGCCGTTTGCTCACCGACCTCTTTGAGTCCAATTCGGAAGTGGCTGACAAGGTGACCCAGACCTTCCAGAGGGGCCGTCCTTTTCATATGGGTTCAGAGAGCCTCCGCCTTGGCTCGGGCAAGGAATTGGTAGGCAACCTCTACTTCCAGCCCCTGAGGGATGAAGAAGAGGAGATCTGCGGTATCCTTCTCACAGTGGAAGACCTGACCTATGTCCATTTTCTCCGGGACGCCTTTAAGCGTTATGTCCCGCCCTCCGTATCGGAGATGATCGCCCAGGATCCTCAGAGCCTTGAGCTCGGCGGGGAGATGAAGGTCCTCTCCGTGGTCTTTTCCGATCTTATCGGATTCTCCGCCTATGCCGAGCAATACCCTCCCAACGAGATGGTCACCATTCTCAGCGATTATTTCTCTGAAATGACCGATCAGGTCTTTGCCTTCCAGGGGACCTTAAAGGAGTATGTGGGGGACGAACTGATGGCCATCTTCGGGGCTCCCGTGGAACAACCGGACCATGCTGAACGGGCCTGCAGAGCGGCCCTGGCCATGCAGGAGCGGCTCAAATCCCTCCGGGAGGAGTGGGCCGAAATGGGCCGGCCCCCCTTAAAGGCCCGGGTGGGGATCAATTCCGGTCCCATGCTGGTCGGGAACCTGGGGTCTCCCCATCGCTTTTCCTATGGGGTGTTGGGCGACCAGGTGAATCTGGCCTCCCGCCTGGAAGGGCTCAGCGGCGTCTACGGCACCGAAATCCTGATCGGTGAGAACACGGCCCGGGCCGTAGGAGGGGCCTTTCAACTCCGGGAGGTGGATTGGGTGCAGGTCAAGGGCAGGGAGCAGGCGGTGCGCATTTACGAACTGGTGGCCAGATCGGGGGAGCCCCTTCCCGGGAAGAGGCGCCGGTGCCTCCAGTCCTATGCCTCCGGCCTGAACCTCTATCAGGAACAGCGCTTCAAAGCGGCCTTGGAACACTTTGAAGCGGCCCTCGCGGCCTGGCCCGATGAGGGCCCTTCCCGGGTTATGGCCCAACGGTGCCGCACCTACCAGGAGACCCCTCCAGAGGAGGATTGGAACGGGGTGTTCCAGCACAAAAGGAAGAAATAACCTAATCCACCTTCTTGAACTTTCCCTGGACGGCCCCACAGACGGGACAATGCCCAGGGGGCTCCCGGCCTGGTCTTTTTTTTTATTGACAATTCTGCGAGACCAATTTAACGTTAACGTAAACGTTAAGTTGAAAACCGTCATGAGAGTCCCTGGAAAAACAGACAAAAAGCCCCTTTACACCATTTCGGATTTGGCCTCGGCCTTTGAGATCAGTCCTCGAACTATCCGTTTTTACGAAGAAAAAAAGCTTGTCTCCCCCGGGCGCACTCAAGGAAACCACCGCATTTACACCAAACGGGATCGAGCCCGGCTCAAGCTGATCCTGAGGGGGAAACGGTTCGGTTACTCCCTGGATGAAATATCTGAGATGATCGGCATGACCGATGTGGACATGAGCGAGGCGGAGCAGATCGAGAAGAGCCTGAATTACGGGGAAAAGAAGCTGGCCGAACTCCGTGACCGGATCCGGGAACTCGAGCTCCTTGAACAGGACCTTTATAGCCTCAGGGAGAAACTCCTCTCCCGATTGGCCCAGATCAAGTCGTAAACCCTTAGCCCAAGATCGATCCCATCCATAAAGGAGGATAAGCCATGCTTCAAGATGTGCTTTTGACGGACGAGGAAAAGGCCCTGAAACAAGAGGTGCGGGAATTCGTAAAAAACGAGGTCTCCCATGACCTGGTTAAAAGAATGGACCGAGATGAGGTCACCTACCCGAGGGAGTTTGTGGAGGGCCTGGCAAAACGCAACCTTCTGGGCCTGAGGTTCTCCCCTCAATACGGAGGCCGGGGCCTGCCCTGGACCGCTGAGCTGGCGGCCCACGAGGAAATCGGGGTCCTGGGGATGGCCCTTGGCTGCGCCTTTTCCATGCCCTCTATCGTGGGTGAGGCCCTCCAGGGTTTTGCCTCAGAAGGGCTCAAGGACAAATTTTTACGCCCCATGCTCAAGGGAGAACTGGTTTCCGCAGAGGCCCTGACCGAGCCCCGGGGGGGGTCCGACTTTTTCGGGGCCACCACAACGGCGACCCTGGAAAAGGATTCTTTTATCGTCAACGGCCAGAAACGCTTTGTGGTGGCCGCCAGTGGAGCGGATTTTTTTGTGGTCTATTGCAAGACAGACCCAAATGCCAAGCCCCATAAACGGATCAGCCTCATCCTCATCGAGGCGGACCGGGAGGGTGTGGAAGCCAAACACCTTTACAACCTCATGGGTACAAGGGGTGGAGGTACAGGCCGGCTGGTCTTTAAGGATGTGAAGGTCCCCGCCACGAACCTGATCGGAGAACTCAATCAGGGTGCCGCCATCTTCAACGCCATGATGGTCCCTGAACGCCTTACATCCGCGGGAGGGGCCCTGGGATTGGCCCGGGCAGCCCTGGAGGTGGCCACCCGTTACAGCAACCGCCGGTTTGCCTTTGGAAAAAAGATCCGGGAATTCCAGGCCGTCAGTTTTAAGGTGGCCGACGCCGTCACTCAACTGGATGCGGCCCGGGCCCTTACCCACGCGGCCGGCAGGGCCGCGGACGGGAAACTGCCTTCAGCCCGGCGCCTGGTCAGTGAGGCCAAGAAGTTTGCCACAGACATGTGCTGGGAGGTGTGCAACCAGGCCATGCGCATCGTGGGGGGCATTGGATACACCAATGTGTTTCCCATAGAAAAGATGATCCGGGATGCCAGGCTGGCCCAGGTATGGACCGGCACCAACGACATTATGGCCCTCCTCATCCAGCACGAATACTATAAGGAGTTGCTTAACGATCCCAATCCCCCGCGCCGGAGCGAGGCGGACGCCGAAGAAGGGGATCTTGAAGACGAGAAGGTCTATGAAGACGGCGAGATGTGGACCAAAGGCTGGTAGGTTTTACCGGTCGGTAATGAGGATGAACCTTGAATACCGGGGATCCAACCCGTCCAGGTCCACCCATGAATACTCTTGAACAAAATCCTCCCAAACCACGGAGAGGGCCTCCTTGAGGACGGCCGTGGCTTCAGCATCGGCAACGGAGCCAAAGCGGATCATATCCTGGACAAAGACCTCTTTAAAGCCCGGCATGTCATAGGGAGGCCCCGTTCCCCCGTGCCTGAGTAAACGAAAAAGGTCTCGGGTCTCTTTTAAAGGAAGCCCCGAAAAACAGGGTTTCAAGTTTAACAATCGTCGGCCCCACAGGTCAAAAAGGAGGGGATGAAAGGTGAGTTCCGGGCTCTGGGGCAGGTCTTTTCCGTAAAGCCCGGCCAGGTGTTCCAGGAGACCATCCAGGACCATGAGACGGCGCACAAGCAAGAGCCCTTCTCCCAGCTCACTCAACCATTCAAAATCTTTATATTCTTCCCCTTTCTCCAGGGCCGTATAAAACCTGGGCCGTCTCTCCGTGAGTCCCCGCAGCATTCCTCCCCATGCCGCCCCCCAAAATTCCGGGCCCAGATCCTGGGCCCGGAACCAGCTTCCCTTGACCCAGCGTTCGGCCTCCCATTTGAGTTTTAAGCCGAGGCCGAAGCCCACACGGAAAAGCCCTGTCATGGGATGTTTCCTCAGGGCCTGTTCCGCCGCTGCAAGGTCCTTGCCGCACAGTCTCTCCAGGGCCAGGTTCACGTAGGACGCAGCCCTGCGGCATGCCCAGACCAGCACCTCCAGCTCCTTGACCGCCAGACCGTCGGCGGAGAGGATCTGGTTACAGAGACCGGCGAATTCAAGGCGAATGCGGTCCAAAAGCAGGGGGTCGTTGATCCTGAAAACGGCCTCGGTAAGCATGTTTTCCGCGCCCGTGTGATTCAGCGGGGAAAGGGGGACCATCCCCCTCATGTCCTCGTCTTCAAGCACATCCTCGGCTTCCACCGGGGCCTGGCCGTCCAGGGTGTCGGAACTCAAGGGGGCGTACACGGAAATGGCCTCTTCGTAGGGGAGAAAGCCGTGCTCGGCCACCCGCACGTTTCTCCGCCGGTACATTTCTTCCTCCAGCTCAGCCGGCAGCACCCCGGCACAGTTAAGGAGAAGGGCCTGATACCGGTTGAAATCCTCGGTGGCCATCACCCGAATGATGTTTTCAATGGTCTCCCGGTACTCCGGCCGGCGTACCCTGATGTGAAAAACGCCGTCCAGGGTAAAAAAGCCCGGAGGAAGGGCATTGGCCTCCTCATCCGTTTGGGTGATCACCACCTCCAGGCCCTTGGCCAGCGCGTAAAGGGTCAGGTCCTGGGCCCCACTGAAGAGCCACCTCACGAGGCGCCTGGGATCAGCCCGCTCCAAGCGGTTCAACCATTTCAAGGTCTCACCGTCATGGAGGCGGTCTTTTTCCCAGATCTCCAGATCCAGTAAATACTGCCACTGTTCCACGGAGGCCAGTTTCAGCAGGGGGAGGCACTCCTCTTCCCCCACCTTTTTTATCAGCCAGAAAAAATCCTCCCTGGGCATCTGCTGGACCAGTTTTCTGGGGCTCTCGTAAGCCAGGATGGTGGAAAGGAGCCTGCTCCCTGACAGGGCGTGAAGTTGTCTTAAAAGCGCTTCCCCTTGTGCGGGGGAAGGCTTTCCCTGTTTAACCCTGCCCTCTTCCTTCATTTTTCTTCTGCTTTTCAAGGAGTTGATCCAGGTCCGTGGCCAAGGCCTCGTACTTCCACTGGGGGATTACAAAGACCCAGGGGCTTAGGCGTTCGTTTAATTCTTTCACCTCCCGGACCTTATCCTCGGAGGTGTCTTTCTCCGCCTTTCCCCCCTCCTGGGCCTGATCCTCCACCGGCGGGGGGGAGGGGTAGGTCACTTCCAGTCTCAGATAATAAGGACCTTGCTTTTCACGGGCCCTCCCGGGATAGACCCGGTACACCGTGCCGTCAAATAGACGGTATTCGATCCGAGGGGAATGCGCCGGGCCGCAGGGGGTGGGTGCATCTGAAGGCCTGAGCACATCTTCCACCTGAAGAGAGGCCAGGGCCCCGGCGAGTCGGTTCACCTTTGGTCGGTCCAGGGCCTTCCCTTCCGGGAGAGCCTCGGCCTCAAAGGGCTTCGCCGGTGCCGGACGCCTGAGGGTATAACACACCTTGTCTCCCCCCTTCTCAAGGCATCTGATCTTTTGGATATCCTTGGAGGGGGCCTTGACCAACGCCTTATCCAGCCAGGCGCCGGGCTCGGCCTTGAGAGATGAAAAGTACTGGTCAATGAGATAGGCCTTCGGTTCCTCTCCCAGCCTTACGTACTGGCTGTCGGGGAAGGAGGTCTCCCCTTCTCCACTCCGGATCTTTCCCAAAAGAATTGTGGCCGCCGGACGTCCCTCGGCGTCTTTCAAGGCAATGCGGATCGCCCTGTGGCCCTCGGCCCCGGGTTCGGAAGGGTCTCTCAGGGAGAGGCGTTTGAGGGTCTCCTCCGAGGCCTCAAAGACCCTCCCGATCTTGGCCTCCCTCAACTTCCGAACGAGTTCCACAATCTTGGAAAAATCCGCGGGATAGTCATAGCGATCCTCCACAACCCACCGGCCCTCTTTCCTGGCCAGGGACACGGATCCCTGGGGCCCCTCCAGGGTGACGGCCTTGATCTGGTTCGGGGAGAGCCGGCCCAGAAAAGGGGCGCCAAACTTCTCATCAGGCCCTTTTGGGGCGTTTAAATGGATAATCCACGCACCCGCCGCCCCTAAAAGGACCAAAACACCTAAGAGAATGAAAAGGGTCTTGGCCTTCATGACTTCTTCACTCTTCTGTGTTTGTACACGGCAAATCCCAATCCGGCCAGGGACACCAAAAGGGGCACCAGGAAAATATTGATCCCCTTAAGCACGGCCCCCAGCGTCTCAATGTCCGCCCGGAGGTTCTTACGCACCTCCTTGAGCTCCCGGTTGATCTTACGCTTTTCTTCCCTGAATTTTACCATCTCCGCCTCCTGCTCCGGACTCATGAGGAGTCTCTGGGAGGCGTCTTTCTGACGTTGAAGCTCCCTGAGCTTCTGGTTGGCCCTTTCCGCCCTTTCCAGGAGTTCTTTTTCCTTGGCCAACCACCTCTCCTGGGCCTTGCGCTTGAGGTCCAACACCACGGTGAAGGGCCTCTCAAACCGGCCTCGGGACCGAAGTCCCACCAGGACGTCGCTGCCCATCAAAATCTCAGAGGCATTGGAAAAAAAGTTCAGATTATCATTGAAGGTCTTGGAGAGATTAAACCCCAGGACCCGGCTCCTTCGGACATAAAATCGGTCCGCCAGCATATCCGCATCCCCCACCACGATCAGGTTTGACTCCGCCACACCTGATTCAAGATGCCCTTCTTTGCCCTTCTCTTGGGAAGAGGACTGGGGGTCATCCTTGCCCGGAGGCCCGTCAGGAAAGGCGGTCTTGAACCTCCCCCCCAGACGCACGGCAAAATTAAACCTTTCCGCGGAAGGAACAAAATCCCGACGCACGGCCGAGGCCCCAAGGCCCGCCTTGAAGACCTCCACCACGGCCGCGTTCTTCCCTGAACGCACCAGGGGTTCAAATTCATAATCCTGGCTGTCTCTGGGCTTTTCAATGGCGCCGACCACAGGGAAAAGCATACGCTCCAACCTGGAGGTGACCACGTCCTCTGGGCTCAGCGAATCCCCCCTGGCCGAGATCCAGGTGGGATTCTCCTCCACCCTCTGCCCCAGTTGGACCCGGGTGGCCTGACCCAAGTCGGCCACCACCTTCTGGGCGTCCATGGAAATCCCCCAGGCCTTAAAGAGCCTCTCCAGGTTGGAGCTGGAGGGGCGCATAAAGGCGTACTGTCCCTGGCTTTGGTCAGAGACGCAAAAGGGGTCCACAAAAATGAGGGCATTACCCCCGGAAAGCACATACTGGTCAATGGCATACTCAAGCTTGGGGCTGATATCTCTGGGATGGACGATAACGAGCAGGTCCACGGATGGATGAATGCGTCCGGCGGTGGGCGGGATTTCCCGAACCTGGCAAGTCTTTTTGAGTTCTGTTACAAAAAGCCACGGCTCCCCTCGGGCAGACCGGGCCGGACCAGCCGATCCAACAGGCCCCCCGAAGAGGGGCAAGGCACTGATGATGGCCACCACCCCTTTTTCCGGGTCCTGAAGTCGATGGATGATGCGGGTGATATCATACTCCAGGAGTTCCTCGCGGGAGGGATCCAGCAGGGGGATGGTCTGCTCCTGATCCGCCGCCAAAAAAACCAGGCCGCAATAGATCTTGTCCCCGGTCTGTAATTGCATGGGCCGCATGCCGTATTTCTGTGCCCATTCCTCCTCGTCCGAATCCACTTTGGGGTCGTGCACCTCCACCTCGATACGACCCTTGCTCGCCCGCTCATACTCGGAGAGGAACTCCTTCACCCTTCTGGCATAAATCTTGATGGAGGCGGGGAGGTTTTTGTTACTCCTGCTATAGAAGAACTGGATGGTAACGGGCCGGTCCATATTTGAAAGGACCTCTCCCGTGCCCTTTGAGAGAGAATAGACCTGGTCTTCGGTCACATCCCATCGAACACTGGCAAAGGAGAGAATCACGTTCACGACGATCAAGATGGCGAGCAACACAGCCAGTCCCGTGACCGACACCAGGGTTTTACGGGAATCCCGGCCTTTTCTGGATCCCATAAAGAAGACCTCCTTCACGATGCCTTACGGTTTTGAAGGATGACACCGTTTGCATAGAGCATAAAAAAGATGACCGACACATAGTAGACCAGGTCGCGAAGATCCAGGACGCCCCGTTCCATGGAGGCAAAATGGGGCATAAAGCTGAAACCGCTCACCACATCCACCATCCACGATGGGGCCCACCCTGAGAGGATGTCTGTAATGGGCGGCCACCCTGCCAGCACCAGGAAGAGACAGATGACCACGGAAAGGATAAAGCTGATCACCTGGTTTCGAGTGAGAGAAGAGGTCATGCCCCCCACGCTTAGATAGGCCCCGGCCAGGAGAAAACTCCCTAAATAACCGCAAGCCACCGCACCCAGATCAGGGTTTCCCAGGTAAATGACGGTCAGCACCAGGGGAAAAGTGAGAACCAGGGCCAACCCGATAAAAATCCAGGCGGCCAGAAATTTTCCCAGGATGACCTCTGTCAGGGAAAGGGGAAGGGTCAAGAGCACTTCAATGGTTCCCGTCCGCCTTTCCTCCGCCCAGAGCCGCATGGCCACCGCAGGGACCAGAAAGAGAAAAATCCACGGATGCCACTGAAAAAAGGCCCTCAAATCGGCCTGGCCCAGTTCATAAAAGTGACCTACGGAAAAGGTAAAAAAGCCGCATAAGAGGAGAAAGATGACAATAAAGACATAGGCCACGGGTGAACCGAAATAGCCGGCCAGTTCCTTTTTGATGATCCCCCGCAGGTGTGGAAAAAACTGCTTCATATTCCTTTTGACCCCGTCTCTCCCGTGGCGATCATACGGAAAACCTCGTCCAGGCGGCCTTGTTCCACGTAGATCCTCTCAAGAGGCCAGCCCCGCTCAAGGAAACAGTGGACGATCCCGTCCACAGGGGGGGAGGCAGGATTTTCCGGATAGGCCCTGAAGGTCGCTTCAGAATCCACCTCCTCCAGCCTTTCGGAGGCCTTTACCCCCGGGATCCCATTCACCACCTGGAGGACATCCCCTTCCACCTTTTTCAGGGTAAAACACACGGCCCCATGAAAAGAAGACCTCTCCTTGAGGGCCGCCGGTGAATCATCGGCCACAATCCTGCCCTCTGAAATGATAATGGCCCTGGTACATACGGCCTCCACTTCTTCCAGGTTATGGGTGGACAGGATAATGGTCTTTTCCCTGGCCATGTCCCGGATCATGGACCTGACTTCATGTTTCTGATTGGGATCCAGGCCGTCGGTGGGCTCATCCATGATCAGGTACGGTGGATCATGGAGGATGCTCTGGGCAAAGCAGACCCTTTGCTTAAACCCTTTGGAAAGCGTGTTTATGGCCTGGTATCGCACGACGGAGAGAAAACACCGCTCTATGGTTTCTTCGATCCGTTGGGTCCCGTCCCTTCCTGAGAATCCCCGGATCTCCGCGACAAAGCTCAGGAACCCCTTTACCGTCATATCCGGGTAGACCGGGGCATTTTCCGGGAGGTACCCCAACTTTCGGCGGGCGGAGAGGGAACGCTCCACGATATCATCTCCTCCGATGAGGGCGGTCCCCCCGGTAGGGGGCAGAAAGCCCGTAATCATCCTCATGGTTGTGGATTTACCCGCTGCGTTGGGGCCCAGGAATCCCAAGACCTCCCCCGGGCCAACGCTAAAGGAGATGTCGTCCACTGCCGTGATCTGGCCGAATTCCTTGGTGAGATGACGCGCTTCAATCATAATCTCAGCTCCCTTCCGGCCGCCGGAACAGGGCTCATGGTATTGCTGTAGCCAGGACACACCCCCGGCATACCCTGGGGGAGCAGCCACTCAGGGGCGCAGTTTACAAAAAAGGGAAGAAGGCCGTCAATAGGCCGGCCCCGGCAAAATCTTTCCGGGCCGCCCATCACCCCTGAATCATATTTTTGAAGGCCTTCTCATCCAGGATTTGAATGGCCAAATGCTGGGCCTCCCTGTACTTGGATCCGGGTTCCCGGCCGGCCACCACAAAATCGGTCTTCCGGCTTACCGAGCCCGTGACCCGCCCCCCTCTCTCTTCTATGAGGTTTTTGGCCTCCTCCCTGGTAAATTCCTCCAGAGCCCCGGTTAGGACAAAGGTCTTGTCCACCAGGGGCTGGGCCTTCTCCCTCACATCCTCGGTGGGGAAGAGCACCCCCCCCTGCTTCATCTTCTCCAAGACCTTTAGGTTCTTTGGATTGTGGAAAAAGTTATCAATGCTTTCAGCCACAATGGGGCCGATCTCGTGGACCTGGGTGAGGGCCTCCTTGGTCTGGACGGCCAGGGTATCCAGGGAGTGAAAATTCTTGGCCAGCACCCCGGCCAGGTGGTAACCCACATTTCTTATCCCCAGGGCATAGATGAGATTGGTCAGGCTCGGGGTCCTGCTCCGATCAATGGCATGGAGCAGGTTTTCAGCCAGTTTATCCCCCATTCTGTCCATGCGCATAAGGTCTGTCTTTTTCAGGAAATAGAGATCCGCAGGATCCTCAATGATCCCCTTATCCACCATCTGCTCCAGGTACTTGGCCCCCAGACCGTCGATGTCCATGGCCCCCCTTGATGCGAAATGGGCCAGCTTTTCCTTGATCTGGGCGGGACAGGCCATGCCCGTGCAGCGGTGGATGGCCTCCCCTTGAGGACGCTCCACCTTTGAGCCGCAAACGGGGCAGCGCTGGGGCATCTCAAAGCGCCGCTCCTCACCCGTCCTCTTGGACTTGATCACCTTCACCACTTCAGGGATCACGTCCCCGGCCCTCTGAACAACCACCCAATCCCCGATCCTTATATCCTTCTTCCTGACCTCCTGCTCGTTGTGGAGGGTGGCCCGACTCACCTCCACACCCCCCACCTTGACCCGTTCAAGGACGGCCACCGGGGTGAGGGCCCCTGTCCTCCCCACGCTTACCTTGATATCCAACACCAGGGTGGTCTCTTGCTGAGCCGGGAACTTCCAGGCCACGGCCCACCGGGGACTCCTGGAGAGTTCTCCCAGTCTGGCCTGCAGGGCGAAATCATCCACCTTGATGACGATCCCGTCTATTTCATAGGGCAGGTCATTACGACGGCCCAGGATCTCCTCGTAAAAGGCCTTGACCTCCTCCACCCCGCCACAGAGACGAATATACCGACTGGTCCTGAAACCAAGCCTCTTGAGATAGGCAAGGATCTCCCATTGGCTGCTCAAGGACTTTCCCTCGAGCCGTCCCACGCCGTAGGCAAACATCCTCAAGGGCCGGCGGCTCGTGATCCTTGAATCAAGCTGCCTCACCGACCCGGCAGCGGCATTTCTAGGATTGGCAAACAGGGGCTCCCCGGCCCCTTCCCTGCGCCTGTTAAGGCGGGCGAAATCCTCCTTGTGCATGACCACCTCGCCCCGCACCTCGATAAGCGGAGGCGGGTCCTCTCCCATGAGCCTGAGTGGGATGGAATTGATGGTCTTCAGATTCTGGGTGACATCCTCCCCCACCAGCCCGTTGCCCCGTGTGGCACCCAGGGTGAGAAGCCCATTCTTATAGATGAGTTCCACCGCCAGCCCGTCGAACTTGGGCTCCACCGTATAGCGGACACGGCCTTTGTCCACCCCCGGGGTCTCAATGACCCTTCTGTGAAATTCCAGGAACTCCCCTTGGGTAACCCCTTTACTGAGGCTCAACATGGGAAGGCTGTGCCTGAGGGTGTTGAAGGCCTCCAGAGGGGCGGCCCCCACCCTTTGGGTGGGAGAGTCCGGGGTGACATATTCGGGGTATCGGCCCTCCAGTTCTGAGAGCCCGTCGAAGAGGCGGTCGTATTCGGCGTCCGATATCTCCGGGTTGTCCAGGACGTAGTAGAGGTGATTGTGGTAGTTGATTTTCTCCCTGAGCTCCCTTATCCGCTCCGAGACGCTCCGGTCCGCTTCCACCACGGCTCAACTCCTTTCAGAATTTTGCTCATCACGAGAATTTGCGGGCCAAAAAGACCGTCTCATATGCCCCATAAAGGAAGTCGGGCAAGGGTGCCTTTTCTTTAGTTCCGAGTCTCAAGGCACTCTTTTTGTTTGAAAAAAATAACGAATTCTTGTGAAAAGTCAAAATTCCTTCTTCCTGTACGCCGCCAAGATTACGCAAAAAGGGTCAGGTATTGCCCATACCCCTGGGCCGCCAAATCCTCCTTGGGGATGAACCTCAAAGACGCCGAGTTAATGCAGTACCTCAGGCCTGTAGGGACCGGGCCGTCCGGGAACACATGGCCCAGATGGGAGTCTCCGTGCCTGCTCCGGACCTCGGTGCGGTGCATCCCATGGCTTTGGTCTTGTTTTTCAACAATGTTCTCCGCCTCAAGGGGCCTTGTAAAACTGGGCCAGCCCGTTCCGGAATCAAACTTGTCCAGGGAACTGAAAAGCGGCTCCCCGGTGACAATGTCCACATAGATGCCCGCCCGCTTGTTATCCCAGTATTCATTCCTGAAAGGCCTTTCCGTGCCTTGCCGCTGGGTCACCTCGTATTGCAGGGGCGTGAGTCTTTGTTTTATCTCCTCCTGGGAAGGCCTGGCATAGGGACCTTGCGCCTTGCCCGGGGGGGCATCGGCCCAATGTCTCTTCAAGAAGCGGTCTCTCCCCGAATTGGACCGGTAACATTTGTATTGCAGGGGATTTTTTTGATGATAGTCCTGGTGATAGGCCTCGGCCTCGTAAAACCTTGAAAAGGGAATTATAGGCGTCACCACGGGTTTGCCGAACCGCCCGGAGCGCTCCAGGGCCTCCTTGGATTTCTCGGCCAGTTTTCTTTGCTCCTCATTGTGATAAAACACGGCTGTCCGGTACTGGGGGCCCCGGTCCACAAACTGGCCGTCCGGATCCGTGGGGTCCACCTGCCTCCAGAACACATCCAGCAGGGCCTCATAGCTCACCCTTGCCGGATCATACCGGATCTGTACCGCCTCAACATGTCCGGTCCTCCCAGTGGAGACCTCTTCGTAGGTGGGCTTCTCCTGGTTCCCCCCGGTATAACCGGAGATGACCTCTATCACCCCTTCCACTTGTTGAAAGTCCCCCTCCATACACCAAAAGCAGCCACCCGCAAAGGTGGCGGTGTCAAATGCTTCCCTCCTGTTCTCCATGATCCCCCCGGCTTCGCCTCCACGGTTTCCTGGATTCTCGCAGCCCCAGGCCACCAGAAGCATAAATAGGCCTAAACATATTATTCTCAATGGCATTTCGCGGTCTCCCCTTTTTCCCGCCACCTTATAACTCTAATCATTCCAGCGGCCTTTATTCAGGGCCATTAACAACCGATCCAGGACCTCAGCCTTTCCCTGCCGGCCGTATTCCACCCGGTAGTATTGCTCCACAAAGACCAGCCCCTGTCGGCCCAAGGGGGCGTCTTGCGCGGCGATACGCCCGATGAATTCGCGCAGGGTCTCGCCGGGCGCCTTGTGATAGCCGTAACGGCCCAGGATACGGACGAAGCGCTCTCCCCTGGTCTTGGGCCGGTTGCGCAGGTGGCGGGCAGTCCACCTATAGGCCAGAATGAGGCCCGCCGCCCCCACAATGAGCCACACCGCCTTAAACCCTGTACCCTTGAGGTCCACGGCCATCTTCCCTTTCCCCTCCCGGATGGCGCTGAAAAGGGAGGCCGTGTTCCTGGCCAGGTCCATCTGTCGTCCCAGGTCGTAATCGATCACCCAGTAATACCATTTGAGCCTCAGGAAATCGATCAGCTGGGAGAGACTCCCCTTCAGGAAGGGGCCTTTGGCCACTGCCGCCCACGGGGTGGGATCAAAGGGGACCCATCCCCGCCCCCTGATCCAGACCTCCACCCAGGTATGGGCGTGACTCTGCCGCACCAGCAAGTACTGTCCCAGATCATTCCATTCCCCGCCCCGATACCCCGCCACGATCCGCGCGGGGATCCCCAGGGACCTCAATAAAAGGACCATGGAAGAGGCAAAGTACTCGCAATGTCCCCGCTTGCTCTCATAGAGGAAGTGGAGGACCGGATCTCCCGGGGCCTTCCCGGGGGAAAGATCGTACTGAAATCCTTTTTGAAGAAAGGCCTCTGCCGCCTTGGCCGTCTCCAGGTCGGTTTCCCGGGCCACTCTGTCGGCCAGGGTCATGAGCCCTCCCCGGAGCCTCGGCGGGAGGTGCTCATCATAAGGTAAAGGCCCATGGCCGGGGATGTCTGAAACCGGGTCTGAACGCACCCGGTAGAGGGTCCGGTTCTGAATGGCCTTAGGCGCCTTCAGGGTGTAGCCGGTGGTGAGCGCGGGCTTTATGTGTTTTGACCACACCCCCAACGGAACGCCCAGAACGGGGAGATGGCGGGACTCGGTGGGCTCGAGCACAATTTCATATTCCACCGTCTCCCCCGATCCTTCCGGGAAATCAATCACCTCGTCGGCCCCCTTTTCCCAGCCCCCCTCCTGGTAAGATCCGTACACAATGGCCCGCCAAAGGGGCCTTTCCGGGGGCCTGCCCCGAATCCATCTTATCCTGAAGGCCGGAGAGGGATCCGACTGGATCTCCTCGACCGCCCCGGGACTCACCCGGTCACTAAATCCGGTTTTGGCCACGGCCCCTCCTCCCCACGCAAGGAGGGTCCAGGTCGGCCTGGGGATAATCAGGAAAAAGAGGGCCGCCGCCGGGATCAGGCCCAGGGTCAAAAGGCCGCTCCAGCGAAAGAGCTTCCCGGCCTGGGAAAGGGCGATGTCCTGCTCCTCAGACGCCCCGTAGACGAAGACAAGGCCGCTGATGGAGAGAAAGGCCTCCACAAGGACAAGGATGGCGAAATCCAGGCCCCACCGGGTGATGGCGGCCGCCCCCACCACCAGGAAATTCAGGAGAAAGAGCTGGAGCATATCCCTCCCCTTCTTGGGGGAGACCAGTTTTGCCCCGATAATGATGATCAGGATCCCCAGGGCCCGGTCAAAGAAGTTGTCCTGATTCATGCCCATGAGGGAGATAAAAACGCCCAGCAATACCAGGGGGACCAGGATCCGGGGCCTCAACCCGGGGATGCCCACCCCCTTTCTATCCAGAGCCAACCCGAGGCCGTAGGAAAGAAGGAACACCACCAGTGCCGGGAAAGGAATTCGGCCCCACACGGCACCCACCGACCCCATGAGGGCCCCATAGACCAGAAATCGGGATATACTCAATGGATATACATTACGTAACACTCAAGGCCTCCAAGAGACATTTTTTGTGTTCCTTCCCCCGGCCCGGGCCGATTCTTTTGTCAGGGAGGAGGAGGGAGACCAGGAGGTCTCGTTTCAGACCTTCCAGGACCAGAAAACAGGCCTCGGAGACCCGCCTCTCCCATCCCCGCTGCTTCCTGGAAAGGTCAATGACCAGGGTGTCTCCCTGGAGTTGGTAGAAGCCCTTGACCATGATTTGGCCCTTTCGGGCTGTGGCCTTCCAATCCACCCACTTGAAGGGGTCACGGGCCCTGTATGCCCGGAGCTCCTTGACCTCGTCACTCAGTTCACCCGGGGAGGTGGTGGTCTTGGCACTCCCGTAAAGGTTTCCTTCCAGGGCCGGCACCTCCCGGGGGAGGGGCTTTGGGTAGACCAGCACCTCCAGATCCAGGGAGCAGATCTTGAACCTCTTGAAGAACCCCAAGGGGAATCCCGAGTGGACCTTCAAGTTGTCCACACGGGCCGTGCCCCTCTTGGGGAAGCTGAGCCACAGGGACTTGTCCACCTGGCCCTTGACATAGGGGATTCGAAGGGCCCCGAAGAGGGTTTCGCAACTGAGGAAAAAGGACTCCATCCTGCGCTTGCGGATGGTGAGGCGGAAAGGGGCGGGCGTTCCTGCAAACACGGCCCGAGAAGGCGAAAGGGACACCTCCAAGAAAAGCAGGTTCATCAAGGAACTCAACCCGGAGAGAAGCATCAGGGCAAGCATAAGGCTTGATATGAGGTAGAGGAGGTTGTTGCCCGTGTTCACAGCGGCCACACTCAGGACAATGGTGAACAGGATATAGATATATCCCGAGGGCATAATCTTGACCTTATAGGATTTTGCCATCAGAGGGGGACCTTGACTCTTTCCAGGAAATTCTGAAGATAGGCCTTTCTCTCTTTTCCCTCCACTTCCCCGGCGGGGTACAGGCGATGATAGGCCACAGCCGGGAAGACCTCCTTGACGTCATCGGGGACGACATATTTTCGGCCTCCCATAAAGGCCCAGGCCTGGGAGGCCCTTTTCAGGGCGATGAGACCCCGGGTGGACAAACCGTACCTGAAGCCGCCTTCCTCCCGAGAGGCCTCGGCAATATCGAGGATGTACTGGATGATCTTATCAGAGGCCCCGACCTGCATGGCCTTTTTTTGCAGTTCCATGACCCCCTGGGGATCCATGACCTGAGGCAGGACCTTGGCCTCCTTGTAGCGGCCGTTTTCCATGATGATCCGGGCCTCATCCCCCCTTTCGGGATAACCGATTTCAAGGCGCATAAAAAAGCGATCTAACTGGGATTCGGGCAGGGGATAGGTCCCGTAGAGGTCCATGGGATTCTGGGTGGCAATCACAAAAAAGGGCTTGGGCAGGTCAAAGGTCCTCCCCGCCAGGGAGACCCGTCCCTCCCCCATGGCCTCCAGGAGGGCACTCTGGGCCCTGGGGGTGGCCCGGTTGATCTCATCGGCCAGGAGGATATTGGTGAAGACAGGCCCCTGTCTCAGGCGGAACCGCTCTTTGGTGGTCTGATAGATCTCGGTTCCAAGGATATCGGAGGGCATCACATCGTTGGTGAACTGGATCCTCGTGAAATCGCAACCCATCACCCTTGCCGTGGCAATGGCCAATGTGGTCTTGCCCGTCCCGGGAAGATCCTCAAAGAGGATATGTCCCCCGCTGAGAAGGGCGGCAAAGGCCTGGTTGACCACGCCGTCTTTCCCTTTGATAAGGGCGTCTACCAGGTGGATGGATTCTCTGAGGCTTGTGTTCATGTCATGCCGTCCAGGGTTTGTGGTGACCGTTAACCCTTTAAAGATAATACCGCTGTGGCCGGCATGCAAGGTCAGGGACCACACGCCCTCCCCCGGTCCCTGACAAAGCAAGGATTCACCTCTTTTGCTGGCTCCTTATGGCCAGGGCCTCGGCTTCCAACTCTTGAAGAAGCCGGGACAGGGGCCAGTTTTCTGAAACAGGGGTCAAACCGGCCCAGAGCTGCGAAGGAAGACGGGCTTTTCGGTAGGCCCCCATCAGGGCATGGAGCTCTTTTTGGAGCAAGCCGGACATGATCACCGTCCGCTTCATGGGAGAAGGCTCAGGGCTTTGGGATCTTTCAGGGGCGCTCAAGATATCGCCCAGGGACTTTTCAAGATCTTCCGAGGTGGCAAACACCACGGGGATCGGACCCAACCCGGCGGCCTCCAGGAGCTCCAGAAAAGGGCCCCTTTCTTCATCGGGATATCCACAAACCAGCAGCTTCCTGGGCCCGTACATGGGTTTCTGGGTTTTTTCCACCTTTTTAAAAGATCCCTTGTGTTTCATACCCTCCTCCTTGAGTTGACGCCCTTTGCCTCACCCCCCCGTCAAAGGTGTTCACCTGGGAAGCGCTTTTTTAACCGGTGCCCTGCTTCTTGACCGGTTGCCGGATCTACGCTGGGGACGCTCTTTCCTTGACCCAGGGCGGCTTGTCTTTTTGCTCGCCTTGGGCAATTTCAGCAGAGTTGGATCAGGCTGCACGCAGTGCAAGGTCTGTCCAAGGTATTCCTCGATGGGGGGGATATAAAAGGAATCCTCTTCACAGGCGAAACTCACCGAAATGCCGCTGGCGCCGGCCCGTCCTGTGCGCCCGATCCGATGGACGTAATCCTCCGGATTGCGAGGGAGGGTGAAATTTATAACGTGGCTGATCGCTTCCACGTGCAGACCCCGGGCGGCCACGTCTGTCGCCACTAACACACGGATTTTCCCGTTGCGGAAATCCTCAAGGGTCTTGATGCGCTTGTTCTGGGGGACGTCGCCGGATAGGACGGAGCAGTTGATCAGGTAACGCTGGAGCCGGGTCGCCAGCCGATTGGTCTGATCCTTCCGATTGGTGAAAATGAGCACCCTTTTCAGATTTCGCTGTAAAATCAAGTTAACCAGAAGGGCGAATTTCTCTTCGGCGGTTACAATGTAAACAAGTTGATTCACAGATTCCGCGGCCACATGTTCCGGTTCAATCTGAACGTGTACCGGATCACGGGTCCACTGTTCAGAGAGCCGTTCCACCTCGGGGGTCAGGGTGGCGCTGAAAAACATGGTCTGGCGCTCGTTTTTGGGAGGGGTGCTGTACACGATCTTTCGAACATCGGGAATAAACCCCATATCCAGCATACGGTCGGCTTCATCAATGACCAGGATCTCGACCTTGTTAAGCCGGACCAGCCCCTGTCTGTGGAAATCCAGTAACCGGCCCGGAGTGGCGATCACCACATCCACGGGCCTTTCAGCAAGAGACTGTTTCTGCCGTTTATACCCCAGGCCGCCAAAAACGGCCTCCACACGAATGTCGGTGTATTTGCCCATGTCCCGGGCGTCTTTTTCAAGTTGGAGCACCAGCTCCCTTGTGGGGGCCAGGACCAGGACCCGGGGCACGCCGGGCCGCCTCTTGCCCTGGAGCGGTCTCCCGAGAAGGTGGGTGTAAATATTGATCAAAAAGACCGCGCTCTTACCGGTTCCCGTTTGGGCCTTGCCTGTGGCATCCGAACCTTCAAGGGCCTTGGGAAGGATCTCCGCCTGGACCGGCGTGCAGTATTGAAAGCCCAGATCATAGATGGCGTGCATAATGGGTGCGGGCAGGTCGAGATCATGGAAACGGGTTTTTCCCTCCACCCGGGGCACGTGAAACCGGGAGATATCCCAAGGGGTCTTCTTGGCCCGTACACGGTCAGATTTGCAGGGTCTCTCCCCGGAAGACGGCGAGGGACCGGGCTCGGCGTCACGTCCCCGGGATAACACAGACTCAGGTCCTTTCTGGGGCGAGGGATCGTCCCTTATAAAGACCTTGTTTTTATTGTAAAACTTCCCAAAAAAAGACTTAAACAATGCTTTTCCTTCCTCCTGGGCAACCATCCCCGCCACCCGACCTCCTTCATGGAATGATCTCCAGCGGCCGCGAATCGGACCTTCCCGCACCGCCCTTTGGCTGAATCATCCGAGTGTCCTGGACTGTCCGGTGAGCTTTCTGGCAGGGACATTGAGGCAGGGATAATGGTTTCCGTAATATCTACATGGCTAATTTATACTTCTTAAAAACTAAAAAATCAATTTATTTATAAAAAAACCATAAGCTTTCTTGCTCCTTTATTCCAGGGTCCTGTCTCAGGGCCTCCCGGTCAAAATCGCCTCCCCGAGTCCTTCAGCCCGGCAGTCAAAAGGTCCTCGCCCAGGGTGGTGAACACATCCAGTTTGACCGCCGCATGTAAGGCGCAGGACTTCCAGTAAGCACCGGACATCTCGAAGATTTTGCCGGGATGCCGGTCTTCTTGGTCCATAGTCATTTTCCCGTCCTCTCATCCAAAAGCCCATGGGAAGAGATGCCATCACTGTTCGCTTTTGTCGGCCTCTTCGCTGATCATGGCTTCAATGGCCTTGTTTAAATCATTGGCAGGAACCCGGTGTACGGTAATGCCTGCATTGGAGAAGACATATCCCGGGCCTTTATGAGAAACATCTTCTTTCAGGAGCACCCGGTCCACCTTGTGCTTGACCAGCCATTCGGCCACCTGAATGCCCTTGGCCGTTTCCACGTGGCGATGGGGGTTGCTCAGGACTTCTTTCTTTTCAATCTTACGGTCTGTCAGACGTAAGGTGACCAGGGCAAAATAGGGGGCCTGGCCGAAATGGTCACTTATCCGGTTGTCGGGATCCGCCATGGGTACGGCAAGACGCAATTGCGCGGGGGATTGGGGTTCGTAATGGATAATAATCCTTTCTATGTGGGGCACCTGCTCGAGGATATTCTCCTCAATATTCTTACTGACCTGATGGGCCCTCGTGAGGTTATCGGTCCTCAGCACCACATCGGTCTGGAGGAATCGAAACCTACCGGCACTGCGTCCCACCAGCGACTTTATCTCCGCCACCATGGGTTCCGACTCGATAATCTTTTGGACCCGATCCAGGGTTCCAAAGTCAACAGAGGCGTCGAGCAAAACCCGCATTCCGTGGGAGAGCAACTCCCAGCCTGCCCGGGCGATAAAGATAAGAACCAACCCCGCCGCAATCTGGTCGATGGAAATCCCAAACACGCTGAACCGGACCTGGAAATAACTCAATACCACAGAGGCCAGCACCACCACCGAGGAAATGACGTCCACCTGCCGGTGTCGCCCCTCCGCGTACAAGGTGGGGGAGCCGGTCCGTTTGCCCATAGAAAGGGCATATTGCCCGAAGAGAAAGGCGGCGGCCGTCCCCAAAAAAAGCAAGAGGATGATCAGCAGAGACACATCAGGCGCCTTTTCGGCAGGATGGAGGATGTCCCGGGCGATTTCGTAGCCGGCGAAAAAGATAAACAGGGCCACGACGATGGAAATGACGTTCTCAATCTTGTAAAGGCCCAAAGGAAAATTGGCGGATTTCCGATTGGACAATTTTAACCCGCCAAAGAGGATCAGGGAGGCGACCGAATCCGTTGCCGAATCTATGGCGCTGGCACTCACCGCCAGGCTGCCCGAAACCATGGCCAACAGGGCCTTCATAATCGCAAGGCCCAGGTTGATCAGGAAGGCGAAAAGGGCCACCTTCTGGATCAGTCTTGACTCTCTTTGTGCTTTTGCCCCCTCGGTCTCGGTATTGGTGTGGTTTTCTTGCGAGGCCATAATTTTATATACCCCTCAAAATAGCAAATGTCTAAGCCAAAAACCCGCCGTTCCGGCCCCCGTTCACACCCTTATGGGCCCTGGATATAGTCCGGGATCTCTTCCACCCTGAACCGCCCTTCTTCAAGGACCCTTTGTCCGAAGTTCAAGAGCCTCCTTTTTGTCTCATGGGAATCATCAGGGTAAAACTTTGGATTGGCCACCACCAGGACCCGGAAGGCAAAAAAGGGCTGAGCCACCTCAAAAAAGGTCTCGTCATGGGTTTTTTGCAGGTAGCGGTCCAGGAAAAGCCGGAAAAGCTCAGCAAAGGGACCCTCAAAGGTCCCTCGATCTTTAATGGCGTAATAGATGTAATTCATGCCCAGACAGGCCACGTCATCGGCAGGTTCCCCCCAGCTTCCCCTTGAGCGGTCCAGGAGCATAAAATCTTGACCGGTGAGACGAATATTGCCTGGATGGAAGTCCCCGTGGACACTGCACAACCTCTTGCTCCTGCCCCTCAGCCTGGCCCACCAAGGCAGACACTTCTCCACGTATCCAACCAGCTCCTCCTCCGTGGTGAAGGATACCGGATCATAAGCGTCAACAATACCCATGATACACTCCCCGTGACCGATGAGGTCTCGGATGCGTCTCCTGTAAAGGATATCGGCATCATGGCCTTCATATTTGATCCCGTGGATTTGGGCCAGAAAGGCGGCCAGCATTTCCGCCCTCTCCCTGTCCTTGGAATCAAGCCGCCCCCGGTTGAGAACGGCCTCCAGGTCATCGAAGTAGGACACCCCTCCGGCCTCCTCCATAAAAATATAGAATTCCCGGGCGTCCTTTACGGATATGAGCCCGTCCGGGCATTCCCCCACCACATCCACGGCCTTGATGTGTTTGGGCATTTCATTGTAGTTGGCCCCTGCCAGGAGCAGGACCTGGGCCCTGTCCGAATAATGATCGTGGCCGAATCTGGAGGGGAAGAGGGTCTTCATAATCAGGTGCCTTTCCTCTTGAGGGGTGCTGAATTTAATGAGGTAGGCCGTCCCGTGGACCCCTTCCCCCAGGCGCTCTGTTTTCACCCCCTTTACAGCCGGTCCAAAGTTCTCCTCTAGATAGCGCTGTATCTTTTCATCAATTTCCATGATCTCCTCCCGGTCTTAAACACCTTAACCCTTTCGCGGATTATGGCGGGATTAGCCTTTACAATTCATACCAATCCCTTCATTCAATTTTAACATTTTTAGGGTAATATATATTCTTTCCTATTAAAATACCTGCCCCACCCCATTCGCGCCAAGGGGCAGGCCCTTGATGATAACCGGTTTTCGTGATATTTTAAAAATATAACTTATTTGGAGCAGGGCCTCATGGCATCCCGTAAAAACCAAAATCAGCCCGGCCGGACCCCGAAAAAGAAAGGATGGTGGAGCCGATTCCTTGAGAGGGTGGCAAAGGCCAATGAGGAGGTTCTGAAAGGCGGATGCAAGACCTGAGGGATCAAAAACAGGTGATGCCGTGGGCATCCGGAAAAACCTGAGAATAAGACGGCATAATACCGACCCCATCTTTTGAGCAAGGTGGGGTGTTGTTTTGGAGGCAAGACCCCATGGTATTCATTTCCAGTGAGGCTTTAGGGCAGGAAAAGCCAAAGGACCGTGCCCGGAAGATTCCGGAAAAGGCCCGGCTCCTGCACACCTTGAGAGAGGAAAATTTCAACGTTCCTGATTTTATCTATGTCCCGGCAGAAGACTTCAAAAATGAAAACTTCTCGGAACTGGAGACGTTTCTCAAGGGTTGTGAGGGTGTATTCAAGGTGGTGGCCCGAAGCGCCCATCCCTATGAGAAATATTACAAGGGCGGCACCTTTGATTCCGTGGAAACCTATAAGGATTTGGCAGGCATCCTGTACGCCCGAAAGAAAATCGTAAATTCCGTGACCGGGGCCAACGGGCTTAGTATTCTGCGTCAGCAGCGATTCAATGAAGCCCCTGAAATCGATCCCGAGGACATGGGAATCATCGTCATGCCCTACATTGAGGGCATCAATATCATGGCCAAGATGGTAGGGGACCACTGGGAATTCGGTTATTCGGGGAACCGGAGCCACAAGGTTCAAAGCGAACCCTATATCACCACAACCCCCCACGACCGGAAGTTACTGGAGGTCTCGGAAGACATCCAGAAGCGCCTTGGATTCCGGTGCGAGATCGAATACATCGCGGCCCCGGACGGGACCATTTTCGTGGTCCAGGCCAAGGACATCTCCAACATAGAGACCCTGGAAATGAGGGAGAGCCAGCGGAACGTCCTGCTGGACGGGGTGCGCAGGATCCGAAAGCGACGCAACTACAGAGAGAGGCTCATCTATGTCATGGACAACCGGGAGCTTTATCTCCGGGTCATCAGTATGTGCGAGGATATGGTCCACGGATGGGGTGATCCCAAGCCGGACATTGAAGATATCCTCGGAGTCATCTCCTCTTACGAGGCGGGACTGGAGTACTTCGCCCTCCGGTGTCAACGGTACGGGGTGCTGGGGTTGTGTATCCAAGTCCCCAAGGATCTCGTCCAGATCGCCAATCACTATCTGGACGATACCCCAGAGCTCCAGGCGCGGCTCTCCAACGCCCTCAATGAGAATCAATACCAGATTGATTACTTCCTTTCCGAGGCAGACACCCTTATTGCCCAGGAGAAGATCAGGATCAACCTCTGTACCCATGACGCCTATGGTATTGACACGGTTCGCACCCCGCTTTGGTCTGTTTACTGGCGGGCCGACCGGCACGACGCGGTGGTCCGCGAATTCCGGCGTTTGGGCTTTAAGACCGGTGACTGGGTGGGCATTGATATCGGGGCTGAAGAGAGACCCATAATCTACCGCCTGTAAAAGGGCAAATCCCTTTAGGCCTCAACCCCTTGTTTTTTTCTGATCCTGCAGGGGAGGTTCTTGATGTTGGGTGTCCCGAATTCCTTGCCCACTTTCCCAATAGAGGTCAACATATTAAAGTTCGACTTCTGCCACTCGAACTGCCTTGCTGCCTCCCCTTCCGGGAACCACCATCCCAGGGCCGCACTGACCACGCGGGGGTGAACAATGTCCGTCACCCGCGCCAGCTGGGTGATTTCACCGTATCTGGTGGTGATCACCACCTCATCGCCGTCAGTCATTCCATAGGCCGCCGCCGCTTCGGGGTGAATCTCCACCAGGGGATCGGGTCTCTTTTCACGAAGCCTTTTCACCCACCGGTAAGAGGAAAGCAGATAATACCTGCTCTTGGCGCTGATCAGGATAAGCGGATAATCAGGATCTTCACCCTCCGGGAGACCGGTAAACTCAGGAAGGGGCTTGAGCCCGAACTTTTCAGCGGTACTTAATTTCAACTCCACCTTTCCCGTGGGTGTACGAAACCCTTTCTCTTCATAAAGCCTGAACCGGTCAGGTCCTTTCAAATAGCCTTTGGCCGAAAACTCGGCGTAGGTCAGGCCCGATGGTTTGAGCACGTCCTCAAGCAATACTTCAAAGTCATCATACCAGTATTGGCGGTCCGATACCCGCTTCCCCAATTCGTTCATGATTTTTATGTCGGGCCAGCATTCCGCGGGGGGATCCACAATCTTGGGCCGGGCCAGGATCATACCATGGCCGATGCCGTAATGACCGATATCATTCATCTCGTACTGGTGGGCGATGGGGAACACAATATCCGCCATGGACGCGGTGGGGGTCATGAATATTTCCGCCATAGCCACAAAATCAAGGCGCATGAAGGCCTCATAGGTGAGCTTGCTGTCCGCCCAAGCCACCAACGGATTGGTACACATGCCGTAATAACCCTTCACCGGATAGGGTGTCTCTTCCAGGACCGCTTTTCGGAAATAGGCCGGAGGCACGGTCATCAACCTCGGGATGGTGCGGTGATAGGCGCCGATCATGTCCTTGCGCTTGTTGGGGATCAGGTCCGCCCGCACGAATTGGCCCATGCCCATGATCTCCGGCTCATGGGCATGGACGTTACCGCCCGGGACCTCCAGGTTTCCGGTGACGGCCATAAGACAAACCAATGAACGGGTGGCATCAAACACGTTCACATCATGCTCGATGGCGTTGCCCCACTGAAGCGCCGCAGGCTTGGTGGTGGCATAGAGTCGTGCGGCCTCCCGTATCAGATCCGCGGGGACCCAGGTGATCTCAGAAACCCTTTCCGGGCTGTACTCTTTCACGTGGCGGGAGAGGTCCTCGAAGCCGTAGGTATGGTTTTCCACGAAGCCCTTATCATAAAGGCCTTCCTCAATAATCACGTTAAGGAACGCCAGGGCAAGGGCCTGTGCCGTTCCCGGTCGCAGCTGCAACCACAGATCCGCCCTCTTGGCCAGCTCGGTCCTGCGAGGATCGACCACCATGAGCTTGGCCCCGTCTTTAAGCCGTTTCAAGGCCAGACCCGCCACCTGCCCCTCTTCGCTGGTGGAAAGGACGTTACTGGCCCAGGAGACAATCAGGCCGGTAGGATTGTGGAAGTCGGCCACGGGATAGAATCCACAGGTGTGTACCCCGGTTATCTCCCTGGGGGCGTGGCATACATCCTGGGAGGCGATGACATTGGGTGAACCGAAAATATTGGCCAGCCGGATCAGGACGAAATGTTCAAGGCCTTTGGGCATGCCGGCACCGAATCCAACGGCACGGGCCCCGTATTTTTCCTTTATCTGTAAAAGATTATTTGCCGTCTCTTCGAGGGCCTCCTCCCAGGAGATGGGCTGCCACTTTCCCTCACCCCGTTTTCCTGTACGCCTCAGGGGATGACGAAGACGCGCGGGGTGGCTGAGACGATCCTGGGAGACCCGGCCTTTGTAACAGGTATACCCTTCATTCAAATACCCTTGGGGATCTCCCTTTATCTCCGTGATCTCATTGTCCTTGGCCCCCACCAGCAGCCCGCAGCCGCCATGATCCATCCTTGCACAGTGGGTCTTCACCCAACGCGTTTCTTCTGACATATCCAAGACCTCTCCTTCTCAGCACAACTCATTTATAAAAAGGCACCCCACCCTGCTCAACATAACCAAGGGAGCGGAAATGTTCAACCTCCTCTTCTCCAGGGGAGACTCCGCCGCTCTATGGATTAAGAAAGGAGGCGCCTCACATACTTCATTTTACCCTTGTAAGGCGGGTAGGCCAGGGTGATATTGAAGCGGGTGGTTTTTTGAAGGATGGAGCGGTGATGACTGAAGGTGTCAAAACTGAACTTACCATGGTAACACCCCATACCGCTGTTCCCTACCCCACCAAAGGGCATACGGGGATTCAGGAAATGCATGATGGTCTCATTGATGCACCCCCCTCCTGAGGAGGTTTGGGAAAGGAACCTTCCCCTCGCCCGCCTCGATGAAGTGAAGACATACATGGCCAGGGGTTTTTCCCGGGTGTTTATGAATGAAATAACCTCTCCAAGGTGGGTGTAATCCATGACCGGCAGGATGGGACCGAAAATCTCCTCCCCCATAATGGGATCATCGGGCTTGATGCGGTCGATGAGGGTGGGTTCTATGTACCGGGTGTCCGGGTTGACCCTGCCCCCATGGATGATGGTCCCTGCCGAGTGAAGGAGCCTCTCCAGGCGCCTGAATTGTTCGTCATTAATGATCCTGCCCAAATCGGGACTCCGCTCGGGGTCATCTCCGTAAAAACGCCTGATACATTGGCGTATCTCATGGAGGAGTTCCTCTTTGACCTCCCCGTGCACAAACAAATGATCCGGAGCGATGCAGGTCTGGCCGGCATTGAGAAACTTGCCGAAGCTTATACGCCGGGCCGCCACCTTGATGTCCGCGTCCGGTTCCACAACACAGGGGTTCTTTCCCCCCAGTTCCAGGGTAACCGGGGTCAAGTGTCGGGAGGCCCTCTCCATGACCACCCGCGCCAAGGAGGGACTGCCCGTAAAGAAGATGTAGTCAAAACGCTGGTCAAGGACCGCCTGGTTGACCTCTCTGCCCCCGGTGACGACGCTCACATGCTCCGGAGGGAATGCCTCCCCGATCAGCTCCCGGATGACTTGAGAAACGTTCCTGGAATAGTGGGCGGGTTTGAGCATGGCGCAGTTGCCCGCGGATATGGCGCCGATCAAGGGAAAGAGGCAGAGTTGAAGGGGATAGTTCCATGGTGATATAATGAGCACCACCCCGTAAGGCTGGTGGTGGATCCTGCTGGTGGAATAAAAATTCAGAATGTCTGTAGGAACCCTTGTGGGCCTGGCCCATTTTTTGATTTTTCTCATGTGGAGCTTGAGCTCCTTTAATAACATCCCGATCTCCGTCTCAAAGGCCTCGAATCTGGATTTACGCAGGTCCTGCCAAAAGGCGTCGTAAATCCTGTCTTCATACTTCAGCAGGGTGCTTCTCAACCTATTGAGGCTCTCCCTGCGAAACCCGACATCCAAGGTATTACCCTTCTTGAAAAAGGCCCGGTGTGCCTTAACAGCCCTGACTATGGACTCCATGCTGTGGTTCCTCCTCATCGGTCAAGAGATATTCCTAAACATCACCCTGAATGTCCAAAAAATCAAGCACCAATCACGGCTGGACAAAGCCGGTTACCGGATAATAGAGTGGAAGGATCCGCTCATCCTTTCTGGGCCGTGCCCTTATAGGGACCACTTTCCTGAGGTGGGACTTTCCCCACTATGCCCCGGGGTATCTTTAGGGATGGGCCTGGTTCATGGCCTCTAAGACCGGTTCACCGGTTACAGGCGCAAAGCCGGGATGCAAAAGAGGTAAAGGGGGGGTTAAGCCGCATCGATCCTGCATCGGATATAGCGATGGTAAGGGGTCCCGGCGATGCGATCCCGGTGGGCGTTCTTGGCCAGTCTGTTTGCATTGGCCCCGTATGTTTTTCCCTGATAGACCAGACCGAAACCGTGAGGGACCATAACATAGCCCGGTCTGGTCGATTTGGTCACTTGGAGTTCAATGGTTTCCTCACCCCCTTCAGTGGTCATCTTGACCATCTGTCCGTCATTGAGACCCAAAGTCTCTGCATCTTCCGGGTGCATGATCGCCGTGCACGCGCGTTTTCCCTTGTTCCAGGCAGGATCGCGCATCTGTGTGTTGGCATTGTAGTCCATGTGTCTGCCGGAGGACATGATGAGGGGGTATTTGTCTTGCCCCTCATTGAGGCGTTTGGATTCCACAACCGGGTCAACCTCCTGAATCCACTCAGACATCTCGGGCACATCCAGGTGGATGCGGCCGTCTTCCGTGGCCAGGGCCTGGAAGGGGTCCCATTTTTCCGCATCCAGCTCCCCGGCCCAGATGCCTTCAGGATGCTGAAGGACAGCCTGGAAGATCTCTTCTCCCAGCCCAGGCCCCGGCGTGAAGCCGGCCCGTGCCGCCAGTTCATGGCTTGCGGACGGCAGATTCTGCAAAACCCCCCAGAAAGAAGCGAGTTGGCTTGATCCGAGCTTTTTTCCCAGGGTCTTGCCGAGAATGTAGGGCATGCTTTTGGCCGCCTGGGGGTTGGACTTCACATATTCCATGAGGGCCGCCCCGAATTGTAACCGATCTCCCGTATCGGCCGCCTCATAAAGGGTGTCAGGAATGTCCGGGATCAGTCCCAGCTTGTCTGCCAGCCACAGGAATATCTCTCCTGCCTCCATCTGTTCCCCTTCCGGTTCCACCACGGGATGGCGGAACTGGAGAAAGATTTTGGGGAAACCTCCGGCCCAAAGACCGATACCTGCATCCCAAGACTCATAGGCGGACAGGGCGGGCAGGACATAATGAGAAAGGGCCGCCGTCTCGGTCATGGCGATCTCCACGGTCACCAGCAGATCAAGGCGCTTGAAGGCCTCTTCATACGCCGATGTGTCCGCGAAGGACCGCAGGGGATTGGTACCGCTCACCATCACCGCTCGAATTCGGTCCGGATGATCGCTTAAGATCTCCTCAGGCATCACATTGGGAGGGTATACACGGGTGATCCCCGGATAATCCGTCACAACCGTGCGCCAGTACCGGGATTCCCGCTCGTCAGCGGCTGCGCTTCGCCTGCGTGCGCCTCCGCGAAGGCTTAGGGGAAAGATATTTCCACCTGCAATCCCGATCCGCCCGCACACGGCCAGGAGTACGGTTTCCAGATAAGAGACGAGTGTGCTGTGCCGGTTCATGAGAACCCCCAGGTCACTGTGATGGCTGGACTTTCGTGTTGCGAAAAGACGGCAGACCTCTCTTACCTGATCGTAGTCCAACTCACAAACCGCTATGGCCGCCTTGGCATCAAAATCGGTGAAAAAAGAACGGACGGCCGCAAAGCCCGTTACGTGTCGGTCAATGTATTCCTGGTCGTGCCATCCTTGGTTGAGGATAATGGAGATCATGGCCCGGTAGAAAAGGGCGTCGGTGCCGTTGCGGATGGGCAGGTGGAGATCCGCGATTTTGGCCGTTTCCGAAAGACGTGGGTCCACGACCACCAGCACTTTATCAGGATCTTTGCTGAATTTGGTCAGCACCCGGCGCGCCTGAGGGGTATGGTGGCTCATCATGGGGTTCCACCCCACAACCAGGAGCATGTCGGTTTCTTCGAGGTGGGGCTCCACGTGAAGGGCCTGGTTGCCATAGGTCTTTCCATCCGCCCAAAACCGGCCGGTCAGTTCCTGGGCAACGGCGGTGAAAAGGTATTGCGAACCCAGACCTCGAAGCAAGTTCACTGCAAACATACCCTGCGTGAAGCAGCCGATGGAACCGGCTCCCATCAGGGCCAAGGAACGGGGGCCGTGTTTCTTGACAACAGTGGATAGTTTTTCCGCCACTTCCCCCAGGGCCTGGTCCCAGGATATCCTTTCGAAAGTCTCCCCAACCTTCTTCAAGGGATACATGAGCCGGTCCGAATGATGCTGATGATAGGCGATGTTCAATCCTTTCCGGCAGGCATAGCCTTGGCTGCGGAGATTGGCCTTGTCCCCGCGGACTTTGGCCATGCGGTTGTTCTCGACCTTTACTTCAAGGCCGCACGAATTTGCACATAAGACACAGGTTGTTTTTTTCCATGGATCCATTTTTTCCCTCCCGGGTTGCGAACCCCTATTGGATCTATTCATCGCTTTCTCTTGCACCAAAAAGGTCCATGAATCCTTCGACCTTTCAGGGTATCTCCTCAAAGGGACGACACTAACCAAGCACTGTTTGACCCCCATCTTTTCAAGGGCCAGGAGGATAGGCAAGGGTTTGATATTTAACGGCTATTCAAGCCCCCTATTTCTCGAAAAAAAGCCGATTATTTAAGACAGGGGTATACTTTATATTTCACTTTCAAGCAAAAATAAATGGCGTCCTAAATGGACCGGTACCAGGCCGACACAGGTAGAACACCCTTTTCCCTGGAAATTTTACCGGATACGATTAATAAGCTTGACTTTTCAATATACTAAAAATAAAATGTTAATCATCATGGCAGTTCGTTTCTATGACGGGCTT